>Ga0105240_10010330_pt1 | contig 13134 bp, 21 predicted proteins | sample KBSC54metaG_FD_80426 | JGI IMG/M metagenome (GOLD analysis project Ga0105240, IMG submission 80426) | Corn rhizosphere microbial communities from Kellogg Biological Station, Michigan, USA - KBS C5-4 metaG | ecosystem: Host-associated > Plants > Roots > Rhizosphere > Soil | place: Michigan, USA... | reverse complement strand
CTTCGCCGGCCCGTTGCGCGATTGCTCTTTGATCAGCCGGCGTCTCGGGGTTGCGCGGCTGGCGCTCTGCGCCGCGCCCGCCTATCTCGCCGTGCATGGCTCGCCCGAGCATCCGCGCGACCTCGCGGCGCGCAATTGCCTCGATCTCGTCGGCAGCCTCGCCGTTAGTCATTGGCGCTTTGCCGGGAAGGATGGCGAGCACGCGGTCGATGTCGCGGGCAATTTGCGCAGCAACAGCATCGAGGGGTTGCGGGCGGGCGCGCTCGCGGGACAGGGCATTTGCCTCCTGCCGCTTTCCTGCGTCGCCGATGATCTCGCGCGCGGGATGCTCGTTCGCCTGTTGCCCGGCTATGACGCCGCGCCTCGGATCATCCATGCGCTCTACCCGTCCGGGCGGCACCTCGCGACGCGGATTCGCAGCTTTCTCGATTTCATGATCGAGCGCCTGCGCGAGAGCGGCCCGGCCGCGCCTCAGGCGGCGCGCGCCGGCGAGATCGTGACCTCGATCGAGCGGCGCCCGTCCGCGCGCGGCTTTACCCCCTCGCGGCCGGCCCCGGCGCACCGCATGGACTTCACCGGCGTCGGCGCTCTGGTTGCCGGCGCAAGCGATCGCTGCGAAGCGGTGCGGATGGCCGGCTGAGCTATGAGCCAACCCGTCCGCGAAGCGAGACTCGTGCCTTAGCGAGCCCTGCCGCGGCATCCGTGGCGGCTGAGCCAGATTTCCCGGTCGCGCCGAAAAGCCCGACTGCGAGCCACACAGGTCGAGAGCAACTAGGCCTGCTAGACCCCAAGGCGCGAAGAATTCAATGGCTTCCCAGTTGGCCTCTTCGGCGACGAATGAAAGCGCCTGCGTCCACCCTTGCAACAGAATGTCCTGACCGTCGTGGGAATCGATCGCCGCGATGAGTTCCCGTACGATCGCAAAAGCTGCAAGTTGCCGAGCGCTGAAGGACGAGTGGACGCAGACCGAAATTCGTCCGGCTTGCTCTGGTGTAGGCGTGCCGAAGCTGTAACGCGCTTCGGCGGCAATTCCGGCGAGGCCGATCGCGAGCTCGGCGAGGACATCGCAGCGCCGGGCGGGAAGCTGCGGGCGATCGCTGCCCTTTAGCGCAATGTCGGCTGTGTCGACAGACTCGATCGGCATGCCTTCCCAAAGAGCGGCAACCACCTGTCCGGCGGCGCGGAAAGCGCCATTCTTGCCCCTTCGTCCGGCGCCGATCGCGATGGCGCTCGATCGCGTGATCTGAGGTGCGAATTGGTCGCATCTAACGTAACGAAGCTGCAGGCAAATTCTCGCTCTGACTGCTCGGTAACTTGCGCCATCCTGCTTGGTCGTGCAGCTTATGCGAATCAAATGAGCTCAAGCTCTTGGGGAGACCTCGAATGACGTTGTCGGAACGTGCAGCCATTTATAACAACCGCGAATTCACACCGGAAATACGCAAGGTCCAAGACGAGGTGGGGCTCGATTTTCATCCGAGATTGCGCGTCGGCGCGCTGGCGCCCGATTTCACCGCGTACCAGCTCGATGGAACGATGCTGAAACTCTCCGATATTCGTGGCAAGAAGCATGTCGCGTTCGCTTTTGGCTGCCTCACAGCGCCGATCTTTATAAACGATATTCCGGAGCTCAATCGGCTGCATCGAAAATTCGCCGGCACGGATATTTCAATCCTCATCATCTATGTAAGAGAGGCGCATGCCGCAGAGAATTATCCGCCGCATACCAGTCTCGAGGAAAAGTTGGACCGCGCCCGCGAGCTTCAGCGGCTCGAAGGTGTCGAGCCGCACCTGGTGGCGGACTCTTTGGAAGGCGACGCGCATCAGCTCTACGGGATTCGTCCGAATATGGTCTGGGGCGTGAACAAGGATGGACTCATCTTTTATAAGGCGACGAGCCTGATCGCTCGCGACCTCGAGCTCGTGTTGGAGACTGTTCTTGAAGCCGATGCGCTGAAGGCCCGCGGATTACGTGTCCGGCAGATGTACTCGGAAAGCTGGCTGCAGTTAGGCATCAATCCCCTCGTCCATGAGCGCGTGTTGAATCGCGCCGGTCCAAGCGCTCGCAAGGAAGTTGCCAAGGCGTTCGGGCATGATCCGGTCACCCAGGGGCGCAGCTGAGAGCGGAGAGGATTATGCCGCTCATTATTTCGAACGAAGATGTCATCCGCATCCTGACAATGGATGACTGCCTTGCAGCAGTCGAGAGGGCCTTTTTGGAGCTCGGCAAGGGCGATGCGGCAAGCCGTCCGCGTTCAGAGCTGATCGTCCCGCAGCCGGAAGCAGGCCGTCATTACCTTCTCAAAAGCTGGGATGCGGCGCTCCCGTCGATCGGTTTGGCAGCGACGCGCGTCACATCGAATATGATGCAGCGCGGGGGCAATGGCTCCTCGTCGCGCCTCGATCCGTTGCCGCTTGCAGGGGGCGGTACCGGATATGTCGGCCTAATTCTGCTATTCGATATCCAAACTCTCGAGTTGCTCGCAATCATCCAGGATGCGCGTTTGCAAGTGATGCGGGCCGGCGCCACTTATGGCCTGGCGGCGAAGTATCTGGCGCGGGAAGACGCCAAAATCGTCGGTCTCTTGGGCTCGGGCGGGCAGGCCCGCGAGCAACTGGCCGCCATCGCCGCCGTGCGGCATCTCGAGAAAGTGCAAGTGTTCAGCCCAACAAAAGCGCATCGCGAAGCGTTTGCAAGGAACATGGCCGAGCGGCTGGGGGTGAAGATTAGCGTATGCGATTCGGCGCGCGAGGCAATGCGCGGCGCCGATATCGTGGCCACCGCCACCAGCTCACTCGACCCTGTGGTCTTGGGAGAATGGATCGAACCCGGTCAGCACGTCAGCTTTGCCGGACCGGGCAAAGGTGATCGGTTCGCCTACGAGCGGGCCTCCCTCATCGTCGTGCAAACCCAGGACCAAACCTTACGCTGGCAACCGGCGCGGCTCGCAGCGCAACGGCCGCCTTCGCGGCCGGCAACGGCTCAAGAGCCGTCGCCGCCTCGCGGGCTGGCTCTTCTCGGCGACATCATCGCGGGCAAGGATCGAGGCCGCAGCGATTTGGGACAGGTCACGATCTTTGGGGGCTTCGACAGCTCGGGCCCGGGGACAGCCTACGCAGCGGTAGGCGCTATCGTCCTCGAGCACGCACGTCGCGCCGGACTCGGTCGAGAGCTGCCCAGCAACTGGTTTATCCAGCAAGAATCCTCATAGCGCCGTGCTTAGCGCCGCTCCGCTAGAGACACACGCAGTCGCAACGCCACGAGATCGTTTACAAGTGAACGAAAAACGTTAATAATAGAACATTCACAATGCCGGGACGGTATCAATGCTGACCCTCTACCATCACCCTGCATCGCCCTCGTCCGCGAAAGTGCGGTTTGTGCTTCAGGAAAAGGAAATCCCGTGGGAAAGCGCGATCGTCGATCTTTACCAGGGCGAGCAATTTTCGGCCGCGTACCTCGCGATCAACGAAGCCGCCGTCGTCCCGACATTGGTCCATAACGGTCGGCCGGTGCGCGAATCTCTCGTCATTTGCGAATATCTCGAGGAAGCCTTTCCGGAAGGGCCGCTCGCCCCCGCCGATTTGGCGCTGCGCGCGCGGATGCGGGTCTGGTGCAAGGACATCGAGACCTTCATGAGCGTATCGCTTGCTGGAACGATCTTCCCGGCGAACGACCGACACGAGCTTGCCAAGCTCGCGCCTGAACAACTGAACGCCTATTTCGAGCATCACCCGAACAAGAGACTCGCGGAAAGGAAACGGGCCTGGATGGCGGAAGGCTACGCGTCACCCGATGCGCGTCGCGCGGTGCTGACCTACCATAAATTCCTTCAGAAGATGGAATTGCAGCTCGGCCGATCAGAGTGGCTCGTCGGTGATTTCCTCAGCCTCGCTGACGTCGAAACCGCCCCCTATGTCGCGGTTTTGGAATTGCTTCAGTTTCAGAGATGGTGGGTCGGCAGGTTACCCCATGTCGAACGTTGGTACAGCGGCATCAAGGCACGTCCGGCGTTCCAGCGCGCCCATCTCAACATCGTGCCGGATCAGTTCCGGCGTGATATGGCAAAACGCGGTGCGGAGATTTGGCCCGAGGTGGAGGCGATCATCGCCACGGCCGAGCCGTTCAATGGAAAATCGCCCTGGGCGATGCGCGCCGAAGCGCTTTAGGAGAGACGGGTCATGCTGACGCTCTATCACTTTCCGTCCTCGGTCTGTGCGGCAAAGGTGCGTCTCGTTCTCCACGAGAAGGAGCTGCCCTGGGAGAGCAGGATTATCGAGATCCTGAAAGGAGAGCAATTCCAGCCTTGGTATGTGGCTCTCAATCCGAATGCGGTCGTCCCGACATTGGTGCACGACGACCAGGCGATCGTCGAATCCGCGGTGATCTGCGAATATCTCGACGACGTTTTCGCGGACCCGCCGTTACGTCCCGCCGATCTCGTCGATCGTTCGGTGATGCGCATCTGGGCGAGTGACGTCGATACCTATATGAATGGCATTTGTGCCGGCATCACCTATCCGGCCACGCATCGGCATGAGGTGCTGAAGTTATCGCCCGAAGAATTGCAGCGCTTCTATGACGGCCACACCGATAAGGACAAACTTGCGCGGCGCAAGCGGCTTATCGAGCAGGGCTATCAAGCCCCAGACGCAAAGCACGCGGTGCTCGTCTATGACCGCTTTCTGACGAAGCTGGAGGACCAGCTCGCCAAGTCGGGGGCTTGGCTCACCGGCAAGAGCTATTCGATCGCCGATGCCGCCGCGACACCCTATCTGGTGCGGCTCGATATGCTCAATTATCAGGAATGGTGGCGCCATTTCCGCCCGCGCCTCGACGATTGGTATGAAAGGATAAAGGCGCGTCCGAGTTTTCGACCGGCGATGATCGATGTGATGCCGTCGAAATTCATGGCTGATATGGGCACGCGCGGCAGCGGGTATTGGCCCGAAGTCCGCGAAATTCTCAAGGAGGCAGGTGCGTGGTGAAGGCGACGGCGGTCGCCGAAAAGGGACTTCGTCCGGCGCCGCCGGAGGGCGGTCGGGCGCTCGGGCTGCAACGCACCGGCTCCTATGAATCGGAAGCGTTTTACACCCATCGTTTGTCGCTTCTCAGTCGGTTGATTGCCCGCGAGACGCGCCAGATGCTGGCAGAGCCGTTCGGGCTATCGCAGATGGATTGGCGCGTTCTCATTCAACTCGAGCACGTATCACCGTCGAAGATCAGTGAAATCCATTCACGCAGTCTTCTGGCCAAGCCGCAAATATCTTCCGCGCTGCCGCCCTTGATCAAGAGCGGCTACGTCGTGCGCGAAGAGGATCCCGAAGATGCTCGGGCTCCGTTTTTCTCCATCACCGAGAAAGGTTTGCAGCTATATCGCTCGGTGATGCGGCTATCGCGCAAGCGGCAACGCCGCCTGGAATTGCTTTTAAGCGAAAGCGAGCGAGCGACGTTCTCGAAGGCGATCGATAAGCTGATTGCAGCGCTGCTGGCCGAGGCGCCGGCTGGAGATCAACTAAACCAAGAATGACGGGGAGGTCATGAAGATGTTAGGGACGGATCTGCGGTTCGTAACGGCCGCATTATCGATCGCCATGGCAGTTGTCTCGTCTCCGGCGTCTGCCGCCGAGACGGGAAAACTCACCGACGTCGTCATGGCAAATCCGGCTTTTACCATCTCATTCGGGGCCAACTATCTGGCCGAGGACCTCGGGATCTACAAGAAGAATGGCCTCAATGTGAAAACCGTGCTCATCCACGGCGTCGGCGCGACCAACGCCGTTATTTCGGGCAGTGCGGATTTCGTGGAGGCCGCTTCCACTTCGATTACGCGCGCGATCGCCAAGGGACAGAAGCTGCTTGTTATTGCCGAGACGATCGATAAGCCGAGCACGATCATCGTTCTGCGCAAAGATCTGGCCGACGCCGCAGGCTTCGACCCCGGAGCGCCCTTGAAGAAGCGTGCCGCGATACTGCGCAATCGCACGATCGCCGTGGATTCGACCGGGTCGTTGATCGACAGCTATCTGCTCCTAATCCTCAAACGCGCAGGAATCGATCCGAGCGGAATGCAAATTCCGACCATGCAGCCTGCCAATATGCTTGCATCGTTTCAGACGAAGCAAATCGACGGCTTCGCAATGGCCCCGCCCTGGCCGCTGATACCGGTCACTCAGGGAGCCGCGGTAACGGTCGCAAGCGGTCCTAAGGGCGATCCCGCTGATCTCGATCCCTTTGCCACCAGCATTGTTGCGACGCGGCCTGAGACCTGTCAGCAGCGCCGATCCGTCTGTATGGCAATGGGCCATAGTTTCGCCGAAGCGGAAGCCTATATTCACGACCGGCCGAAAGAGGCGGCGGAGGTGTTGAAGAAGCGCTTCCCAAAGCTTGATGCCAAGGTCTTCGCCGCAGCATTCGATGTATTGCATGAAATCAGCCCCAGTCCGCCCCTCGTGAGCCAAAAGGGCTTGGAAAACGCCGAACGTTTCAATATCGACGCCGGTCTGCTCAAGCCTGAAGAGAGGCTCAAATCGTTCGCGGGAATCGTCACAGACGAATTCGTAAAGTGAATTCTTGAACGGTTAGGATATCGAGCCTGCCACCTGCATCACATGCGGTGACGGGCAAGCTGGGCGCTCGCTCGGTGCAGAGGTGAGGATTATCTGAGAAATTCGTCGGTCGTGATGCCGTCGTAAGAGTCTAGCTTGTCTTGTGGCTTCAGCAGGCCGGCCTCGATGTTTAGCCGTTCCGTATTCTCGATGGCCTTCGCCGTGACGCGTGGCGGATTTGGGCTGATTTTCAGGATCACGTCGAACGCCGCGGCGAGGACCTTGTCCTCGATTTTCGGAAATCGATGCTTTAAGAGGGAAAGCGATTCGCGCGGATGATCGTGAAGATACGCTTCCGCCTCAACGAAGCTATGTCCCATGGCGGCGCAAATCGCAGGACGCTGCCGGCACGTCTCGGCTCGTGCCACGATGAGTCCATTCGCAAAGGGATCGAGGTCCGAAGGATCGCCATTCGGAGCGCGCTCCCGCCTCATAAAGGAGTTTGCGCGATGATCTGGAAGGTTTTTGTCCTTGCGGCGATCCCGCTTGCATGTATCGCAAGTTCGGCCGCGTTTGCCGACCGCCTCGGGCCTCCCGTCTCCGGCAACGCGACGACATGGTCGCGCTCAATTCTCTTGCTGCAGAACGATGGCTACACGCACGTGATCATTATTCAATCCGCAGTCTCGCCGGGCTCGTGGATCGGTTCAGCAAGCAAGGACGGCCGGCGCGTCGATGTGGCGATCGATCCGGAGGGTAAGGTCATCGAGCGCTGACGCAGGCCAATCCCCCCGTTTCAATTGGGGAAAGACTGATTATGCTGGCAGCGCCTACTCTTGCTGCTGAATCAGCTTGAGCACCCTGAGCCAATTCCGCGTTTCTTCGGCCCTTCCCGCGAGCGCCGATCTCCGCGTATTTTCTCGGGCGATTGCTGAAACATCTCGCCCGCGCACACCAATGATGCCGCGCGTTAGTGCCTCATTGTCGAGAGACTCGGAATTCATGACTGCGGACGACGGGTCTTGCCACTTACGGCGGGTCTGCGCGCTCGTGCCCGCACTGGAAGTGCTCATGCCGAGATGGAGCTCGTTTCAACCTCCCTGAGGTAAACCTCGCCGGTCGAGTAGCGGAGCGCCCAGACGATGGGGCCCAATAGCACCCCATCGATGGCCGTGGTCTCGAATTCTTCCATCGCCATATTGCGACCATTCCGTGTCGCGTCCCAAAGAGCGGCCACCGCTCGCGATTCTCGGCATCTCTCTTTATTGCGAGCTGGCATTAGATCGCCGCGGCCATTGACCTGATCTCGTTCGTGCTATATGGGACTTGTCTTCGCGAAAATCCAACAATTAACGCAATAATGGCTATGCTCATTGCATGGCTGGGCCTTTTGGAACCGCGATAATTCCAAGCGGAGAGAATCTGCGGATATTGCACATTTCTTTCGGGGCGAAAATAAATTTCAAACGGAGTTAAGAACCCCGTTGCGTACTCAAGCGCCTCAACAAAATGCCTTGGACCATTTCAACAGGAATGACGATGAATGAGAAAATCTTCGACGCCGCCTTCTTGAGCCGGCTAGCTTCCACCGTCGAGTCGATCGAACGAGAAGATCGGGACCGTAACGATGCTCACCCGTTAAACGCAGAAGATTACGAGGTGATCTACACCGCCTACGCGGACAGCGGGGGTGATCCGGAGGTGGCGAGGCGGCGAATAGCGACCGCAAGAAACCAACGCGACCAAGCTCTCGGCCGCATTTTGCAGTTCGTTTCGGATCAATATGGATTCGGCCCAATCGAACACCTCGATGAGCAACGCCTGACAGATGTCGCACGCGACGCTTTTGACGCAGCCGGATGCTGGATGGAAGACGTCGAAAGGCAACCCCGATTGCCCGCGCAGGAAACGCCGCTTCATGCCTTGCTGAATACTCATTATTGGCTTCACGAATCGCTGCTTGATCTGCATGACGAGATCTTTTGGCCCGTCGCCAAGCGAATCTTTCCCAGACGTTGAGGAAAGTGACCGATTGAGATTTCGAAATCCGCGTCACTTGACGCGAGCAATGGGGCGGTGAGATGCCACTTATGTTCCCAAAGCAAATTCGGGGCTGGGATCTAAGAAGAAACATTGTCAATTTTCTTGGCGAGGATTCCGGCAATCCGCGGCCCTGCGCGATCTCGATGGAAGCACTCATCGATCATTTCGGCGCCGGTCGCGACAGCAAGCAATCCTGCCTGGCCGCCTTCGACAAATGGCGCACGGCGATCCAACAAAAAGCCAGCGACAAATATGACGTGCAAGACCAAAAAACATCGATTCTTTTACGTACATCGGATTTCCCCTAGCCTCGCATCGGCAAAGGGCCTGGAGGCGCTTGCGGGCGGTCAAAACTGCGAGGTTGCAAGCAACGTTGGAACGACCGATATTATCTAAGTTGGATTCGACGAATCACTGGCCCTTTGCTCTCTGCGAGTGACCTTCGATCTCCTTTTCATTATTTTGACGGACGGGTAACGCCCGATCGCAGAATGCGAACCGAAGTTCATCTGCGCTAGCGAGAGCACTAAGGAGTACAATGCCTTTCAAGCCGAACTATCGCATGCAGCGCGCCGATCGAGAGCGCGCGAAGGAACAGAGGAAGCAGGCAAAAATGCAGCGTCGCGCCGAAAAAGCGGCGACGCAAGAAACCATTTCCGCCGATGCACCGGAGAGCCACTCTACGGACGGCGATACGACGGAATCGAGCTCGTGAGTACAGATGTGGCCCGCCGCACCGCGAGCGGAATTTTTACGCATCGACGAGTGTACTCGGTGTGGCGCGAGTAAGTTCCATGTTTGGTTATGTCTGCCATCCAACGAGCGTCATTCGATCGTCCGTTCATTCAACGAGCCGGTGAGGCATGCAGGTTTTTGTCCGCGACAATGATATGAATGGCGCGCTCCGAATTCTTAAAAAGGAAATGCAGCGCGAAGGCATCTTTCGCGAGATGAAGCGGCGGCGCTCCTACGAGAAGCCATCCGAACGACGCGCACGCGAGAAGGCCGAAGCTGTCCGACGTTACCGCAAGGCCATGCGCAAACGCATGGAACGCCAAGGCTATTGATTGATGGGGGGCCGGGATGAAGGGTGATCTCGTGTGATTGCGGGCGCCCTCACGAAGCCCAAGGGGTTCACCTTGAAATAGAGCGCCAGCAGGAGCATACTGTTTAAGTCAAATCGACCTTGGGTCGGCCCCGCTCCACGCTCCTGCGAGCCAGACTCGGTCCTATCCAAAATCGTAGTTGATCCGCGGGCACATCCGTGTCGCGGCATTTGTTTTTGGAGGGACTTCATGTCTACTGGAACTGTCAAATGGTTCAATTCAGCGAAGGGTTATGGCTTCATCCAGCCGGATGATGGCGCCAAAGACGTGTTCGTCCATATCTCCGCAGTCGAAGTCTCCGGCCTCGGCAGTCTTCGCGAAGGACAGAAGGTGAGCTACGACGTGGAGCGCGGCCAACAAGGCAAAGTATCGGCAGTCAATCTGAAGAACGCCTGAATCGCGCGGGGCGGCTTCGGCCGCCCTTCTTGTCTGACTATCTCCTCGAGACCATCCTGGATGCACAACGCCGGTGCTGCGCCCCGAGGCCGCCAACATTTCACTCCACGATCTCTCCTCGCGGGAGTGGCGCAAGTGCCTGGCAGGCTATGCCAAGCCGAATACATTGCGGGCGAGCTTTCAACTCCTGAACACGGTATTGCCGTTCCTAGGAAGCATGGCGGTTCTGCTCTATGGCTCCGGCCACGCTGATTGGTTTGCCTGGCTAATGGCAATCCCCGCGACGCTCTTCGCGGTGCGATTGTTCGTCATTCAGCATGATTGTGGACATGTCTCGTTCCTGAGATCGCGTCGCTGCAATGAAACGGTCGGCCGCGTCATCAGCCTAATGACGCTGGTGCCTTTTGGCTCCTGGCGCCGGGCGCATGCGGTCCACCATGCGACGACCGGCAATCTCGATCAACGCGGTACGGGCGATATCACAACGCTCACCGTGGCCGAATATTTGTCGCAATCGACCTGGCGAAGAATGCTCTACAGAGCCTATCGCAACCCGTTCGTTCTGCTTGGACTGGGCCCTCTCTATCTGCTCTTGGTTCAAAATCGCATACCTGCGCGCACGCTGCGCCGCGATTGGCGAAATTGGGTCAGCGTGATCGGCACCGACGTGGGCGCCGCCGTGATTGTTATGGGAGCATCTTTGATTATCACGCCGCTCGTCTTCTTGGCCGCATGGTTTTCGGTGCTTTACCTCGCGAGCGTGATCGGGATTTGGCTCTTTTGCGTCCAGCATCAATTCGGGGACACGTATTGGGAGCGTTCGGGACGCTGGGCCTTTCAGACAGCCGCGATCGAAGGAAGCTCCTTTTACGATCTGCCGCGCATCCTCCACTGGTTTACGGGCTATATCGGCCTGCACCATGTCCATCATCTCGCAAGCCGGATCCCGAATTACCACTTGCGGGCATGCTTGGAGCAGAACCGAGAATTGCAGCGCACCAAGCGCCTGACCCTTTGGGGCAGCATCAAATCGGCGCGGCTGGCGCTCTGGGATGAGGAGGGGCGACGACTCGTGTCGTTCCGCCAAATCGTCGGCATGCCCACTCGGAGCTCATCTTCGACCCCCCTCACTCCTTGCGTGTAGATCACAATCATGACACCGCAAGATCTCGCAACACAGACTGAGCGTCGCAGGGCAATGGAAGCGGCGTATCGCAGAGCATCTGAACGAGTCAAAAATTCGCCCGATGGCATGCGGCAAACCGCGCGGGAGCTACGTCAGAGCGCGGCGTCAATGCCGGATAGCTGCGATCGCGACATGATGTTGCGCTTGGCAACAGAATATGAACGTCGTGCCGAGAACGGAGAGCAACGGCGTAGAGTCCGTTAGGTCGCGCGCTCCCCTCTCATAAAGGAGTTCGGACGATGATCTGAAAAGTCTTTGCGGTTCGACAAAATTTCATGAAGTGCATTCAATGGACGGCGCCTTAGTTTCTGATGGTAGTCTAGGTACCAATAAGAAATATTTTCTCTCGAAATGAACAGGGGCAACGCGATGAAGATTCCTTCATGGGTTAAACCAGGTCTTTGGGGCGTCGTGTTGGGCGCCGTGGCGTGGTGGGCGTACTCGCATTTGGTTTCGGCTGGGTAAGCGCGGGAGCCGCCAAACGGCTGGCGGACAATCAGACGCAAACCGCAGTCGTCGCGGCAGCGACGCCTTATTGTATTGCGCGCTTCGAGCAGCAGCCGAACGCGGTTGCATGGTGGCAAGAGCTCAAGAAGAGCGAGAAAGACTACGACCAGAGCGACTACATCAAAAAGGGTGGCTGGGCGGCGGTATCCGGCCAAAAGCTCGATTCCGATATTACATCGGCTGTTGCCAACTCCTGCGCCACCAAGCTTCTGGCTCTCACGGAACTCAATGGCGTCAAATTGACCAGCGCAAACTAACCCGCAACGTTGGAGACAGCTTCCGCCAAGGTGCGCGCCGCTGGCCTGTTCTTGCGTTGAACGCTCTTAGAATTAGAATCGCGCGGCTGTTTGGGGAAGTGGGGCGGGGGCGAGTCGCTCCTTGATCGTTCTTTCGTCCATCGTTTCGAGCCCGGATCCGTCCTTGATCGAATAGACGACGAAGCCCAAGCGCAAAAACCGCCTGGCGCTCTCGATCGCTTCCGGCTCACTCTTGTGATAGGAGGTGTTAAAGGCATCCGCGTGGCGGGCCGTGTCCCAGGTCACGGTCCACTGCACTTTCGCCTCGGGGGTTTCGGCCTTATTGATTGAATGCCAATCCGGCCCCGCCGAGCCGTGATCGGTCGTTAGCGGCGGAAGCCTGGTCTCCAAATCGGCTTTCTGTTTCGACCATCGCGCCATCGACACACGCCTCCGGAGTAATTAGCAAATATTATGACGATTCACCCGCCCGGCAGTCGCTTGCTGAGCGGCCAGTGCATCTTCCCGTGTGGAGTGGCGAGAAAGCGAACTAAGCGGCCTTGGCGTTCGTAGGTCTCAGCGAAGCTCACCGCTTCGACCAAGCTAGAGAACGGACCCGACGCTATCTCGCGGCCGAGCTGCGGATCGAAATAGTGAACCGCCCACTCGGAGCTCATCTGAGAAAGTATCCCGCCATACTGCGGGAGTCTACCACGCGGCGCGTAGTTCTTAGCTGACAAGCAGCCACCGATGTTAAAGAGCCGTCGCATCGGCCATAGGCGGGCCTGAATACGTGGCCAAAGGCCGCAGCGATTCAGGGGAAGCGTCTCGCTTAGCGGCTGCGATGCCAGCCGAGGCCAAGGCTGCGGTAACTCGCGGGTCGAGGAAGCGCGGAATATGGCGCAACAGATCGCGGACCCGGCCGCGAAGCGCCACATGCAAGATATCGCCGCCAACTGTGAGAAGGTCGCGAAGCGTGTCGAAGCGAAACTCGGCGGTGAGCAGAGCTTTTCCAGGCGGTTCTGCGAGGCGACTACGTCCCAGGTGCTGCTCGTTAGCTGACTCCCATTCAGTCCATCTCGCCCGAGCCGAGCGCCTTGAGTTTCGCGAT
>Ga0105240_10010329_pt1 | contig 13134 bp, 13 predicted proteins | sample KBSC54metaG_FD_80426 | JGI IMG/M metagenome (GOLD analysis project Ga0105240, IMG submission 80426) | Corn rhizosphere microbial communities from Kellogg Biological Station, Michigan, USA - KBS C5-4 metaG | ecosystem: Host-associated > Plants > Roots > Rhizosphere > Soil | place: Michigan, USA... | reverse complement strand
TTCATCCAGAGCACGCCTCCGGCGCTGGATGCCTGCAGGGCCCGCATGAGGCTCTTGCTGGTGTTGGTCTGGTCGTACTGCTCGTTGTAGACGTAGGACGCGTGCGGGAACGCGTCGATGATGTGCTCGAGCTTGTAGCCGACGACGATGCTGATCGCGGCGTCGTTGCCGAACGCGGCGTAGATGTTGTCGAACTGCTGCTGCATGATCGTGCGGCCGTCGCTGAGCTCGGTGAGGGGCTTCGGAAGGGAGCGGCCGAGTCGGCTGCCCATGCCGGCGGCCAGAATCACGATCTGGGTGGTCGGCTTCGGGGTGCTCATGGTGATGATGCTCCTCAAGGTTTCGTCTGCGAGTAGAACGACGATGAGTGTGGATTCAGGGGGGATCGTTCACCCGCTGTTCATCGCCGATCCGGCTGTGCGACACACCTTTGTGCTTGTGAGGATTCTAATCGGCGGGTTCGGCGAGTCAGGGGAAACTCAGGATTCCGTTGCCGTTTCGTGATGCCGCTTTCAGCTCATCTGTGCATGCGTTCGAGTGAGCGTCGCTCGGTTGTCCTGTTGGTACGTTGTACCAGTGGAACCCGATTCGGAGCCGTCGACGCCCCAGCGGCGGGGTCCGGGAGGCAATTCCGCCGCGGCTCGGTCGAATGCCGCGCGCCGCGCGAAACCGGCGGGAGCGGGCGCCTCCGCAGCATCGCGGAGGCCCACCACGCCGACGGGTTCTTCGGGCGCGACGGCGACCGGAGCGAAGGCAGCCGGCGCGAAGGCCGGAGCGAAAAGGCCTTCGCCGGCGGCCCGGCCCACGCCGCGCCCCGCCCAGCGCGCCGCTGGACAGACCACGGCAGCCGCGTCCGAGACGTCGACCGAGACTGCGACGAATGCATCGGCCGACGTGGCAGCTGACACGACGATCGACTCGTCGCCGATCCGTCGTTCGGTCATCGCGACCCCGGTGCTCGGGGCCCCGCGCGGGGGCACCGCGCACCCGCAGTCGGACGAGACCCCCGAGCCTGACGAGACGGTCGAGGAGACGGTCGACGCGGGTTCCGTCCAGCCCGCTGAGACCGAAGAGCTGACCGAGCCCGAGGAGCTGACCGAGGCCGAACCGCAGCCTGAGGTCGAACCAGAACCGCAGCCCGAACCGCAACCGCAACCGCAACAGGAGCCCGAGCCCGAGCCCGAACGAGAGCCCGAGCCCTCGCCGGCCCCCGAACCGGCCACGCCCCGCGCTCAGCCCCACACGCACACCGCCAGTCGCGCTGCGTCTGCCCACCCGACATCCAAGGGAGCCGCAGCGCGAACCACCTCCGAGGTCGCCCTCTCGATCACCGGACTCACCAAGACCTTCGGCGACACCCTTGCCGTCGACGCGATCGACTTGACCGTGCCCGCGGGATCGTTCTTCGGGTTCGTCGGTCCGAACGGTGCGGGCAAGACCACCACCCTGTCGATGGTGACCGGTCTGCTGCGTCCCGACTCCGGCATCGTCAAGATCTACGGAGTGGATGTCTGGGCGAACCCGGCTGTCGCCAAGAAGTCGCTCGGCGTCTTGCCCGACCGGCTTCGCCTGTTCGACCGGCTCACCGGGTCGGAGTTCCTGCACCACGCGGGCGCCCTCCGCGGCCTCGACCGCCAGACCATCAGCAGCCGGGTCGACGACCTCGAGCGGGCGTTCGGCATCGAGCACTCGGCCAAGCGGCTGGTGTCGGATTACTCGGCGGGCATGATCAAGAAGATCGGGATCGCGGCGGCCATGATCCATTCGCCGCGCCTGCTGGTGCTCGACGAGCCGTTCGAGTCGGTCGACCCGGTCTCGGCGCAGGTGGTCATCGACATCCTGAAGAAGTTCGCCGCCGCGGGCGGCACCGTCGTGCTGTCGAGCCACAGCATGGACCTGATCGAGCGGATCTGCGACGCCGTCGCCATCATCGCCGAGGGCCGGATGCTGGCGAGCGGCCCGATGGCCGAGGTGCTCAACGGGCACTCCCTCGAGGAACGTTTCGTCGAGCTGGCGGGTGGGGCCACCGCCGTGGAGGGCATGGAGTGGTTGCAGAGCTTCTCCGACTGAAGGCCCGCCTGCTGCGGAACGGGTTCCGTCGGCCGCCGTCGCGCATCTTCGGCTCGGCCGTCGTGCTCGTCATCGGGCTGCTCGCCTTGGTGGTGCTCTTCGGCGTCGCGTCGCGGGTGACCGAGTTCGACGGCGAGATCGTCGGCCGCGCCGTCGTGCTCGCCGGCACGGAGGTCAGTCTCGGGGCGCTGCTGCTGCCGATGATGTTCTCCCGCGCGCAGCTGGTCGAGCCCCGGGCCTTCCTGGGCTATCGGATCTCGTCGCTTCCGCTGGCGGGCGCCTTGCTGCTGTTGACGCTGATCGGGCCGGCCGCACTCGTGATCCCTGCGGTGTTCATCCCCGCTGTAGCGTGGCGTGATTTCGCCGGTGCGAGCGCGGTCGCGGCCGGAGCGGCCCCTCTGCTCCTGGTGCAGTTGCTCCTGCTCACCCGGATCGGCGTGGCAGTCGGCGCGTGGCTGTCGCCCCGCGCGCTGGTGAGGTCGTGGGCGCGAGTGGTCGCGGCGGCCATCCTGCTCGCCGGGCTCCTGCTGCTCGCCGGGCTGCTGCTGCCGCGTGCCGTGCTTCTCGCCCCGGAGCGCTCGCTTGCCACCCTCTCGCCGCTGGCTCGGCTCCTCGCTCAACTCCGGCCCGAGCAGGTGTCTGACGCGCTCGCCGGCTCTCCCGTCGCGTCGCTCTGGGGGGCGCCGGCGCTGACCGTCTCGGGGCAGGGGAGCCCGAGCGCGGCCCTCTGGATCGGCGCCGCGGTCATCGTCGCCCTCGCCCTGCTGTGGTGGGGCCTGGTCGCCGGAGCGCTGCGACCCACGCACGCGCAGAAGCTGACCCGCGCCGAGCGGACGCCGGGGTGGTTCCGTCGGATGCCGTCGACGCCGGCAGGCGCGATCGCGGCGCGAAGCTTCATCTACTGGCTGCGCGACCCGCGCTATCGAGTGGTGTTCGGCATCCTGCCCCTTCTTCCGATCCTGACCGGACTCGCCTTCTTCATCGGAGGCGTGCCGCTGCGGATCGGCGCGTTCGTCCCGCTGGGGCTGATGGTGCTCGTGCTCGCCTCGTCGACGGTGCACAACGACATCGCCTACGACTCCACGGCGGTGTGGTCGCACGTCGTGGCGCAGACTCGCGGGCTTCACGACCGGCTGGGGCGCATCTGGCCGGTGCTCGCCTTCGGCGTCATCCTGATCGCGATCGGGACGCCCCTCACGGTCTGGGCGCAGGGCGATCCGGATTCGCTACCGGCGGTGCTGGGCATCAACCTCGCCCTGCTGCTCGGGGGTGTCGGCGTGGGGAGCGGGCTGTCCGCGCGCTTCCCGTACCCGGTTCCGCGCCCCGGCGACGGACCGTTCACCTACCCGCAGGCCTCCGGCGGCACGGGCGGCGGCGCCCAGGCCGGGTCGTTCCTGTTGACCGTCCTGGTGGCGTTGCCGCCGATCGCCGCGACCGCCCTGTGGCTGATGGGCTTCCCGGGTCCGCTGCCGTGGATCGCGCTCGTGGTCGGACTCGCGTCGGGTGCCGTCGCGCTGGCGCTCGGGCTGCGGAGCGGAGCGGTCACCTTCGATCGCCGCAGCCCGGAACTGCTGGCCTTCACCATGCAAAACTAGGGGCATGAGCGCGCACGAGATGAGCACGGTCGAGATGAGCACCCTCGAGCCCGGCGGTCCCGACACGGCCGGCGGCGGCGCCGGAACGGATCTGCTCGAGAAGGAGCTTCAGGAGCTCATCGAGAAGGAGCTCACCGAAGACGGCGACCACGATCGCTTCTCGCACTATGTGCAGAAGGAGAAGATCCTCGAGTCTGCCGTGACCGGCAAGCCCGTGATCGCGCTGTGCGGCAAGGTCTGGGTGCCGGGCCGCGATCCCGAGAAGTTCCCGGTCTGCCCCGACTGCAAGAAGATCTACGACCGGATGAAGTAGCGCGGGGCGCCGCCACCGCGGCGCAGGTCCTCCCCACTCTCGTTTTCCCCAGCTGGGTCACCTGATCGGTCAGCGGGAACCATCTGCGCCCACTCGTCCGCGATTCTGGCCGGATGGAGCCCTTTTTGGTCGCGGACGGCATCCGGTCGGGATTGTCGCGCGAATCCCTGCGGTCGTCGTATTGGCAGGCGCCGTTTTACGGAATCCGCGCGGTGTCGGGCAGCCTCCGCTCTGTCGAAGACGTCTGCACCGCCTATGCGCTCAAGCTCCGTCCAGGCTCCGTATTCGCCGGGGTGACAGCGGCGCGGCTGTGGGGGATGCCCCTACCGGCGTACATCGGCCGTGAGATCGGAGTCGTGCAGGTGTCGGCCGAAGACCCGCGCCGGGCGCCCCGCGGCGTCGGCGTTCGGGGAAGCCGGCATCACCGAGGTACCTCGACGACGCGGATCGGATCCCTTCCCGTCCTGTCTGCGGCGGAGACCTGGCGATCGCTCTGGCGCGACCTCGACCGGTGCGACCTCACCGCGGTCGCCGACCATCTGCTCTCGGATCGCACCGGGCCACCCATGTCGACTCTCGACGCCCTGGGCGATCTCGTGAGAGACCACCGGCACGGCCCCGGGATCGAGAAGCTGAGAGCGGCGCTCGCGGATGCCCGCGCGGGCAGCTGGTCGCGGCCGGAGACCCTGGTTCGACTCGTCTTGTGCTCCGCGGGCGTCCCCGAGCCGGAGTTGAACCTGGCGATCGCACCCGGTGGGCGATCACCGCGAGTGGATCTGGCGTGGCCGACGGTTCGATTCGGCCTCGAGTACGACGGCGATCAGCATCGCTCGCCGGCTGAATTCTCAGCCGACATCCGGCGTCAGGAGCGTGTGCAGGACCGCGGATGGTCGCTGATGCGGGTCACGAGAAGCGACCTCTTCGACCGGCCGGCCGAGTTGGTCGATCGAGTGCACCGGCGCCTTGCGGAGCGTGGATGGGCCGGCATCCGGGTTCGCGGGTCGCAGATGGTGCTCGTGCGGCGATGAGTTGCCCCAGCTGGGACCAATGGCCGCGGGGGAACCGGCGGGCAAAGGCGCGAGCCGCGCGCGAGGAGCTACAAATACCGCGTCGGGATCGCCGGCTCGCCCCGTGAGAGCGAGAGCGCCTGCACCGGCAGCTCCGCCATCACGGCCGCGTGGTGGGCGCGCGCCGCGGCGACCCCGGCGGATCCCAGCAGCGATTCGACCGGCTCGCCGTCACGCACCAGGTCGATGAGCAACGGCCGCCCCGCGGAGGCGTCGACCGGGGGGTCCTCGACGTAGATGTCCTCGGCGACCGCGACCCCGTCGCGCAGCGTGCGCACCGGTTGCTTGCGGCCGCCGACGGTGGCCTTGCCGTCCGACTTCTTGCCGACGGGCAGCCACCCGGCCGTCGACGCATCGGGGCCGTCGAGGTGGGCGACGAGCTTGTAGACCATGCCGGCGGCGGGGGATCCTGATCCGGTGACCAGCGAGGTCCCGACGCCGTACGAGTTCACCGGTGCCGACCGCAGCGCCGCGATCGCGTGTTCGTCGAGATCGTTGGTGACCGTGATCCGGGTGTTGACCGCGCCGAGCGCGTCGAGCTGAGCCCGCACCTCGCGGACCACGACGCCGAGGTCGCCCGAGTCGATGCGCACGGCACCCAGCGACGGCCCGGCGACGCGCACCGCGGTCTCGACGGCGGTCGGGATGTCGTAGGTGTCGACCAGCAGCGTCGTCCCGACCCCCATCGCCGCTACCTGCGCGCGAAAGGCGTCCTCCTCCGAGTCGAACAGCAGGGTGAAGGCGTGCGCGGCGGTTCCCATGGTCGGGATGCCCCACTCCCGGCCCGCCTCCAGGTTGCTGGTCGCGCCGAACCCGGCGATGTATGCGGCCCGGGCGGCCGCCACGGCGGACCGCTCACCCGTGCGTCGCGAGCCCATCTCGGCGAGCGGCCGACCGTCCGCTGCCGACACCATGCGGGCCGCGGCCGACGCGACAGCCGAGTCGTAGTTGAACACGCTGAGCGCGAGCGTCTCGAGCACGACTGCCTCGGCGAAGCTGCCCTCGACGACGAGCACCGGTGAGCCCGGAAAGTACAGCTCGCCTTCTGCGTAGCCGCGGATGCTGCCCGAGAACCGGTACGCCTCGAGCCAGTCGAGCGTGGCGTCGCTGACCACGTGCTCACGCTTCAGGAACGCGAGCTCGCGCGCGCCGAAGCGGAACTCCTGCAGGAGCTCGAGCAGCCGCCCGGTGCCGGCCACCACGCCATACCGGCGCCCGGTCGGCAGTCGGCGGGCGAAGAGCTCGAACACGCTGGGTCGCAGCGCACGACCGTCGGCCAGCGCTGCGTCGATCATCGTCAGCTCGTAGCGGTCGGTGAGGAGCGCGCTCGTCATGCAGTCGAGCCTAGAGCGCCCCGGCGGCCCCGGTATCCTGATGCGGTGACCGCCAGCCTGCCGACCGACGCCCCGATCGGCGTGTTCGACAGCGGTGTCGGCGGTCTGACCGTGGCGCGCGCGATCCTCGATCAGCTGCCGCGCGAGTCCATCCTCTACGTGGGTGATACCGCGCACTCGCCCTACGGGCCGAAGCCGATCGCCGAGGTGCGCGCCTACGCGCTCCAGGTGCTCGACGACATGGTCGCGACCGGGGTGAAGGCGCTGGTGATCGCGTGCAACACGGCCAGCGCGGCGATGCTGCGGGATGCCCGGGAGCGGTACGAGGCGGCCAGCGGCATCCCGGTGATCGAGGTGATCCAACCCGCGGTCCGCGCCGCGGTACGCGCCACGCGCAACGGACGCGTGGGCGTGATCGGCACGGCCGGCACCATCCAGTCGCGCGCATACGACGACGCGTTCGCCGCAGCATCCGGGATCGAATTGTTCAGCCGCGCCTGCCCCCGCTTCGTCGAGTTCGTCGAGGCCGGCGTCACCAGCGGCCCTGAGCTGTTCGCGGCTGCGGAGGAGTACCTCGCTCCGCTGCGCGACGCCGGCATCGACACTCTCGTGCTGGGCTGCACGCATTACCCCTTGATGTCGGCGGCGATCCAGTACGTGATCGGTCAGGATGTGCGGCTCGTGTCCAGCGCAGACGAGACCGCCGCCGACCTCTACCGCGTACTCGTGAGCAACGACCTCGAGCGCACCGCCGCGGAAGCCCCCACCCACACCTTCGAGAGCACCGGCGACGACGAGCTCGCCTTCCGGCGGCTCGCCGCGCGCTTTCTCGGCCCCGAGGTCACACGGGTCGAGACCTTCGAAACCGGAGCGATCACCCTCCCGCGCGGCTAGGCCCCGCACCACCCGCCCCCGCCTCAGCGCCCGAGCGATAACAACCCGAAAGGCATCATGACCCGCATCGACGGTCGCAGCAGCGACGACCTCCGCCCGGTGACCATCGAGCGCGGCTGGAGCAAGCAGGCGGAGGGCAGCGCGCTGATCAGCTTCGGCGACACCCGCGTGCTCTGCACGGCGAGTTTCACCAACGGCGTGCCACGCTGGCTGACCGGCAAGGGCAAGGGGTGGGTGACCGCCGAGTACTCGATGCTGCCGCGCTCCACGAACGACCGGATGGACCGCGAGTCGGTGAAGGGGCGTATCGGCGGACGCACCCACGAGATCTCGCGCCTGATCGGGCGCAGCCTGCGCGCCGTGATCGACACCAAGGCGCTGGGCGAGAACACCCTGGTGATCGACTGCGACGTGCTGCAGGCGGACGGCGGCACCCGGACCGCTTCGATCACCGGCGCCTATGTGGCGATGGCCGACGCGATCGAGTGGGGCCGCGACAAGGGATTCATCGGCAAGAGCGCGAAGCCGCTCATCGACTCGGTCTCGGCCATCAGCGTGGGCATCGTCGACGGGGTACCCATGCTCGATCTGGCATATACCGAGGATTCGCGCGCCGAGACCGACATGAACGTCGTCGTCACGGGTCGCGGTCTGTTCGTCGAGGTGCAGGGAACGGCCGAGGGAGCGCCCTTCGACCGCACCGAGCTCAACACGCTGCTCGACCTGGCGCTCGGCGGCACGACGACGCTCGCGACCCTGCAGCGCGAGTCCCTCGGCTTGTGACGACCTTCGTCCTCGCGACCCACAACGCGCACAAGGTCGACGAGCTGCGGCGCATCCTCGGCGACCGGCTGGGGCATCACCGCCTAGTCGGGTACGACGGTCCCGAGCCGGTCGAAGACGGTGACAGCTTCGAGGCGAACGCCTTGATCAAGGCGCGGGCGGCGGCGGTCTTCACCGGCCTCCCCGCGATCGCCGACGATTCGGGGATCTGCGTGGACGCGCTGGGCGGCGAGCCCGGCATCCACTCGGCCCGCTATGCGGGCACCCGGGACGACGCCGACAACTACCGCCTGCTGCTGACCAACCTGCAGGGCGTGGCCGATCGCGCGGCCCAGTTCGTCTGCGCCGCCGCCCTGGTCGACCTGGCGGCCCTCGACTCCGGTCCCAGCCGCACCGGGCTCCAGGGCGCTGGCGCCGCCTTCGAGCACACGGCGCGAGGAGTCTGGCCGGGCACCGTGCTCGAAGCGGCCGCCGGTCAGGGCGGATTCGGGTACGACCCGGTGTTCCGCCCGGACGGATTGGACGTCAGCTCGGCCGAACTGACCGCCGACGAGAAGAACGCCCAGAGCCACCGCGCGCGGGCATTCGGGCTGCTGGTGACGGTGCTTCGAGAGCGGTACGGCTAGGCGGGGATCGACGGCCGCCGTCGCGTCGCGCGCGCCCGCGACCCAGCAGCACCCCCATCCATCCCCGTTTCAGTTCGCGCGCAATTCAGCGCGAACTGAAATGAGGATTCGGCCCGCCCCCGGCCCCGCCCTCGCCCCCGCCCCCGCCCGGCCGCGACCGGGGGCGACCGGATTCGCGGACGGCGTCGCCGGTACCCTGAACTCATGGCCCACGACCACGCGGAGCACGCCCACGGCAACCGCCGCCGGCTCGGTGCGGCACTCGCGATCGTCGTGGTCGTCCTGCTCATCGAACTGCTCGGCGCCTGGCTGTCGGGCTCGTTGGCCCTGTTGGCGGATGCCGGCCACATGACCAGCGACGCGGTCGGCCTGGTCGTCGCCCTCGTCGCCAGCGCCATCGCCGCACGGCCGGCCACCGACCGTCACACCTTCGGATTCCGCCGGGTCGAGGTGCTGGGCGCTCTCGTCAACGGCGCCCTGCTCACCGCGGTCGCCATCTCGGTGGCCATGGAAGCGATCCGGCGCCTCGTCACGCCCGAAACCGATCACGTCAACGGCCTGCCGTTGCTCGTCGTCGCGGCCATCGGGCTGGTCGCCAACCTGGTGGCGTTCGCGATCCTGCGCGGCGGCGACCGCGACTCGCTCAATATGCGCGGCGCCTACCTCGAGGTGCTGGGCGATCTGCTGGGATCGATCGCCGCCCTCGTCGCCGGAGTCATCATCGTGACCACCGGTTTCGCGGCGGCCGACGCGATCGCCTCGCTGGTGATCGCGGCCATGATCGTCCCGCGCGCTGTCTCGCTGCTGCGCGATGTGGTGCGCGTGCTGACCGAATCGGCTCCGCGTGGAACCGACGCCGAGGAGATCCGCGCGCATCTGCTCGAGACGGCCGGGGTCGTCGACGTGCACGATATCCACGTCTGGACGATCACCTCGGGCGACCCGGTCTTCACCGCCCACGTCGAGGTCGATCCCGGGGTGTTCGCCCGTGGCGAGACCGACCAGATGCTCGACCGTCTCGGCGAGTGCCTGAAGGGGCACTTCGACGTCGCGCATTCGACGTTCCAGCTCGAGCCGGCCGGCCATGCGGAGCACGAGGGGGAATCCCATCGCTGAGTCCGACCGCACCGGACTGCGCGGGCTGCTGCCGCTTCTCGGTCCGGCGATGGTCGCCGGCGTCGCCTATCTCGATCCGGGAAACGTCGCGAGCAACGCCAGCGCCGGGGCGCGCTACGGCTACCTTCTCGTCTGGGTCGTCGTGGTCGCGAACACCATGGCCTGGCTGGTGCAGTACCTGTCGGCCAAGCTCGGCGTCTCGACCGGGCAGAGCCTTCCGGGGCTTCTGGGCCAGAGTCTGCGCAACCGCGGCGCCCGCTACGCGTTCTGGCTGCAGGCCGAGTTGGTCGCCATGGCCACGGACATCGCCGAGATCCTGGGCGGGGCGATCGCGCTCAACCTGCTGTTCCAGCTCCCGCTCATCGTGGGCGGTCTGATCACCGGGACCGTCTCGTTGCTGCTGCTGGGACTGAGCAACCGACGCGGCTCCCGCGCGTTCGAACGGGTCGTGACCGGACTCGTCGTCGTCATCGCCGTCGGATTCTGCGCTGGCATCCTGTTCGCGCCTGTCGACGGCCGGGCGGCCGTGGCCGGCCTGGTGCCGCACTTCACCGACTCGAGGTCGGTCGTGCTCGCGGCGTCGATCCTCGGGGCGACGGTGATGCCGCACGCCATCTACGCGCACTCCGCCCTCACCCGCGACCGCTTCGGGCTGGTGGCCGACGGTTCACCGCGGCGACGCGTGCTTCGAGCGACCCGGATCGATGTGACGGTCGCGCTCGCCGTGGCCGGCACGGTCAACGTGGTGATCCTGCTGCTCGCGGCCGCGACCCTGCCCGGAGTCGATGCCGCGGGAACGCTCCCCGGCGCCTACTCGGCGATCTCGGCCGCGCTCGGACCGGTCATCGCCACGCTGTTCGCGGTGGGGCTGCTAGCATCGGGGCTGGCATCCAGCTCGGTCGGCGCCTATGCGGGCGCCGAGATCATGCAGGGGCTGCTGCACGTACAGGTGCCTCTGCTGCTGCGACGCCTGATCACGCTCATCCCCGCGCTGGTGGTCTTGGTGATCGGGGTCGACCCGACCAGCGCGCTCGTGATCAGCCAGGTGGTGCTCTCGTTCGGCATCCCGTTCGCGCTGATCCCGCTGGTGCGGTACACCTCGAGGCGGTCGCTGCTCGGCGAGGCGACGAACCGGTGGTGGACGACGGCGCTGGCCGTCGTGGCGGCGGCGTTGCTGGTGGGACTGAACGCGACCCTGATCGTCCTGCTGGTCGTCGGCTAGAGCGAGGGCTTCTTCGGCTTGCCCTCGAACACCGTGGGGTCGAGCAGCACCTCGTCTTCGCTCATCGCGTCGGTCATGCCGGCGGCCCGCGCCCTGCGGGCCGCGAGGCTCGACCGGATGGTGTGGAACACGGTCGGGATGATCGCGATCGCCACGGCGCACAGCAGCAGCAGATCGATGTAGTTCACGATGAAGTTGCGCAGCGGCGGGATGTAGTTGAGCAGATAGCCCGCAAAGGTCAGCCCCGATCCCCAGATGACGGCGCCGATCGCGTTGTACAGCGAGTAGCGGCGGTAGTTCATGTGGCCGACGCCGGCTGCGACCGGTGCGAAGGTGCGCACGATGGGGACGAACCTCGCGGCGATGACCGCGAGTCCGCCGAAGCGGACGAAGAAGGCGTTGGTGCGCTCGACGTTCCTGCGGCTGAAGAAGCCGCTCTCTTTGCGCTCGAAGACGCGGGGCCCGGCCTTGCGTCCGATCAGGTAGCCGACCTCGCCACCCGCGAACGCCGCGGCCGAGATGGCCAGGCAGACCCACCAGATGTCGATGTGGATGACCTGCTTGGCACCGGGGAAGGCGAGCACTCCCGAGATGATCAGCAGGGTGTCGCCCGGCAGCACGAAGCCGACGAGCAGGCCGGTCTCGGCGAACACGAAGGCGCACACGACGACGAGCGCCCAGACCCCGAAGCCCTCGATGAGGTGCTGGGGGTCGAGCCACGGGATCAGACCCGTGACCGGATGCAGCACGGAGGGGTGGAGCGGCGCGGGGAGCATCCGCCCAGCGTACCGGGTGCCCCTGAACCGGCTATGCCGGGTTCGTGCGTCGCGCCCTGCGGTCCATCAGCCAGGCGCGGATTCCGGCGACCAACGAGATCGCGATCACGACGCCGGCGATGATGTACGCCGCCACGCGCACCTGCGGGTTGGATGCCGCGAAGTATCCGATCACGGTGATCGCGACGGCCCAGGTCAGGGCGCCGACGACGTTGGCGGTGGCGAAGCGGAGGTACGACATCTTGCTGATGCCGGCGATCGGCGCGATGAACACCCGCCCCCAGGGGATGTAGCGGCCGATGACGACCGACCACCACCCGAACAACTCGTAGAACCGCTCGGTCCGCTCGACGGCCTTGCGCACCCAGGCTCCGCCTCGTCGGGTGAGCACGGGTTTGCCGAAGCGGCGTCCTGTCCAGAATCCGACCTGGTCGCCGGCGAACGCGGCGATGCCGACGCCGATGGCGAGGATCCAGATGGAGATGTGATCCGACGCCGTGCCCGCGATGATCCCGGCCGCGAACAGCAGGGAGTCGCCCGTGATGAACGGGAAGATCAGCCCCACGAAGAGCGCCGTACCGACGAAGACGAGCCCCCACACGACGAGGTAGAACAGCACAGCGCCCGAACCGGCGAGCAGATCGGCGAGTTGGCCGTCGATCGACGATGCCGGCAGGAGAGACACCACCCGCTCAGCCTAGAGGCGCACGTTCGTGCGGCGCTCGGAGCCATGACACCACGATGACTTGACATGACACCATCGTGGTGTCATAGTTGTGTCATGGAATTGGGAACGTACGTGAACGAACTGCAGCGACAGCTGGTGGATGCCGCGTCGAACGGCGCAGAAGACACCCGAGCGGTCGCCGAACGGCTCGCTATCGGGCTCGATGCCGCGACCCGGCTCGTGCTGCTCGACGTGCTCTCGGCCGCCGCCGGAGAGATCACGCGCGACCTCGCTCCCGGCTCCGTCGACGTGCGACTGCGCGGCCGTGAGGTCGAGTTCGTCGTCACCCAACCGGCCGGCGAGAGCGAGGGCGACAGCGCAGCGGTCGCCTCCGTCGACCTCGACGATGCCAGCACCTCGCGCACCACGCTCCGGCTGCCCGACGCCCTCAAGGCGCGGGTCGACGAGGCCGCTGCCGCCGACGGGCTGTCGGTGAACACCTGGTTGGTGCGGGCCGTCGCGGCCGCGCTCCAACCCAAGGAACGACGATCGGCACAGCGCACGCTGCGCACCGGAGACAACTTCGCGGGATGGGCGCGTTAGCCCGCCCGGCTCAGCCAACTTCATCCACTTCCCACCAGCTCGCGAGCCCGCGAGCCGGACCAACACGC
>Ga0105240_10010328_pt1 | contig 13136 bp, 12 predicted proteins | sample KBSC54metaG_FD_80426 | JGI IMG/M metagenome (GOLD analysis project Ga0105240, IMG submission 80426) | Corn rhizosphere microbial communities from Kellogg Biological Station, Michigan, USA - KBS C5-4 metaG | ecosystem: Host-associated > Plants > Roots > Rhizosphere > Soil | place: Michigan, USA... | reverse complement strand
GCAGAAAACACATGCTGCGCCGACCTTCTATCGCGACGTTCTCCCGATTCTCCAGCAGCATTGCCAAACATGCCATCGGTCGGGCGAGATCGCGCCGATGGCATTCACTGGTTACGAAGAAACGAAGCCGTTTGCGGTGCCGATCGCGGCGGATGCACGGGCGCGCACGATGCCGCCATGGTTCGCCGATCCGAAGATCGGGCATTTCGCCAATGATCCGTCGCTTAGCGCATCGGAAATTCAGATACTAAGCGACTGGGCCGCAGCGGGCGCACCTGCGGGCAATATTGCGGATGCGCCGCCGCCGCGCAAATTCGCCGAAGGCTGGAATATTCCTACCCCGGATCTGGTTGTGCAGATGCCGAAGGCAGTGCGGATTCCGGCGACGGGCGACGTGGAGTACACATATGAAATCGTACCGACGGGATTCACGAAAGGAAAGTGGGTGCAGATGTGCGAAATTCGGCCAACGAGCCGCGAGAATGTGCATCACGCTGTCGTCTACGTTCGGCCGCGGGGGTCGATGTGGCTGCGCGATGCGCCGAAGAATGTCCCTTTTACCGCGTCGGATATGACCGAGGAGCAGGACCGGCGCGATACGCATTTCACAACGGCGGACGTACTGCTCGTCTATGCGCCGGGAAGTTCGCCGGACAACTGGCCCACCGGAATGGCGAAATATATTCCAGCAGGAAGCGATCTCGTGTTTCAGATGCACTACACGACACGTGGCCGCGCCACAACGGACCAAACGGCCATTGGGATGGTGTTTGCGAAGAAACCGCCGAAGGAACGCGTTCTCACGCTGCAACTGACGAACAGTTCGTTTGTGATTCCGCCGGGCGTGCCGGACTACCGCGTGGAGGTTCACGGTTCCCTGCCGAATGACGCACTGTTGCTCAGCTTCTTCCCGCATATGCACCTGCGCGGAAAGCGGTTTGAGTACAATATCCTGAAGCCGGATGGATCAATCGAGCCCCTCTTGCGCGTGCACTACAATTTTTACTGGCAGCTCAGTTATCGACTCGCGACGCCGATGCCGCTGAAAGCAGGAACGGAACTGCAAGCGGTCGCCTGGTATGACAATTCGAAAAATAATCCGCACAATCCCGATCCCGGTGCGACTGTCTATTGGGGCGATCAGACGTATGACGAAATGATGGTCGGTTTTTTCGACGTGGCCGTGCCGGCAAACCTGAACAAAACGCAGTTTTTTGTGCGTCACAACTAGCGAGCGTTAGAATTTCGTGACTTCGCTGAAGTGGAAGTCGCGAACTTTCATCGCGGGGACGACCATTTCGAACGCTTCTTCACCTGCGGAGCGCACGGCGGGCCCAAGCATTTCCACGTTCGCAAGCATTTCGATAACGCTCTGATTGAAGCGGAAATTGCGGACGCCGCCGGCGATTTTTCCGTTTTCGACAAGGAATGTGCCGTCGCGCGTCATGCCGGTGAGAATTTTGGCATAGGGATCGACTTCGCGAATGTACCAGAGGCGCGTAACAAGTACGCCGCGTTCGGTCGAGCGCACCATCTCGTCGACGGATTTGTCTCCGCCCGCAAAAACGATGTTCATCGGCGCTTCGCCGAAATCATTGGGTAAGGAGAAGCCATGGCCGGTGGGCTTCGCCTTCATTTTCTTCGCTGCTGAACGTGCGTAAACAAGATTCTTCGGCACGCCGCGGTCAACTAAAAGAACCTTTTGCCTCGGTTCGCCTTCCCCGTCGAACGAATGCCCGGTCTGCAGCGGGTGATATGCGTCATCCCACACGGTGATGTTGTCGCCGAAGAGCTTCTTCCCCATGCGGCCGGTGAGGCACGAACGTTCATCGAGAACAGCCGTGCCGCCGAAATCGAAAAAAAGAAATCCCATTAAATCGAGTACGGCAGCGGGCTCGAGGATCGTAACGTAATGGCCGGGCGGCAACTCGCGCGGCTTTCGCGATTTTGAGGATTTCTCGCTGGCGCTTTCGGCGAGCGCGAGCGGATCGATTTTGCGAATATCCGGCGCGTTCGCCTTGGCCCAGCCAGAAGAATCGCTCTCCAGAATGGTGACGGAAAATTCGGCGCGCGTCTGCTCGTACCGCGCAAACAGTCCTTTGGAATTCGCGAGCAGCGATTGCGAACTACCGCTGACGTAAATGCCCGCTGACGTCTGCTTTCGCTTCGCGGCCATTTTGCAGACTTTTGCTACCGCCTTGGCACGATCCTGAGGAGTTGTCTCCGCGGTCGAAGAGAAGAAGCGCGACACCTTTTGATATTTTTGTTTGCCAAGCAAAGGCAGAAGATCGGGATTCTTAGGCTGATTTTTTGCCAGGCTCACGGCAGAGGCAACGAGACGTTGCAACGATTCGTCGTCCGTCTTGTTCGTCGTCGCGCGGGCGGTGCGGCCGTCGACAATCGCGCGAAAGGAAATCGCGAGCGTTTCTTCAGCCACATTTTGATGGATCGTGTTGTTCGCGAAGCGCGTCAGGGCGTCGACATTCGCGCCTGCGTCAACCTCGGCGCCGTCCATGCCGGTCGCTTTGGCAATTTTGAGGACGCGCTCGGCGATGCGTTCGAGTTCGGAAATTTTGAGGGGGCGGCTCATTGCTCGTTTGCTGTCCTCGCCGCAAAAGAAGAGGGCTCCTTCAGCCCGCTGAATTCGCGGGTCTCAGGATGGCGAACATTTAGGTTGTTGCTATCTCGCAAGATTGTCATTTTGAAAAGGCAACGCCGATCTTTACGTTGCGGAAGCGCGCGGGCGAAGCGCCGTGGCCCGTGCCCATGGTTTGCTGTGGCTGGCCTTTCCCGCAGTTGGGCGTGCCCCAGAGCGTCCAATAATCTTGGGAACAAATTGCATCGCAACTATTCCAGAATTCCGTCGTGATGCCGCTATAGCTGGGATTCTTGATCATGCGCCCTTTTTTGCCGCCTTTGATTTCCCAGCCGATCTCCGTCGAAAATTGGAAATGGTAGCGGCGGTCGTCGATGGACCAGGAGCGATTCGTCTCCATGTAAATTGCATCGTCTGTATCGGCGATCAGGTCGTCGTATTTCCACGTGCCCGGATTGATGCTGATGTTCGTCATTCGGATCATCGGCAGGCGATTCCAGCTTTCGCAGCGCACGGTCCCGCCGGAGCGTTTTTCGCCGATGGCGGATGCGGTTTCGCGGCTGCTGAGATATCCGGTAAATAAGCCATTCGAAATCACGGGGATGCATTGCGCGGGTACACCTTCGTCGTCGTAGGCGAATGTACCGAGTCCGGGGCCATGTTCCAAGCGCGCGTCGGCGACCACGTTGACGATATCGGAACCGTATTTCAGCTTGCGCAGCTTTTCGGTCGTAAGAAAACTCATGCCGGCGAAATTGGCTTCCATGCCGAGGACACGGTCGAGTTCGATGGGATGTCCAATGGATTCATGGATTTGAAGGCCGAGTTGCGAGCTATCGAGGATGATTGTCGATTGGCCTTGAGGACATTGCGCTGCGGTATGAAGCGCGACGCATTCTTCGGCGACGCGCTGGGCGTTTCCAACCAAATCAAGCTCTTCGATCAGCTCGTAGCCACGAAGCATGTGCTGGCCGCCGAAGCTATTTGGATAGGAGCGCTTTTGTAACTCGTTACCGGAGAAGCTTAAGGCAACGATTCCGGCGCCGGATTGGACTTTGGTCTGGTGAATCGAAGAACCAATGCTGGAGACGAAGAGTTGGTCGATGCGGCGGAAAGCCATCGATCCTTCGGCTACGGTGACGCCTTTTACGCGGCGCATCTCCTTGTCCGCAGCCAATAAAAGGTCGATTTGGCGCTCTACGGGAATGCGAAAAGGGTCTTTAAGGTACGGATTTTGCCAGATATCGACGTATGCGCGCTCTGGAGCGAGGGCGATGTCTTCCGTCTTGGCCAGGGATGATGCTTTCGCGATGGCGACGGCCTCGGCGGCGCAGGCCTGCACTCCTTCGCGGGTGAGCCGGTCCGTGGAGGAGAAGCCCCAAGAGCCGTTGGCGATTACCCGGATGCCGATTCCGAGCGACTCGGATTCGGAAAGCGTGCCGACCTCGCCATTTTTGGTCGAGATGTCGCGATGGCGGATGTCCATCACGCGGGCATCTGCGTAGGAGGCGCCTCTACGCTTGGCAGTTTCGAGCGCCCAGGCCGCAATTTCCTGCATCATGAATGCATGCCAAATTTCTCCGCTTTACTGTCGATTAGAACGGAAGGTTTTGTTGGAAGCAAAAGACTTACGACCATTTCTAATCGTGGGACTGTCGATTAGAAATTCAGCGTTTGCCACGGCAATTATATTCTCCCGATAGAGCCCTCTTCCACTTCTCCTCTCAACTATTGTGTATCACAAGCTTCAGGGGCTGCCAAGAACCAGTACGGTTTTTGTCGATTAGAAAAATTTTTGCGGGCTTGTCGATTTGTGTGGCTTTCGTTCGACGTGTAATTAGAGCTAGGATTCAGGGCACGCGATCCAGCTCAAACAAAACATGGAACGGAGACGAAACATGAGAGTGATGGTGATCGTAAAGGCGAATAAGGATTCCGAGGCGGGCGTTCTACCGAGCACAGAGATCCTGCAAAAGATGGGCAAGTTCAATGAAGATCTGGTGAAGGCAGGCGTGATGCTGGCCGGCGAGGGGCTGCAAGCTTCGTCGAAGGGCAAACGCGTGAAGTTTGAGGGAGAAAAGCGGACTGTGACGGACGGACCGTTCGCGGAAACAAAGGAACTGATCGCTGGGTTCTGGCTCTGGCAGGTGCGTTCGATGGACGAGGCAGTGGAATGGCTGAAGCGGGCGCCATTCGATGGCGGCACGGAAATAGAAATCCGGCGCGTATTTGAGGCCGAGGACTTCGGCTCGAACGCCACGCCGGAAATCATGGAGCGCGACCAGAAATTGCGCAGACAAGTGGCGCAACAAAAGTCGTAGCACAGCGCAGCCGCCTGGGCGTACCGCGTGCGGCTAGCAGATAGGCTGCGGCGGCGGGCCTCGCCAGCAATTCGCAAAACCGCCAATCGGGAGATTGGCGTTCTCAAAGCCGTCGCAGCCGAGCGGTAGTGCGAGCGCTGGCCGACGCTTCGGCAATACAGGCAAGGGCTAAAATCACAACTAAGAGATGAAAGGATTCGATATGCAAAAGATCACGCCGTTCTTGTGGCTCGATGGGCAGGCGGAAGAGGCTGCGAACTTCTACGTATCGATATTCAACAATTCGAAGATTACGAACATTATGCGCGTGGGAGACACCGGCCCGGGCCCGAAGGGTTCGGCGCTTGTGGTTGGCTTCGAGATCGAGGGCGTTGCATTTTCGGCGTTGAATGGAGGGCCTAACTTCAAAATTAATGAGGCGATTTCATTTGTCGTTCACTGCGAGTCGCAACAGGAAGTCGACTATTACTGGAGCAAGCTCTCTGACGGCGGCAAAGAGATTCAATGTGGCTGGCTGAAGGACAAGTTCGGCGTGGCATGGCAGATCGTGCCGACGGCGTTCTTCAAGCTGGTCGCCGATCCCGATCCGGCTAAGGTGGCACGCGTGATGGCGGCGATGATGAAGATGGTGAAATTCGATATCGCTGCATTGGAGCGGGCGGCAAAGGGAGAATAGTCCATTGATCGAAAAGCGCCCATCGAGATGCGCCCGCAAACTCTCGCCACGTTGCTCGGGGCAAGAATTCGCGGGCACCCTTCGCGTGCTCAGGGCAGGACGATGGCCGCTACAAAATCAAGGGCAAGTCGCCGCAGATGCCTGCGCTGCCACTTAAATGCGCCGGTGCTCGCCCGAAAGCGGGCTGCTACAAAATCAAAACAAAACGGAGGGAATGTGCCGACTCTGATCGCTGCGGCTACGCGGATTGAGGCCGCAGGCAACAAACCGAAAATCATTCAGGAGTACATTGGACGCGTCAATTCGAAGACGCAGGCGCTCAGCGTCGCGCGAATGTCGAGTCCGGCGGGATGGGTCGAACCCGGACAGACGCCCGAATTCGATGAGTACACGCTCGTCCTCAGCGGAATACTGCGCGTGGAGCACCAAGGCGGTGCGATCGACGTTCAGGCCGGGCAAGCCGTGATTGCGCACGCGGGCGAATGGATTCGCTACTCGACGCCGAACGGCGCGGAATACGTGGCGATTTGTTTGCCGGCATTTTCGCCCCATACGGTGCATCGGGATTCGAATTGAGAAGCGATCTTAATTTCTTGGAGCGACGCTCGCTTAGGGGCTATCCAGCGCGACTTTTGGCCAATTTTTCACCCAGGCAATCGTGGAGATTTGCAGCGAGGGTTGCCCTGTGTGGGCGTCATAGGCGTGATACACGATGATGTCGCCGCTTTTTTGCAGCAAGACCGATTCCCCGCCGGGGCCGGCCCATTTGCCGTTGCCCGAAAGCAATAGCGTTCCGCCGCCGTCGCTCATGCGTTTGCCCGCCGCATCGAAATACGGCCCCGTGATTTTGCGCGCACGGCCGACTGTCACTTTGTACGTGCTCTGCGCGTCGCGGCAGCAAAAATCCACCGACACAAACAAATAGTAGAAATGTCCCTTGTGGACGATGAACGGCGCTTCAATGGCATCTGGACCTGCGGCGTGCGGACCTGCCGTGTTTGCGGGTCTCTGCGCAGCGGCATTCGCACTCGGCACGGGTGGCGCGGCAACAGCAGCAGCGCCCGGCTGCGTTGCCGCTTGCGGATTCGGAGCGCGTTCGGTGAAACGAGTCGCCAGCGAATATTGAGTCGTATCCACGGATGAGAGCTTTCCCGTTGCGCGGTCGATGCGCCGCAGCTTGATCCCGCTCCAGAAACTCCCAAAGACGAGCCATGTTCCGCCCTTCGCATCGATCGCAAGATTCGGATCGATCGCGTTGAAGTCATCGCCGACTGTGGAGCGCAGCACCAAACCCTGATCGTTCCAGTGATAGTCCGGGCTTTTCGGATCGAGCGTCTTGTTCGTGAACAGCGCGATACCCGAAGTATTTTTGCCAAAGAGCGAATAGGCGTAATAGAGGTGATACAGCCCGTCGAAGTAGGAAATATCGGGCGCCCAGAGGCCGCGAGTGCCGGGACTATCCTGTTTGATCCAATCAGGAATCGCGGGAAGCACATCGCCGCAGCGCTTCCATTGCTTTAGATCGCTGGAGCAGCGAATCGGCAGTTGACCGGTCGAGCCGCGGCCGGTGGTCGTGCTGAAGATGTACCACGTACTTCCCTGCTTGATGATCGAAGGATCGTGCGTGCCTTGGGCGTCGCCGGTGAGTTCCAATGCGACGGAAGATCTCGCTTTTTGCGGCTGCGCCGGGATCGCACAGAGAAAGAGAGCGATGCTCGCCAAACACGCGCGCCTCGTCATTGTGCCGAAGACCCCGTGTACTGGCGTCGCGTTTAGCAACGCCAGGCTTCAATTTGCCAGACTAATAGCTCGCTACTGGTGCTTCGACGCCACAGCGGCCTTCGGCTGGACCGCGCCTGGCGCCGTGGGTGCATTTGAGACTGGCGCTGAGGCGGCTGCTCCCTCAGGCTGCATTGCAGCTTTTACTTCGGGCGGCCAATCGCGGCGACGCTGCAAAAAGGCTATCACCTGCCACATCTGGTCTTCGCTGAGCGTCTTTTCGAAACTCGGCATGCCCGTCAAACGAATGCCATTTTTGACGCGCCAGAAGTCTCCATTCGGACGGGGTCCGCCCCTACCCGGCCCCCCGGGTCTTCCAGGACCGCGCTCCCCTTCCCGTCCACGACCGGGCTGAAATCCCGGACGAGGCTTCGGCGGCTGCAAGAGCTGTGGCGCCGGCGGGAACATTCCCGCACCAATGGCCGAGTCTTTGTCGGGCAGGCCATGGCAAACGACGCAATTCTTCTTATATGTGTCGGCGCCCGCAACGAGGTCCGCGGTCGTCATCGTCGAAAGATCGCGTACCGGCGCCTCTTTTTGAATGCGCTTTCGCAGCGCGGTGCCAGCGATCCAGGTTTCAAAAGGCAATGGCTTGTCGGTCGCGGCCGTTGGGCCAAATCCACTTGCGAGATAACCGACGACAAGCAGGGGAACAATTACGAGGCCTATAACGACTCCCACTATGAATTTCATCCGCGAAGTATCTCTCCGTGATCAGATTCGCCCCACAAGACGGTAACACAGTCCGAAGTTTTACTATTTGAAACTTCTCGCAGGGCGACATTAAGACGTTGAGCCGTCCTCAGCGGTTTCGACTTATCCCGAACCAACGCGAACCCGGTGCGTCTGTTTCTGTCTCTGGCCACACCCGCCGACCAATTTAGACAGCTCGTGGGCCACGCAACACACGCGCCGGCAAGAAGAGGATCGCCGCAATCAGGTCCAACACGCCCGTAACGGCAATTCCGACGATGCGGAACGGCAACAGGAGCAACCAAACTATCGGATAGAGCACCAAGGCAAGAATCGCCAGCGGCCAGCACAACACCAGCAAAATGCACCAAAGCAAGAACTTTGCCATGCCTATCCCTTCCTCACACTGCGTACTATAGATATATACGGCCAGGTCCGCGGATTTGTTCCGGCCAGCAATGCCGCCTCTTTGCCGTTCTCGCTTCCGCAGGTTGCCATAGCAGTAAAATCAAGGTAGCGAAATTGCAAGCGATCGGGTTCAGTATGACGCGGATCGGGCGAATCTTCGTATCGATTGCCGCCATTGGCGGAGCTTTAGCTCTCGCGACGGCCGGATGGATCGCGTGGCGCACTTGGCCGCGCAAACTCCCCTACGTGAAGCGGCCCGGACCGGCGGCGATTTACTTCCGCAACGGAGAACCGGCTATCGCGTCGCCGACGAGCATCCTGATGGCCGAGGTCGGCGACTACGACAGCACTCTTCAAGGCTATCTCTATTTCGATTTTCTACGCAGCCAGGTGCAGGTGGATACCAGGCAAGCGTTCTTCTGCTCCGGGCCGACTCCCACAGATTCGAATCGCCCGGTCATTTTCCTCCGCGTCGATGTGGACATGCTGCACTCCACGTCCTACCTTGGGTCGCTGATCGCCGCCGGCCTGATACCGAATTATTCCCTGCACAGTTGGCTGGATGCCGACCTCGCAGGCTGCCGCCGCGAAACGGAGAAGTTCGTCGAGGAATTTAACGCGCCCCCTCCGCTGCTCTCCGACATTCCCGATAAAGACCTGATCGGTCCGGTTGCGGATTTCATCCTGTTCAAGGCCACGACGGATCGCCGGCTGCTGAGCCACGCCGATCCAGCGCCGATCGTTCCCAGCCCGGAGCAAGCCCGGCAGCTCGCCGAAAACATGATCGTGGTTGCGCGCTTCTATTCCCTGCCCCTTGACACGTTCTTAGGCATCGGCGCGATGGAAAACAATTACATGAGCGTTCGCGGCGATCTGGACTACGCCGTGTGGAAGCGGCGCGCGCAACGCGGCGACGTGGTGATTCGCCGACGACGAGGCCGCGTGCTGGTTCGCAATTACTCGCGCGGCATGTGGCAGATCACGCGCGAGACGCTCCGCTACGCCCAGCTTCTCTATTTACGCGACCGCTCCACGCGAGATTACTCCGCGCTGCCGGAGGCGCTTCGTCCGACGATATTTCAGGATCCCGACGAAGTCGAGCCGGAGACGCTGACTACTTACGCCGGTCTAATCCTGCGCAATCTGCTCGATCGTTTTCACGGAAATATCACGCAGGCTGTGGGCGCTTACAACGGCGGCTCGCAAAAGCCGAATCCGGATTATGCGAGATCCGTTCATGCTATCGGCCAGTATGCGCGAAGAATGATCGGCGATGCGGCGAGTGATACAGGTGGAAGAAGTGGAGCACATGAGGCAGAGGAGGTAAAGGAAAAGCTGGCTTCGGCTTGGCACCACGCGAAAACATAGTTGGCGCAACGATGAAATTGGTTTGTAGCAGCGCGACAGAGTGCTTACAAAATGGGACCAAGAAAGAGTGATCCTTCGCTTCGCTCAGGATGACGATTTCTTTTCTCTGGGCGCGGGGTAGAACGGATGTTTGTTACGCGGATTTTAGCGGGCGGCGCTGGCCTGCCTGCCAGGCGTTGCTCAGGCGACGGGTAGTCTCGCGGAGGCGAACGGCCAAATCGACGACGGTTTGCAACCGCTGCGTATCGATGTGCGACAGTCGATCGCGGTGCGAGAGCAGCAGTTCGGCATTGCCGAGAATTCCCGTAAGGGGATTGTTGATTTCATGGCGGAAAACTTCGCCGAGATCCTCGGGAAACTCGCTCCAGGATTCAGGCGCGAAACTCGCATTGCGAGCGGCCCGCAGGCGGCGCTCCATCAGGCCGACGGCAAGACTGGCGTAGTCGCCCGTGCGCGCGACGAAATCCACGTCGCCTGAAGCGACAATCGCCGCGATCTCGGGTTGGCGCTCCACGGGCGCGATCAGAACGACGGGCGCGAGCGACGCGAGCCGTGCGAGCTGCTCCCCTAGCGACACTCCGTCGATCAGCGCCTCATCGAGCAGAATGGCGGCCGGTTGAAAGCGCGCGCTAAGCTCCCGTAGCTGTCCGAAATCCCGCGTAGTAACAACCGGCATCATCGATTCGGTGCGTGCGACGCGGCCCGTTTCGCGGGCGATCCATTGGCCAACTGCGTCGTCGGAGACTCCCAGTAGCGCGATTTGTTGTGTGCTGACAATGGCCTTGCTTGCAACGACTCCCATTTACGGCTCCTTACATTTCACGACATTCTGTCCGAGTTCTGCTCGATGTGCGTTCGGGCGGCCAGGAATGCAATCATCGGCTCCCAGCGTGCTCGACGGCTTTCGTCTCAAGCAGACGGCGAACGGACATTTTCACTTCTTCGACCAGAAAAGGCTTGGCCAGATGCGGCATACCGGTCGAACGCAGGAATTCTTGAGTGCCGCGCGCGATGGTATCGCCCGTAATGAACAAAATATGGTTACGCAAGGGGCTGTCTGCGCTCACGAGCGCTTCGTAAAACGCGCGGCCGTCAAGGCGCGGCATACGCAGATCGCAAATCACCATGTCGTAGTTTTTTCGGGAGGCTCGCGTGAGTCCGTCATGACTGTCCACCGTCGCTTCGGCTTCGTGACCCTCTTCCGTCAGAACATCCACTAAAAGCTGCGCCACGGTGGGTTCGTCTTCGACAATCAAAATGCGCGCCGGGTGCGCTGCAGCGGAAGTTGGCGTTGGCGCAGACGCAACCGGCACGGTTTCGCGCGGTGCTATCGGCACCACGGGCAGGTCAATCGTGAATTTTGCGCCCTCGGCGGGATAGCTTTCGAACGTCACTTCGCCGCCATGCTGGTGGATGATCCCGTACACGATGGAAAGCCCCAGGCCCGTGCCGACGCCGGGCGGCTTCGTGGTGAAAAAGGGGTCGAAGATGCGCGATGCAATTTCGGGATCGATGCCCGGTCCGTCGTCCGCAATTTCCAATCGAAGCCGGCGTTCGTCGCCCGATCCAACACAGCTCGTCCGTATCTGGACCTGGCCCTTGCCACGCGCCTCAAGCATCGCATGTTCGGCGTTCACAAGCAGATTCAGCACCACCTGCTGGAGCTGATACGGATCGGCCATCGTGGGCGGAAGATCGGCGGCGAGTTCGCAGATCACCGCAATGTTTTCCAGCCGTAATTCGTAGCTGCGCAGCGCAAGCGCGCGCTCGACCACATCGTTTAAATCGGCGCGAGTCCGCTCCGGATGATTTTCGCGCGCGAAATAGAGCAGGTTTTTCACAATGCGGCGCGCGCGCTCGGCTTCGTGATAGACACTGCGAGCTTCGGCGAGTTGATTGTTGGAAAGGCCGTGACCGAGCAGCAATTGCGCGTAACCCATGATCGTCGTGAGAGGATTATTCAATTCGTGCGCGATGCCTGAAACCAGGCGGCCGAGCGCCGCCATTTTTTCGGTCTGCAGCAGATTTGTTTCGCTCTCGCGCTCGCCGGTCACGTCTGTGAATAATTCAAGCCAGCCGATCGCGCGGCCTTGAGTATCGCGCAGGACGCGCGCGGTACGCTGGAGAACGCGCCGCGCCGGATAAAGAAGTTCCAATTCGTCGTGTCGCTCCGCTAGATCTCCGGATTTGAACGCTTGCCAAGCCGCATAAAAAGCGGAGGGTGTGCGAAAACGCTCGCCCAGGTTCTTCCAGTCGGCCGCGGCGGCGATGTTCGCTGCCGAAGGCGCATCGAGACCGAGAAGTTCGGCGAAGCGCGGGCTCGCATAGCGGACTGCTCCGGTGCTTTCAAAAAATACGACCGCTTCCGAGTCGGCTGCGGCGCGAAGTTCGGCTTCGGCGCGCTCGGCGCGTTCGCGTTCCGAATTGCCGTCAATGCAAAGCAGCATATCTCCGCTGCCAGGCAACACCGCGCGAAGCGTTACGCGAACAGGCGAGCCGCTCGCAAGCAATGCGTCAACGACGGTTGGCGGAAGAGGCGCCTCATCAACGCCCATTCGCGTGAGCTTCTCCGTGGATAGAGTGGCGACAAAGTCGTGGAGCGAGCTGTGAGTGATGTTGGCTTCGCGCATTTTCAGCACGTCGCGCGCCCTGGGGTTCGCTTTTTGGATTACGCCGGCCGCATCCACCACAAGCAGCGCTTCCGCACTGGAGTCGAAGACGGCTTTGAATCCGGCATCGGCAAAGGGAGCGATGCTGTCCCAGCAAAGTGTTCCATTCGCGCCGCGGTCGGGTGCGACCTTGTCGAGACCGAAAATCTGGGGTTCGCGCGTGCTCTTCACCTTTTGTGTCACCATCGCCCCTGTAGAATCACGTAGCTGGCTAGAAAGGCTGCGGCAAGCGCGATGGCGTATTCGATGACGCGCCGCAGCGATTGCATTGTCTGTATCCGTGATGATGCTGAAGATCCGTATCGCATGCATCGTTTACCAAGCATCAGGCGTTCCAAGCGGGCGAAAGATTAAGCTATTTGTTTTTAATACCTTGTGGGGAGTACAGGCGAAGACTGCACGTATGCTTTCCCGTTTCGAAACTCTTGAGTTCCGAGTAGGAAACCGAACGGGAATGAAGCGGGCCTTTGCATCGCAAATAATCGGGTACAGAAAGCGACTTTGTACGTGAAGATATCGGGTCGATGCCAACCAGCCACGCCGCCTCTGCCCTGATCTGGACGATCTCGCTCGCAAGTATTTTGCTGATGCTGGTGCGGCCGCGGCGCATCGCGGAGGCGTATTGG
>Ga0105240_10010325_pt1 | contig 13138 bp, 9 predicted proteins | sample KBSC54metaG_FD_80426 | JGI IMG/M metagenome (GOLD analysis project Ga0105240, IMG submission 80426) | Corn rhizosphere microbial communities from Kellogg Biological Station, Michigan, USA - KBS C5-4 metaG | ecosystem: Host-associated > Plants > Roots > Rhizosphere > Soil | place: Michigan, USA... | reverse complement strand
GTTCGACCAGTAAGTGTCGCAACGAAGGTCGGATTGACCGCAGTCGGCGCGCTGAGCGAAACGATCCGCGTCCCGGGAAATGCAGCGCGCAAGCGCGCGACGACCGCGCCGGCGTCCACCGGGGATGATGTTCTCAGCTCGCGCCACTCTGCGGGGAGACGGAGCGCGTCGAGCTCCGGCCGAAACACCAGAAGGGAGCCGGTCACCCCCATCACCGACAGGTAAAGCCCGAGGATGATTCCCACCCAGAGATGGACTTGGAATATTGCGCGCCTGAGAAGAAGTGTTTGGGGACGACGAATAAACCGTCGAAGGATGCTCAATCGCGCGAGAAGGTTTGCGTGGAATGGATCGTGCGCCCCGACTGCGTCGCGGCGGATTCGCTGACCAACGTCTTATCGTCGGCAAGCGTCAGCTTGCCCTGGGCGTCGGGCCGGTTCGGTCCCTTCATCGTCAGGGTGTACGCACGGGCACCGGCATGGTTCATCTGAACGCTTCCGACTTTCTGACCGTTCCCGTCCTCGATGTCTCCAGTCGAACCGTCCAGGCGCACCGTGTACCTCAGGGTGACCACGTAGATATCCTGAGTGGGCACCGAAAACGCAAAGGTCAACTTTTCTCCCGCCTGAGAAATCTGCAAGGTGAGCGGCTGAAAATTACTCCTTTGACCGTCGATTTCCTGCTGCTGCAGGCGCCACACGCCTACCAGGGGCTCGGCTGGCGCTGGCGCCGCCGCCCGCGACGAACAGGCAATGGATTGCAGTCCGATCAACAACGCCAACCCGATCGCGCGCTTCTTCATGTGCGGCATGTTTATATCAGGGCGCCGGCCGGAAAGAGAATACTCGCAATGCTGCTACACATTGACACAAATGCCGTCGCGAGAGGGCGTGCATAGTTCCGCGGCAACTTCGAGCGGACATCGTTACTGCATCGAAGGACGCTCGCAAGCGCGTGTGTCGGCCACGATATCGTCACGCCTGTGTACGAGGCGTGAGGATGCCTTTCGCAACGAGCAACGAAAGGCCAAGGAGAAAATCCGGTAGCGGCACTGCAGGCTGGGAACGGCAGTACGCCTCGAATAGATCGGGAACCTGCCGAAAATGAGCGGCCATCTCCGCGAGTGTCAGAAGATCCACCCCTGCGAAGAATCGAACGGCGACGCGGACCCCCGGGAGCGCGACCGCATCTTCCAGCACGATCTCGCGGCCACGGATGAGCGCGCGTTTCTCCAAGCGTGCCCCGCCGGCAAACACGAGCGCGAGAGCCGGGCTCTCCTTGAGCATCCGAAATGCAGACTGGACGTCAGGCGACCGCGCAGCCGCATCTTCGTCCGGCTCCTCACTCCACTCTTCGACGTCCACGTCAGCACGGGACGCCCAGAACGGGTGCGGATGCCGCCTGCAGGCCTCACGCGCGTACTCGCGCGAACGGCGCAGGTTGCTGGTGAACATCTGTCGTTCCAGCGCCGAGAAAAACTGCAGCGCCAACACCTCCCGATCGCGATGCCGCAGGCAGGTGTGAACGGTCACCGCCCCGACCGACGCCGATGCAAGCGCTTTCTTCACTCCAAACGATGAGAGCGGATCAATGAATGAGCCCGCGTCCCCGACAAGCAAAAAATTGGAGTCGCCGTAGACGCTGGATGAATAGAGGGACGCGTCGCACGCCCACGTGTGCTGGAGCACGGCGCCCGAACGAAGCGCGTCGAGTTGCTTGGCCTTCGCGAGCTCCGCCCGATAGGTGCTTTCGAGGGTCGGACCGCGCGAGAGACGGGTCTTCGTCCCGTCAACCATCACAACTACGTGCCGGGTATGTCGCGAAATCGGCACCGACCACGCCCACCCATCCTCGAATGTCTCGACCACCGTATGGGTTTCGTCCGGCAGATCCCAGCCGCCTTCTCGGTTCCAGACACCGATGAAGGCCTGCATACCGTAGCGAGGCTCATAACGACGAAAGCCTTGGCGAGCGATGAGCCCCGCACGGCCGGAACAGTCGATGGCGAATCGACAGGTCGCACGCGCTGGAAGCCCCGCGCTTTCGTATTCGACGAGCGCTACCTCGCCATCCAGACGCACGCGTCGCACAGTCGCACCGACGCACACACTCGCACCGGCGTCGCGGGCGCTCTCCAGCAGCAGGCGATCGAGCTCGGGACGAAACACTTGGAAGCCAGTCTCGCCATCAGGCGTCCCGAAGTGTTCGACGCGGCCTTCACGCGATCCCCACCACACCGTGTTGCCGGTTGTCCGACAGAAGCCCGCGCGATCGATCGCGTCGAGTACTCCAAGGCTGGCGAACGGCTTTCGACTGCTGGGAGGGAGCGATTCTGCTAGTCCGCGGGTCTCATCGATCAGCTTGGTGAGGATCAGAACCGAGTGGCCCCATCCGGCCAGTAGTCGTCCGATGGCCGAACCGGCGGGGCCGCCGCCGATCACCACGGCATCGAACTCGACGGTACTCGGATCGTGTTCCAAGAACTCAACCCGTCAACTGAAGCGGGTCGAGGCCGACGCGGAGCAAGCCGACTAACTCCTCGAGAGAGGAGCCGGGGCGCGCCTCGAGCGCACGCGCCGCGAATCCGGTCATGTTCGCGACCGCGAAGCTCACGCCCTTCAGATTGAGCGCAGGCGGCACGCCGGGTATCTCGCGCGGGAAACCCGAAGCTTGAAACACAATCTCACCGCTCGCGCTGGCGCCTACGCGGTACCGATCACGCGCGCAACTCCAGTCCACCTGCACCGATACGACACCGGGTAAGCTCCCAGGCAGCCATCGAACTCCGTCGCTCTGCCCTGCCGCAATGACCACGACGCCGGCCCGCGCCGCGCGCTTCACGGCCTCGCCCAGGACGTCCTCGTGTTCGGCACGGGCGGTGCCCAGACTGAGATTCACCAGATGGATGTGCGATCGCGCCGCCCAGTCGATGGCCCGGACGAGCGCCGCAACCTCGGTTGCCAGGACGCGGTCAAACACCTTGACAGCAAAGAGCTCGGCGTCTGGCGCCTTCTCCTTAATGGCGGCGGTCACGGCCGTGCCGTGACCGAGCCGATCGACGTAGTCCGGATGTTCGGAACCGTCGACGCCGATTGCGACGCCGCCAGCCACTTCCTGCACGTGCGGATGCCCTACGTGCACACCGCTATCGATGATGGCGATCCGAACGCCACGACCCTTGCCAAGACAAACCCGGTCGAAGGATTCACCGATCATTTGTTCAACCCGAAGAGCTCGTGAAACGCGCCCTGCAACGCGCGTAGCTCGCGCGGGGACCCCTGCTCCACAACCCGTGCACCGTCCAGCACGACGACCCGGTCGGCCTGGCACGCAAGCTCCAGCCTGTGCGTAATGACGATCGTGGTTCGATTCTGCATCACGCCGCGATAACCAGCAATCACGTGCTTTTCAGAGATGGGATCAAGCGCTGCCGTCGGCTCATCGAGCACCAGTACTGCCGGATTCGTAAGAAACGCCCTCGCGATAGCGATCCGCTGCCGCTCTCCGGCCGAGAGCGCCATGCCTCGCTCTCCGACGATCGTGTCGAATTTTTCCGGCAGCTTCTCGATGAAAGCCTCGAGCGCCGCAGACTGTGCCGCTTGCCGGAGGTCATCGTCTGACGCGCCCGGCTTCGCGTATCGAAGATTCTCCGCGATCGAGGCGTGGAGGATGCACGGCTCCTGGTCCACAAGCGCCACCGCGCGTCGCAGATCTTCGAGACGCAGCGTGCGAAGGTCGCGGCCATCGAGCCGAATCACCCCGCTGTCGGGATCGAGCAGACGCAAGAGCAGGTCGGTCACGGTCGATTTGCCGCTTCCGCTCGGTCCGACGATCGCGAGCACCTCGCCGGGTTGGATCGTAAAAGACAGCCGCTCGAGAACGGGCCCGCCCCTGTCGAAAGACAGTGTCACGTCTTCGAACACGACATGCCCCTGCACTTCGGTCAAGGGCAACGCGTCCGGCTGTTCCTGGACGTCGGGACTGGCGTCGAGAATTTCGCACACGCGGCGCAGGGAGACGCGCACCGTAGCCAGGTTCGCGTACAAGCCCATCAGTCCCTGAATGGGAGACATCAAGCGCATCTGATACGCCATGAAGGCGATGAAGGTTCCGACGGTGATGGCTCCGCTCATGACGCGATAGCCGCCGTACAAGAACACCGCGGCCACGCCGACCGAGAGAAGCAACCCGGGAAGGCCGCCCGCGAGGTACGACAGCCATTGCATCGACATGAGCGCGCGAACGAACGCGTCGTTTCTCGCGCGGAACCGCACGACTTCACGCTCCTGCGCGTTGGAGGTGACGACCAGTTTCACGCCTTGCAGCGTCTCGACCAGAAAGGCGCCGATATCGGAGCTGCGCTGCCTGAGGACCGCGACCTGCGCCTCGAGCCTGCGGCGGTAATAGGCGAGTGCCCACAGGCTCAGGGGGACGAAGGCGACGCTGACGAGAAACAGCCGCACGTCCATCCAGACGAGGATCGCGACGGTGCCAACCAGGAACAGGACGTTACCCACCCACGCGAGGGCGGTCTCTGCGGCGATCCGCTGGATTTCACCGATGTCGTTGTTGATGCGCGACATGATGTCGCCAAAGCGTGTGTGGGCGTAGAAACGCGGCGAGAGCCGCTGCAGGTGGCGGTACATCGCCAGCCGCATCTCGAACAGGATGTCCACGGAGACGCGCGTGTAGCGGAGGCCGCTCACCATGTTCAGGCCGAAGCTGACCATCGTGATCCCGGCAAACATGGCGACGACATGCACCAACCTGGCCGGATCGCGGCCGAGCAGCGCTTTGTCGACGAGATCCCGCGAGAGAAGGGGCAGGTAAAGTGAGAGACCGGTACTGATCAGGCTCACCACCAGCACGAGCACTAAGCGACGCGCTTGCGGAACGACATACGAGAACGCTCGCCGGAGCGAGTCGTCGATCAAGGCCGACTTGCGGGACGCTGTGGAACCACGAACAGCGTCGATGTCTCATCACCGGCTAGCGTGATCGTCCGCAGGTAGCGATAGCTCGCGGCGTCATACACGTCGATGGTGTTGCCCGCTTGAAAAACGTACAGGAGCTGACTGTTCGTGCTGGGTTTCATCGCCATCCGCGGCCGGCCCTCAAACTCTTCACGCGAGGTGACCCGGTGGTTGACGAGGTCGAACGTCCAGAACTGGTACCGGCCGATCGCCGATTCCAATCCGAAGCCGTGCTTCCGGTCGGCCGCGAGCGAGAAGCTGACCCCGCCGGCGGGCCCAATCGTATAGAACTCATTGGTCTTCGCCGCGAGGTTGATCTTCGCGATGCCCATAATCTGCCGATGCTGAATGGGATCGGTGATGGTCATGCTCGTCGTGAAAAACCCTGGTTCGTCGTTGACCGTGTCGGCTCCGCCAAAACCGCCAAAGCTGATGGCGGCCTGGCCAAGGCCCTCCTCGACGTTCGACATATCCCACTTGTCGACCTGTTTGAAGTTCTCGGTTTCGAAGATCAGGACTTCGTTGCCCAGGAAATACAAGAGCTTTCCGTCGGGAGAGAACAGCATGTTTGCCTGCTCGCGCTCCTGTCCATCCGGCCACGGGATGGTGCGCGAGATCTTGTGCTCCTTCAGATCGTACTGCTGCAGCATCGCGGTGCCGATCTCGAAGCGATCCTGCAGTTTGGTCGTCGTCTTCGTGATCATGACAACGTATCGGCCCAGGGGATCGGGTGCGATCGAGCTGATGCGAACCGTCTTGTTTCCCTCGCTCAACCGGAATTGGTCGACGGTCTTCCGCGTCGCAATGTCCAGAATTTCTACGTCCTCGGTTGTGGCGGAGATGACATAGAAACGCTTGGCGTCCTGCGACAGCGTCACCCGGCGCGGGATGCCGACATTGACCGGGATGCCGCCGGTGACCTGTTCGGTCGCCTCGTCGATGATCACAATCTGATTTGGGTGAGTGCCGATATATAGTGTGCCGTTGCCGCCGGAGGGCGTCGGCCGCGCCTGCTGTGCGACGCCACCACGCGCGCATAACACGAGCCCCGCGAGGACCGCCAGAGACACACGAGCAGCGTTGGACATAGCGCGCAACATATTCGGCACTCCTCTAGCCTAGGGAAAGACGATATCCATCTTGCGCCAGTCCTTCTGGGCAGAGGCGCAGGTGGCGGTCCACGTGGGAGCGTGATTGAGCTGATCGGGCACCTGGGCGGGCCAGAAGCAGCCGAGATGACAATCGAAGATGTCGCGTTCCACGGGCTGGCAGAGTCCGGCGGTGCCGCCGGTCCGGTCGGCTTCCCAGCCCGGCGAGAACGCAAGGGAGCAGCCCAGAGGGATATGCGCCGGCGCCTGCTGGGGCGCGCCGCCTCCTGGTCCCTGCAGCGCAACGACGTCGCCGTCGCCCTTCGCAGGTGACGCACCGTCGCCCACGTACCGGAGCACCCGCCCCGCTTTGCTGTTAACAGCCTTTAGATGCTTCATCGCGTCCTCCAAATGTGTGACCGACCGGCACGCGCGATCACGAGACGAGCTCTGCCACGCTCTCCGTGCGATCGAACTGTGCCAGATATCCAGGATTCCGCTGGGAAAGCTCGCCGTACACCCTCAGACAAACATCCGTCCAGCCGCGGATCCACTCGCAAAAATGCAGGTTCGGGTGCGTGGTCTCTCCGTACCGCGTATACGCTTCGTGGTAGCACCCACCCGAGCACAAGGGGCGCGCCCAGCAGGTGCTGCAATCGGTCTTGTCCTCGATGTGGTGCTTCTCGAGAAAGGACGTCTGGGCCTGGCGGTCGATGCCATGCCGCACGTCGCCGAACTTGTGCGCCTCTGATCCAGCAAAACGGTGGCAGAGTGCGACGTCACCATCGGTCGCCACGCCGAGGAGCCCCAGGCCGGCCCCGCAAGGATACGCCTTGCTGACCCCTTTATGGATCTCTTCAAGCGTGTCTTTCACGTTCGAAAACCCATGATGCCGGTTGGCGACCGCCGCTTCGAGGAACTCGAAGGCGAGTTCTTCGAACTGCGCCAGCACACTGTCCATGCCCGGCGTCGAAATGGCGTACTCACGATTGGGTGACGTCGTCACCGGCGCGAACCCGACCTCCCAGAAGCCCATCTCCTCGGTCAGGTGCCGGAAGATCCGTTTGATGTCCAGCACACCGGAGGTCAGCGTCACGCGCGCGCCGATTGGACGACTGGTGTGGCGGCGCAGCAGTTCTTTGATCTTGGGGGCAACGACGTCGTAGCTGCCTTCCCCATTGTGAAAGACGCGGAACTTGTCCTGCATCTCCTTGGGGCCGTCGATCGAGATCGTCACGCCGACGCCGTTGTCGGCCAGAAATTCGATCACCTCCGGCTTGAGCAGGGTCGCATTGGTTGTCAGACTGAAATCGACTTGTTTCCCCAGCTCCGCCGCGCGCTGACGTGCGTACAGGACGGTCTTCTGGAGCACGGGGAAGTTCAGCAGCGTCTCACCGCCGAAGAACGTGAGATGCGCCATCTTGTTGTCGCCCGATTCCTTGAACATGAACTCGACACTCTCGCGGGCCGTCTCCTCGTTCATGAACTTCGGTTTCTTGCCGTTTTCCGTGTCGACGATCTTGTCCTCGCCGTACTCGTAGCAATACGTGCAACTCAAGTTGCACTGGTTCGTCACGTTGAGAACCATCGTCGTCAGCGGGAACGGCGTCAGCGGGAAGAATTTCGGCATCGGCTTGTCTGGGACGTGGACATCGCCAATGGCCCGCACGCGCACGAGCTCGGTGATCGTTTCCTCGATCTCCGCGCGTGGAAACATCTCCGACAATTCGTCCACGAGCTCGCCGCGCGTGCGCGACCGTTCGGCCAGCGCGCGCAGGATCGCGTCGGCAGGGCCATCGAGCGCGAACACCGCAGCGCTGGGCACCAGGTACACGAACGGCTGTCCGGCAGCCTCGAATCGATGGTACTCGCCGTTACCAAGCATGTTGGCGCTCATCGTCCTAGTCCAATCTGTTTGGGTTCCCAGTTCATATACACGGGAACCGTTACAAGGAGCTCGGCCCGCGCGTGTAATGGCTTCGTCGAGCCTTCGGGTGTGAAGGTCGCAACGACCCACACGTCGCCGACGTTGTCCTTGTTGCCAGGCCGCGCCGGATTGGGCCCATCAAGATTGGGGACGAACAGACCGCTCGAATTCAATTCGCCAACCCACTTGACGTCGTCGTCTTTGACCGTTGCGGGGTACTCCTCAAGCGCCCACGTCGCTGCCACGGCACCCAGGTTGAGATCGTCCTTGGTATCGGCCTTCCCGTCCGCGCCGTAGTTGACGGCGACGGTCTCAAACTGCTGCAACTGCTTCGGAGCCACTGCGCCGCCCGTCCGCGCCATCCCCCACGCGGGCAGTACCTTGATGCCGTCGATCTTGTCGTACACGACGAGCGCCGCGGTTTTCGCGGTACCGGCCACCCAGAGGTCCCGTGGGCCGACACGCGCGTCAGCCGCCACGTCGACATCCACGGTCAGCATATTGCGAGTGACGCTTGTAACCCGGGCAACTTTCACGCCCTGGCCGAAATCGATATCAGCCGGCAGCACCCTCTGTGGAAAATTGGCCCCGTAGATACGAACGGACCGCCCGGTCGAAGATTGTTTGAGGGACGGGACGTTGGTGCCCAGCACGACGGGATCGTTGGCCACACGGCGCAAGGTCACGTCCATCCCGATCTCATCGAAAGCGCCGGTGAACCAGCGGCCGGTGATTTCACTCCAGTTCCGGTCGATGAAGGCGACCTCACGCCAGGTGTTCTCCTCGGTCGTCGCGTCCGCCGAGCGTCCGCGCCACTGGAATCCGGTGTAAACAATTCCTCGACTCTTGCGCGTCTCCGTCTGACCGGTCTGCGCGTAAGTGAGCCGGCTTTCGGTCAGGAACCCATCGGGCGTGCCAGGCTGATCGCTGATCGTGACCTCGCCGTATACCGGCCCCCGCCCGGGTTGGTACCCGGAAAGAGCCCAGCGACCAGCGAGCCTCGGCGACCGCATCGAAGCCGACCACGACGTCCACTCGGGCGACTGCAGCGGGTAGGTCTGCACCAGATGACCGAGGGCTCTGTCTGCCGGCGCCATCGCAGCACCGCCACGTCCTCCGGCCGCAGGCCCGCCCCGTCCCCCACCAGCGGCCGCAGGCGCACCGTCCTGCCCGCCCGCCGCGTTTGCCGCGGGCGCCGCACCGCCGCCTTCCGCAGCAGCGGCGCCGCCGCCCCCTCTGCCGGCGCGAAACGCACTGGCTTCCGGATAGTAGCCGCGATGCATGCTGATTAGCAGCCCCCACTCTTCGCTCGTCCGCCGCTCGCTGATCACCCGCCCCAGGGAGTGACACATACTGCAGGCGTCGGTCGTGTTCTTGTCGGGATAGTCGAAGTCAACGAGCCGGCGTTCCGCCTCGAACGCGGCCGGCAGCGCCTCTTCGGGCGCCAGCCCGTGGTTGTCGGCCAGATCCTTGACGACCTTGCGAGCCATCTCCTGCGTGAGCGTCGCGTTGTTGAGCGACACCATCCGTCTGATGGTCAGCTCCCAGTTCTCGGGGGTGGCTCTCCGGTACGAGATGCGCGACATCATCTTCTTGTCGTCGATAGCGTGGCACGCGCCGCACGCGTTCTGAACGTCGGGGCTCAGCACCGGAATGCCTACCTCCGGGGGCGCAGCATTCGCAGCGCCCCCGCCGCGGCCACCGCGTTGAGCGGCCACCGAAAGAGGAAGCGCGACCAGAATCGTTCCGAGTACGGCGCCCATCCAGTACAGACCCTTGGTCATAGATGAATCCTGTTTTTGGTACTCGCTGCAAGCGTGTCCGACGGAGACAGCCGTGTGCGTCCCGCCGCACGAGGATCCAGACTATATGCCCAAAGTCCAGCGGAAGCGCACGTCGGATCGAAAACGTCACAAACTGGCACAAATGGCCGAGACGCTGCGGAGTAGAGTCCAACCACTCTCACGTCGGCAGCTTTCGATCAAATACGCGAAGCGGTGGGTCGAGACATCGTCGGGTGTTTTGATCAATCTCAGGAGGGTGTATGCGGCGAGCATCTGCGCTGATTTTCTCCTTGCTAGTTCTTGGGTTGGCCGCACCCCTGGTGGCGCAACGAACAACGGGGGAAATTCTAGGCAAGGTCACGGATTCATCCGGAGGCGTGCTCCCCGGCGTGACGGTCACGCTGCGCGGGCCCGCGATGCAGGGACAGCCCACGGCGGTAACTTCTGAGACTGGCGTGTACCGCTTCGCCACGGTGCCTCCGGGCACCTACGAGCTTGAGTACACGCTTACGGGCTTCTCCACGTTGAAGCGCACCGAAATTCCCGTCACCGTTGGATCCAATATCACCTTGGACGTGACGCTGAAACTTGGCGATCTCGAGGAGAGCATCACGGTGGCTGGCCAGTCGCCGGTCGTCGATGTCGCAACGTCGCAAGTCAATACCACGTACAACGCGGACCTGGTGCGTAACCTCCCCGTCAAGCGGGCCTCGTTCTTCGACATTATCAATTCGGCCCCCGGGGTCCAACAGAACTCGAATATCGGCACCTCCGTGAATGCGACGGTGTTTGGATCGTCGCAGAGTGCATATCAGATCGACGGGACGACCGTCGGATCGAATCCCTGGATCAACACGGATGCGATAGAGGAAGCCCAAGTGCTCTCGCTGGGCGCGTCGGCCGAGTACGGCAACGTGCAGGGCGCGGTCTTCAACATCGTGACGCGTCAAGGCGGCAACCAGCTGCACGGGGACGCCAACTGGTACTTCCAGAACGACAAGCTGGTGAGTTCCAACACCAAGGGGCTGCTCAATGCCGATGGGACCGCCGTCGATGGCGGACACCCGTATCAGCTCGAGCAATACCGGGACGTCACGGGTCAGGTCGGGGGACCGTTCATCAACGACAAGTTCTGGTTCTTTGGTTCCTTCGAATACAACACCAACTGGGATTCGCAGCCGAACACGAACCCCGCATACCCGGTGAAGTCGGAAGAAAAGCGCATGTTCTGGAAGTTTACGTACAGCATCAACAGCAATCACCGGCTGCTGAATGGCTACCACGACGACTTCTACCAGCTTCCGCCCTCAGGCACGGCGTTCACGGCGGCCAGTACCCTCACCGACAATCACGGACACAACCCGACGCCCAACATCGTGTACACGGGCGTGCTGTCGAACAAGACGCTTGTCGAAGGACGGTTCTCAGGAAACTACCTGCAAGCCTCGAGCGATCCGCAAATAGGCGGTCCCTCCGCACTCATGCGCTATACAGACTCGGACACTTCGTACGTCACGGGCGGCATCACCGCTCCCGGTGGAAACAGGACCTGGACCAAAGGAGGTTCGGGCAAGATCTCCCACACCGTCGATCGTTTCCTCGGCGGTGGCCACGAGCTGAACGTCGGTCTGCAGTACTTGAGCAACGGCAGCGTAGCCTTCAGCGCCACGAACGACGCCGTGCGTTTCTTCAGCACGACTCTGAAGCAGGCGACCGTGGCCACGAAGTTGCCGCAAATCTCAGGGACCAATATCGGCTCGTGGGGCGGGTACATCGACGACACGTATCGGGTGGGCAACCACATCACGATGAACCTGGGTGTGCGCTACGACTACAGCCGCGGGTTCTTTCCCAGCTTTCCGTTGCTCGATGCGCAGGGCAACCAGACGGGCCAGGTCTCCGCGGGCAGCACCGTGGAACGCTTCAAAACGGTATCGCCGCGCCTGGGTTTCAATTACCAGCTCTCCAAACAAACCGTTGTGAAGGCTCACTATGGACGGTACTACAGCCAGATGCCGCGAGACTTCGGCGCCCTCGTCCCTTCGACGACGCCGACATTGACGTTCAACTGCGCGGGTCAGCCAATCTTGCCAGGGGATCCACTCGTCGCGCCCACGGGCTTCTGCGCCGATGCGTCCAGCCGAACGTTCGTGTCCACCACAACGGCCGCCAACAACGTGGTCGATCCGAACCGCAAAAACGACTACACCGATCAGTATATTTTCCAAGTCGAGCAGGGGCTCAATAAAGACCTCGGCCTGCAAGTGAACTTCGTTCACAAGAGCGGGAAGGATCTCGTCGCCACGCAGGAAATCAATGGCACATACGCCCCGGTAACATACGTCGACAATTTAGGCGTCGATGCCACCGGGCAGCCGTTGACGTTCTACAAGCTCACGTCAAACGCCAGCAACCGCTTGTTCAGCATCGGCAACCCGTCGGACCTCGGGCTATACACCCGATACGACGGGTTGCTCGTCGTCCTCAGCAAGCGCATGTCCCACAACTGGCAAGGGGTCGTCTCGGTCGATGTCTCGAAGTCTCGAGGCAAACTTGGAGGATCGGGAACGGGAGGACCGAACGATTACATCTTCAGCGATGGCCTGTTGACGAGCGATCGGCCGGTCGTGGCAAAAGCAACCTTCAGTTACAAGTTCCCGTGGGGAATCCTGGCGGCCGTCAACTCACAGTACCAGTCGGGAGAACCGTATGCGCGGACGGTGCAACGGTCTGACCTCGGGTTCCCGGCCGCAGTGACGATTCAAGTGGAGCCTCGCGATGGGAGCCGCCGCTATCCGGCGCTCAAGCAAGTGGACCTGCGCGTGCAGAGGGAATTCAGGCTCTCGGGTTCGCGTCGGTTCGACCTCTTCGTTGACGCACTGAACTTGAACAACGACGCGAAGTCCGAAAGCGTTGCCTCGACGGTCGGCACGTCCACGGCGTTCGGCGTCCCGACGCGCTATATCCAGCCACGCCGAATTCAGCTCGGCACAAAATTCGTATGGTGACCCCTATGAAACTCTTGAGAATTGTTACGGCGTCGCTGCTTGTCGTAGGCATGAGCACATCGGCCTTTGCGGAGGATCTTTCGTCAAGCATCGCGAAAGCGGTCCAGAACCAGCGGCAGATCGGACAGAACGACCGCACGCCGCGCCGGAAGGTCTACTTGTGGGGGGGCGCGGTATTGTTCGCCGGCGGCATGACGACCGCCGTTTACGGGTTCATGCACAATGAACATACGGGCTACCCAACGTACGGCGAGGCGACGGCGACCAACGTCAAGTTGGGGGCGGCCGGAATCGGCGTGGCTTCCGCCGGCGGGTTGTTGCTGTTTCTCGGTCAGCGGACGCCAGCGAGACGCGCGGC
>Ga0105240_10010324_pt1 | contig 13140 bp, 13 predicted proteins | sample KBSC54metaG_FD_80426 | JGI IMG/M metagenome (GOLD analysis project Ga0105240, IMG submission 80426) | Corn rhizosphere microbial communities from Kellogg Biological Station, Michigan, USA - KBS C5-4 metaG | ecosystem: Host-associated > Plants > Roots > Rhizosphere > Soil | place: Michigan, USA... | reverse complement strand
GGTGGTTAGAAACATGCAGTTCCCAATCCGAGTATACGAATCCTGGAGTCCCGTGAATGTCGGGATTTGTAAACGAGCGTATCCTTTGTGAGGGCAAATAACCGGACATGGGGCAGTTAATCTTGGCTGCAGCCGCCGTTTTAGGCGGCTCCCGGGATCCGGGCATTGTCCCGGGCTCGCTATCCTGATTACTATCCGTGGACCGCTACTTCACAGACTTGGCAACCGCGTTTGTCCGTGGCCGCCTCCAGCGATCCGGCGCCACGCTGCAGGACGGTATCGACGCCGGACTCCGCCTGCACAAGTTCAAATCCAATTCGGAGTTACCCCGCGTTCAACGTGTCCTCGGCATTCTCCGTGGCGTCTCTCCTGTCAACTTGCTCGATATCGGAAGCGGTCGGGGCACATTTCTCTGGCCGCTGCTGGCGGCATTCCCGCATCTCAATGTAACTTCAGTGGATCGGAGTGACCGGCGAACCACTGACCTCGCGGCGGTCCGCAAAGGTGGCGTCGACCGTCTCACGGTAGTTCGCATGGATGTAGAACGCCCCGCCTTCTCGCCACGATCATTCGACGTCGTCACCATGCTCGAAGTGCTGGAACACTTGACCCACCCGCAAGCCGCTTTGGATGGTGCAATGAAAATCGCGCGGCGGTTTGTTCTGGTCAGCGTGCCGTCCGTACCCGACGATAATCCGGAACATTTGCACCTGTTCAGCCCCCAGCAAATCCAGGAGATGGCTGAACATGCCGGCGCTTCTCGCACCACCATCGAGCACGTTCTCAACCACCGGATTGTGCTGCTGCGAGTCGCCCTATGATCCCCATCATCAAATACCCGCGAACGCCGCACATCTCGGGTTCGCGCCTCCAGCCTGGTGATGAGGACCTGCCGGTCATTCCCTTAAATGAGCTCGGATCCGCCGCTCTGGTCATCGAAGAAAAATTGGACGGCTCGAATTCCGCGGTTAGCTTCCATCCAGACGGCACGCTCATTCTTCAGAGCCGGGGACACGTACTGACCGGAGGACCGCGTGAACGGCAGTTCGATTTGCTGAAACGTTGGGCCAATCATCACACTGCTGCGCTTTGGAAGATTCTGGGCAGCCGGTTCATCATGTATGGGGAGTGGCTCTACGCGAGACACACCATTCCCTATGACGAACTGCCGCATTACTTTTTGGAGTTCGACATCCTTGATCGGGAAAACAGGGCATTCCTCAGCACTGACGCCCGTCGCAGCCTACTGGCTGGAGGACCGGTCGTGTCCGTCCCGGTTCTAGGCAGAGGTTCGCCGCGAAAACTTGAGCGTTATCTCGGACGTTCCTGTTTCTCTTCGAGCCAGCGGATGGAAGGTTTGTACTTGAAGCAGGAAGAGGGCGGCCAGGTCATCGCACGCTACAAGTTTGTCCGCTCGGAGTTCCTGCAAGCCGTCACGGAATCGGGTTCCCATTGGGCTGACCGGCCCATCGAGCCCAACCATCTTCGCGCTGGTGTGGATCTTTTCGCATGAGTTCTTTTCCGTTCGCCTGTACCACTCCTCCCGCGTGGAACGTCGACTGGGCGGTACTCACCGACCAATTCGCGTGGCTTCGCGACATGCGCGATTGTCCTCAGGACCCGATCTTTCATGCGGAAGGAACGGTTTGGACACACGTTGGAATGGTGTGCCACTCCTTGGCATCTTTCGCGGAGTTCCGTGCCTTGCCGGAAGCGGAACGGCAGATCCTGTTCGCCGCAGTCTTGCTTCATGACGTTGCTAAGCCTTTGTGTACGCGCCACGATGATGGTCGCATCACTTCGCGGGGACACTCGCAGCGGGGTGCGATTATGGCCCGGCGTATTCTGTGGGAATCCGGCGTCGATTTCGCCGCCAGAGAGCAGGTATGCGCCCTCGTCCGGTATCACCAGTTGCCATTTCACCTGATCGACCGGCCGGACGCTGAACGAACCCTCTATCTGATCAGCCAGTCGGCTCGTTGCGATCTGTTGACACTGCTGGCGCGCGCGGACGCTGAGGGCCGGCAATGCGCCGATAAAGATGGCCTGCTGACGCACATCCAGCTATTTCGTGAACTCTGCCGTGAGCAGGGCTGCCTCCACCAACCCAAAGAGTTTCCCTCGGCGCACAGCCGTTTTCTTTACTTTCGGACTCCCGGACGCGATCCCGGCTACCTCGCTTACCATGCCCCGCGGTGCGAGGTGACGGTGATGTCCGGACTCCCCGCATCAGGCAAGGACACGTGGATTGCGCGTCATCTGCCTGATCTCCCGAGCATCTCACTCGATGCGATTCGCGGGGAACTCGAAGCCGCATCGACACGAAATCAGGGATCGGTCGTACAGGTTGCCCGTGAAAAGGCGCGTGAATTCCTTCGTGCAGGCCGGAACTTCGTCTGGAATGCCACCAATGTCAGCCGCGAGATCCGAACGCAGGTCATCGATCTGATCGCGGCCTATGACGCACAGGTCCGGATCGTATACGTCGAGGCCAGCCACGCCGCCCTGTTCGGGCAGAACCAGACCCGGGATTCGGTCGTGCCGCCATCAGCGATTGAGCGGATGCTGGATCGGTGGGAAGTGCCGGATCGAATGGAAGGTCAGAAGGTTGAGTGGTGGGTTAACGGTCGCCTGCGAGATGAGCGCTAAGAAGTCCGCTTTGCCACCGGTCACAAACCATCTTTTCTTTCCCAGCAACATCTTGCGAGCCCCATCGAACGATTTCCCCCACTCATTTGCTAGTGTGAAATTTGGGCGGGACCGCTGCGCCCGTCCCTGAGGATCGGGCCCCATAGCCATCCCACCATTTCAATCGCAAGGAGCTTTCACGCTATGGCCACTCAGGCGCAAATCGACGCCAATCAGGCAAATTCTCAGAAGTCCACCGGACCCAAAACCGAAGAAGGCAAAGCGAAGTCTTCCCGCAACCGGCTCTCTCACGGCTTCGCTTCCAGCACCCGGTTCGTGCAAGGCGAAGATCCCGCCGAATTCAACCTGCTGCTCGATGACCTCATCTCCGAACACCAGCCCGCCACGCCGACCGAGCAGATCCTGGTCGAACAAATGGCCCACCATCACTGGATCAGTCTGCGCGCCACCCGCCTCCAGGACAGCATAGTTGCTTCCTATCTCAAGACTGGCCTGACCCCTGTTCAACTCGGCCTCTTCATTCGCTATCAGACCACCGCCGAACGGTCTTTCCACAAGGCCCACACCGAACTGCTAAAGGTCCAGAAAAACAGGCAAAACTCGAAAATTGGCTTCGAATCGAAAAAGCCCGAAGTGGCCCCTGAGGCGCCACCGCCACCGCAGCCCGAAACGCCTTTTCCAGCCCCAGCCGAACCCCAGGAACCCAACATCGCACAGGAAATTGCCTGGATCATGAGCGTCACACCCGAGGAATTGCGGGCGCGCAACCTCTAAAAGAAAAAAGTCCGGAAAAAGGCTGTCCAATAGATCTCGCCACTCACTTACCAAGCGATAGTTGTGGCCATATACCGACCCGTGTTTTCATTCGCGTGCATACGCGTCCATTCGCGGCCAATCCTTCTTTCCCCGGCTAACAGCTCAGCACCGGGCAAGGCGAGTCTTTGATGATCGAGTAGGCGTGGCTCCTGAGCCGGCTGAAGGGTTTCTGCATATGTCCCCGTCCGATGATCACCAGGTCAGCCGCAAACCGCAGCGCCGCGTCCCGGATGACGTCCCGCACGCTGCCCGCGCCCAGATGCACGGTCAGGTGTGTCTTCGCCTGCTCCTGGATGGCCACCAGTTCTTTCGCGGCGGTACTGACGTGCGACTCGCCCGGATTCACGTCGAAGTAATCTCGCGAAGCCGGCTCCGCGTCCACCACGGCGTGCACCAGTTCGACCTCCGCCCCGTATTTCTCGGCCAGGGTTAATGCGCCCTGGGTCAGTTCCACGGCGTGATCCAGCCGATTCACGGCGCACAGAATCTTGCGGATATGCAGGTACTCCTCGGAAAGCCCCGTCTCGATGTGGGCATCGGTCCATACCGCACACTCCGAATTATGCAGGACTCGGGCGGTCACCGAACCCAGAAACAGCCCGCGAAACGGCCCTCTGCCATGGGTCGGCAGCATGATGAGGTCGCACCCGGTGCTCTCCGCCTGCGCCACGATGGCGTAGCCCGGATCTCCCCGCTCGCAGATGGTCTCCACGGACTCTTGACGAGCGATGTCGCCAAAATAACGGCAGGCAAAGCCGCCCAGACACTCCCGTCCCAACCGGTATTGCGCCTCGAATTCATCCCACGGCATATGCAGCGACGGTGTGACCGCCGCATACCAGTCCACTGGAATCTCCACAACATGCAGCAGGGTTAGCTTCGCGCCGCATCGTCTCACCATCTCCTTCACGAACGGGATGGTTGCCTCACACCGGGGCGAGAAGTCCACCGGAAAAAGGACATGACTGAACGTCTTCATGGCTCCTGGCTTTCGTCTATCGAATGGGCACGTCGCCTGCCAGCGCTTCGCTCGAGGGTCTTGGCGACGTCAAGAGGTTTGGAATGCAGCGTGAACGAGCTGTGGATCGTCCGCTGAACGTCCCGCGGTCGTCGCCTGGTTGAGCGATTCGACACCGTGCGATGCCGTCATTTCACGCAGTCGCGCCATCCGCGGCCCGCCGCATTTGAAACCGAAGTTGCTGTAACCACGTCACTAAAGCCGACTAACAATTGTTGGTCAAAGCTTCGGGCGCGTTCATATTTTCGTAAGTCAAAAACTTCGGGCGCGTTCATATTTTCGTAAAAGGAGATTGCTATCTTGAGATCAATTTGCCGGTATATTCCATGGTTGTCGCTGTTGCCGTTCTGTATCCCTTTTGCCAGCGCACAAAGCGCCATCGACGTGAATGTTGGGTTCGGAGGCGCGTGGGCCAGCGCCAACAAGTCCGGCATTGATAACGCGAACTCCGTCACCAATGCATTTGGCAGTTGCACGCCGGGCGGCGCCGATAGAAACTGCCAGGCATTGCCCACGCTGAACAGCTTCTTCCTGGGATTCGGCGGCGATGTCATGTTTAAGCCCAAACTCGGTGTGGGCTTTAATTACATCGTCCAACCGGCCAAGTCTGACTATGGACCGCTGCAAGATCGTCAGGCGTTCTACGATTTCAATGCCGTGTACCGGCCTCTACAGACCAAGCGCGCCGCGTTGAACCTGGAAGCGGGAATCGGTGGTGCCCGGACGTCGTTCTCCATCACCCAAAGTGCCTGCGTGGGAACCGCCGTTTGTACCAGCCAGGCATCATCGCTGGGAACAGCCAGCCATTTTCAGGAGCACGTGGGTGTAGGCGTTCAACTGTTTCTGACCGAGCACATTTTCGTTCGCCCCCAGTTCGATGTCCACTTCGTGAATGGTTTTACCGATCAGTTTGGCCGCAATGTTGTGCCTTCGGCCATGATTTGGGTTGGCTACAATTTGGGCAGCAAGTAATAACGTGGCTGCCTGCTGCTTCCAGTCCTTCTCTCTATCCTCCAGGACTGGAAGCGGCTACCATGTCGATCGAATCGCCTCTTTAGCATACGGCCCTCCGGATTTTCGAGTGCTCACCTGTAAGTCACTGAACCCGCGCGGATAAAAATTCCTGCGCCGAGTGATGGCTTTCTTCGATCTCTCCATCACCTGTCTTCGGACGGGTTATTTCCCCTATTTTCAAATACCTCACGAGTTTCCGGAATGGCATGCGACGAAGCCCATTTTAAATTGAAATCAGGAAAGAGAACGCGGGCCGGAAAAGCAGCGGCCTGGCGGTTCATTAAGGAGTGCGATCAATATGGGTGATCCCATCGTTGTCATCATCCCGAGCTAGTTGACTTCACAATTCGAAAGCGCTTTGCGCTTGCTTGCAGGACTTAAAAAACAAAACCATCTGATCCCGCACCTGAAGGTGCGCGGCACTAAAATGCACACCGGGCCGTGGCGGAATTTCTCACCACCACGGTCCCATGCACCCTTCCCTAGTACCTTCCAAGGAAGAACTCACGAATTCAGTAACAAAAGAGCGAACGCCCCGGGCTAACTTGTGTGTTGTTTATTACAATACACATGTATAGCATGAGGATAACGCCCTCTACCAGTCTTGTTTTCGTCGGACTTCTGGTTTTCACGCTGGCTGATGGCAGCGGACAAGACGCCCGTTTTTATGGCCGCCGCGCTGACCATGAGTTCCTGGCCGCGGGCAGGACTACCCATGCCCTCGAATTGTACCAGCAGGCCTATCGTGCCGCCGTGGCCGCCTCGGATCCGGTTTTTCAGTACCGCTTTCTGAACAACATTGGGGCTTGTCAGCTGACTCTCTTCCGCTATAACGACGCGCAGCAGACGCTGCTGAAGGTGCGGACCTCGGCCCTGCGGGCTCGGGACTACGCGGTATTGGGAAGTGTGGATGCCAATCTTGCCGCCGTGTCCGCGCAGATGGATGATCTCTCGGCAGCCGAGATGTATGCGCGCGAGTCCCTCCAGTATTACTCCCGGACCGGCAAGCTGGACCAGCGCGCCCAGGCTCTGATGACTCTCGCCGACATCTTGAGCCGGAAGCGGTTGACCAAGGAGGCGGAGGAGCACTTTCGCGACGGAATTGCGGCCGCCACGCGTTCCCTCGATATGGCCATGGCGTCGGTTGGATGGCTCCACTACGGCATTGTTCTCATGGATGCCGGCCGGTTCGAGGAAGCCGATCAGGCTTTTTCGAGCAGCCACAACCTGCTGCGCAAGAGCCGGCGGTTGAACAGCGAAGATGCATTGCTGTGGAACCGGGCCAGGCTGCGGCTCCGCCAGGGCGATTTCAAGGCGGCACGTGAACTGGTCAATTCAGCCATAAAGGCTTCGCCTTCAACCGGTGGCCGCATTCCTCCCTGGCGACTCTTCCAGACGCGGGCGGAGATCGAACTGGCCACTGGAAACGATGTTGCCGCGTTAAAAGACGCACGCATGGCGCTTCACTGGGCGCGCACGCTACGCGCCAATATCGTCCCGGACAACGATAACCGGGTCGGTATGGAAGGTGTTCTGGACCAGACCTTCTCGGTCCTGATCGATGCTGGAAACCGTGTCTATCAGCGAACTGGCGATCCCAACCTGATACGGGAAACCTTTGAGGCTGCCGAAGAGAATCGGTCTGAGAGCCTGGAAGCCCTGTTGCCGACGTTTAGCGACTGGAGAGCGAGTCTCTCGACGCCCGGGTACCGCCAGAAGCTGGCGCAATTGTTACGACAGCAGCGGATCGCGGTGCGCTCTAACTCCCGTGATGCCCGCGAGCAACTGACCCGCCTCAACAGCGAGCTATCACGCATGGAGGCGGATGCGGGAGTTACGGTTCGTAGTCACAGAGGCGCCGTGCTGGACCGCGTAGTCAGCCGTCTTCCCAACGATTCCGCGCTGTTGAGTTTCCGGCTCGGCGATAAGGCCTCGTGGTTGTGGACGGTGGATCACGGCAAACTCCACATGTATCCATTACCCCCCAAGGCCGTGCTGCAATCTGAGATTCACGACTTCCAGGCAGCCATCGGTGAGAACGATTCGCGCCGCATCGAAGCTCTCGGCCGGCGGCTCTACCAGGACCTGTTCGGAGGCCGGGCGCGATCGTTCCAGCGGCGTTCCCAATGGTTCATCAGCCTGGATGAATCGCTCTACACCCTGGCGATTCCCGCCCTGGTCGTGGAACGTGGCAATGACGGTCCCGTATATCTCACCCAGCGCAAGACGCTGCAGATCCTCCCTGGAGCCCAGTTGTTCGAGACTCCGCACCGGGGCAGTTTCGCTCGTCGTCGCTTTGTCCTCGCCGGCGATGGGATTTACAATCGCGCAGACCCGAGATACACAAGGTCGGGTTTGATGAGTCCCCCGTCGTGGGGCATGGCTCGGTTGCCCGGTAGCGGCGCGGAAGTTCGTTTTGCAGCGAACCTGTGGCCCAATTCGTCGTTGCTGGTCGGGTCGCAAATGACCAGGGACACCCTGCTCAAAGAGATCGATCGCGATCCGGATGTCATTCACATCGCCAGTCATGTTGTGGAAGACCGCGATAAGTGGCGCACCGGGATTCTCGCGCTCGGCATAGACCGTGCCGGCGAACCCGATCTATTGACGCCCCGGGAGATCCAACTGCATCCGATTCATTCCCGGCTGGTCGTCATGACGGGATGTTCCTCGGGTGCCTCAGAGGTCTTACCCGCCTCCGGACTGATGGGCCTGACAAGATCGTGGTTGGCCGCGGGTGCCGGCGAGGTGCTTGCGACTCGCTGGCCGACCCGCGATGAAAGCGGCAACGGATTGATTGGCGGCTTTTATCTCCACCTGCGGGCCTCTCGCGACGGGAACATCCCTGCCGCGCTGCGGGAAGCCCGCCGTGACATGATTGCCCGCGGCGGCTGGCGCGCCGAGCCGCGCTACTGGTCGAGCTTTTTTCTCGTCGGGGTTCGCTGAGAAACCAGTCTCTTCCCGACTGATTCTCAAAAAAGTATTGGACGCCGTCGGCTCGTTTTTGTGATATTGAATACAGAGCTTTATATACGCCAGTCACTCGTTACCTAGCTTCACCGTGTCCCTCGACTGCAAACACGGTTGCCAGAGGTATGCCATCGACCCCCGAAGAGTGACAGCTCGATTCAAACTCCAACTCCACCAGCCCGGAACGTGATTCATCCGGAATCTGCTGGCCGATTTGGATTTCTTCAGGACCGCCGCGTCACGCGCCGTGCTCTCGCTCGGCCAAGGCTAAGAGTGTTGAGGATGTGAAATTCTCATTACCTATCGAGTCCTGACCGAAGTAGCGCCTTGAAAGGAGATCCACAGGTGCGAAGGACCGCGAGCGTACCCCGAATTATTGTATTGACACTACTTGCCACTGCCCTGGTACAGGGAAAGAAACCGGACGTTATGTCCGATGTGGTCGTATGCCTCCACAATTCAGTTGTGGCAGGGCCCGGAGTTGTCGAACGCGCCAAGCAGGTTGCCAGGAACATGTTCGCCTCGGTTGGCGTCAATATCATTTGGCCGGGTTCCGGTCCGGAACCCCAACAAGCGAGCTTATCCGTCGATGTTTTGCTGACGTCGGCTGAACCTGGCGATGACGATACCGGTCCCCTTGCGGAAGCCTATCCCTTCGCCGGCTCGACCGGCCACGTCACGGTGAAATATGACCGGGTGCGAACTTCGGCCGGCCCTGCGAGGGACCTGGAGCCGGTGCTCCTTGCACACGTGCTGGTACATGAGATCACTCACATTCTGCAGTGTCTCGACCGGCATGCGGAAACCGGAATTATGAAAGCACACTGGACGGCAGAGGACTACTACGAGATGCGGTGGAAGCCCCTGACCTTTACGCCGGAAGACGTCGAACTGCTGCGCCTGGGCATGCAGGTCCTGCAGTCTCGCGCGGGAAACCTCGTCGAGCCGGGGCGCTTGGCGCGAGCCCGTTAAACATACCGACGCGAGCCAGTTAATCAGACGGAGGCGGTCTCGCCGCCTCCCGTCGATTCCATCACGCCAGGCGCTACGGAATCAGGAGCACTTTCCCCGCGGTCTTGCGACCCTCCAGATCCAGGTGCGCCTGTGCCGCCTGTGACAGTGGAAAGGTTCGGTCAATGCGCAGTTCCAGCTTTCCGGATGCAATCCATCCCAGCACATCTCCGGCCCGCCACTTGAGTTCCTCTGGTGTCGCACAATGCGGCGCCAGGTTCGGCCGCGTCAGGAAGAGCGACCCCTTGGGATTCAGGATATTCGGGTCGATGGGAGCCACCGGACCACTCGACTGTCCGAACAGCACCATCATGCCCCGAGAGCGGATACAATCCAGGCCTTTGAGAAACGTTGCCACCCCGACTGAATCGTAGACCACGTCGACGCCCCTGCCATTGGTGAGCCTTTTGACTTCAGGTAGGAAATCCTGCTGGCTGTAGTTGATCACCTCGTCAGCGCCGGCGCTGCGGGCGAGAGCGACCTTGTCTGCATTGCCCGCGGTGCCGATGACACGGGCCCCCAGCATCTTGGCCATCTGTACCGCCAGGCGTCCGACGCCACCCGCGGCGGCATGGATCAGGCAGGTGTCTCCGGCCTTCAGCGGAAACGTGGAATGTGTCAGGTAATGCGCGGTCATGCCTTGCAGCATGGCGGCCGCACCCGTCTCGAAGGTGACGCCTTCGGGAAGTTTGACCAGCATCGCCGCGGGGACCACCGCGAACTCGGAATAAGATCCACGATTCATGGCGTAAGCCACCCGATCCCCAGGCTTCAGGTCGGTGACGTCGGGTCCTATGGCTTCCACTGTACCCGCGGCTTCCATCCCTGGGGTGAACGGCAGGTCGAGTTTATAGAGTCCGGTGCGATGATAAACGTCGATGAAGTTGACGCCGGCTGCTGCGATCTTCACCAGCGCCTGCTTGGGACCGGGAGTCGGCTGGGGCGCGTCGACGTACTTGAGCTGTTCGGCGCCACCGGTTTGCGATACCTGAATCAGTTTCATGACCTCTAGTGTCTAACGGACTCGCGGGGGCTTCTGCTTGTCCTCTCCGAAACGGCATCGTTTCGCCCAACACCGCCGACCAGTCTGAGACTCGCCGGAGCTTTACTTCCCTGCCCACGATAGGGGATGAAGCATCGTCACGACCTGGAGTTGAAACACTCTTGCCAGTGCTCCCGCTGGTCCGGAGACGCGATCCAAACCGTATCCGACCTTAACGATCTCGCTGCGGTGCGGCCGAAAGCCCACCACCGCTTCGAAGGTCTGCATCGAGGGAACTGCGCTGTTGGCGACATAAGTTGTTCTCTGCGCGATGAACCATCGCGGATGCAGCACCCGGCGGACTTCGACATATTCTGCCTGCTCGTGAAACGTCGGGATCAGGCGATACGCCATGGCGAAGCGCTGCAGTTCGCCCTGGACTTCCCAATGTCCGCTGGCCCACTGCGCATCGATGCCGAACGCCCGCGAGGGCAACTTGTGGGGCGGCGCTTCGCCGGGGAAATAGTAGGGATAGTTCTGGCTAGATATGGGCCAGTGTAGAGGGACGCGCCCATGCGAAAGCCCTGGCGGATGGTGTAGCCTGCGCCGGCCGCCCAACTGCCGTACTGATCATGATCGAAGATGCTGCGGCGGTTGGCAGGGGACGAATTGACGAATTGAACTCGTTCGTCCAGTTTCTTGTAGGTGGCATCCGCTTGCACACCCGTAAGCCCCAGCGTACCTACGGGTGCATAGTAGTAGCCGTACGTTTGGGGCGAATTGATGAGGGGACTACTGGCGTCGTCGTAACGCAGGAGAAAGGAGCCGGACAGCACTCCAGCGCGCCAGACCATCGAACCATCCCGCCAGAATCTCGTGAAGTTCAGGGTCGCCTGCAGCGTATCTGTCTTGACCCCGTAACCTTGGGTCCGCATCTCTTCTTGAAAATACGGTCGTGAGTGGATCTGGACTGCGCCTGACACCGACCGGTGGTCGTTCCATTTCCAGGAGGGATAGAGCGTCGCACGCATGCCAGCGACCCAGGGCGATCCGTTGCGCGGCTATGCCGTCGGTGCGCTTCCTTCGAACAAGCCCGCGTTCAACGTGGCGCGAAGATCCAGGCCGGCCTGTGCCTCCTGCGCCCACGCGGCGCCGTCCCCGATGTACAGCGCGGCGATCCAGAGCGCCGTGGATACGGGAATGGTGCTTGTTGTCCTTCTCATGCATGCTCCAGCTCATCCTGAAACTCTCGGACTTATGCCTGCTCCAGGTGCGCGGCTGCTTCCGCGACGGTTGCCACGAGGGTGGGCTCGGACCGCCCCACCGCGGTAGCCAGGCGCAAAATGGAATGATATTCTTCGGTCTGTTCCGGCCGCATCATGGTCGTGAATACCTCCACGATGTCCGGATCGAACTGAATGCCGGCGTTGATCCTGATGATTGCCAGTGCCCTCGCCTGGCTAAAGCCGAGCCGGTAGGGCCGGTCCGTAGTCATCGCGTCCCAGGCATCAGCCACGTGAACGATGCGCGCCGCGAGAGGGATGGCTTTGCCCTCCAATCCGCGCGGGTAGCCGCTGCCGTCCCAGTTCTCGTGGTGCAATTCCACGGCCTGCAGATACGGGGCGAAACCATTGACACCCTCCAGGATTCTGCATCCGATGCTGGGATGTTGCTTGATCAGCGCAAACTCGGCATCGCTCAGAACGCCCGGCTTTTGCAGCACGTGATCGGGGATTCCGATTTTGCCGATGTCGTGCAGCAGGGCTCCAATCCGAATGCATTCCTGATCCTCGGGATCGAGGTCCAGGGCTCGCGCGATGGCAGACGAAATCTGGCTCACCCGGAGGCTGTGTCCCGCGGTGTACCGGTCTCGTGCGTCCAGCGCATTGGCCAGCGATCCCACGAATTCCACGTATGCGGCATGGAGACCGTTGCGAGCCTCCCGGATAGAGGATGCGGCACGATTGAAACTGAGAATCATGTCGCGGATTTCGGAGATACGCGTATACTCCGCGGGCAGTTCCATCAACAATCCGGCGGACTCACTCCTTTGTAAGTGCGCCACTACGTCGGCGAGCGGCCGCACAATCGAGCGTGAAGCTCCGGCGCTATAGATCAAAGCAGCCAGCATCGCACCGACTCCTGCCGTCAGGAATACACCCCTCAGGCCGGCTTGTACCGGCGCTGCTGCTGAGTCCACATTCTGCAGGCTGCGCAGGGTGTACCCCGGCCCCAGAGCCGCGTCATTCATGTGAATCGACAAATACGCCGCGCCTTGCAGGCTGAGATCGCATTCCGGCCGGTCACTGCACGGTTTGAGCGCCGCGGCAAGTTCCCGCCAATGACTCTCGGCATGGCTCATCCGTACGATCTGGCCATTGCGGAAGAGCACCACCGGAACGCCAAACTCGGCGAGATCGAAGCGGTCGCCGACGGTCAGATAGCCCAGATTCTCGTCACCCTGGTCGATGGGGACTGAAACCAGCTGATAGAGCTCTCCATCGACCTCGGCGAGACTCTCCGACAAGCCGTGTACCACTGAGGATGGGGCAATTTCCGGTACCTCAGGATGGCTCTTGTCGCGTACGAACCAAGCCACCGGCGTACCTTTGAAGTTGGCCAGGGAAACCAGGCTGAAACCGATCTGTCCGCTGAGTTCCTGTAACTGATCCTCTACCGT
>Ga0105240_10010323_pt1 | contig 13140 bp, 8 predicted proteins | sample KBSC54metaG_FD_80426 | JGI IMG/M metagenome (GOLD analysis project Ga0105240, IMG submission 80426) | Corn rhizosphere microbial communities from Kellogg Biological Station, Michigan, USA - KBS C5-4 metaG | ecosystem: Host-associated > Plants > Roots > Rhizosphere > Soil | place: Michigan, USA... | reverse complement strand
AGGACAGCCGCCGCCGCAGAATCAATCTCCAGGACAGGCGCCACCCCAGGTGCAGCTGGCCCAGGCGGGGGCGCAGACTTCCGGAGGTGGCGCATCGCCGCCCGCGCCTCAGCAGGGGGGATCGGCGGCTGCGACAGCGGGCCAGGGCGCGCCGGGGCAGATGAGCGCCGAAGATGCCCGCGAGTTGTTGGATTCCGCCAAGTCGGAGGAACGGCATTCGCTTCCGGTGCCTTTGGGGCCACGGGACCCGCACCAGCCGGACAAGCCGTTCAAGAACTGGTGATGGGAAGTAAGCCGGTCTATGCATTGGAGTAAGTGGGTCATCGCGGTGTTGGGACTGCTCGCGCCGTTCGCAGAAGCGAACGCGATGGGGGATCCCGCGCTGGCCTATGAAACCGTCGAGCCCGCGCGCATCAAGCTGGGCGAAACGGCGACGCTGCGGATCACTAGCCTCGACGGTTACCTGGAGGACTTTCACGTTCCGAATGTGCCCGGCCTGGCATTCCAGCTGGTCGGGCGATCACAGGGTTACGAGTTCATCGGCGGGAGAACGAGTCCCACGTGGTACATCCTGATCCGCGTGACGCCGCAGACCGTGGGCATTTTCAGCATTCCGGGGCTCACCCCGAAGTCGCCCACCGTCGGCCTGGAGGTGTACAAGGACGAACCGCCCAATCCGTACGTCTGGCACCATCAGGAGCCCCTGCCCGCGCCGGCACCGCTGTCGAAGGCTCCCGTCCCGAAGGGAATCGAGCTCAAAGCCGGCGGCGCCGCGTTCGCCGAGCTGGTGGTGCCGACGCACTCTCTGTATGTGGGCGAAACCGTGCCGGTCGATGTCGAGCTCGGCATACGGCCGGGAGTCGTCACGTCGGTGAACGGGCCACCGGCGCTCAGCGGCGGGGACTTCACACTCAACAATCTCTCGAAACAGCCCCTGCGCCGCGAGCAGTTGATCGCCGACAGCACCTTCCTGATCCTCACCTGGCACAGCGCGCTCGCGGCGGTGAAGCCTGGGGAATTCACTTTATCCGTGGAGACGCCGCTCACCGTCAGGCTCGATACGCGATCGGACGTGGATCGCGAATTGGGGGCCATGATGGGTTGGCCGTTCTCGAAGAGTCTGTCGCGGGGCAGCGCCCCCAAGGACATGACGATCGCGAGCCCCTCCTCGCAGCTCGAGGTGCTGCCGCTTCCCGCGCTCGGAAGACCCAAGGATTTCAGCGGTGCCGTCGGTGATTTCGAGGTGTCCAGCGACGTTTCGCCTGCCCGCGTGGCCGCTGGCGATCCACTCACGCTTCATCTGCGTGTCAGCGGTGTCGGGAACTTCGATCGTGTCGATGCAGCGATGCTGGACCACCTCGATCATTGGAAGACCTACCCGCCGAAATCCACCTTCAAGTCGAGTGATGCGGCACAGACCCACGGCGAGAAAGTGTTCGAACAACCGCTGATCGCTGAGCTTCCCGGGGAGCAAACCATCCCTGCGATCGAATTCAGCTATTTCAACCCGAGGACGCAACGCTACGAGCGGGCGCACACACAACCCATCAAGGTCATGGTTGCCGCATCACTGGCCGACAGCACCCTCGGCGCGCCCGCCGAGTTGCACAGACCGAACGGCGCCTTTGCACGGGGCTTGCGGCCCGATCACTCACGGGCGCGAGCGTCGGTGGGCGAGTTGCGGCCGCTCTACTTCCGGTCCTCGTTCCTGAGGGTTCCGGCGGCCCTGGCGTTGATCCTCGCGGCGAGCTGGATCGCCGTGCGCCCTCAGCCTGAACGTGCGACATCCAAAGCAGCGAGACGCGCCCTCGTGCGATTGGAGGCTGCGGCGCGGTCGGATGATTCCTCGACGTTTTTTGCTCTGGCGCGCGCAACACTCTTGCAGACGTTCGCCGCCCGGTGGGGGATCTCTCCCGATCGAGTCACCTCGACGGAGCTGAAGGCACGGCTGGGCACGGCGGGCGATGACGTCGAGCGGCTGTTTGCCCTGGCTGACGAAGTGCAGTACGCGCAGCAGGCTTCGGACGGCCGGGATTTTCAGCGTTGGCTGGGGTTGGTTCGCGACCAGCTCGCCGGCGAGGGGCCGTAGATGCGGGGGTTGGGAATGACCCTGCTGGTCGTCGGTCTGGCGCTTCATGCTGCGCAGGCGTGTTCGCAGGCATCGCATGCGCCGCAGACTTCACACGCATCGCGTGTGTCGCAAGGAGCGGAGGTAGCGGAGGCGCCCCCTGCACCGCCGGCCCGGTACTCGGCAGATGAGCTTTATAACCTGGGCAACTCGTACGCGCGAGCCGGTAAGGCGGGGCTCGCCGTGCTCAACTATGAGCGTGCCGCGCTGTTGGCTCCGCAGGATGCGGATATCCGTGCAAACCTGGAGTACGTCCGCGCGGCAGCCCATGTACCCGCACAACCTCGCAGCCTGTTGGCTCGGATCGCCGAGGCCGCAAGCCCCGCGTCGGCGGCCTGGCTCGGCGTGTTTGGACTTGCGCTCGCCGGGGTTGGGATGGTCGCGGGAAGGATGACGTCACGATTTCGACTGGTGCGCGCAGGCAGCATCGTGGCCGGTGGCGCGCTGGTCGCGTTGACGGTTTCCAACGCCATGCTGCAGTGGCCGCGGATGCACGAGGCAGTCATTCTCGTCAGCCAGACGCAGGCTCGCGTGACCCCCGTACCCATGGGCGACACCGCTTTCGTACTGCCGGAGGCAGAGACCGTGACTCTGACGGCGGAGCATGAAGACTTCGTGCTCGTTCGTACCCGCGACGGGCGCTCCGGGTGGGTGGCACGAGCGAATGTCGGCGCTGTGGTGCCCTTACGAAAGCGGTAACGACGCGCGAGGGATCGCGGCCTTTGGATGTCGATCTCCTGCGCCGGTTGTCGAGGCGGTATGGTGCCGACACCGCTCGTTTTCTGGAGAGCGTACTCGCGAGTCTCAGTAGAGACTCCGATCCCGGGCGTTCGCGCCACGATTCGCGGCTATTTCCTGGTAGGCACGGTGCGCCTCATCTCGCGCCAACGCACGCTGCGCCTCCTCTCGCGAGGTGTCCGCGCCCGGTTGGGCTATGAGATCGAGCGCTTCGACGACTGACCTCAACAGGACCGCAGCGCCCCAATGGTCGGCCGTGGTGTCGGTCAACGTCGTAACTGCCTTGAGCGCCGTGGCGATGATCGGGTCCAGCTCGCGCGCAGCCGGACGCGTCACACTCATGAGCCTCCAGTTGTGCTGCAGGGCCGTGAGGACCCAGTGAGCCTCGCTTGCGTGCTTGAGCGCAGCCTTGCGGCGTTTCGCCTCTATGCCTGAACCGGCCATATGTCCTTCCGTTGCAGCCGAGCGGCCCCAAGGATAGCGTGCGAAGGCGCTGAAGGAGCAACGACTCGTCCCTGAGTGTCCACTCGTTACCGCATTGACAATCCTCAATGACGATGAGCTCGGGCACGAGGCGCAGCTGGAGCCGTGGGGACGGGCCGTTGCCCGGGTGGACCCCGCAACCAATCGCTCGGCGCCAAGACGGGCCCTCCAGCCAGGCGGCGCTCTCCAGATGCGGTGCTGCATCGGCTCGCATGACACGATGCCTGATGTTGGATTGCAATGTGTGAGCGGACGCTCGCACTCGAGATCCAGAGCGGGCGTCCATGCAGCAAATTCACTCCCACGCGAAGCAATTTCGCACCTGAAATTCCGATCGGATATTTCGACACGGCTGAGGACGCTTGGGGCCAGCGACGGTGTTTGCGGTCGCAGGCTCGATCGCGGCGTACGCCGGGGGGCGGCTCGGGACGAGTCGCCGCGACTCGCCGAGCCGCGCCGGGCGGGCTGCAACGGCGTGAATCAATCCCTGAAAGAAGTAGTGCCGATCGGAACCGTCGAACTCACCGGATCGCAGGCAGCACTTCTTGAAATCTGTGGCCTGACCCGCACGGGCAGGGGTCGGGACGTACGTGATGGCCACGCTTGATAATGACCCTGCGTGCGGCGCCAACAACGGCAATGGCCTGGAGCTCGGGGTCTAAAGCTACGATCAGACCACCGGCGCGTTTTCCATCAAGAGCAATCTCATCGACAGCAACGGCGGGTGCGGAGTCTGGGATTCCGGAAGCGGCGCTGCCGGAACGCTGCAGCAGAGCGGACACGGGCAGGGCGCCATCCTCACGTTCGCCCCGGCAGATAACAGCAAGCCGCTCACCGTGACCGAGGGAGCCTCCGTTCGGGATTCTACTGCCCAGTTCTGGTATGCTCGCCGCCGCTCCGACGGGTGACCTTTCTACACGGACTCCCACCGGACTGAATAACGAAAACGCCAAGACGGCGGAATAAGTAAACGGACGGGGTCGCTATGGAAACCGGGCGTGGGGCAAGCCATGGGAGGCTTGGACGGAGCACACTCGCAGTGCTCTGCATGGGGTTCCTGGGAGGGTGCGGCGGCGGCGGTAGCGCACCACAGTCACCAACTGCTCCCCCGGTGACGACGATATCGCTCGCACCTTCCAGCGTTACGACCGGCCAGAGCTCGGTGCTCACATGGTCCTCGACCGGCGCCAGTGAATGCTCGGCCAGCGGTGCCTGGACTGGCAGTGTCGCTACCTCGGGCACTCAGAATGTCTCGCAGGCGACCCCGGGCTCTTACAGCTATGTTGTCACGTGCAGCGGCGCCGGCGGGTCGACCGCCAACTCCGCGGCACTCACCGTGGACGTGCCCGCGCCCGTCGTCTCCATTGCCGTGTCGCCGGCCTCCATCGCGACGGATCACACAGCAACGCTCACTTGGTCGGCCACCAACGCGACCAGTTGCGTGGCAAGCGGTAGTTGGTCCGGACCTCAGGCGGTGTCCGGTTCGACGACAGTCGCGAACTCGACTCCCGGCAGCTACACCTATGCGCTGTCCTGCTCGAACGTGGCGAAATCGGCCAGCAATTCAGCAGTCCTGACGGTCGCGCCTCCCCAGCAATTGAATACCACGCTCACGGCGAGCCAGGGCTCCATCGCAGCCGGTCAAACGATCACGCTCACGTGGTCGTCGGAGGGCGCCGATTCCTGCACCGCATCCGGCGGTTGGACGGGCAAGCTGGCCGCTTCGGGCTCGCAATCAGTCAATGTGGCGAGCGGGATCAATTATTACAATCTGCAATGCGCCAACGCGACCGGTGATGGCAACGCCCAGGTCACGGTGCAAGGCCTGGTGGCCACTGCCACCCTCTCTGCGAATCCAACCACGACAGGCGCCGGCCAGCCCACCACGTTGACTTGGAGCTCGACAGAGGCAAGCTCATGCACGGCTTCCGGCGAGTGGTCCGGCACCCTCGCGAGCTCGGGTTCCCAGGTCGTTACGCCCGGCGCTGTGGGTAACCACGCCTACTCCATCACGTGCGGAAATCCGGGCGCCCCGGCCCAAGCCAACGTGTCGGTCACGGCGTCAATTCCGATCGTAACGTTGTCGGTGTTTCCGAACACTGTCGTCGCAGGCAAGACGGTGACGTTGCGTTGGCAGGGGCAGTACGCCGATACCTGCACCGCATCCGGCGCGTGGAGCGGGTCGCTCTCCGCAAGCGGGTATATGACGGTGACAGCAGGCGCCGCGGGCACAGAGAGCTTCCAGCTCGCGTGTTCGAACGTGGCACGATCAGTTTCCGCAGACGCTTCGGTGACCGTCAATGCAGCGCCGGTCTCGCCACCGGCTACCGCATATCGCATGACCGAGGCCCACGACGGTGTCCTGATCACCTCAAACGGCATTGGTTACCCGACCAGCTCAACGCCCACGTGGACTGTGAACCTTGGCGCACCGGTGTCGTACCCGCTGATTGCGGGAGGCAAGGTTTTCGTTGCGACAGCGAACCCCGACCAGTCATACGGAAACAGGCTCTACGCATTGGACGCGGCAACGGGTGCGACCGTGTGGGGGCCGGTCGCGGTATCGGGCACTTACTTTGGCTCCGGTCTGACATACGACAGCGGCCGTGTATTCATACTCATGTTCGACGGGGCCCTCCGTGCATTCAATGCATCGAACGGGGCGGCGCTGTGGACGACCCAATTGCCGGGCTACTGGTACGAGGCATCGCCCAATGCTTACGGCGGCGAAGTCTTCATCGTTGGCAACGGGGGCCTCACCGCCGTTGACGAGGCCACTGGCAACATACTCTGGACGAACGGCTCGGCGGGCTCGACGGATTGGGATTCACCCGCGATTTCGTCCGAGGGCGCTTACGTGCAGTCCGGGGGCTGCGCGGCCGGCGCCTACCTTCCGTTGACCGGCACTCCCATCTGGCAGGTGCAGAGCCAGTGCAATGGCGGTTGGGGTTACGCATCCATCCTGGGCGACGACATCTTCTTCGGCCGAGCGAGCAGCACGCTCACCCTGTTTGATCCGGCCAGTGGCACTCAAATCGCTCAGCTTGCCTCCCAACTCGCACCGGCGATCACCAGCACTGCGGTGGTCGCGCTCAACGCCGGAACGCTTTCCTCCACGCGCCTGTCCGATCGCGTACAAACCTGGACGTTCACCGGTGACGGGCACCTCGTGACGGCACCTGTCGTCGTCAACAACACCGTGCTCATCGGCTCGAGCAGCGGGAACGTCTATGGACTGGATGCCGCTACCGGCACCCAGGTCTGGATGGGTGTATCGCCTCAGCCCATCAGCAACGATAGTGAGAACGGCGGACCGATGCCCCCCTCCGGTCCTGCGGCGGGGGAAAACCTGCTGGTGTTCCTCGCGGGGAACACGGTCGTGGCATGGAAATTCCAGTGAGGCGAACCCGCCACGGCGGGCGGTCTCTCCCCAGGGCACGAGCTTCGAGCAGAGCGTAGGTATTGCTCCTGGGCACCCTGCCTGGCCATTCGCAGACCACCCGGACCTCGGGACTGTGCGCAGAGTGCCGAAGAATTGCATATAGCTGATTTTTAAATGATTTTACGCCTTCCAGCGCGTCAGGAGACCCCTCGCTGGATCCGCCCCGAGCCATCTGGCGGTCGGACGGACGTGCACGGAAGTATTGTGCATTGAGTAAGCCGGATGTCTCCTCCTACTATCTGAGCTCGGGAGGCTGGACCTGGCTGGCGGCGCCGGTCGGGGCCATGCGCACTAGACCCAATATAGATCGTCTGACGATGACTCCTCAGTCATGGTTACCAGGCAGGAGTGATATGCGGTTAAGACTTAAGTTGAGGCCCGCTTCGCATGGCATGTTCATCCTTGCGGGAGTCATCATTTTCTCGCAAGCCGCCGTTGCTCAAGACGGGAACGTGGACAGTGAAGCGCTGATCGGCAAGTACTGCGCCGGATGTCACAACCCCGACGACTATGCCGGCGGGGTGGATTTGCAAGGAGCCACTGCCGACAGCATTGCCGAAACGCCGCAAGTCGGTGAGAAGATGATCAAACGCTTGCGCGCCGGCATGATGCCGCCGGTGGGCAAGGAGCGCCCCGACTACGATACGGTGCAGAAGCTGGCGCAGAGTGTCGAGGAGAACATCGACAAGAATGCCGCCACCAAGGGTCCTCATCCGCTGGCGCCCGGCCTGCATCGCCTCAACCGCACCGAGTACAGCAACGCGATCCGCGACCTGTTGGCGCTCGACATCGACGCCGCCAAGTTCCTGCCGTCCGATGACTCCAGCCATGGGTTTGACAACATGGCGGGCACGCTGACCACCTCGCCGGCGTTGATGGAAGCGTATCTGTCGGCGGCTGGCAACATCAGCCGTCTGGCCATGGGCACCGATACGGCGCCGACGCTGGCTGTGTTCGATGCGCCGCACGACACCAGCCAGAACGAATACGTCGAAGGCCTGCCGTTCGGCACGCGCGGCGGCATGCTGATCGAACACGAATTCCCCGCCGATGGCGACTACACGCTGACCGTGAAGGGCATGACCGGTTACTTCACCGCGGTGCTCGGCAACGTGAAAGGCGAACAGTTGGAAGTCACCGTCGATGGCAAACGCGTGTACCTGTACGACTGGGACAAGGAGATCGCCACCAAGCGCAGTGATGGCGGCAAGACGCCGCCCTTGGCCGTCAAGGCCGGCTTGCACCGCATCGGCGTGGCGTTCCTCGCCACCAGCGATCTGCCCGACACCGGAATCAACAGATCGTTCCAGCGTACGATGAACTCGCCCGGCGCGATTTCCGGTTACACGTTCTACCCGCACGTCGGCCAGGTGTTCATCGAGGGTCCGTTCAAGGGCACGGCTGCAGTGGCCACAGAAACGCAAAGCCGACGCGCAATTTTCGAGTGCTACCCGAAGCAAGCCAGCGAGGAAGACCGCTGCGCGCGCAAGATCATCACCACGTTGACCACGAAGGCCTTCCGCCGTCCCGCCAGCGACGCCGACCTCAAGGTCATGACCGCCTTCTACCGCAGCGGACGTGAGCAGGGCGGCAAATTCGACAGCGGCATCGAGGCCGTCATCCAGCGCATCCTCATCGATCCGGATTTCATTTACCGTGCCGAGATCGAGCCGGCCAAAGTGGCCGCAGGCACTCCCTACCGGATCAGCGATCTCGAGCTGGCGTCGCGCCTGTCGTTCTTCCTGTGGAGCAGCATTCCTGACAAGGAGCTGATCAAGCTCGCCTCCGCCAACAAGCTGCACGAGCCGAAAGTCCTGAAGCAGCAGGTCGATCGCATGATCGCCGATCCGCGTTCGCAGGCGCTGGTGCAGAATTTCACCGGCCAGTGGCTGAACATCCGCGGCATCGCCGCCAGCGAGCCGGCCGTGAACCTGTTCCCCGATTTCGACAGCACACTGCGCGATGCGTTCAAGCGCGAGGTCGAGCTGTTCTTCGGCAGCATCATCCAGGAGGACCGCAGCGTGACCGACTTGCTGACGGCGGATTACACCTTCGTCAACGAGCGTCTCGCCAAACACTACGGCATTCCCGACATCTACGGCCCGCAGTTCCGTCGAGTCCACCTGGGTCCCGATCAGGACATGCGCAGGGGCCTCCTGGGCAAGGGTGCGCTGATGACCATTACGTCCGAGGCGGCGCGTACCTCGCCGGTGAAACGTGGCAAATGGTTCCTGCAGACCTTCCTCGGCGTCAGTCCGCCGGATCCGCCGCCTGGCGTGGTCATCAAATTGGACCAGAAAGCCGGTGAAACCCCGAAGACCATGCGGGCGCGCCTGCAGGCCCACAGCACCAACCCGACCTGCGCGACCTGTCACAGGATGTTCGAGCCGTTGGGTCTGGCGATGGAGAACTTCGATCCCGTGGGCAAGTGGCGCACGATTGAAGTGGGCGTCCCGATCGACTCGCTCGGCATCGTCACCGACGGCACCCACGTCCAAGGTATCAAGGGCCTGCGTGACCTCGTGGTACGCAAGCAGGAGATGTTCGTGGAAGTGGTGACCGAAAACCTGCTGACCTATGCCACCGGTCGTGGCCTCGATTACAAGGACATGCCGCTGGTGCGTTCGCTGGTGCACAACGCGGCGCAGGACAACTACAAGTTTTCCTCGCTGATCATGGGTGTGATTCAGAGTCCGGCCTTCACCATGGACATCAAATACGCGCCGGCTTCGCTGACAGCCGCAAATTCGAGTAAGGGAGAGTAGTCCCGTGTTCATTACCAAAAAGCACTTGAACCGACGTACCGTGTTGCGCGGCCTCGGCACCACGCTTGCCCTTCCGCTGCTGGACGCAATGATTCCCGCCATGACGGCGCAGGCGAAGACTGCGGCAAATACGCCGCCGCGTTTCTTCGGCGGGTTCGTGCCGCACGGCGCGGCACCGGGCTACTGGGTTCCCGAGCAAGTCGGCGCATTGCCTGATGAACTGCCGTTCATCTGGAAACCGATGGAGCCGTTCCGCAAACACCTCAATGTTCTGACCGGTCTGCATTCGCGCTCGTCCGAGCCGCCTCCGGGTGAAACAGGTGCCGACCACTGGGTCGCCGCCGCGTTCCTGTGTGCGCAGAAGCCGCGCAAGACCTCCGGCGCCGACGTTTACGCCGGCCAGACCATCGACCAGGTCATCGCCGCCAAGTATGGGCAGGAGACGCTGCTTCCGTCGGTGGAGATCTCGGTGGAAGACCCCGGTTCGGGTTCGAGCAATTGCGGGGAAGGTTACAGTTGCGTCTATACCAATACGATCGCGTGGGCATCGCCGACCAAGCCGTTGCCGATGGAACTGAACCCGCAGGTCGTATTCGAGCGCATGTTCGGCAGCGGGAGCACCGCCGCGCAACGCGAACAGCGCCGCGAGCGCGACCAGAGCATCCTCGATTCGGTCAACGAAAAGCTCAAAGGTATGCGCGCGGAGATCAGTGTGCCGGACCGTGCACGCCTGGATGCTTTCACCGACAACGTGCGCGAAATCGAGCGTCGTATGCAGATCGCCGCCAAAGCGACGACTGCCGCACCGGATAATTTCGCAGTGCCCCCGGGCATTCCGCAGTCGTTCGATCAGCACATCAAGATCATGTTCGACCTGCTGGCGCTCGGCTTCCAGGCCGACATCACCCGCGTCGGCACCATGCTGTTCGCGCGCGATCTCACCGGCCGTGTCTATCCGGAAAGCGAGTCGCCGACGCTGGGTTTCCATGGCGGCTCGCACCACGGTGAGGATCCGCATGCGATCATGCTACTGTCGAAGATCAACCAGTATCACGTGAAGATGCTGGCCTACTTCGTCGAGAAACTGGCTAAAACCAACGATGGCGATGGCTCGCTGCTCGATCATTCGCTGCTGCTGTACGGCAGCAACATGGGCAACTCGAACCAGCACGTGCACTACGACGTGCCACACATCCTGATCGGCAGCAACCACGGCAAGCTGAAAGCGGGTCGCCATCTCGCGTACCCGACCAAACAGGTGCCGACCGGGAATCTGCTGTTGAGCATTCTCGCCCAATTCGACATCCACCGTGACAGCTTCGGCGATAGCACCGGACCTCTACCCGGGCTGGTCTGAGGGGATGGGTGAGAAACAGACGTATGCGTAGTTTTGCACTGAAAGCTCTCACTGCCGTGCTGCTCTCGGCGATGGCAGGCGCCGCGTTCGCGCAAGCTGACATTGCCGATGCCGCAAGCAAGGGCAACACAACGGAAGTCGAGCGTCTGCTGAAACGCGGCGCCGACGTGAATGCGCAACAGGCTGATGGGGCCACCGCCCTGCAATGGGCCGCGTATCGCGGTGATGCAAAACTGGCCGAACTGCTGCTGAAGGCCGGCGCCAAACCGGACCTGGCCAACCGCGATGGCGCCACGCCGCTGTGGCTGGCCGCGGCGCGCGGTGATGCCGCCGTAGTAGAAGCATTGCTCAAGGGCGGAGCCGATCCCAACGAACAGCTGCCGCTCGGCCGCCGTCCGCTGATGCTGGCCGCGCGCTCGGGCAGTGTCGATGCCGTGCATGCATTGCTCGAGCACGGCGCCGACGTGAATGCCAGTGAGACCCAACGTGGTACCACGGCGCTGATGCAGGCTGCCGACCAGGGCCACGCCGACGTGCTGAAGGAACTGATCCAGCACGGCGCCAACGTAGCGGCCGTTTCCAAGCCGGTGATGCGCGATGGGCGCACGGCAGCATTGGGCAACTCAGAAGATCCCCGCCGTGCGGTCAGTCAGCAGGCGATCGCGGTGCTGTGCGCGGCGAAACCACCTGATCTGCAACAGGTGAGAATCCAGCGCGAAATGTTGTTTGGAGACATCGCTAAAACCTTGCCTGACGCAGATTTGTGCAAAGGGATTCAACACCGGGGTTTGAGCTTCGTCACCATCGTCGGTGCCGGCGGCAACCACGGGGCTGGTGCGGGTGGGGAAGCGTCTGCTGAGCAGGGGGCGGATGGCAACCAGGTTGTGGGTGCGGATGGCAACCAGCTTGCGGGTGCGTCTGGCAATCCGGTTCCTGCAGCCACGGCTCGTGGCCGCCGTCCCCCCGCGCGTCAACCCGATGGTGGGGCATTGACCGCGCTGGTCTACGCCGCGCGTACCGGCGACATCGATGCCGCGCGCGCGCTGCTGGAGGGCGGTGCCGATGTGAACCAGACGACTCGCTATGGCTGGAGCCCGCTCTTGGCCGCCACCCAGAACGAGAACTACCAAATGGCGAAGTTTCTCATCGAGCACGGCGCCAACGTAAATCTGGCCAACAAGGGAGGTTGGACGCCACTGTACCTGGCCGTCGACAACCGCAATATCGAAGGCGGCGACTATCCGGTGCGCACTGCCGACATGGACAGCCTCGCCTATATCACGTACCTGCTCGACAAGGGCGCCAACGTCAATTGGCGCGTCACCGAGAGTACGGAAACGCGCACGGTGTTTACCAATCAATGGTTGAACGAAGAGGGCGCCACGGCGTTCCTGCGTGCGGCGCAGTCAGGCGATCTTGAATTGCTGAAACTGCTGGCCGCGCGGGGTGCCGATCCGAAAATCAATACCAAGCTGGGCGTAACGCCGCTGGCGGCGGCCGCAGGCATCGGCTGGGTGGAAGGCGTTACCAAGGAGCGCTCCCCCGAGGAGACGGTAGAGGTGGTGAAGTACCTGCTGTCGCTCGGCATCGATCCCAACTTCCAGGCCGACACCGGCCGCGTTGCACTGCATGGCGCTGCGCACAAGGGGGCGACTGAGGTGGTGAAAGTGCTGGTGGCCGCCGGCGCCAGGATGGATGTGCGCGATTTCGGCAACACCGACAACCGCGGCAGCCCCCAGCTGGCAACCCACACCTGGTTGCCGATCGATTACGCCGACGGCCTCGTGCGCGTTGGCGTGCAATCGGCGATTGCTCACCCGGAGACCTCCAAGGTGCTGCGTGAGTTGATGCTGAAAGCCGGCCTCAAGCCACCGCCCGAAGGCCGTACGCTCGAATCGCTGTGTATCGTCGATGTGTGCAAACCGGGATACGATCCGGTCAGCATCAACAACTAGGGCCTGTTGAGAGGCCCTGGTCCGCTCGGACAGCACCGGTGGCGTTCCGCCGCGGGCGGTCACCCAGGCGGCTTGCCGTCAGCAACGACGATGGGTTCGCTGAGCGCTCGCCGATAGTCCTCCTCGCCGATCGCATCCACCGACCGCAGCTTCGCCAGCAGCGCGTCGATCAGCGAACGCAGCCCAGGCCCCGGCGTGCCGTGCGCGAATGAACGCTGGTACTTGATCGGCCCGGGGATGATCGCGACCAGGAAGGCCATCTCGGCCGGCGT
>Ga0105240_10010322_pt1 | contig 13141 bp, 4 predicted proteins | sample KBSC54metaG_FD_80426 | JGI IMG/M metagenome (GOLD analysis project Ga0105240, IMG submission 80426) | Corn rhizosphere microbial communities from Kellogg Biological Station, Michigan, USA - KBS C5-4 metaG | ecosystem: Host-associated > Plants > Roots > Rhizosphere > Soil | place: Michigan, USA... | reverse complement strand
GCTCACGGCCAGGGCGGACCTGAAAGGCACTTATCAGATCACCAAAAACCTATCCTTCGAAGGACTGGCCTCTTTGGCAAACGAGCGGTTCAATGAAGAAAGATGGGTCAAGACCGTACAAACCTATGACTGGTTCGGTAATCCTGCCAGCACCACCATTACCGCCACACAGCAAAGTACCGGCAATCCCGGATATTCCACCAACGCCTATACTTCCTACTATCAATACTATTCCGGGCTTTTGCGGTATGACAAGACCATCCATGGCGACCACAATATATCTGTAGTGGGCGGTATCAATGCGGAAAAATTTTATTCCCAGACCTTCACCGCGTCGCGTGTAAATTTTACCGATCTGGGTGTATATGACCTGAATGCCGCCAGCACTACTACTCAGACCAATAGCGGAGGCAAGACGCAATACGGGTTATATTCCTATCTGGTGAGGGTCAACTACAACTACAAGGAAAAATACCTGGCGGAACTGTTATGGAGAAGGGATGGCAACTCCAAATTCGCATCGGGTTATAAGTTCAAGAATTTTGGCGCCGGATCTTTGGGATGGGTATTTACAAAGGAATCATTCTTCCAGGACCTGCTGCCGTCCATGAATTTCGGTAAGATCAGGGCCAGTTACGGAAGCATGGGTAACGATGTGGGCATAGGCAATTTCGCCTATCTGTCGCTGATCAATGCGGGTACGGCCGTATTGGGTTTGCCCGCCTCGCAGCAGAATGCTGCCTCCCTGAGCAACAGCGGACTGGTGTTCTCCACCAATGTCTGGGAAAAGGTGGAACAAAAGAACCTCGGTATCGACATGGCTTTCCTGCGCAATCGGCTGACCACCACTTTCGATTATTTTATCAAGGACAATGTAGGGATGTTGTCGAGCATCATCGTACCTACCGTTCTGGGCGGTACTCCTCCGAAGACCAACAGCGGACACCTGAATGTGAAGGGATGGGAAGCCATCATCGGATGGAAAGATTCCAAAAAAGACTATTCATATAATTTCTCTTTTAACATCAGCAATACACGATCCCTGATCTCGAATGTACAGGGCTATGATAATTGGACGGCCGGAAAGAACGCTATCGTGAACGGTCGCCCGATAAATTCCTGGTTCGTCTATCCGACCGAGGGCTATTTCAAAGATCAGGCAGATGTGACCGCGTATTATGCCAAGTTTGGCACCAGTGCTGATCTTGCGGCGCTGCCGTCGACCAATTCGGCGGTGGCATTGCGACCCGGCGATACCAAGAAACTGCCTGGACCCGGCGGCACTATCACTTCCGTCGGCAACGCGAACAGCGCGCTGGTATATAAAGGTGACGGTAATGCGCACTTTGTCTTCGGGTTCAATATGGGCGGCTCCTGGAAGGGTTTTGATATCAGCGCTTTCTTCCAGGGTCAGTTCAAACAGCTGATCCAGCGCAACGGCTGGATGGCCTATCCATTCTTCGCCTTGTATACCAACCAGAACCCCAGCTTCCTGGGCAAGACATGGACCTCCGACGATCCGAATGCGATCTATCCCCGCCTGACCGTAAATCCGACACGTGCCAAATGGGATTATGTCAACAACGATTTTATGTTACAGAATTGTCAGTACATCCGTCTGAAGGCGCTGATCATAGGATATACTATTCCTCAGAACCTTACCAAAAGGGCGAAACTGGACAGAGTGCGCGTCTATTTCTCGGGCAACGATCTGTGGGAGTGGACGAACATCAAGGACGGCTTCGATCCCGAGATGGGCGAGACATCGCAGAATGTCGGCTACCCTTTTTACAGGACCTGGTCCTTCGGGGTCAATGTCGGATTATAATTATCTAAAAATTGCTTAGCATGAAAAAGATCATATATACTATATTTTCTGGCGCAGTGTTGCTGACGGCGGTTTCGTGTCAGAAAACCTTTTTGGACCTCAAGCCGCTGGACACCATTACCGATGCCGTGTACTTCAAGCAGCCCAGTGACTTCAAAGCATATACATCCGGCTTTTATTCCCAACTGCTGGGCTGGGCCTCACCTTATGGCGGTAACAGCATTTACCAATACATGGATATCACCTCCGACCTGTCTACCGCTTCTGTTTTCAGCTCCGACCTTGGCCGGGGAACGATCTCCGTGCCTGCGGGCGACAATCGCTGGGACAACAACTATGGTTTTATCCGCAGCGCGAATATCTTATTGTCGCGTGCGCAGGGCTATAAAGGGGCGGGCGATATCTCGCAGTATGTGGGCGAAGCTTATTTCTTCCGTGCGAACGCCTATTTCAATCTGCTGAAATTCTTTGGCGGCGTGCCGATCGTGACCGACGTGCTGAATGTGGGCTCCGGCCAGCTGCAGGCGCCGCGCAACAGCCGCTATGACGTTGTCGACCAGATATTGTCGGACCTGAACAATGCAATTTCCATGGTCCCCACCGAGCAGAACATACCTGCCGCCGACAAGGGCAGGATCAGCAAGTGGGCTGCCGAAGCTTTCAAAGCCAAGGTTGAATTGTACGAGGCCACCTGGCGCAGATACAATGGGACCACTACCGACTATTCAGGCTCGAAAGGACCCGCTACCGACCAGGTGAGCACATTTCTCACAGATGCCGCGGCCCTGTCGCTGGATGTGATGACCAATGGAGGTTATTCGCTGTGGAACTACAACACCAATTCCACCATGCTCAACCTAAGCTCGTTGTATCTCTTCAACCTGGAAGATGCGGGTAGCAATCCGGCGGGATTGACCAAGGCGACCAACAGCGAATTCATTCTGTATGGCGTCTATGACTATACCTACCGGAAGGGCGGGATCAATTTGTCGCATACCATGGCGCTGCTGGCTCCCAGCCGTAAGTTCATGGATATGTGTCTTTGTACGGACGGATTGCCTCCTGCCAAGTCCGCCTTGTTCCAGGGGTATCATCATGCAGGCGATGAGTTCAGGAACAGGGACCTGCGGTTGATGTGTTATGTCAACGGATCGACTACCGCACCGGCTGCCGGGTCGGTGACATTGAATGTAGGACTGTCGGGGTATGGGAATGCAAAATTCAGCGCTTACAAATACGGCAGTTACAGGACGGATAATAACGAATCGCAGAACTACCCGATCATACGGCTGGCGGAGGTGTACCTCACCTATGCGGAGGCGTTGTATGAGCTGAATGGAAGCATCACCGATGCGCAGCTGGATGCATCCATCAACAAGCTCCGGGACCGTGCGGGCGTTGCACATCTGAGCAATGCGCTGGCGACAGCCAATAGCCTGGATATAAAGGAAGAGATACGCCGGGAGAGGGCTGTGGAGCTGTATCTCGAGGACGACCGGTACAACGACCTTAAACGGTGGGGTATATTGGAGGATGCGTTGAATCCTTCCCGTCTCGGAATGGTGGTTGGGGACGCTTCCTACACCACCGACTTTCGGGATGCCGGCGGCAATGCCACCAGCAAGTATTCTCCCAGCACATATGTATGGGGTGAGGAGTCGGTGCAGACCGCCGCGGGAACATTGAACTGTGTGGTGGTCGACAGCTATAAGAACCATACGGTGACGAAGGCGCATTACCTGTGGCCCCTGCCGTCCGGACAGATCAGCCTGAATTCGCACCTGATCCAAAATCCGGGGTATTGAGTGCCCTGCCGGTACATTTGCCGGTCAGCAACGTATTTATTCTTTTTATCAAGTAGAATTTTTTATATGAGAAATATATTTTTTGTAAGCGCGATCATCGCCTGCTTACTCATCGCGGCGGGCTGTGAGAAAGGCCCTGACTTCAAGGTTTATACGTATCCGGCGCAGTCCTCGTCGGGAATGACCCCTGGGTCCGGCTTTGCTGGATCCGATGTCACCATCCGGGGAAAGAATTTCGGCAGCCTGATCCAGGCCGTGCGGGTTTATTTCGGCGGTGTCAAGGCCGATACCGTTCGCAGTTGTACCGACAGTGTCATCGTCGTAAAGGTGCCCCTCAATGCCTTATCCGGGAGCGTGACCCTTCAGGTATGGACCACCATTAACGACTCCATCGGTGTATTCACCGTGATACCATTGCCCGTGCTCACATCAGTGGTTTCGAAGGGGAGTATTGCTCCCATCATCGCCGCGCCGGGTGATACCGTATTGCTGCGGGGGACCCATTTCATGACGGACCCGTCGAAGGTGTCCATCGATTTTAACGGGACGGCTGCTACGAACATCGTGTCGCTGCAGGATACGCTGATCACCGTGATCGCGCCTTCCGGCTATTCCGCAGGGAATGTGCACGTGACCTTTAACGGGCTGACGCTGACAGGCTCCGCGCTGGCGCCGGGTCTGCCGCAGGGCGATATCAGCTCCTTCTATCTGAAGAACTACAAACAGCCGTATACGAGCAACGGTATGACATCCGCGCAAAAGGGAACCTCCGGCAAGTGGGCCACACCAGACTACTGGACCGTGACGGCAGACGGGCAGAACCAGCTTAACTCGGGGGCTACAGCAAGATGCGGCGGGTTGAGCTATCAGAACTTTTCCACGGGGGAACTGATCCTGCAGGCAGGATGGGGCGATGCCACCGGTAATACGCTGAATAATGCCAAGATGTATCAAACCATCTCGTTGCCCGCGGGTAACTATTCGCTGGTAGTGAACATTAATAACTTCGGATTTGCCGCGGGCGGTACGAACTATATCGTCGCGGCTTCCGGCGCCGGCCTGCCCGACATTGGCAATGTGCCCACTTCCGCGCTGGCCTATACCAATTTCAGCAGCAGCAGCAGCTCGAACAGCGCTACTACCACGACGTTGAACTTCTCGCTGACCGATCCTACCATCATTTCCCTCGGTTTTGTCTCCACGCAGGTGGCCAATTCCTGGTTCAGGGTGGCGTCTGTTCAGCTGAATCTTTTGTAATGATCTTATCCATCAAATTACTTCCTTATGAATTTTAAAGCTATTGTCCTTGTCCTGATGCCTTTGAGCTTTCTTGTTTTGTCCTGTAGCAAGAGCGGGAAAGGCGGTGAGTCCTCCACTGATACCACTACGACCACCGGCGTCATAAAATACATCGACACCCTGTCTCCTTCCACGCCGTTAAAGCATCCGGGGGGATTGATCACGCAGGATGATGTGGACAGGATAAAGGCCAATTTAGGCGTGGACCCATGGCTCAGCGGGTGGAACAAGCTAACCGCCAATGCACATGCGCAGGCTACTTATGTGGCAAGCCCGACCGTGAAGCTGATACGCGGGGGCAATAGCGTGGAAGAGCCCAACCCCGACAACTACTCGCATGCGATGAACGACGCGGCGGCTGCATTTCAGCTGGGCATTCGCTGGAAGATCTCCGGCGATGCGAAATACGCACAGGCGGCCGTCAATATCCTGAATGCCTGGGCCAGCACCTGCACGCAATTGAGCGGTGACCCCAATATAGCATTGGGGTCGGGCATCTACGGCTATGAATTTGCCATCGCAGGCGAGCAGCTGCGGGATTACAGCAGCTGGAACGCCGCGGACTTCCAGAAATACCAGCAGTGGATGCTGACTGTCTTTTATCCCCTATGCAACAGTTTTTTGACGGGGCATTTCAACTGCAATCCCTTGCATACATGGTCAAATTGGGACCTTTGCAATCTGGCCGCCGTGATGGCGATGGGGATATTGACCGACCAGCGGTCGCTGTATAATTATGCGCTGAGCTATGTTCAAAAGACAGGTATGGGTAATGGCAATATTTTTCAAACCATCAATTTCGTATACAAAACGGAAGGGCTTGCTCAGATGCAGGAGAGCGGAAGGGATCAGGGTCACTGTACCTTGTCGCTGGCTTTGCTGACGACGATCTGTCAGCTGGCATGGAATCAGGGAGATGATCTGTGGGGCTTTAACGATAATATGGTGTTGAAGGCAAGCGAGTATGTTGCTAAATACAATATCGCTCAGCTCGATGTGCCATATACCCCTTATAACTGGTACCCGGCCTGTGACAATTCCACGCAGGCGCTGCCTGCTATCGGTTCGGACAGCAGGGGCACCATTCGCCCGATGTGGGGGATGATCTATTATCACTATGTGAAGGTCAGCGGTAAGACTGCCACCTACAGCGGCATGGGCGTGCAGGTGACGCAGCCCGAAGGAGGCGGCGGCGATTATGGCGGGAACAGCGGCGGCTTCGATCAGCTGGGGTTCGGGACTTTATTGTTTGCCCGTTAAGGTGTAAATTATCGATGCAAATTGGGTGTCATATGGTTTCTAAGATGAGAGCGTTTACTGTCTTGTTGTTGACCTTGTTGTTATGTCAGTTGGTGCGCGCACAGGGGATAATAAGCCCCGGGGCTGTCTGGCCGGACGGGGATGGGCATCATATACAGGCACATGGCGGCGGTATTATCAGGGTCGGGGACTACTATTACTGGTATGGCGAGGAGCGGAGACAGGGGCTGGATACCAACTACCGCTATGTCAGTTGCTATCGGTCGAAAGACCTGGCGAACTGGAAGTTTATGGGAGATGCCCTCCGGCTGTCCGATCCCGAGCAGCTGGGCAGTCACTGGGTGCTCGAGAGACCAAAGGTTTATTTCAATCGCAAGGGGCAGACCTATGTGATGTACTTCCACCTGGACGACGCCCGCTATAAGTTTGCCAGGGTGGGCGTGGCCGTCAGCCGGCGGCCCGAGGGTCCCTTTACGTACAGGGAGAGCTTTCGTCCATTGGATAGGGAGAGCAGGGACATCGGTCAGTTCATCGACGATGACGGTACCGCCTACCTGATATTTGAGAGCAGGCCTACGAAGGGTTTTTTTATAGCGAGGCTGTCTTCGGACTATCTGAAGGTGGAGAAGGCCGTCTGTCTTGTAGATGCTCCCCTGGAGGGAGGCGCCGTGGTGCATTACAAAGGGCTGTATTATGTCATCGGATCCGCGCTTACGGGTTGGCGACCCAATCCCAACAAGTATGCTGTGTCGACGTCGCTGGCGGGTCCCTGGTCGGAATTCAGGGACATTGCTCCACCCGGGACGAATACATATGGTTCCCAATCCACCATGCTGTTAAAGGTGGCGGGGATAAAAGATACGGCTATCATTTTTATGGCGGACCAGTGGAGGCCGGGGACGCAGTGGGATTCCCGCTATCTGTGGATGCCTGTGAAGATCGGGGATGGGAAGCTATGGGTGCCTAAGCCTGTGGACTGGTCCATCGGTATACACACCGGCGAGGTGTCGACTCTTCAGGCATTTCAACATCCCGGTGTGCTGCACAGCATGCGGGACCTGGGGCGGATGAGGGAGGATGTGGCAGTATGTACAGGCGCCGTGAAGCAGGATGCTACAGCCATGGCAGGGCGTGTTTACGACGGATACAAGCTCTTTGCGGCTGACCCAGCTTCACAGGCCGATTATAAAATGCAGGGACCGATGGAAATGGTGGGGCGTAATCCCACCGTCGGAGCGACTGCCTATGACAATGATGCCAATGCCGCCTATCAGAATGCGGTGATGTGGGCCATTACCGGTGACAGCAGTCATGCACAAAAAGCCATCGGGATCATCAATGCCTGGTCATCGACCCTGAAAGAAGTCACCGGCAGGGATGCCGCGCTCATGGCCGGTCTGGGGCCTTTCAAAATGGTGAATGCCGCGGAGATCATCCGGTACACCCATGCCGGCTGGAAGGAGGAAGATATCACGCGCACAGAAAACCATTTTAAGGATATTATCTATCCTGTCATCAAAGACTTTGCTCCTTTTGCCAATGGCAATTGGGATGCGGCTGCAATCAAGACCGCGATGGCCATTGGTGTCTTTTGTGATGACAGGGCTGTTTTTGAACGTGCCCTTCGTTATTATACAGATGGATGGGGCAATGGCGCCATTCGCCATTATGTGGTCAATGAAGAGGGACAGCTGCAGGAGAGTGGGAGAGATCAGCCGCATTCGCAGCTGGGAATAGGTATGCTGGCCGAGGCATGCGCCATAGCGTGGAACCAGGGGTTGGATCTGTATGGATATGATGACAACAGGCTGTTAAAAGGATTTGAATATACCGCTAAGTTCAATCTTGGTAATGATGACGTGCCTTTTGTCAAATGGCTTGACAGGACCGGGAAGTATTATCACGAGCGGATCTCACAGCAGGGGCGTGGGCAGCTGCGGGCTGTGTATGAACAGGTGTATAATCATTATGTAGTAGTCAGGGGATTGAAGGCCCCTTTTGTTCAGCAGGCTGCTGAGAAGCTGAGACCCGAGGGGCCTGGGCGACCGGGAGCAGACCATCCGGGTTATGGTACGCTGTTCTTCAGTCATCCCGATAGCCTGGGTATGGGCGTGCCGATGGCTCCCGCCGGACTTATTGCTACGGGACGTGAAGGGGCTGTCGAGCTTAGCTGGATCAAGGCCATTCATGCAAAATACTATATCGTCAGGCGGGCGGAAAGACAGCGCGGTCCTTATACGATCGTTGCTACGGGTGTCAGGGGCGGCCGGTGGACAGATAGGCTGGTGTTGCCTCGGCGGATGTATTATTATACCGTGACTGCAGCCAATGAGCTGGGTGCAAGCGGCTTTGCTCTTCCACAGGCAGCATTCACCGGGCTACCGGCAGGATGGCATGCGGTGACTATCGGTGATGTGCATACGGGGAGTGCTGTGTGGGATGGCGCCGGGCTTACTGTCGATGCGGATGGGATGGGGGCGGATAGTGGTTTTCATTTCACGTATCTTCCTTTAAAGGGGGATGGGATGTTGACCGTGCGGATGGCGCCCCAGCCCAGTTCCCAGTTCTCTACTATGGGGCTTATGTTGCGAAGAAGTGTCGATGCGGGGAGTCCTTTTGTGGCGCTGATGATACGACCGGGGAAGAGTGGGTCCGTGGAGGCGCCTGACTGGCATACGGAGTTGTTGGGGCATTCGGCGCCTCGCGCGTTGGCGGGAGGAGTGCTGCCAGGTGGCCGGCCAGGTCATTTGACGGGGGACGCTATCGAGCCCCCCGCTGTAACAAATGGCCGTATCACCGGGTACTATTGGTTGCGGCTGGTACGTAAGGGTAAGAAATGCCGGGGCTTTGTGTCATATGACGGGACTGGCTGGAGAGGTGCGGGATCCATCGGGGTGGACTTTTCAGGGAATTGTTTATTGGGTATAGCTGTTGGCTCGGGGATGGCAAACACAACCGTGATACATTTCGATCATGTCGAGGCTGCGGATAGCGTGCCGGGGCCTGCTGCTGCTGTAGGGACTGCTGGAGGCGATGCGGCCAATGTGCGGTCCGATCCCCGGCCCAACGTTCGACCGGATGTATGGCAATGGTCCGTACCCGTTAGAGGGGCGAGGAAGGAGGGCTCCACCGCATATTTGTGGGTGCCGGAGACCTGTCGAAGACTGCGGGGAGTGGTGCTGGCGCAGCATAATATGGAGGAGATCAGCATCCTGGAAAATGCTTATTTCCGTAGCGAGATGGGAAAGCTGGGCTTTGGCATCGTATGGGTTTCGCCATTCTTTGACCGCCTGTTCCGATTTAACGAAGGGGCGGGAGCGATGCTCGACTCTTTTATGACCGCGCTTGCCGACAGCTCCGGCTACACCGAACTGAAATATGTTCCTATCGTAACGATGGGGCATTCGGCTGCCGCCAGCTGGCCGTATTATTTTTCGGTATGGAACGCCGACCGGGCGTTATGCGCTATTTCCGTCAGCGGGCAATGGCCGTGGTTCCGGGACCCGCAGTTTGCTCCCGACATATGGGACGACCGCAAGCTGGATCATATACCCTGTCTGGAGACGATGGGCGAATACGAGGCCGCCGGTACATGGAGCATCGAGGGATTGAAAGAGCGCATGGAGCATCCGCTGGTGCCATTGAGCATGCTGGCTTGTCCAGCGGAAGGGCATTTCGCGGCATCTGAGAAAAAAATCCACTATCTGTCACTATATATCAAAAAGGCGGTGGAATACAGGCTGCCGGAAAATTACACGGGTGACGGGTCTGCGAAGCTGCGGCCTATCGATCCAACGCGGACTGGCTGGCTGATGGAAAAATGGCGACCGGGTGAAGAGCCGCGCACGCAGCCCGCGCCTGTGGGAGGCTATACGGGAGATACTACGCAGGCATTCTGGTTCTTCGATAAGGAGATGGCGATGGCAACGGTGGATTATGAGCGATGGGCTGGCAAGAAGATGCCACAGCTGTTGGGCTATATCGAGGATGGGAGCGCGATCCGGCAGCGGAACACGCATTTACAGGTAGACATACCTTTCCGGCCATTGGAAGATGGTATTTCTTTTGTGCTGAAGGGTGGGTTCCTCGATGCCGTGCCCGGGGAGAGTGAACGTCCAGCGAACTGGACTGGCCTGCCCGCGGGGGCTTCGATAGGTCATGCGCTGGGCGGCGCCATAAAGATCGATCCTGTGTGTGGCCCGGTGGAGAAGGTCAATGACAGCGTGTTCCGGCTGGACCTTCGTAGGGGCGAGAACCTGGCCCTTCGCCGGGGTGACACCGGCGACCTACGCCTGGAGCCGGATGCGTACAAGCTTTATTTTGTCGCCACTCATCCCGGGGATCCTTCGTATGCGCCAGCTGTGCAGCAGGCCGAGATGTCGGTACCTGGCCGGAACGCGAAAGGGGAACCACAGCATATTGTTTTCCCTGTCATTGGCGATCAGGAGGTAAGTGTGGGGAAGGTCAGGCTGCGCGCTGTGTCTGACAAGGGATTGCCGGTGCATTACTATGTGCGGTCGGGGCCTGCCTACGTCGACGGCGAGTACATCGTGTTTACGTGTATTCCTCCTCGTGCGAGACTGCCAATGAAGGTCACTGTTGTGGCGTGGCAGTATGGACGTGCGGGCGCGGCGCCGATCCAGTCCGCCGAACCTGTCGTGCAGTCTTTTTATCTGAATGGTCATGCATCAGCCGGGCAGGTGACGCAAGCCTGCAGGATATCTTCCCCCGACGGGTCCACCGTATTCGAGACCGGGACCGACAGCCAGCACCATTTACTGTATCGGGTATCGTCCCATGGGAGGGAAGTGATAGGGTGGTCGGCGATGGGGCTGGCTAACGGAAAGGAGCAAACGGTGAGCGTGCAGCAGCTATCCCAGTCTGCCCACAGAGAGACTTTCGCATGGCCATTCGGGGAGCGGGACTCCGTGGAGAACAACTATAATGACGCAACGCTGCGATGCAGCGGCGCCGGCCTGTGCTACCAAATAGAGACCAGAGTTTACAACGGCACCGCGGCTTTTCGCTATCGTTCAGTTGACAGCGCGTCGCCGTGCCAATTCACCCGTGAGCTCACATCGTTCGGGTTGAATGGAAGTTATACCTTGTACCAGTACAATCAGGAGTCTGTCTTTACGCCAATGGCTGTCGATACTTTTGCGAGGACCTGTGATCTTCCAGCGACACTGACGGATGGCAGGCTGTTCCTAAGTATCGGCGAGGCTGCTAATGACAATTTTACAAAGGCGGAGCTGGCCCGGGGGAAGGCGCCACATGAGCTGACGATAGTTTATATGAGGGACTCATTGTTGACAGGCGTCTATACGACCCCGTGGCGAAGTATCAGCATTGCCCGATCTGCTGTCGGATTGCATGCGTTCAGCGATCTGGGGCTTCGACTGAGCTCGGCGCCGGAAAAGGGGGCGCCCAGGTTGGGGCTGGAACCCGGCAAGCTGATCAGGGCGCAGCTGACCACTCAGGCAGGACTGGAATGTATCGACTTTGCAGTGCGTCATCATTTTCAGTATATATTGTATGATGCCGGATGGTACGGCGCTGAATTTCGCACGACCTCCGATCCCCTTACTCCCATTCCTGCCATCGACCTGCTCCGGGTGATTGCCTATGGCAGAGAAAAAGGAATAGGCGTCATCCTCTATGTGAACTATGTAGGACTGCGGGCGAAACTGGATAAGATACTGCCTTTGTACAAGCAGTGGGGCGTTGCCGGTCTGAAATTCGGGTTTGTCGACGGCCTGACACGGCACGGGATCAGCTGGCTGGCTGACGCTATCCGCAAAGTGAATGACTACGGTTTCATTTTGGATATACATGATAATTATAAGCCTACGGGACTGAGCAGGACTTATCCCGCATTGTTGACCCAGGAAGGGGTGAGGGGGGATGAGAATGGTCCTGATGCCTGGCATACGACCGTGCTGCCGTACACCCGGTTCCTCGCTGGCGCAGCGGACTTCACTTTCTGCTTTCCAAACGCTACCCATAGCTTCAACAAAAACCTCAAGGTCAGCAAGGCGCAGCAGCTGGCTTTGACTGTGATATACTATAGTCCTTTGCAGTCGATGTTCTGGTATGGGCTGCCGGCGGACTATACGAACGAAGAAGAGATAGAATTTTTCAACTATGTGCCTACGGTGTGGGATGAGACGCGCTATCTCGCCGGGGATATTGGAAAGAATATTGCGGTGGCGCGCAGGCGGAGGAATGTCTGGTACGTTGGATGTGCTGCGGGAATGGAAGACTGGGACACCACGTTGCGGATGGATTTTTTGCAGGCGGGAAAAAGCTATCGTGTTACGGCATACGAAGACGATGGGAAGGGTGGTATCCGCAAGCGGGTGATGAACGTGAACAAGAGGGATCTGCTGCCGGTGAAGATCAGGAGGAAGGGAGGGATGGCGATGATGATGTCTGTCGAATGAGCCGCTGGTATAAGGCATGGATTTTATAGATCCTTATAGCATTTTCTTCCTCAATGGCCGAAGGGTATAATGTCTTATTGTTTAGCCGCTGGAACGACTGTGCAAGGGCTGGCTCGGTGGCCATCAAGGCCTTCAGCCGGGCAACATATTTTTTCAGATCGTCCGGGTTGGATGCCGCATTGACCTGTGCTTCTATGTTTTGATAGGTGAGATAGTACACCCTGATCTTTGCCATCAGCCGGTAATGATCGAATTCCGCCTGGTTCCTCATCGGGTGTAACGAATCCAGTATGGCGGAAGCCACCCGCGCGCTGTCCAACAGCGCTGCCAGGGACATTGGCGACTGCGAAAGGACCTTGCCATCGAGCACTCTATAAGGAGCCGTAAAGAGCGCTGTCTTGAAAAGGCCCGCGGAAGCCTCACTCAGACCATACTGCCGGCGGCACCAGGCAGTGATAAATTTATCGCTATCAAAAGAGCCCGGCCGGGCCAGCGCCTCGATAAAT
>Ga0105240_10010320_pt1 | contig 13143 bp, 9 predicted proteins | sample KBSC54metaG_FD_80426 | JGI IMG/M metagenome (GOLD analysis project Ga0105240, IMG submission 80426) | Corn rhizosphere microbial communities from Kellogg Biological Station, Michigan, USA - KBS C5-4 metaG | ecosystem: Host-associated > Plants > Roots > Rhizosphere > Soil | place: Michigan, USA... | reverse complement strand
GACGAATCCATAATTTTCTCCTCTTTTTGAATTGCGGGTGTTTCATCCATTAACGATTACGCACATCCCATCGGCAGAAAGACAATGCAACAACGCCGCCATTTCGCTAACGTGGTGGAAACGTCCCACAAGGCGACTGTGATTCTCGTAAACTCGGATGTGGCTGATAAATTGAGGATTGGATACCTTCCTTCGATTCCCGCGCTTACCCGTATTTTTCGCGACTCTTGCGGCGTCATTCCGGAGCCGTGCCGCGCTCCAGCTTGAGATACTCGCCCTTCGTCATCAACTCGGCGTTCTTCAACCTGCCGTGAAGCGACCCGAGCTGACGGCCTCGGATCGATTCTTATGGGCCTGGCTATCCTCGCTCTGGAAGGACTGGCGAGGTCAGTATTGAACCTATCAGTTCAGTGAAGAGTTCTGCTCCGGCAGCAGCCAGTCGCCCCTTGGGCCGCCTCCCGCGACTTTCCACCGGGCGGTGCTGGCGAAGCCGAAACCAATCGTCCAGGTGTTCCCCGGATGGAGCGTGAAGGTAGATTTGGTTTCAATGCCACCGTCGGGATTACGATTGCCGCCTTGGGCGCCGGCCCAGTTACCGGTGCATTGCACCGGGAAAATACCGATGTTACTTGAGCTCTACGGCCTTCTGTAGTTCCTGTTGGCGCGCCAAAGCCCGGCGGGCTAGATCCGCCTTGCCAACATTCCGGTAAGCTGTGGCCAGCTGATAGTGAATGGAACCGTCCTTGTCCAGCGGCGCGGCCTTCTCCAGGTGGCTCACCGCTTCCTGATCGTCGCCCATTTGAAGCAGCAGACGTCCCAGCGCGGCTTGCATCGGCAAGTCCGAGGGTGAGAGATCCACGGCCTTGCGGAGGTGTATCAACGCTTGTTCCGGCCGGCCAAGGTTGAACAGGCTGTCGCCGAGTTGGAATTGCCAGCGGGCGTGCTCTGGTCCGGCTTTGACGAGTTCCGAAAGAATTCGCGCCGCTTCGTCGTAATTACGGCTCAGCCAGACCCCTTCAGCGAGTTCGCCACGGAGGCGGCTGTCGCGGGGGGACATCCGGCAGGCCTCGCGGAGTTCGGCCGCAGACTCCTGCCATCGGCGGGCTTGGCGCAACACGCGCGCACGCAGTTCATGCACCTCGGCCGACGGCGGCAGCGCGGCAAGCCGGCCGAGAGCCTCGTTCGTCAATTGCGAACATGCACGCGCCCGCCAGTAGAGCATCTCAGGCTGCTTCGAACTTGCGGTCAGCGAAAGGACGCGCTGCATTTCGCCTTGCTGGAACGCCCGTGCAGCGGGTGATTCAGACGGGGCCAGAGCCTTTCCGGCGTTCCCTTGATCCGCCTCCGCCAACTCACGTAGCGCCCTATAAAACGGCGACGCAGGCGCGATCGCTTCCAGTGCATCGAAGGCCGCCCGCGACATCGCCAGGAGACTCAGTGCAAGACCCTCCAGCGCCTTCGCGTTGTCCGGTTGCTCACGGGAGAGCTTCCGAAAAGCAGCCTCCGCCTGCGAGTTCGCACCGCTCGCCAAATAGGCATCTGCCAGTTCCAGACGGAATTGAGCGTTGGCCGGGTCCATTGACGCTGCACGCTCAAGCGGAACCACCGCCTTGGCCGGCTGTTGCAGTTTCTGGTATTCGATGCCGAGCAGGAACCAGAAGTTCGGGTTGGCCGCTTCCGCGGCACGGAGTTGTTCCAGGTTAGTGAGGGCTTCCCGATGGCGGCCGGCCGCGTCGAGGGCAACTGCGAGATTGAGGCGAACTCCCGGTTCCCGCGGCAGCGCCTTCACCATCTGTTCATAGAGATGAATTGCTTCCTCATAACGGCCTCCGAGCAAGGCATCCCGCGCGTGGCTCGACAACTCCGCCACGTTGTCCTGCCCGCCCGATGAGAGAGCTGCCAGACAAAAAAGCACGGCTAAATGCCCGGCAGGCGCTCGTATTGACTTGGTTAGCAAGCTCTAATATACTCGACTTCCCAATGCGCTTCCTCGTGCCTGTGGCCGCAATGTGTCTGGTTCTCTGGCATTTGCTGGAAGGTTCGGAACCTGCTGGCGGTTCGATCCGTTTTGAATTGACGCGGCTGCCGGTGATCCTCGAGAATCACCCAACGGAGCAGCGGTATCTGGTGGAGACGATGGCGGGCGGCGTGGCCGCTTTCGACTACGATGGCGACGGCCGTATCGACCTCTTCTTCCCCAATGGCGCTCCGCTCCCGTCAATGAAGAAGCAGCCCGGCCGGGACGACAACCGGTTGCTGCACAATGAAGGCAACCTGGTGTTTCGCGACGTCACCGCGCAGTCGGGACTGGCCGGGGAAGGCTACGCGATCGGCGCGGCGCCCGCCGATTACGACAATGACGGCAATATCGACCTGTTCGTCGCCGGCGCGCACGGCAGCCACCTCTATCACAATGACGGAACCGGCCGCTTCTCCGACGTCACGGACCGCGCGGGATTGCGCACTGCGGAGTGGGCGGTGCACGCGGTCTGGCTGGACTACGATCGCGATGGCAAGCTCGATCTCTTCGTGGTGAACTACCTCCGCTGGACACCCGAAACGAGTCCCGTGTGCCACCCGCCGAACAGGACGATCACGGTTTATTGCGACCCTCGCGAAGTGGCGGGCCAGCCCAACCGCCTGTACCACAATCGGGGCGACGGCACTTTTGAAGATGTTTCCGTACCGAGCGGCATCGCGCGCCACATCGGCAAGGGCATGAGCGCTGTGGCAGCCGACTATGACGGTGACGGCTACCCGGATATCTTTGTCGCCAACGACACGATGGCCAATTTCCTGTTTCACAACTTACGTAACGGCAAGTTTGAGGAAGTGGCTCTCGACGCCGGTGTGGCCCTGCCCTCGGACGGCCGTCCGGTCTCGGGTATGGGAGTGGACTTCCGCGATTACAACAACGACGGCCGCCCCGACATTGTATTTACGGCGCTCACCGGACAGACATTCCCCCTTTTCCAGAACACGGGCGCCGGCGATTTCCGCGATGTCACCTTCACCAGCCGCCTGGGGCCGCTTTCTATCCGGCGAAGCGGCTGGGGAGTTTCCCTGGCCGATTTCGACAACGACGGATGGAAAGATATTTTCACCGCGGGCTCTCACGTCACAGACAACATCAACGCTCTTTCGGGCGACCGCTACCCGATGCCGAATGCGATCTTCCGCAACGGTGGAGACGGCAAATTCAGCGATGTCTCGGCTACGGCGGGGCCGGATTTTCAAGTTGCGCGCGCTCACCGTAGCGCCGTGGTGGCCGACTTTGACAATGACGGACGCCTCGATGCCGTGGTCACGGTTCTCGGCGAAGCACCGGAGTTGTGGCATAACGTTGAAGCATCACCTCCACGATCCTGGATAGCGTTTCAGCTTCAGGGACGCCGGAGCAACCGGGACGGGATCGGAGCCGAAATTCGATTGAAGGGCCAGAGCAATCTACAAAATCCGAGCCACAGCTATGCTTCCTCAACGCTCGCTCCGGTGCATTTCGGGCTGGGCCGCGCCGCGGAGGCCGGGCAGGTGGAAGTGCTGTGGCCGAGCGGCAAGCGGCAGGTCTTGAACGGGGCGCCCATCAACAAGATCATCCGTGTTCTGGAACCCGAGTGAGACCTCGAGCACAGCCGAAGGTATTAGAATGGGGAGCCAATGAGTAGTTCCCATTCTGTGGCTCGAACCTCGCCGACAGCGGAAGAGCGCCATGCTCTGGTCGCCCGAATATTAGCCAGTCCGCATTTTTCGCGGTCTGCCCGCCTGCGGGACTTCCTGGTTTACGTGGTGGAACGGGGAATTGCGGAATCCGACACACCTATGCACGAGGTGACCATCGCGGCGATGGTTTTCGGTCGCACGGATTCGCAGGCCGGTGACGATTCCATCGTCCGTGTCCACGCTTCGCAACTGCGGAAGCGTCTGGAAACCTATTTTCAGTCAGAAGGGGCTCATGAACGCCTCATCCTGGAGATCCCGAAGGGCAACTATACCCCCGTATTCCATACCCGGACCCCGATCGTCGAAAGTCCGGTTCAGATCGCCCCGGCGCCTCCTCTGCCGGAGCGGTCCCGACGCGACTGGGTCTGGCCGGCGGCGGCGCTGGTGGTGCTCGCCCTGGGATGTCTGCTCTGGGACGATCTCCGCCTGCGGAGCGAAGTCCCGATAGCGATGAGCCCGTACCTCAACCAGTTTTGGACGCCGTTTTTCAACTCGCAGCTTCCGTTCGACGTGGTTCTGGCAGACTCAAATCTAAACCTGCTTCAGAATCTGGCTCACGGCAGTATCTCCCTCGAACAATATGCCAACCGCGATTACCAGAAACTGATCGACTCCATCCCGGCTGAGGCGGGACTACGTGAAATTGGGAACATGCTCATCCATCGCCGCTACACGAGTATCAGCGACGCAGATCTGGCACGCAAGATTTCACTGCTTGCGGGCCGAAAAGACCACGTGCAGATTACGGGGGCACGCGACTTTCAGGCAATCCGGCTGCGTACCAATCAAGTCATCCTGTTCGGCAGCAAACGCTCGAATCCCTGGGCGGAGTTGCTGGACAATGAACTCGACTTTCAGTACAGGTTCGAGGGCGGCCTGCCGGAAACAGTAATTCACAACAAAAAACCGAAGCCCGGCGAACGGTTGGTTTACCGGGGTGAGGAACCATCGGTGGCAAGCGTGCCCGGCGGCTACTGCGTGGTGGCGAGGATCCCCAACTTCAGCGGGAAAGGTAAGATGGTGCTCGTAGCCGGTACGGAGACAGAGGCGACCGGGGCAGGAGGCGAGTTCCTGCTCAATGAAGCCTCATTAGCGCAGTTGAGCCAGGCTCTCTCCATGCGCCCCAACGAACCTTTCCCCGATTTCGAGATTCTCTTGCAGACCACTCGAGTGGGCGGATCGTCTCCCACGTCGCGCATCATCAGTGCGCGCCGCCACTGAGAATTCGTACATCGCGGGCGCCGGCGTGCTGGACCCGGACTACATAATCGCCTTCCTGGACCGCTGTCAGCGTATAAGAACCGGCTGAGCGGGTTTCGGCTTGGGTCAATTCGCGCCCGCCCGCGGTGATCCGCTCGGGCTTGTAGCAGAGGCGAATGACCTCGGTGGAAGATTCGTCGAAAGTGCGGTAGGCGAGTTCGCCGCGGCCGTAAGCGACCGATTGAACCACCGACGAGGACCGCAGCAGATGATCCTGGCCTATGGGCGCGTATTCGGGCACGGATCCCATGGCCCAGTTGAAATGCCGAAGGTAGTCGGCATAGCCGTCGCTGAACCAGTACGGGCTGCCGAAGCCTTCGCCGCAGCAGGAAATCCGTCCGTCGGAAAGGGCAAAGTAAGAAGCGTAGTTTAGGGCGCGGAAGGCATCTTCGCGCGCTTGCAGGTCGCCCGTCTTCTCATAGTAGAGCGCGTTGACGGCGGCCCAGCGGGATGTATGACTGCCCAGCCCGGCGCGGGAACAGCAGCCATGGCCATCGGGCGTTCCCTGCTCGTCTATGGCCCATGCTCCCGAGTAAGGGCCGCGTCCGAAACTCGTGCGGACCCAGTCGATTAGTCGGCCGGTCATCATTGACCACCGTGTCCACTTCGGAGTGATCGAAGCCGGGTCTGGATTGTTTAAAACATACCAGGCGATCATTGTTGGCAGCATCTGGTTCACGTTATCCTGGTTGCGCGAGACATCTTCAAAGTAGCCGGTCCACTTATTCCAAGCCGGGCTCTCGCGGTTCAGCGGATGGTTGAGCAACCACTGCACGGCTGTCAGGCGGGCCTTGGTGAAGATCGCCATGTCGCCTTGCTTGAGGCGAATCAACTCGTCGAAAAGACGTAGGGATCCTACGATGTTGCCGCCGTATTCCTCGCGCATCAGCGTGACGCCGGTGCGGGCATCCACGCGGTAAGGCCAGGGTGTGTGTTCGGCGTCCCCCGTACGCACGTGGCCGGCCAGCGCCGAGGCGCACCGGACGGCGGCATCGCGATATTTGGTTTCTCCGGTCAGCTCATAAAAGAGCACGTATCCGGCGCCCAATTCGCCCACCTTGTCCGTTTCGATGCCCCCGTAGAACTCTTTAGGCATGTCTTGAATACAGGTGCCGTAGCCGGCCGTCTTGCCGCAACTGGTTGCGAACGGCACTCCAGCCCAGTCCCAATCGAGCGGAGTGGTGCCGTGAGCGAGTTGATGGTCGAGCATTTCGCGGACGACTGCGATAGCGGCCGTATCGCCGGAGTAGGGATACCAACCGATGACGCCGTCCACCAATCCAGCGAAAACCATAGCTGGGTTGTGTTGCCAGTACACGGCCTGCAGCGTCTTATCGTCGAACACCGAATTCAGCAGGTACATCTTCAATCCGGTGCCGAACCGGATATCCGTTGGAACCTTATGCTCCAGGAAGTCCCAGCCAAGCCGCAGCACATGATCCCAGCCAAGGTTTCGTTCCGGCTCGTACCAGGCCAGCAGTTTGGACTGCCCATCAAGCGTCGCCGGGTGGTATGGAAGCTGGGCGTTCACAAACGGTCCAGCAGCGAACACAGTGGACACGATAACCAGCAACCCCGCCAGCGCGGCGGTAAATGGCACGCGAAGCATTCTTGAGTCCGTTGCTCTTTTGATGAAAAGGCGCAGGATCCTGAAGATGCCGCGCCGTCCTTATGGATCAGCGTTGTACTTCGATGTCAGAATTCCGCGCGCATGCCGAGCTGTATCGTTCTCGGACCGGCGTTGTAGGTACCGGTTACCCGGCCGAAATTGCCGTTGCCAACCGTTGTATTGGCGCGGCCGTATTGCGGAGTGTTGGTCACGTTAATCGCTTCGGCGCGGAACTGAAGGCGGTACCGTTCGAAGAATCTCCATTCCTTGCTCATCAACAAGTCTGTTGTGTCGAGTGCGCCGGTACGGATGTTCCCTGGGTAGCGGGGCGCCGTACCGATGGTGTAGGCCGCCGGTGCTGTTGCCGCCGCCGTATTGAACCAATGGTCGATCGACTGGCCGCCGGTGACGTTCCCGAGAGCGGGCAGCGAGGTGATGTTCGGGCGCTGAACAACGAATCCATAGACGCTGTTGCTGTTTGACGCGGTGAATTGCAACGGGAGTCCGTCGGCCAGACGGACAATTGTGCTCAGCCTCCACCCGCCCACCACGGCGTTCGCGGCGTTGCCGAGATTGCCACCGTAGCGCTTGCCCCGGCCAACCGGGAGTTCCCACAGAATAGCGGCGCGGAAATCGCGCGGGACGTCGTGGCCGCTGATCGAGCGCTCGGCGGCCAGGTTGTACACGTCGCGGGTATAGTTCTTGATCTCCCACACCTGCGTTTCCGAGACATTGTCAATCGCCTTCGACCACTGATATGTCGCGAGCACGTCGAACCCGGCCTTGAAGCGGTGATTGTACTTGACCGTCAACGCATTGAAGCTGGCGCTCGATCCCGGCGTGTCGGGCGAAAGCAGCACGCTGCTGAACTGCGGATAGGGGAGCAGGAGTCTCCACTTCGGAACCGTCTTCGAGGAGAGCACACTGGTAGGATCCGTAATCACACCGTAGAACGGATTGGCCACTTGGGCGTTCAATGCCGCACCCATCGAGAGATACTTCGGATCAAGTTGGTCGATGTTCATGTTGGCCGCGCCGAGCAGTAGCTTGCGGCCTTGAACGCCGGTATAGCCCACCTCGAGAATGCCGTTTGCGCCGGTCTGGAACTGGAAGTCGGCGCTGTAGCTCTGCGCGTAACCGGTGGGATGAAGGCGCGATGCCGCGTTTACCGTTTGGCCAACTTCGGTGAGAAGTCCCGCCGAAGCGCCCGCAGGCAGATTCAGCCCGGACGGGTACGGATTGCTCAACAGGTTATTCGGGATCAATCCGCCGCCGCCTTGGGTGGAGAGCCAGTTCGTGCTCGTCGAGTAGCCGTCCGTGGGGCCGTTGGCCACCGCGACGGTGGGCTGGAAGAAGATGCCGTAACCGGCGCGGAATACCAGCTTTTCGGTAATCCGATAGGTGATGCTGGCACGGGGCGCGACGTTCTTATGGTCCGGGTTCCACATCTGCGGGTCTCCGTAAACGAGTCCGCCCTTGAGGTTGAAGCCCGTCGCCCCCGAGAGGGGGTTGGTGGCATTGAAGTTGAAGTAGTTGAAACGGTTGTATCGCTCCGTGCGGGGCGCTTGGTATTCATAACGCACACCCCACGTGAGTGTCAGGCGCCGTGTAATTCTCCATGTGTCGTTAGCGTAAAGGGCATATGAACGTTGGCTTAGCGCCAGTTGCGCGTTGTAGGGTGAAGAGCCACTCGACCCCGTGCCGAGCAGCAGTGACGCGATGTCGTTACCTGAGGTGTTGGAGGCAGTCTGCGCGGCGGGTCCGGAGGTTAGGCCTGAGTCGAAGTTGAAGAACCCGGAATAGGCATCGTTGGTGTACAGTCGGCCGAGGTCGAACAGCCCGCCGAACTTGATGCTGTGCGCGCTCAGTTCCTTTGTCGCATTAACCTGGACATTGGTCAGTTCACGGGTATTTTGATTGTGTTCGGTGTAACCGAGCTGTGAATAGTTATTGAAACCGAACTGGGGAAGAGTGTCTGCCTGGAACTGCTTGACGAGCGAAGCTGGAAGTCCGATGGCCCCTACATACCCGGTGCTCGCCGTGGTGTCGTCCTCGTGCCAGCGGCCGAGACCAAGGAGCACATTGACTACCCAGGTCGGCGAGGGCGTCCAAGTGTCGCCTAGTACGATCTGATATCGTGGGTCGCTCTCGCCGGTGCTGCTGTCGGCGCCATTGCCCATGTAAATAGGAATGCTGTCTTTCTGCCATGCCTTGGTGATGCGGCCGAAGATGCTGTTCTTTTCGCTTTGCGCAAAGTCGATTCTCTCGTCGATTTTGTAGTAATTGGAGATGTACTTCCCGCTCTTCGAGAACAGTCCGCCATTCGAGATGGTCTGGCTCTGGTTGGGATCCGGGAAGAGATTAGCCGCCGCCTTGCCCACCGGGTCGAATCGCGCGGATGGAATCTTGTTGCCGGGGAAAGGCGTCCGGATGTAGTTGCCGTTTGAATCGACAACCGTCGTGAAGGGGTCGTAAATCACCGCCAGCGAACCGTCGTTGTTTAAGACATGCGAGAAATCGCCCTGCTTCATCGCGGCAGTCGGCACAGTGCCCACGAAGGCGGCAGGCTGACCCTGCTTAAGCGCTTCAAACGCGCTGAAGAAGAAAATCTTCCGCCGCTTCCAAATGGGGCCGCCGATATTGCCGCCGAACTGGTGCCGCTGGAATGTGGGTTTGGTATTGCCGAATTTATTGTTATCCCAACTGTTGGCATCCATATGATCGTTGCGCAGGAACTCGAACATGGCGGCGTGGAACTGGTTGGAGCCGCCCTTGGTTACCATCGTGACCGCCGCGCCATCGGTCTTTCCATACTGGGTGTCGTAAGCCTGCCGGACAACCTGAGTCTCAGCGACAGCATCCTGCGACGGCACGGCGATGGCCCCGCCCCAGCCCGGCGCCATGATCGGGACGCCGTCCACCAGGATGGCGGATGATTCGTCACGGCCTCCGTTCAGTGCGAAGCGGTTGGTATTCTGGTCGGTCATATAAGGTTGGATGCCCTGCCGTACCGCGTTGACCCCAGCCGTAGCGTGAACAAACAACAGCGGGCTACGCAAGCTTTGGGGCAATTCGACCATCTCATGTGCGTCGAAAGTTACGGTCTTGTTGGCGGTCTGAGTGTCGATGCCAATCACCGAAGCGCTCACTTCGACGCTTTGTGAAGTCTCACCAATCTCCATGCGAGCGTCATATTGGGCGATCTGGCTGACGTTCAGAACAATCCCGGAAGTGACAAACTTCTTGAAGCCGTTGGCCGTGACAGTCAGTTCATATTGACCGGGCGACAATTGCGAGATGGTATACCGGCCCCCCTCTTCGGTTTTGGCGACGCGCGTATCCCCATTGTTGCTGTTCACTATCTGGATCTGCGCGCCCGGGATGGCCATCCCGGAAGCATCTGTGACGACCCCGGTAATGTTCGCGGTGAAGACCTGCGAGAAAGCGGGCAGACAGAGCCACACGCCGAAGGGGATGAGGATTCGTGCCGAGGTTGACATTTTGGAAATCGTTCTTAGATGGAGTAGACCACCTGCTTACGCAAAGTGCCAAGAGAATTCGCCGAGAATTTGGAAGGCCTGTGCGTTGCGATATGTAACTTGCTGAAAAAGAAAGGAAAGCTGGCCGTATTAGAACGTCTTCAAGCGAGCGTGAAGACCACGTTAAGAGTAGCTTCTTCCGGCCGAAGCTAGGGTGCTTTCCTGCTGAGCTGGCCGCTGCCTTGAGACTGGAGGCCTTGCATCAATTCCTGAATGGCGGCGGCCGACTCCTTTTGAAAATCGATGTCGAAGACGCGCAAAATGCGGGTTGTCTACGATTAGCTGTTTCACCACCAGAGAGGAATCGGCCATCTGACGCAAACCTGTCAGGAGAGCGCCCATGTGTCTGAGGAAACGAACGCCTCCACCCGATGGCAGAAACGGAAGCTCTGCTCCAGCTTTGAAGCTGTGCTCACGGTGTGCTCGAGCAGCTTTTGTTTGAAGGCACGAGCGGTCTCCAGGTCGATGTTTTTGCGCGAGAATGGCTCTGGTGCAAAGTTTGTAAACGGCGCGGTGCGCCTTCGGATTTGTGACATTTCAGATAGGCGGCCAGCACGGCGTTCCAAAGTTCCGGCATTGTGGCTGAGCGGCGCCCCAGCTGGCCGGTCTTAAACTGATGATTCTGAATCTTTTGTACAAGCTCGATGCCGCTGATCGTCACGGCCGCGTGATCGAACCGTTTGAATCCGAGCATCGGTCTGGTTCGCTGTTTGATTGGCCGATGGTCTTGCACAATCACATTGTTGAGATACTTGCTCGACCGCACTCGGACACGCCTCGGCAACCGGCCTTCCGACTCAGTTCCCGAACCGCACAGTGTGATGCGGCGTAGGCATCGAGAGTGATCACTCGTGGCGGGCCGACACTCTTCATCGTTTTACTGAAGAAGTGTTTCGCAGCGTTCACATCCCGCCTCTCGCTGAGATAGAAATCAACCGTTCGCCCAACTTTATCGACCGCCCGCTACAGATAGGTCCACCTGCCCTTCACCCTTAGTTGGGTCGGAGGAGGCGCGATCTGACGAGCACGCTGGCCTCCGTCCGCCGCTCAAACTGCCGGTGCGGTTTTACCGCATGCAGCTTTCACGAAGAGCCCCTTGCGAGAGGACGCGCACGAAGGTGAAGTGCGACTAAGCTGACAAGCCCCATTTCTGTGTTCCTCATCAGCAGAGAACGAACATACGCAGCAACGAGTTCATCCCCTTCTGGGGCTTTCTGGTCTTTCTGCTTTATTCCATGCGACGCGTCGATTGCCGTCGGTGTGAGGCGGTCGTCGTTGAGGAAGTGCCGTGGGGCGACGGCAAGCGCACGTTGACCAGAGCCTACATGTTGTTTCTGGCCCGCTGGGCGCGGCGATTGTCATGGAAGGAAACAGCCGAAGCCTTCCGCACTTCATGGGAAAAAGTTTTCGACGCGGTGGAACACGTCGTCACCTTTGGACTGGAACATCGCAAACTTGGAGCCATCGACGCCATTGGCGTCGATGGCTCCAGTACGCCAAAGGCCATAAGTACCTCACGCTGGTTTACCAGATCGATCTTGACGTCACGCGCTTGCTTTGGGTTGGGAAAGAAAGAACGATCGAATCCTTTCAGGGATTCTTCACCACCATCGGCGACGAAGTGGCCTCGAAGATCGTCTTCGTCTGTTCAACATGTGGGAGCCCTATCTGAAGGTTATCCGCGAGAAGTGCTCCGATGCCCTCCATATCCTCGACCGATTCCACATCGTGGCGAAGATGAACCAAGCTCTCGACGATGTCCGCGCTGACGAGGCGCGCCGCATGAAACAAGAAGGGTTTCACCCGGTCCTGAAGAAGTCCCGCTGGCTCTTGCTCAAACGCCAAAAGAACCTCACAACCACGCAGAGATCCCCCTCCGCGACCTCCTTCGTTACAACCTGAAGAGCGTCCGAGCGTATCTTCTCAAGGAAGCCTTTCAGCAACTCTGGGATTACAACTCGCCCGCTTGGGCTGGGAAGTTCCTCGATGAATGGTGCCGGCACGTCATGCGGTCCCGTATCGAACCTATGAAGAAGATTGCCCGGACTCTACGCCGGCACCGTGAACTGATTCTCAATTATTTCCACGCTCAAAAGCTGCTTTCCAGCGGCGTCGTGGAGGGTCTGAACAACAAAGCCAAAGTCACCATGAGAAGATCCTACGGTTTCCGTACGTTCCGTGCCCTTGAACTTGCTCTCTATCACACACTTGGCAAACTGCCCGAGCCGCAGTCTACCCACGATTTCTTCTGACGAGCCCATTTTTTAGACTCCTTCCGAATCTGTTGACTTAAGACCGCTCAAACGACTTCATTTGAGCACGGCTAATGCCTGTGCTCCAACGCGCTGCACGAAAAACGGATTCTGCTCCGCTACTCCCAATTGACTACAGAGGGGGTTGGCTGTCCCCACGTGCCGGGCTTGGGATTTGAACACCGCGTTTTTTTATCTTCCGAGGGCACCGCTGGAGAGGGGCGTGGCACAGAATGCGCACTTTCTCGCAGCAATCGGGATCGTACTGAGACACTCGGGACATTCCCTGGTGGTCGGGTCCGGCGGAGCTTCACCCCGTCGTATCCGAGCCATCAACGAGTTCATTGGTAAGACCACGAAGAAGTACACGGCCGCCGCGATCAGCAGGAACGAGACAAGCGCATTTATGAAGTCTCCGAGCAGGAACTTGCTCGCGTTAACTTCGAACTGTATAGCCGAGAAATCTGGTTTCCCTACGATGGCGGCGATTAACGGAGTGATAAGGTCCTTGACGAGCGCCGTGACCACGGCGGCACCCATCACTACAGCTACCGCCAGGTCCAGTACGTTACCCCGCATGATGAACTGCTTGAAACCCTTCATTTTGACTGCCTCCCTTGTCCTAATGCGAATTGGAACTTTCAGGTGAAATGTCCTTGAGGGCTTGCGGCCCGCGAAACCTCATGAAAATGGCTGCGGAGTAGGATGGTTGCGGCTCGGAGCTGCGAGGTCGACGACTCTCAATGGAGCAGTCGAGGCCGTT
>Ga0105240_10010317_pt1 | contig 13147 bp, 10 predicted proteins | sample KBSC54metaG_FD_80426 | JGI IMG/M metagenome (GOLD analysis project Ga0105240, IMG submission 80426) | Corn rhizosphere microbial communities from Kellogg Biological Station, Michigan, USA - KBS C5-4 metaG | ecosystem: Host-associated > Plants > Roots > Rhizosphere > Soil | place: Michigan, USA... | reverse complement strand
TAGCAAGCGGCCGCGAAGCCGGTGAGGTCGCCGATGACACCGCCGCCGAGCGCGAACAGGACTGTCTGGCGGTCGCAGGCTTCGCGCAGCATCGCGTCGAAGACGGTGTTCAGCGACGACCAGGACTTGTGTGATTCGCCGTCGGGCAGCTCGATCGTCAGTACACCCGGGAAATGCATGGCCAGCGTCGAACGCAACCCGGGTTCGTAGAGCGCGCCGACCAGTGGATTGGTAACGATCACGGCCCGCGTCGCGCGCGCCGACAGGGCGCTGAAACTCGCCCGGTCGCTCAGCAGTCCGGAGCCGATCAGGATGTCGTACTGGCGATCGCCGAGGCTGATCGCGACGCGCGCTGCTGTGGTGCCCATGTCGGCAGTTTAGCGGCCCAGGCGGGGAGCCGGGGAGCCGCGTCGTCAGGGGCGTCCTGGCTCGGTCGGCGATGGCACTTGGCCTGCGTCGACGACGCCAGCCAGTTCGAGCTGCATCAGGATCATATTGACCAGGGTCGGCACCGACGGCCGGCCGGTTTCGATGACGAAGCTGGCGGTCTGGCGGTAGAGCGGGTCGCGCTGGGCGTGCAGTTCGCGCAGCCGGGCGAGCGGGTCCTTGACCTGCAGCAGGGGGCGCTGCGTGTCGTGGCGCAGGCGGCGGAAGAGCTCCTCGGGCGTCGAGCGCAGGTAGACGACGCTGGAACCCTGGCTCAAGGCCATGCGGTTGGCTTCGCGCAGGACGGCACCACCGCCGGTCGCGACGACGGCTCCGGGACCCGACATCAGCTCGGCGATGACGCTCTGCTCGATCTCGCGGAAGCGCTCTTCGCCCTCGCGTTCGAAGAGCACGCGGATGCTGCACCCGACACGGCGCTCGATGACGGTGTCGCTGTCCCAGAAAGGCCAGCCCAGCCGCCGCGCCAAGTGACGGCCGACGGTGGACTTGCCGCCCCCGGGCAGCCCGACGAGGGAGACCCGCGCTCCCGCGCTAGAAGGGTTGGGTGCAGGCTCCGACACCGAAGGGGCTTGTTTCGCCGGGAGGCGATACGTTCAGATCGCTGTAGTCTGCCGCGATACCTGTGATAGGGAAGGTTGATTGCGTGCTCGACTCCGTTCCCGACACGACCGCCATAGCCTGCAATGTCACGTCGAGCCAATTCGCGTAGCTCTTAGCGTAGATCAGCGATATCGTCGCACGGCCGGTAGCATCCGTCGTCACGTTACCTGGCGAAACCAGGGTCACATTGCCAGGCTCGAGCTTGCCGTCGGTACTTATGTCCTCACCCGGATCCAGCACTCCGTTGTAATTGGAGTCCTCGTTCGCACACTGAACCGCCCTCGGGCTGCGAATCCATGCCTTGCTCCCTTGAACCATAGTGCCTTTGAAATAGTCGACCGGCAACACCTTCATCGTCAAGTTGACATTGGGAACTACAGCGCCGTTGGCGTCAGTGACGTAAACCACCCAGTTCTGCTGATTGGTCTGGGTGTCGAGTTCAACGAGCTTATTGCCGGTGCCCAATGCGATGAACAGCGCACTCTGATTGACCGTCATCGAAGCGTCGCCGGAAACAGGCACCGTCGTCGCGGTCGTGGCGCGGAATTGCACCCCGTTGCTGGCCGTCGTCAGGCCGCCCGCGGCGTACTGCACTGAAGCTTGGCCACTACTGTCGGTCGTGGCCGATGGTTGAAGCAGATTGCCTCCACTCGGATCGGTCAAGCGACTGAAGTTGACCGTGATACCCTGAACGGGATTGTTGTTCGCATCTCGCACCGTCGCAAGTAATAGCGCTCGCTGCGCCGTCGAACCGTTCGGATTCGGTCCGATAGCCGCGGGCGAGACCTGCAACACCAGCGATGCCGGAGTCGTCGCAACGAAGGTCACCGGCAATGTCGCTAGTGCCAGACCGCCTTGCAACGTCGCCTGCACCGTGGCGGGACTCGACGTCGTCGACATCACCGTCGCACTGGCTTTGCCGTTGCTGTCCGTCGTTGCGCTGGCGCCGGTCACCGTTCCGGCTGTCGCGGCGAAGGCGACACTCTTGCCGGCCTGCGGCACGCCGCCGGACAGATAGCGCACCGTCACGGTTTTACTCGTTCCGACCGGAATCAGCGTATTGGCGGCAGGCGAAATGAAGACGAAGTCCTCGCCGCTGATCGTCGTCGTCGAAGCGGTCGTCGCGCCGCCGCCGCTGAAAGTCAGCGTGTCGCTGCCGGCCTTGTTCGCGGTGTAGTCGAAACTGGCGCTGCCCTGGCTGTCCGTGGTCAAGCTCGCAGAGGAGAGCCCGTTCCCGAGCGAACTCGCCACCTGGACACTCAAGCCGCTGATCGGCACGCTCTTCGAATCGACCGCCTTGACCGTGAGGTGCGCCGAGTTGCCGAGCCCGATGGTCGTGACGCCAGAATAGGACAAGGTCGTCCCGGCGACGTCGACGCTGACCTGGCCCTGCACGGCACCAGAAGCCACGGTAACGAGAATGGAACGGTTGCTCCGGTTGGCGCCCGCCGACAAGGTCGCCGTAGCGATCCCCGAGTCGTTGGTCGTCGCACTCGCCGCCGTGAGCGTACCGGAGTCGCTGCTGAAGACCACCGGCTGCGACGCCAGGCTCACGTTGCCCGCGTCCTTCACGTTCGCCGTGATCGTCACGACATCGCCGCCGCTGCCGAACTGATTCGAACTGGCCAGCACTTCGAGCGATTTCGCCTGGGTCGGCGTCGCGGCTCCGCCGGCGGACTGGAAGCCGATGGAAGCAGTCAGCGACGTCCCCGAGACCGTGGCAGTTGCCACGACCGAATCCGCCCCAGCCGCTGTCGCGGGCGCGGGCGAAAGCTTGACGGTCGCGATACCGCTGGCGTCGGTCAGGGCTGTCGCCGTCAGTCCGGTGGTCGCATTGAAAACGCCCAATTGGGTGGTCGAGAACGAAACGACCTGATCAGGCACGGCATTACCCGCCGCATCGACAACCTTTGCCGACACCGTCGCAGACGCAGCGGTCGTCACCGTATTGGAACTGATGGCCATCGTCATCGAAGGCGTCGGCGGGGTGCCGCCGCTCGTTCCGCCGTTGCCGAACGGCGCCGTGCCCGAGCTACCCCCTCCACCACCGCAAGCATGCAGCATCGCGATGATCCACACCGCAGCCATCCATTGGACGATCTTCATTGCTCTCCCTTCTTTCGATACTCTGATATTCAGCACGCCACCCTCACCGCAACCCCGTCCGCTCCGTCACCACCTTCGGCGTGATGAACACCAGCAACTCGGTCTTTTCGGTGGACCGCGTCTTCGTCTTGAACAGAAAACCGAGGTAGGGGATGTCCCCCAGGAACGGCACCTTGGTCGTGTTGTCGGTGTCGGTGGACGTGTAGATCCCGCCGATCACCACCGTGCCGCCGTTCTCCACCAGCACCTGCGTCTTGATGTGCTTGGTGTCGATGCGCCCGGTCGTCGCATCGGTCGGCGCGTCCTTGTTGATGTCGACGTCGAGCAGCATGTTGCCTTCCGGCGTGATCTGCGGCGTGACTTCGAGCTTCAGCACGGCCTTGATGAAGGTCGTCGACGTCGCGCCGCTCGAGGTCGCCTGCTGATACGGGATCTGCGTGCCCTGCTCGATCAAGGCCTTCACCTGGTCGGCGGTGATGACTCGGGGGCTCGAGACGATCTTGCCGTTGCCGTCGGCTTCCAGTGCCGAGAGTTCGAGATTCAGGAATCGATTCGACGCGGCGCCGAACAGCGACAGAGCGAAGGTCGCCGCGTTGTAGCCGTTCTGGCCCGAGGCCGGCAAATTGACGAACTGGCTGTCGGCGTACGTCGCAGTCGCGTTCGGCTGCAGCGTCTGCGCGCCGACGGCATTGATATTGCCGCCGATCAGCACCCGGTTGTCGCCACCCACCGAATAGCCCGGCGTGCCGGCGCGCAGCCCGCGTGCATCGTTCGCACCGAGCTTCACGCCCAACGACCGCCCGAAGGTATCGCTCGCCTCGACGATGCGCGCCTCGATCAACACCTGCCGCACCGGCACGTCGATCTTCGCGATGATCCCCTGGATCTCCTCGAGCTTCGACGGGATGTCGCTGACGAAGAGCTGGTTGGTACGCTGCTCGTAGATCACGCTGCCGCGCGGCGACAGGATGCGCGACGCGGTGCCGCCGCTGCCGCCGACCGAGTTCTGGCCGCTCAGGCCGTTCGCAACATCGGTGGCCTTGGTGTAGTTGAGCTGGAACGACTGGGTGCGCACCGGCTCCAGATCCGCGATCTGCCGCTTCGACTCGAGATCGGCCTTCTCCTTGGCCGCCAGCTCATCCTTCGGGGCGATCAGGATCACGTTGCCGTTCTTGCGCAGGCCCAGGCCCTTGGCCTGCATGATGATGTCCAGCGCCTGGTCCCAGGGCACGTCCTTCAGCCGCAAGGTCACGCTGCCGGTCACGGTATCGCTGGTCACGACATTGAAGTTCGTGAAGTCGGCGATCACCTGCAGCAGGGCGCGCACGTCGATGCTCTGGAAGTTCAGCGAGAGCTTCTCGCCGGCAAAGCCCGGGCCTTGCGTCAGCTTGTTCGGGTCGACCTTCTGCGGCCGCACCTCGAGCACGAACTGGTTGTCGCTCTGATAGGCCGAGTGCTCCCAGGCGCCGCGCGGCTCGACCACCATGCGCACTCGATCGCCGGATTGGAAGGTCGAGATGCTTTGCACCGGCGTGCCGAAGTCGGTCACGTCGAGCCGCTTGCGCAGGCTGTCCGGCAACGAAGACTTGAGGAATTCCAACACCAGGCTCTGACCCTGCTGCTTGATGTCGACGCCCACCTGGTTGTTCGCCAGGTCGACGACGACACGGCCGGCACCATCCTGCCCACGACGGAAGTCGATGTTCTGCAGCGGCAGCTGGCCCTTGTTCAGGCTCTCGGCGAAGTGCACCGGGGCGGCTGGGGGCTGAGGCGCGCCCGAGGCGGCCGATGCCGGGACGGGGGCCGCGGCCTGGGCCGCACCGCCGTCATCGAGCACGATGATCAGCGCCTTGCCCTGCAGTTCGGCCCGGTAGGTGCCCGGCTGCTTCAGGTTCAGCACGACCCGCGTCCGGTCGCCGCCCTGCACGACGTTGACCGAGCGGATGTTGCCCTGGTTGATCTCCACGCTGGGCTTGCCGAGCGAGCTGCTGACACCCGGCAGATCGAGCGCGATGCGCGGCGGCGTCTGCACCGCGAAGCCCTGCGGCACGGCCGGGAGCGATTCTGTGAGTTCGATGCGAATCACCTGCCCGCCCGCTTGCTGCGAACTGCTGACCGACTGGATCACCGGCTCCGCCACGGCCTGCAATGCGGTGCCGCACAACAGCGCGAACGCCAGGCCGCATGCCCTCCACTTGCTCATCGATTGGTTCTCCTGCATGGTCCTCAACGCCCCTTGTCCTGAAGCTGGAGCGTGCTGTTGCGCTCGATCCACTCGCCTGTCGCGTCCTGAACGATCTCGCGCAGCGTGATGTCGGTCTCGGTGATCTGCATGATCTTTCCGTAGTTCTGCCCGAGGTAGTCGCCCGGCTTGACCTGGTACAGCAGGTTGTCCACCTTCAGCAGCGCATACGGCTTGCCTGCCTTGGCCAGGCTGCCGACCATCGCCATGCTGTCGAGTGGATACGCCTCGAGCGGCTCCTTGCGCCGGTTCAGCTCGGAGGCGAGCAGCGAACTCTGCTGCCGCGTCTCCTGCTTGATCGCGACCGAGAGCTTCTGCGCGCTGAAGGGATCGACGCCGTCGTTCATCACGTAGGGTTGCGGATCGAACTTCTTCGGCGGCGACAGCGGCTCGATGCTCGGCCGCACCTCGCGGCGCTGTTGATCCATCCATTGCTGCAGCTCTTCCTGATCCGCGCTGCAGGCGGCCAGAACCAGCAGCGACGCGGAGATCGCCAGCAGACCCGTCCTTCGGGCGAAGCGCTGCATCATGGCTTGGCTCCGGGCTTCTTGGCGGCCGACTTCTGCGCAGCGACTTCGGTCGGATCGAGATAGCGATAGGTCCGCGCGGTGGCGTCCATTGCCAGCGTGTTCGGCGCATCCTTGACGTTGACCGCACCGATGCTCAAGTCGTGCAAGGTCACGATGCGCGACAGATTGGCGATATCGGCAGCGAAGGAACCGATATCGTGATAGCGGCCGCTGACTCGAATCGAGATCGGCAATTCGGCGTAGTAATCCTTGACGACGATCTGGCCCGGACGGAACAGCTCGAATTGCAGTCCGCGGCCGAGTCCGGCCTGATTGATATCGGACAGCAGCGCGTCCATTTCGGCCTTGCCGGGCAATTGTTTTTCGAGCTGGGTCACGTACTCCTCGACCTGCGCCTTCTGCTTTTTCAACTCGGGCAGGTTGATGGCCTGTGCCAGCTTCAGCCGGTAGTCCTGCTTCAGCGCCGGCTCCTTCGAACGCTCGGCTTCGAGCGTCTCGTCGGCGCCCGACAGCAGCCCGAACCAGCCGAGCACGATCATCGCAAGGGCCAGCGCCAGCCAGGCGGCCGACTTCGGCAGCACCGGCCACTGGCCGGGTTCGGAGGGATTGAGCCCGCGGAACTGCGAGGCGGCCGCTTCGACCATCGCATTCAGGTCGACTCCGGCGGATTTGGAGGTGCTTGTTGCCATCGACGCTTCCTCAGGACTTGCGCGCGGCTGCGGCCGAGGCGGCGGGCGCGGCGGCCTTGGCCTCCGGTGGCGACTTGATGCTGAGCTTCATCGAGAAATCGAAAAGCCGGCGCTGCTCGCGCCCGGCGGTGGTCACCGAAGCCGCCTTGATCTCGATCAGCTCCGGCCGCTCCAGCCATTGGGCGTTGTAGGCGGTGTTGCGCAGGAATTCGGAAACGCGCTCATTGGTCTGCGCGATGCCGGTGACGCTGACGATGCGATCCGCCTGCTTGATCGAGGTCAGGTAGATGCCTTCGGGCGTCTGCTTGACCAGGTCGTTGAGCAGGTGCACCGGGATGTTGCGGTTGGTCTGCAGATCCTCGACCGCCTTCTGCCGCGCCTTCAGCGACTCGATCTCCGCCTTCAGGGCAGCGATGTCCTTGATCTGGTTTTCCAGCTTGGCGATCTCGCCCGACAGGTACTGATTGCGCTGCTGCTGCGAGTCGGTCATCTGCTGCAGCACCAGATACCAGACGCCGACGACGACCAGTCCGGCCACCGCCGAGACACCCAGGCCGACGAAGAAGGCGATCTTTCGGCGTTGTCTCTTTTCCTGTCGGTGCGGTAGTAGATTGATCAGGATCACTGCAGGAACCTCCGCATCGCCAGGCCGCATGCGGTGAGGTACGACGGCGCTTCACGCCGCAGCTTGCTTTCGCGCACCGAGGAGCCGAGCCGCATGTTGTCGAACGGGTTGACGACCATCGAGGCGAAGCCGGTCAGCTCGGTGACACGGTCCTTCAGCCCGGGCAAGGTCGCCGTGCCGCCGGCCAGCATCACGTAGTGCACCTTGTGATGCGGCGTGCTGGTGAAGAAGTACTGCAAGGCACGGCCGATCTCCTGCGAGAGGCTGTCGACGAACGGGCTGAGGATCGAGGCCTCGTAGTCTTCCGGCAGGTCGCCGGCAAGCTTCTTCTGCTCGGCCTCTTCGAACGAAAAGCCGTACTGGCGCGAGATCAGCTGCGTCAGCTGCGAGCCGCCGAAGGCCTGGTCCCGGTCGTAGAGCATCTCCTCGTCACGCAGCACCTTGAGGCTGGTCGTGTCGGCGCCGATCTCGAACAGCGCGACCAGCGCATCCTTGCCTTCGTTCGGCAGCGCCGCGATGACGCGGCTCATCGCCAGGCGCGAGGCATGCGATTCAATGTCGAGCACCACCGGCTTCAGCCCGGCGGCTTCGGCCAGGCCCTGGCGGTCCTGCACCCTGTCCTTGCGCGAGGCGGCGATCAGCACCTCGACGTCGCCGAACGAGGTCGGGCTCGGCCCGATCACGCAGAAGTCGAGACTGACTTCATCGAGCGAGAACGGGATGTACTGGTTGGCTTCGGATTCGACCTGGAGCTCGAGCTCTTCCTCGCGCAGGCCGGCCGGCAGCATGATCTTCTTCGTGATCACCGCGGACTGCGGCATCGCCATCACCACCTGCTTGGTCTTGGTGCCGCTCTTGGTCACGACGCGGCGCACCGCCTCGGCCACTTCGTCGAACTTCTCGATCTGACCGTCGGTGATCCAGCCCTTCTCGAAACTCTCGGAGGCAAAGCGTTCGAGCACGAATTCACCGCTGCCGCTTTGCGCCAGCTCAACCAGCTTCACGCTGGACGAGCTGATGTCCAACCCGATCATCGCGGGGTGTTTTCGGCCGAAAAGCACGTCGACAAAACTCACGTTGCCGTCTCCCGCTGACCCCCCAACAATGGGGTACTGGCTTGTTAAGAAGTTACTTGAATGCTAGCAGCAAAGCCATTGACAACGGAGCAGGTTTCGCCCTCGTGAAACGGCGCCAGTTGCGAAACTCCGACGTACTTCACGCGCTTTGCCGGCCGCTTTCGGGGAGACCCTGAGCGGGCACGCGGCAATCTGCGGCGCAGTTCACGTTTCAGGCGCCCAAGAAGGGGGAGGTTTCTATAATCGGGCTTGAACCCGCTGGAGTCCCATGAGCGAATCCGAGCGTCCGCCTTCGCGCCGCGCGCCCCCGAACAAGCCTTCCCCTTCGTCTGCCTCCCCCTCCTGGGGCCGCTGGATTCTCCGCAGTGCCGGCTGGTTGTTCGGCCTCTTGCTGGCAGGAGCGCTGGCGCTGCTGGCCCTGGTCGCGATCGCGCTGGCCGTCGCCTACCCGAACCTGCCCGAGATCAGCAGCCTCACCGATTACCGGCCCAAGCTGCCGATGCGGGTGTTTTCGTCCGATGGCGTGCTGCTGGGCGAATACGGCGAGGAGCGGCGCAGCTATCTGCCGATCGCGCAGACGCCCAAGGTCATGCAGGACGCGATTCTCGCGGCCGAGGATGCGCGTTTCTACCAACACGGCGGCGTCGATTACCTGGGCGTGATCCGTGCCGGGCTGGCGCAGTTCGGCGAGCTGCGTAGCCAGGGCGCGTCGACGATCACGATGCAGGTGGCGCGCAACTTCTACCTGTCGACCGAGAAGACCTTCACGCGCAAGATCTACGAGATCCTGCTGTCGCTGAAGATCGAGCGCCAGCTCTCGAAGGAGCAAATCCTCGAGGCCTACATGAACCAGATCTACCTGGGCCAGCGCGCCTACGGCTTCGCGGCGGCGAGCGAGATCTACTTCGGCAAGCCGCTGCAGGAGCTGACCGTCGCGGAAGCGGCGATGCTCGCCGGCCTGCCCAAGGCGCCATCCGCCTACAACCCGATCGTCAACCCGAAGCGCGCCACGCAGCGCGAGTACTACGTGCTCGACCGCATGCTGGAAAACGGCTTCATCACCGCCGAGCAGCGCGATGCGGCCCGCGCACAGCAGCTGAAATACCGCGCGCCGACGGATGTCGTCGTGCACGCCGAGTACGTCGCCGAAGCGGCGCGCCAGCTGATGTTCAGCCAGTACGGCGACAGCGCCTACACCCGCGGCCTGAACGTCTCGGTGACGATCAACGCGACCGACCAGATGGCCGCATATCGCGCACTGCGCAAGGGCATCATGGATTTCGAGCGGCGCCAGGTCTATCGCGGCCCCGAGGCCTACATCGACCTGCCGGCCGACGCCAGGGAGCTCGATGCGCGCATTGCCGAGGCGCTGGTCGATCACCCGGACAACGACGAGTTGCGCTCCGGCGTCGTGCTGGAAGCGGGTGCGAAGAAGGTGGTCGCGGTGCTGCAGAACGGCGAGTCGGTGACCGTCACCGGCGACGGGCTGAAGCCGGTGGCCTCGGGTCTCGCCGGCAAGGACCCGAAGACGCAGATCCGCCGCGGCGCGGTCGTGCGCCTGATCAAGGGCGCGAAGGGAGACTGGTCGCTGACGCAGTTGCCCGAGGTCGAGGGCGCCTTCGTGGCGCTCGATCCGCAGACCGGTGCGATCAAGACCATGGTCGGCGGCTTCGACTATGCGAAGAACAAGTTCAATCACGTGACCCAGGCCTGGCGCCAGCCGGGCTCGAGCTTCAAGCCCTTCATCTACTCGGCCGCCCTCGAGAAGGGCTTCACACCGGCCACGGTGATCAACGACGCGCCGCTCTTCTTCGATGCCGGCGTGACCGGCAGCCAGCCGTGGGAGCCGAAGAACTACGAGGGCGGCTTCGAAGGACCGATGTCGATGCGGCGCGCGCTGGCCAAGTCCAAGAACCTGGTGTCGATCCGCATCCTGCAATCGATCGGCGCGCCGTATGCGCAGCAATGGGTCTCGCGCTTCGGCTTCGATGCCGACAAACATCCGGCCTACTTGACGATGGCGCTCGGCGCCGGCTCGGTCACGCCGCTGCAGGAGGCCGCGGCCTACGCAGTCTTCGCCAACGGCGGCTATCGCCTGAACCCGTACCTGATCACCAAGGTCACCGATGCGCGCGGCCATGTGCTGAACGAAGCCAAGCCTCAGCCGCTCGATGCGTCGATGCGCGTGATCGATGCGCGTAATGCCTTCGTGATGGACAGCATGCTGCAGGAAGTTGCGCGCAGCGGCACCGCGGCCAAGGCGCAGGCGCAGCTGAAGCGGCCCGACCTGTTCGGCAAGACCGGCACGACCAACGATTCGATGGATGCCTGGTTCGCCGGCTTCCAGAAGCGCCTGGTCGGCGTGGTCTGGCTGGGCTATGACACGCCGCGCAAGATGGGCGATCACGAAACCGGCGGCGGCCTGGCCCTGCCGGTCTGGATCGACTACATGAGCACCGCGCTGAAGGGCGTGCCGGTGGAGGAGTACCAGGCGCCGGAAGGTGTCTCCAACATTGGCGGCGACTGGTACTACAACGAGTACGCCAACGGGGCCGGGGTCAGCAGCGTCGGGCTGGACGACAAGCTGCCGACCGCGCCGACCGAGGATGAAAAGAAAAGCATCCTCGATCTCTTCAAACGCTGAAGGAATGCAGCCCCTCGAGCGCGGAGTACCGCGCTCGGTCCCCCAAGGGGACGCGAACCCGGCTTCGGGCGGCCGGGCGCTCGGGCTCGCCTCGGCCTCGTGTCATCAGCCGGCGCTGAAACGCAGCGCCTTGCCGCACTGCTCCGAAGCGCAGCGCGACAGCACCTCGAAGAACTCCGCGCCATCGCGCGTATCGAGCCAGCGCCCATCGACGCAGCGGAAGTGGAAACCGCCGGAACGTGCCGCGAGCCAGATCTCCTGCAGCGGCGGCTGCGTGTTGACCACCAGTGCGCTGCCGCCCGGCAGGGACATCTCCAACAGGCCGCCGGTGCGGCGCGCATCGATGTCGACCACGTCCTCCTGCAGCCAGCGATCGAGGGTTGTCTCGATGCCGGCCAGCAAGGCCTCGCTGAGCCTGCGGTAGTCCGCGTCGGCCAGGCGCGAGGCGGGCGGCACGGTATCGGTGGCAGGCATGGTCAGTAGAATCGCTCGATGGTCAAACGGGTTGCGAGTTTAGCGGTGCAGGGCATGACCCTTCGATGGAAAGCGGCGTCGCTAGTGGGTCTTTTGTGGATGCTCTCGAGCCTCGGCGGCTGCGGCCAGAAAGGCCCGTTGTTCATCGCCAAGCCGCCGGCGACAGCGGCTTCGGCCAGCGCGCCGATTGCGCCCCCCGCCTCTTCAGCCTCGACTCCCCGATGACTCTTCCCGGTGCCCCGCATTTCGCCTATCGCGGCGATCGACTCTTCATCGAAGACCTGGCGCTGGAGGATCTGGCGACACGTTTCGGCACGCCGCTCTACGTCTATTCGCGCGGGGCGATGCTGCAGGCGCTTGCCGGCTATCAGCGCGCGCTGGTCGGCCGCGATCACCTCGTGTGCTACGCGATGAAGGCGAACTCCAGCCTCGCGGTGCTGCAGACGCTGGCCGAAGCCGGCGCCGGCTTCGACATCGTCTCCGGCGGCGAACTCGAACGCGTATTGGCCGCCGGCGGAGAAGCATCGAAGATCGTCTTTTCCGGCGTCGGCAAGACGCGCGCCGAAATGCGCCGCGCACTCGAAGCCGGCGTGATGTGCCTGAACGTCGAGAGCGAAGCCGAGCTGGAGGTGCTGTCCGCGGTCGCACGAGAAACCGGCATCACGGCCAGGATCAGCCTGCGCGTCAACCCGGACGTGGATCCGGGCACCCACCCTTACATCTCGACCGGGCTGAAGGGCAACAAGTTCGGCGTCTCGCATGCCGACGCGATCCAGACCTATCTGCGCGCCGCAGCTCTGCCGGGCCTGCTAGTGGTCGGCATCGATTGCCACATCGGCTCGCAGATCACCAGCAGCGCACCCTACCTCGATGCGCTGGACCGGCTGCTGGAGCTGATCGAAAGTGTCGAGTCGCACGGCCTCGCCATCGAACATCTGGACCTCGGCGGCGGCCTCGGCATCACCTACGACGACGAGCAGCCGCCCGAGACCGAAGGCCTGGTGCGCGAACTGCTGGCACGCATCGATCTGCGCGGCCACGGCCATCGCAAGATCCTGTTCGAGCCGGGGCGCTCGATCGTCGGCAACGCGGGCGCGTTGATCGGCGAGGTCCTCTACCTGAAGCCGGGCGAGACCAAGAACTTCTGCGTCGCCGACATCGCGATGAACGATCTGATGCGTCCGGCGATGTACCAGGCCTGGATGCGCGTGGCCGAGTGCACGCGGCGCGACGAGGCGCCGCAGACCTGGGATGTCGTCGGCCCGATCTGCGAATCCGGCGATTGGCTGGCGCGCGAACGCGCGCTCGCGGTGCGGCAAGGCGATCGCATCGCGATCCTCTCGGCCGGCGCCTACGGCATGACGATGGCCAGCAACTACAACACACGTCCGCGTGCGGCCGAGGTCATGGTCGCGGGCGCCGAGGCCTGGCTGATTCGCGAACGCGAGACGGTCCGCTCGCTGTTCTCGGACGAGCGCCTGTTGCCGCGCTGAGCCCGCCTGAGTGGCCGGATCAGATCCGGCCCTCTTCCACCGCGTGGCAGGCAACCTGCACGCCGGCCATCGTCAGCAGCCCCGGGCGCTCCGTCTTGCAGCGCGCATTCGCATGCGGGCAGCGCGGATGGAACGAACAGCCGCTGGGCGGGTTCAGCGGGTTCGGCACCTCGCCCTGCACCGGCGTGCGCGCGCGGCCGCTCATGTGGATATCCGGGATC
>Ga0105240_10010316_pt1 | contig 13151 bp, 9 predicted proteins | sample KBSC54metaG_FD_80426 | JGI IMG/M metagenome (GOLD analysis project Ga0105240, IMG submission 80426) | Corn rhizosphere microbial communities from Kellogg Biological Station, Michigan, USA - KBS C5-4 metaG | ecosystem: Host-associated > Plants > Roots > Rhizosphere > Soil | place: Michigan, USA... | reverse complement strand
TTTAAAACGCCGGCCTGGTTAAATAAATAACGGCTCCGTGCCAGGTCAGGATTATTGACCGCGCCCAGGGAAAGCAAGGCCTTCGGCAACTCATTTCCGATCAACCGCCCGTATCCGGATGAATTATGCGATACTAAATCCCGTTGCAAATCGTAACCCGTATTGTTTCCTTTTAACTGATCGATCATCTTTGTTTTGTCGCTAAACAGCAACAAATTAAGGTCTGCATCATAGTTGCCCGGGATGCCCGCGCCGAGGGTTTCCTGGCCGAACGGCTGTAGTTTGGCGGTTTTCTTAAAAGTAAGGTTCAAGGCCACCTCGTTGCTGACCACCTTATGTTGCAATACCTTAACCGGCTGGTCATTATCGATCACCTGCACCTGGTTTACCACACCCTGCGGGATAGCATTGGTAGCAATAGTGTAACGGTCATCAAGCAGGTTGTCGCCACCCAGATATACCGCCGAAATTGGCCTGTTGTTATAGCTTATCGTTCCGTCTGCTGCAACCGAAATACCCGGCAGCCTTTTGATCACATCGCCTATTACCCTGTCCTGCGGGTTACTGAAATCAGAGACTTTATAACTCAGCGTATCGCCGTTCGTCCTCAGCAATGGCTGCTTGCTGTGGATAACCACAGCCTGCAATTCACTGACCGATTGCACCAGCGTAAAATCCATTTTTGCCGCTAAACTGCTCACCGGCCGGCTTTGCGTTTTGTACCCGATGTAACGGACTTCGAGGTACAATCCTTCTGGCTGTGTACCCACCGGAACGTGCAACACATATTCGCCTTTATTATCAGTCGTGGCAAATGCGATGATGGCACCACCCGGTGCCTTTTTGAGGTTCACACTGGCATAAGGCACTGCTGCACCTGCACTGTCAATCACCGTACCGCTGAGTTGCTGGCCGGACGACGATAAAGGCAACAGGATGCTGCCCAGCAGCATACCTGTTAACCAAATCAACCATCTCATTTCTTTTCCGGTAATTCAATCGGGTTGTTGATGATGGGTGCGGGGGCAGGCTTCATATCTATCTGGGGCCCGCTTTTGCCCGGTACGCCACCGTTCTGAATGGTAAGGGCTCTGGAGAAGGCATTAGGGTCCTTTTGCGCGGTTATCTTCAAACGCGCCATTTCCGTCTCGGTGGTTTTTATAGCATCGTTGGGTAATTTAACCAAATCGGCACTGGTTGCTTTGGCCATACCGGCAAAGTTAAATTGCACTTCCTTTTTGGTATCCCAGGCCTCAACAATCACACCCGGGAGCCCATTAAGTTTCCATGGGCCCGCATGTAAAGGCAGGCTCGGGCAAAACCAGGCGATATAGTTCCGGCCCTTAAAATGCGCCGTTGCTTTCTGACAGCGCAGGCCTCCTTTAATAGCTGTATCTGAGCTAATATGCCAATCGACCACCGGAAAAACTTCCGCTATAAGGTACGCATTGAACAACCCCTCGACCCTGATCATTTTCTTTTCAGCCTGAAACAGATAATATTCTGCTCCGAATTTAGGCTTGGGCAGCCCCGTTGGGGCGGTGCCGTTATCTGGCCGGGGAGTAGTCTTGTAAACACTGGCCCGCTTGCCGGCAAGCAGCACCATGTCCTGCGTAAAGGGGTGCGTGCGGTTGTTGGTATCGCGCACATGGACGAATTTGTAATGGACCACGAACTGGGCAGCTTCGGGTTGCTGTGCGGCGACGCCATGTGCCAACAGGAAGAGCGCTGCGCCTGATAAGATCAATTTTTTCATGATTTTAATAATTTTAGGACAATGGTAAGCGGTCGTTTTCGGCTGCTCAAACTTTTGTGATGTAGCTTCCGGATTTGTTACCCGGAAAGGAAAACTGGTACGTAAATCACAAAAATCGCCCGTTCGTCACATTCCATTACTCCGAATCTTTTGCGCTGTTACCTTTGTTGTTATGCACCGCAGAAAAGCCAGCTACATTATCGAGATTTTGATCCATGCCGTATTTTGGCTGATCGTTTATTTTGCGTTGAAAGCGCTCATCGCTTCTTCTTTTCAACTGTTGGTGAGCGATAAGCACAGCGTATTGAGCCAGGACGGTAAGCTGTTATTTCCTTACGCCTGGATCGTGCTCTGTTTTCTAATGCTGCTATTCTATACGACCAGCTTTTGGTTCTCCAGGAAAACAAATCATTACAGGTGGTGGCTTATTGCAGGCTCACTGATCGTGTTTTATGCTTTGAATTTTTTTGTAATCCAGCACCTGGCTGCTTCGACCGGACTTGTCTCGCATCATCCGGATGCGATCACGCCGGGTCCGCCGCCCCTCGTACATTTAGAAGTGTTTTCGGCAACTAATTGGTGGGGCATGCAACCTGTTATAGCCCTGTTATTTATTTTAGTACCGGGTATTGCAGCTGCTTATTTTTATATCGGCGAATCCATTCGGACCGAACTTTTGCGCAGCCAATCCGAAGCACACCAGCTCAGCACCGAGCTTAAATTTCTCAGATCGCAGGTTAATCCCCATTTCCTGTTCAATACGCTCAACAACTTGTTTTCTATGGCGCAAAGGGAAGGGAAGGAAAACCTGGCCGATAAGATCGCTAAACTGTCAGGCATGATGCGCTACATGCTCTATGATAGCAATACGGACAGGGTACCACTTGAAAACGAAATAGCCTGCCTTGAAGATTGTATTGCGCTGCATCAAATGCGGTACGTTGGTAACCTGGTAGAGATAAGTTTTTACTACCCCGACAATGCTGTCATCGCCCCGATACAATTGGCACCCATGCTGCTTATTCCTTTTTTAGAGAATGCATTTAAACATGGCGTGGTTACGGGGCATCAATGCTATATTGCCATGGAAATTTCAATTGATCAAAAAAGATTCACCTTTACTTGTGAGAATATGGATCATAGCGCCATTAAAAAGATTGAAGTGGAAAAGGGCGGTATCGGCCTGGAAAACGTCAGGCGCCGGCTTGAACTGGTGTATCCCGGCAGGCATAGACTGCTTGCCAGGCCGGAAAATGGAAAATATATCGTAAACCTCCAAATCGACTTATGATGCTTACCTGTATAGCTATTGATGATGAGCCGATGGCACTGGACGTGATAGAACGCTATTGCGCCAGGACCGACCTGGTGCAACTAAAGGCTGTTTTTCTTGAGCCTTTAAAGGCAATTGAATATCTTGGCAGGGAACCGGTTGAGCTGGTGTTTCTCGATATCAATATGCCTGGCATTAGTGGGATGCAGCTTGCACAAACCTTACCGGGCAGGCCGATGATCATCTTTACAACCGCATATAGCCACTATGCGGCGGAAAGTTATAACATAGATGCGGTAGATTACCTGTTAAAGCCGATCATTTTCGACCGTTTTATTATTGCCGTAAACAAAGCGGCAAAGGCCAGCTCTTCGAGCTCCAAAGAGGATGAAACTAATGTTTTCTTCAAAAGCGGCCCGCAAACCTACCCGGTGAAACCCGGTGACATCCTTTACCTTGAAAAAGACGGCAATTATATGACCGTTCATTTAAGAGACCGAAACATACTGATTCGCGAAAATATGAGCGACGTATTCAAACTGGTGCCCGACTCCGACTTTATCCGGATCCACAAATCGTTTGTAATAGCAATCAGGCATATTGGGAAGATCGAAAATCACCAGCTCACTATTAACGGAAAAAAAATACCCGTTGGCAACACCTACCGCGACGCTTTGCGCAACAAGCTGGGGTTAAAATAAACCCTTCAAGTAAAGCATGAATTCAATCAATCGAAAAAGTGAAACATGTTGATTATGAATAAATTACATAAGTACGTCCAATAAACGCAGATTTTATAATCATTGATCATCAGTTAGTTGCGATTGAGTAAAATTAAAATATGCTGATAATCAGCATGTTTCATAGCGTCCGGGGTGTTCCGTGTATGAAAAAATGGAACGTTTTGCCGGCATTTAACCCACTGGCAGGTATTCCCTTTCAAAGCCTGCACACTTAGCATGAGCCGGCTAAAAGTGTGTAAGGAATTCCCCGATAATTATTTAATTATTTAATAATCAATTAGTTAAATATTGTCTAAAATTAAAGTGTCTGATAATCAGTATGTTTCATAGCGTTCGGGGTGTTCCGCGTGCAAAAATGGAACGCTTTGCTGCCAGGAATTTGCAAATCAGGCGAACAGTCGGTGCAGGACTTACAAACCAGACTTTACTAATTTGCGGTTGTTATTGATCGATTATTTGTTGAAAGGCGAAACAATCACGATATTCACCTCCTTATAAACCCACAAATTATAAATTCAGATGTTGAAACTATCCCTTTCCCTGTTAATTTTTATGACTGTCTTCGGGACATTTAAATATTACGGGGCTGCTAACCAGCACGTTGCTAAAAGCCAAACCGCTGATTTCTCGGCAATTAACCATGTTGATTTTACGAAACAGATGAAATGGCCCGATGGCCTAACCGTTACACCATTTACGGGGCCTGATCTGACGCCAAGTCCTGCCTGTATAGCTACTGCGCCAACAGGTGAAGTATTTGTTGGCGTCGATATGATAGGTTCGCTGGGTAAAGACCCCGGCAAAGGCCGCATCATCAGGCTGGTAGATAGCGACAATGACGGCAAGGTTGACAAGCATACCGACTTTGCCGATGTGGATGATCCGCGTGGCATCCTGGTGATGGGGGATAAGGTGTTTGTACTGCATACCGTTTTTACTGCCGGTAAAGCCAGCGGGATGAACCTGGAAGTTTTTGAAGATAAAAATAACGATGGCGTAGCCGACGGGCCGCCAGAACCGCTGATTGAGCATATCAGCAATGCCCATATGTTAGCAGAACGTGGCACCGACCATGCCACCAACGGAATCCGCATGGGTATTGACGGCTGGATCTATATTGCAGTTGGCGATTTTGGTTTCCATGATGCCATTGACCGCAGCGGTAAAAAACTTACCATGCTTGGCGGCGGCATTGTGCGCGTACGCCCTGACGGAACCGAAACGGAAATTTTTACCCATGGTACCCGCAATATTTATGATGTGGCCATTGACCCTTATATGAACGTTTTTACAAGGGACAATACCAACGATGGCGGCGGCTGGAATATTCGTTTTTCACATCATATCCAGTCGGGCGAGTATGGCTACCCTGTATTGTTTCAGCATTTTACTGATGAGATCATCCCCGCGCTTGTTGACCTGGGTGGCGGCTCAGGCACAGGATCGCTGTTTATGGCCGAACCCGGCTGGCCTGAGAAATATAACCATGTACCCATGACTTCCGACTGGGGCCGCAACGAGCTCTTTATTGACCGCGTAACACCTGATGGCCCAACTTTCCAGGTAAAAGAAGAAGACTTTATCCAACTACCCCAGATCACCGATTTAGACGTTGATGGTTCCGGCAGGCTTTACCTTTCGGCCTGGGATGGCGCAGGGTACTCCGGCAGTGACTCAAAAGGATACGTAGTGCGTGCTGTTCCCACCGGATGGACCTATAAGGCATTTCCTGATCTGAAAGCAGCTTCGGTAGCTGATCTGGCCGGCCTGCTTCATTCGGAGAGCGCCGTGGCCCGCTTAAATGCTTCGCAGGAACTCATAACCCGCCCGGCAGATGAAGCAGCTAAAGCCGCGCTGGGAGTTGCTTCAGATGTATCCCAGCCGCTATATGCACGGGTCGCGGGTATTTACACTTACGCGCAGATAACCCGCGAAAAGGGCATCCCGGCGTTAATAGAACTTTCAAAAAATAGCGACGTAAGGGAATTTGCCCTAAAAGCACTTACCGACCGGAAGGCCGATCTGCAAAATGTTCCGATCGAACCATTTTTAGCCGGCCTTAATGACGCGTCTCCACGCGTACAGGCAGCTGCAATCGTATCATTAAACAGGCTCGGCCGGGTTGAAGTAGCAAAGGCTTTGCTGAAAACACCGGTACCGGCAAGCTTTATCGCACCGGCAAAAAACGTTGAAGGGCCGCATGCTACGCCTAACCAGGCAATCGTTCTTCCACACCTGGCGGTAAGGGCGCTGGTAAGCTTAAACGCGGTGGATGCTTGTGTAAACGCCATCGGTACGCAGAACTCGACGCTGGCCTTATGGGCCTTACGATATATGTATGATACCAAAGCCGTTGATGGCTTGATTGCCGCTTATCCAACAGTAAAAAGCGTTAAAACTAAAAAACAAATATTGGTAACATTATCCCGGCTTTATAAAAAAGAGGCGCCTTATGATGCTTCGTGGTGGTGGGGTACGCGTCCCGACTCGCACGGACCGGTTTATAAGGGCGTGACATGGGACGGATCGCCAAAAATTGAAAAATTCCTGAAAAAGGAATGGGCAAAATCTACTTCCACGGGCAAGCAGTTTTATGCCGACCTGAATGCCCGTCATCAAATGGGTATAGCGGTTTTCGGCGGTGAAGAAAAACTTGCCGCGACCAAAGAAGTTAAAGTTGACCTGGAGAAGATCCGCAATAAAAAAGGACAGGTAGGAAAATCGTCGATAGAGGATGTAATGCTGGCCATTGAAAAAATTAAAGGCGATCCGGCTAACGGCAAGCTGCTTTTCACCCGCCAGGGCTGTATAGCCTGCCACACGCTCACCCGCAGCGAAAAGCCGAAGGGGCCTTTTATGGGGCAGATCGGCTCCATCATGACCCGCCAGCAAATAGCCGAGTCGGTGCTTAAACCAAGCGCTTCTATATCACAAGGATTTGCTACGGTAGTAATATCGGCCAAAGGAAACAAGAGCTATACTGGCTTTATTACCGCAGAATCTGCCGACAAAATTGTGATGAGAGACATCGGCGGTAATGTTTACACCGTTAAATCGGCAGACGTGATTAGCCGCAAGGAACTTAAAACATCAATGATGCCGGTAGGAATGGCTAATGCGTTGTCTTACGAGGAATTTGCATCACTGGTGACTTTTTTATCGATGCAGAAAAAGTAAGAGGAATAGGCTTGGAGTTTTGTTGAGAAGGTATATTGATATCAGCATTTGGTCAAAATATTTGCCTTATTGGGCATGACTCAGGATAATCCGTTATATTGGATAAAATTTATAACATGAGTACAGAAAAAGCAATTTTAGCCGGGGGCTGTTTTTGGGGAGTAGAAGAATTGGTGAGGCATTTACCCGGTGTAATTTCAACAAAGGTTGGCTATACCGGCGGCGACGTAAAGAATGCGACATACCGCAACCACGGCACACACGCTGAAGGCATAGAGATAGTTTTTGACCCTTCGCAGTTGTCATACCGCGCGCTGCTGGAATACTTTTTCCAGATACACGACCCAACTACCCGTAACCGGCAGGGCAACGATATCGGTATGTCGTACAGATCGGCAATATTTTACCTCGATGAGGCACAGCACGAGGCTGCTGATGCTTTGATAAAGGAGATGGATACCTCAGGCAAATGGCCGGGGAAAATTGTGACGGCGGTTGTTCCGGCCGGCGATTTCTGGGATGCAGAAGAAGAGCATCAAAACTATTTGCAAAAACATCCTTACGGTTACACCTGCCACTATGAACGGCCTGAATGGACGCTTAATTAAGCGACAGGCTAATTGTGGTTGAGTTAATGCATAGACGCGCCGGGTTGATCTTTGGTTAAGAGATATAGTTTTTTTAAGATAAATAACGATGAAAAAATTCAAAGCTTTAGCCGGGTACGTCATCATTTTATTAACAGCAATTGCCGTTAGCTATGGCCAGTCTCCGAAACCGCTGATAACTTTAAATTCGCTCAGCCCGGAATTTAATACCGTAGTCAGTAAAAACGCTAAGGCCGAGCTTTTGGCTAATGGTTTTTTGTGGAGCGAGGGGCCGTTATGGATAGAAAGTCACCAAATGTTTCTTTTCTCGGACGTAAAGAAAAATATCATTTACAAATGGACCAAAGCAAAAGGCCGGGAAGTTTACCTGTCGCCTGCAGGCTATACAGGCAGCATACCACGTGGCGGGGAGCTTGGTTCAAACGGTTTGTGCCTGAATTTAAAAGGGCAACTGGTGATTTGCCAGGATGGCGATAGGGTAGTGTCAATAATGGATGCACCGCTGGACAAACCTAAAGCAAAATTTATAAAAATAGCAACCAATTATAAGGGCAAAAAGTTCGACAGCCCCAATGACCTCGCCGTTTTAAATAATGGCGATATTTATTTTACCGACCCGCCCTACGGGCTCGAAAAAAACATAAAAGACCCACTAAAAGAAGCACCCTACCAGGGCGTTTACCGGATTTCAACAACCGGGAAAATAACTTTACTTACCGATACGCTGACCCGGCCAAACGGCATCGCATTTTTCCCGGGCAGCAAAACCATATTGATTGCAAACTCGGACCCGGGAAAAGCGAATTGGTATGCTTACGACCTGGATAAGAACGGATTATTTACGCATGGTCGCATATTTTACAGCGCAAACACGGCTGCCAAAACAGCCGCAGGAATGCCCGATGGCTTAAAAATCGATAAAAAGGGTACCGTATTTGCCACGGGTCCGGGTGGAATATGGGTATTTAACCGATCAGGCAAATTACTTGGCAAAATATTAGTTAATGACCTGGCTTCAAATTGCAGCCTGTCGGGCGACGAGAAAACGTTGTACGTTACGTCAAATCACCGGGTTTTGAAAGTGACCTTACGATAAGGCCAGCTCCAATAAATTTAAGCTACAGCTAATCCCTCAGTTATGAAACAGTTTTCCTTTTTATTGATCCTATGCATAGCGGCATCGATGGCCGTGGCACAAACTAATGCGCCGGGTAAACACCTGCCGCGTATTGCCATTGCAGGTATTGGCATTGAATCGAGCACCTTTTCACCGGCGCTCACCGATGAGGCTGCATTTCACGCAAAATTTGGTGATGCTATCTTCTCGATTTATCCTTTCTGGGCACCTGATTCAGCAATTCGTAAGGCGGCGGTATGGGTTCCGACAATAGACGGCCACGCTCTGCCGGGCGGAGCTGTTACCAGGGCAGCTTATGAATCGCTGGTTGGAAAAACGCTGGCTGCACTTCAAAAAAATGGGCCTTACGACGGCTTATTTTATGATATCCACGGGGCAATGAGTGTGGTCGGTTTGGATGACCCGGAGGGAGATTTCTTAGTCCGCATAAGAAAAGTTGTGGGTAATAAGACCATCATTTCAACAGCAATGGATTTGCACGGCAACGTATCGTGGCGACTGGCTGAAAACAGCGACCTGATCACCTGTTACCGCATGGCACCGCATGAAGACGCAGTGCAAACCAAACGCCGTGCTGTGACTAACCTGATCGACCGGCTTGAAAGCGGGAAAGGGAAACCGGCCTACAAGGCTTATATAGCTGTCCCCATTCTGTTGCCCGGTGAAAAGACAAGCACCAGGATCGAGCCGGGCAAAAGCCTGTATGAGAAAGTATGGCCGGCTGCCAAACAGGAAGGCATCGTTGATGCGGCGATATGGATAGGTTACGCCTGGGCCGATGAGCCGCGAAACCATGCAGTAGTAATGGTTACCGGTGATGACAAAGCCAAGGTGACCGGCACAGCCGAGTACCTGGCTAAAAGCTTCTGGGATGTGCGGAATGGGTTCAAGTTTGTTGCGCCCACAGGCAATTTAAAGGAATGCCTGGATAAAGCGATCGCCAGCACAAAACGTCCTTTTTATATCAGCGATTCCGGCGATAACCCGACAGCCGGGGGCGCAGGAGACGTGACCTGGACATTAATACAAATATTGAAGCGACCGGAATTTAAAACAGACAAAGGGCCATCACTTATTTACGCTTCTATCCCGGGACCCGAACTCATTAAAAAGGCCATTGAGGCTGGCGTTGGTGGTCACGTGGATGGCTATGCAGGTGCCAAAGTGGATGCGAGGCTTGCCCCGCCGGTACACATCACAGGCACAGTCGAATCAATTGTAAAGGGTGATATTGATGCCGAAGTGGAAGCCTCTATAAAAATGGGAAGCGTGCATATCATCGTAACGCAAAAACGGAAACCATATCACCATGAAAACGATTTTACCAAACTGGGCCTTAACCCGCGGACGGCTGATATTGTTGTGGTAAAGATAGGTTACCTGGAGCCTGAACTATTTGCCATGCGCGCCGATTGGCTGCTGGCATTAACACCGGGTGGGGTAGACCAGGATATTGAGCATTTACCCTATAAGCGATTAGCCCGGCCTATTTTTCCGTTGGACAGGAATAAGAAAGATCCTGATTTGAAGGCGAAGTTGGTGCCGGTGCTGTAGATTACAGTAGACACCCTCAATGTGAAACTGGTGCGACACTGGATTAATTAATGCGGAACCTGTCGATTGGTGGATTCTTGGGCACGGAATTGCCATGTACCCTCCGTATTTACAATTTGTGAACCGTCTGGAAATAGCTATTTAACCTGATGACAAACGTTTGTGCGAAATTCAATGCTGCACCCTTCAAAATCTCAAATAGATAATAGGTTTTTACTATCAATATGTATTTACCATACTGTTGCTTCTATTTTGATGGTGATCAAATAAACATGTGGACTAACTTAATATCCATAACGTTTAGGCACTCATTTAGCTCCACCCTGTATTAACGGCGAATTAATAGTATGCCGATTTGAATTACTTACTTCTTTTTCAAGCCTGATTAATACACTTCTAAATAAAAAATCACCTCGCTTTTTCTTTGTGAGTCTCCTCATCTGAATTGTTTTATCAAACGTTTGCGCATTGTTTTGCCGGCGTATTTGAACAAACAATTATTATGTTGCATGTATGATCTATTGTTTTTATCGTACTGATTATAAGGTAAATGGCATCCTATAGCAAATTAACCGATCCGGAATTAACTAATCTTCTTAAGAATGGAGATCATTTGGCCTTTACTGAAATATATAATCGTTATAAATTCATCCTGCATGCACACGCCGTAAATAAGCTTCGTGACCGTGAGGAGGCCAGAGATATTATCCAGGAGGTTTTTACCTATCTGTGGTCAAAGCGCGAGATAATCAAGTTTTCCGGAAGCCTGTCCGGTTACCTTTACGGAGCAATCCGTCACGCCATACTAAACAAAGTAACCCGCAAACAAGTCCGGGAAAAATACTTCGATTCTCTTAAATCCTTTGCTATAGATGGAGATGTAGTAACTGATCACCTTATCAGAGAAAGCCAGCTCAAAGGCTACATAGAAAAGGAGATCGCATTGTTGCCACCAAAAATGAGGGAAGTATTTGAATTGAGCAGAAAGGAATATTTGAGCCACAAGGAAATCGCCTGGAAGTTGGAGATATCTGAGCAAACTGTCAGTAAACAAATTACCAATGCCTTAAGGATTCTTAAAGTAAAACTTGGAATTTTGATCTATTTGTTTTTTATGATGCATCGTTAGTCAGCCATAAAATATTTTTTTTTATTTTTCTACCTGTTTCACCCTTTCATCTTTCCTTACAATTAATTAAGGCAGAATTAGCCTTTAATTAACATGGAAGATAACGAATTAAAGGCATTATTGGAGCGTTACAGAAATGGAAGCGCCACCGCGGAAGACAAAGCATTTTTAGAAAGCTGGTACTTAACAAATAACCAATCAGCCCCCTTTGAAATGCCGGATGAAGACCGGCACGAAGATGTGGATAGGGTATGGGCAATTATAGAAAAGAGCGCTGCCCCGCAAAAAAAAAATAACTTAAACTACGGGCTGGCTATTGCGGCTTCCGTGCTCATCTTTGTTGCAGTTGGAAGTTATTTCTTCATCCACTTAAAAAACAAAACTCCCCAAAATATTATTGCAAAAAATGATATAGCTCCCGGTAAAAACGAGGCAACCCTAACCCTTGGAAACGGCAAAAAAATCTCGCTGACCAATACAGCTAATGGAGTTATCACGCAACAATCCGGAATAGAAGTCATCAAGTCAAAAAATGGCCAGCTGATTTACAAAGTACTAAACACTGCTGAATCTGCAGTCGGTGATACAAGTAAAACAACATGGAATACCATTACAACACCCATGGGGGGACAATGGCAGGTTATACTGCCTGACAATTCAAAGGTATGGTTAAATTCTGCGTCCTCTTTAAAATACCCTGAACGCTTTGCAGGTAATACACGGAATGTGGAGCTTAAAGGCGAGGCCTATTTCGAAGTGTTACATAATAAAAAAATGCCGTTTCATGTGAAGTGCGACAGGCAGGAAGTAGAAGTATTGGGAACCCATTTTAACATAACAGCCTACCCGGATGATCCAAATATAAAAACCACTTTATTAGAAGGGGCTGTTCGGGTGTCACAGCCTGATAAAAATATCACGAAACTGCTAAAGCCCGGTCAGGAAGCGGTACTGTCGGATATTGGGATTACCGTAACCGATGTAGATGCGGAAGATGCGATTGCCTGGAAAGATGGGGTGTTCCTGTTTAATGATGATCGTTTGGAAGAAATTATGAAAAAAATAAGCAGATGGTACAATGTAGATGTGGAATTTAAAGACGAACTGCTAAAAAAAGAGACGTTTAGTGGCACTGTTTCCCGTTTTGCCCAGGTTTCCCAGGTGTTGAGAAAACTGGAGGCTTTGGGGGGGGTATCGTTTCATATGGAACCTCGTAAGATCATCGTGACAAGAACATAAATGCAGGTATAAAACGAAATGTTCTTTTTTTAAATATTAAAAAACAAACGGGAGCACAATAAGCAGCTTCCTGAATTTACAAACCTAACTAACAAAAAAATGAAAAATCATCAGCCGTCCGGACCATAACTATAACGATTGTAGCTGAATAAAAAAATGCCGGAGGTGCTGCGAACACTACCGGCAAAATCATTCAGGTACCCAAAAAAATGTCGTGAAACAAATTAAGCATGGACTTAACCCAAACAATCAAATGTATAAAAATTCTACAAATTTTATGAGCAGGCATTCCTCCTGCATTAAGAAAATCCTGAATGTAATGAAGCTAACAATACTATTACTCATTGCTTCCATGCTTCAGCTAAGTGCTGCAACTCTTGCGCAGAATATCACCATGAACAAAAAGAATGTACAGCTTAACGTGGTATTTAAGACAATCCGCAAGCAGACCGGTTATAACGTACTATGGAAGCCCGATGTTTTGGACGCATCAGTCCGTATTGACGCCAATTTTAACAATACGCCCTTAGAGGA
>Ga0105240_10010313_pt1 | contig 13152 bp, 8 predicted proteins | sample KBSC54metaG_FD_80426 | JGI IMG/M metagenome (GOLD analysis project Ga0105240, IMG submission 80426) | Corn rhizosphere microbial communities from Kellogg Biological Station, Michigan, USA - KBS C5-4 metaG | ecosystem: Host-associated > Plants > Roots > Rhizosphere > Soil | place: Michigan, USA... | reverse complement strand
GTAATCCCGTACCGGTGAACAGGGGTGCCCCTGGCCGCAGAACTCTTCGGTACGCGCCAGGCCGATTTCCAATCCCGGCGCAGGATTAAAGGTAAAGCGCAGGCCGTTGTAGAATGTATCGCGTTGGATGCGTGGGCCATCCAGCATGCCGACAAAAAACTGCGCCTGCCACGGCCCTAGCCAACGCAGGATCGGCCAGGTCGAAGCGGAGGTGTCGAGCCGCTCCAGCCCGATCTTCGGCATCGGGCGGGCATTGTTGGACAGCGAAAGGGCCGATACCCAACCCGGCCCCCACCATTGCGACATGTATCCGCCATACAGCAGCAGCGAGCCGGCCCTCTGCGCGATATAGGATTCATCGGGCATCAGCTTGGTGGTGTTGCCCCTGAAATTCTGGGTGAAGCCGCCGATCGCCAGTCGCGCCGCTGTGGACTGGGAATTGTAGTCGAAAATGAATTGGGCCTGGCCCTCGCCGCGCGCCATTCCATCGAAACCGTAAACCAGGCCCGGCCTGTTGGTGGCGTCGATGTTCAACGATGCGGATAGACCCGGGCTGTTTTCGGCGCGGGCTCGCGCCAGAACCCGGGCTGCGGCGGCCCGTACCGATGGCGGCTGTCCGGCCAGAGGATTGTCCCGCAAATCCTTGACGATGCTCTGCCACGGGAGGGGCCAATGGGTGGTGATCCCGTCGATCACCCCAGTGGCGGCCAGAAGCTCGATATCGCCGCGGAGCTGATTGTCTCCGACTTCGGCCCAGGGCGATGCAAGTGACTGTACTGTTCCGTACAAAACAACTGCCAAGGCAAGGCTTAGGCGCCTTGCCCAATATTCGCGTATCATGAAATCGGTCCCTCGGGCGGCGGCACCATAAGGGGTTTGTGCGGCAGCGAAAACCCCGCCGGGGGTCATCAGGACAGGGATACTTGTCCAGTCCCTGGCCGCTGGAGCCAAACGGAAGCCTCTGGAGCCGGTTTGCTCCACGGCCGCGCCATTTTTACAATCGAGAGGTAATCCCGCCTCAGGCAGACCGACGGCTACAACGCGAGAGATAGCCCTCCCAAGACGTCCTGACGGGGTCTCTGCTCACCCCTCGCGGGCCACGGGGGGCGGGCCCGGTGGCGGCCCTGCCTCACAGGAGGCCTCTCTGCACCGGCATCAGAAAGAGCTGTTTCAAGCCAGGTGTTTTGAGGAGGCGAGACCAAAGCGCGGGTCGACGGTCAGCGCCTGACCCGGGGAACCCCGCCTCAGCAAGATCGTCTTGCGCTTCGGCCGCGATGGACCTCGATTTCCCCGCAAACCCTCGAAAACTGGACATTAACGGCGGGCCCGTGTCATGAAACAGACCCCTTCGGAAAGCGTCGACATGTCTGTCACAAAGCCTGTTCGCAAAGCTGTTTTTCCCGTTGCCGGCATGGGAACCCGTTTCCTGCCCGCCACCAAGGCGGTGCCCAAGGAAATGCTGCCGGTGGTGGACAAGCCCGTGATCCAATATGCCGTCGAAGAGGCCCGCGAAGCCGGCATCGAGCAATTTGTCTTCGTCACCGGCCGCGGCAAACACGTCATCGAGGACCATTTCGACCATGCCTATGAGCTGGAATCCCTGCTCGAAGCGCGGGACAAGACCGCCGAATTGAACAGCCTGCTGGAGTCCCTGCCCCTCACGGGGTCGGTCGGTTTCATCCGCCAGCAGCAGCCACTGGGCCTGGGCCATGCCGTCTGGTGCGCGCGCCATTTCGTGGGCAATGAGCCCTTCGCAGTCCTTCTGCCAGACGATCTGATGGTCGGCGCACCGGGCGCCCTGTCGCAGATGACCCGCGCCTATGACGAAGTCGGCGGCGGAATCATTGTGGCCGCCGAAGAAAAGACTCGCGAAGAAACCAAGCGTTACGGCGTGGTCGATCCAGGCGCCGTCAAAGGCAATGCCACCGAAGTGAAGGGCGTGGTGGAAAAGCCGGACCCCGCAAAGGCGCCGTCCAACCTCTGCATCATCGGCCGGTATATCCTGCAGCCACAAATCTTCGGCGAACTGGACCGCCAGGAACGGGGCGCCGGCAATGAAATTCAGCTGACCGATTCCATGGCCAAGATGATCGGGCGCATGCCGTTCCACGCGGTCAAGACCGATTGCGCGCGCTTCGACTGCGGCGACAAGGTGGGCTTTCTGCACGCCAATATCGCGGTCGGCCTTTCGCGGCCGGACATCGCGCCTTCCTTGCGTGACATCCTAAAAAACATCACGCCGTGAGGAAGGCCGCGTGAGGCGGTTATCTGCCCTGGCGATCATTGTCCCGATACTGACGGGATGCAACTCCTCAGGCACATCGAGCTATGCCCAATATTACCAGGTGCTGCGCCAAAGCGTGACGGCCAGCTTGGGCGACGGGCGGATCACCAAGGATCAGGCGGAGGCCATTCCTTATGCCAGCATGGGTTATCGGGTGAATGGCGCGTCCGAACAGCTCGTAGTCCTGGCAACCGATGCGAATGGCGAACAGCTTTGGACATCCTCCGCTCGTATCGTAATCACCACTCGCGGAGGCCGCATTACCCGCACGGTAGGGCTTGAGCGGGACATTGTAGGCATGGCTCCCAAGATCGGAGAGCAGATGCCCGAGATCGCGGCCGCCCTCAAAGGCGATCTGACCTATGCGCGCGTCCAGGATTTTCCTTGGCTTCCCGCTTATGCCGTGACGCTAAATTGTACCTTGTCGCGCAAAGGTGCACAGACCATCGTGATCCTCGGGCGCGGCATCGCGACCCAACGGGTTGACGAAGTCTGCCGAAGCGCAAACCCGCGATGGTCTTTCACGAACAATTATTGGATCGATCCCGATACCGGCCTTTGTTGGCGCAGCCGTCAACATATCGACCCGCAAGGCGGCGCGATCGAAACGGAAATCCTGCGGCCGCCGGCTTAAAAAATAAGGGAGCCCACATGGCTCCCTTACTTCCAAATCCCAAGAAATGATCAGACGATTACGGAGTGGTTCCCGTAGTGGACGTCGAAGTCGTAGTTGCGGTCACGACGTTGTCGTTCCCACCACCGGATGCCACCAGGGCAATGCCGCCGGCTACTATGCCCAAGCCCAACACCATCAGCATCGTGTTGTCGGTGGACTGCGCTTTCTTCACACCCGCGGGCTTGCCGGGAGCGAGCGGGGCCGCGGCGTTGGTACCAGCAAACGCGCTCGAAACAAGCAGGCTCGTCGCCAGGATGGCCGCACCGATAGTCCGCATGGAAAACTCCTTCAATGGTCTGTCTGCCCTGGCTTTTTTTACGAGACCACAGACAGGAATGTCAATCAAACTGGTAAACAGGAGAAAGTTGCAGGCCCGAAAGCCCTCGTTTAACGACTTTCGAGGAACCTAACTCCCGAACGCGGAACTCTGGTAACGGTTGCGATTTTTCAGGCCCAAAGGACAGATTCATGGCCCATTTACATCCTGTTATCCTTTCAGGTGGTGTGGGCACCAGGCTCTGGCCCCTCTCGCGCAGCCATTTTCCCAAGCAATTGTTAGCCCTTACGGGCGATAGAAGCCTGATACAAGACACAGCGCGGCGGGCGACCGGACCCGGATATACCGCGCCAATCATCGTCTGCAACGTCGAACACCGTTTTCTGATCGCCGAACAGATGCGGGCGACCGGCGTCTCCCCCCAGGAGATTTTGCTCGAGCCTCAGGGCCGCAATACGGCGCCCGCCGCAGCCGTTGCGGCGCTCATTGTTGCTGAGAAAGACCCCGATGGTCTTCTCCTGCTGATGCCAGCGGACCATGTCATCCGCGATGTCGAAGCGTTCGGGCGGGCCGTTGATTCGGCGTCAGTTGCCGCAGCCGAAGGGTACCTTACAACCTTTGGCATAGCGCCCACCAGCCCGGAAACCGGCTATGGCTATATCCAACGGGGGCCAGCCCTGTATGGAAACGAAAAGAGCTTTTCGGTCCGCCGCTTTGTCGAAAAACCCAATCGAGCAACCGCTGCGAGCTATGTCGAAGCTGGTGATTTTTACTGGAACAGCGGCATGTTCCTGTTTCAGGCAAAAAGTTTCCTGGCCGAATTGGAAAGGCTTGAACCGGCCTTGCTGGCTCAATGCTTTGCCGCTGTCCGGGATGGCAGACGGGACCTCGATTTCTTCCGCCTGGACGCGAAGGCTTTTGAGGCCTGCAAATCCATTTCCATCGACTATGCCGTAATGGAACACACTGCGAAGGCCGCCATCGTGCCGGTGGAAATGGGATGGAGCGACATCGGTTCCTGGGAAGCTTTATGGGATGCCTCAGATAAGGATGACGCGGGAAATGCACTGATGGGTGACGCGGTTCATCACGGATCCCGACACTCCTACCTGCGCAGCGAAGGCCCTTTGGTGGCCGCGGTCGGTGTTGAAAACCTGATCGTGGTGGCAACCAAGGACGCTGTCCTGGTGAGCCGCAAGGACGCATCCCAGGACGTGAAGAAAATCGTCGAGCAGTTGGAGCGAGACGGCCGAGAGCTGCATGTCACCCATCGCAAGGTCTATCGGCCTTGGGGCACCTATGAAGGCCTCGACATGGGCGAGAATTTCCAGGTCAAGCGCATCACCGTCAATCCTGGCGCCAAACTGTCGCTGCAGATGCATCATAGGCGGACGGAACATTGGGTCGTCGTATCGGGGATCGCGCGCGTGACGCGCGATAGCGAAGTCTTCACCCTCAAGGAGAATGAATCGACTTTCATTCCGCTGGGCGCGAAGCACCGGCTGGAGAATATCGGTTCCGAACCTCTGCAAATTATCGAAGTGCAGTCCGGCCGCTATCTGGGCGAGGACGACATCATCCGCTTCGAGGACAGTTACGGCCGCTAGCCTATTGCTTGGCGAGGACCGCCAGGGATGCCAGCGACACCGCGAACTGACTGAAGATGGATGAGACGTCCAAGATCAGCTGCCGCGTATTGAGCGGCGTCACATCGCGCGGCACCACAATGGTGCTGCCGGGCGGCAGATTCTGGGCATCGAAACTCAACCAGGATTTCTGAATCCGGCGTGCCGATCCGTCGGGCAACACAACAAAGGTGAGCGATTCATCCGAGGTAGCGGCGTAACCGCCCGCCCGCTCGATATAATCCTCCAATGTCATTCCCGCTCGATAAGGAAAGCTCCCTGGCTGCATCACCTGACCCAGCACCGCAATCGTGCTGGGGCGCTGCGGAATATAGAGCACATCGCCCGCTTCCAGCAGCGGGTCCATTTCTGGTTTGGACGCAAGCACACTGGGATCAGCCGTGATCGAGACACGTCCAACTGCCTTTTGGTTACGCAACTCATTCACAAAGGTCTGCATAGAACCGAAGGTCGCGGGGTCGATCTTGTCGTTTCCGACCCTTGTCATAGCAATGACCAGTTCGTTCTCGATTTCACTGGCGGCACGCAAATAGCCTTCATGCTCCGCCGCGGCGGCCGATTTGCGCAGGAACACCGCCCCGGCGGGATATGCCGTGTTGGTCAGCCCCCCCGCCCTCATGAGTAGATCCGACAAATGCTGGCCGCGGGTGATGGGATAAGAGCCGGCAAACCGCACTTCACCCTGCACGGTGACGGCACCGATGCCGGCATTGGTGAAGACCTGATTGAAATGCACCGTATCCCGGGGGCGCACGACATAGCTGACAAGCGTGGGCTGACGCAGGGGCAGCGACTGCTGCCGCGTCACACTCTTGCCGGTTTGATGATCGACCGCCGTCGTGATGAGTTCGATGCCACTCTCATCCGCCCAGTTCAACGTGCCTCCCGCCGCTTGCACCATATCATTGAGGGTTACATTGGGCCCGACGAAATAGGAACCGGGCCCCCGCACGGCGCCATCCAGGCGCGCACGATGCTCGATCAGAAAATTGATCAGAATAAGCGGATCGACATTCAGTTGCCGCACCAGTTCGCCGAACGTCTTGATCTCGCGATTGGACGCGAAGCGCCCAGCAGAAAGCGGCGCCTCCTGGAAATTCTGCGCTGGCTGAGGAACAGACTGCTGCTGAGAATTCATGTTTCCCATGTTACCCGGAGCACCATACATGGGACCGCCGCCATACATCGTATTGGCGCCATACATGGGGCTGGCGCCATATGGCGAGTAAACCGGCGCTCCATTTGGAACGGCGATCTGGGAATTGGTGTCTGCACCCGCGCCCGCCATCATTGAGGGTGCGATGGGAACAGTTCCGTTGCCGGCCTGGAAAGCCGAATCTTGCCGGATGTCATGCTGCAGGCCTGTCTGATCCTGTTTTTCCAGCGCCGCTTCCCGGCTGCCGAGATCCAGCGTTCCAGGCGCCCGCAGCTCCATCAATGAAATGATATCAGCGCGTTGCACATCCGGCGGGGCGCTTGCCAGATCGTCCAGTGCGAAGGAAAGCTCATCGACCTTGGATACTGGCAGTGTCGCCACCGTCTGCGGCAGACTACCGGCATTTGGCAAGGTGGGCCGGGTCGCCGACATGACGATGCTCTGATCGACCAACGGATTGCGGAGGATCGCCTGATCCGCTGCCAGCTTTTCCAGATAGGCTCGTACCACATTCGACAGCAAGGAGACTTCGCCGACCGACAGCGGTCTGACAAAATCATCCGATTGGAGATTCATGTCTTCGCGGCCGTTCAATACCGCTACTGGCGTGAAGGCCACCAGCGAACGCAGGAGAGTGCCAGGATCCTTGCGAACAACAATTCCGAACAGCGTGTAGGGCGACGGTCCGAGCGCGCCGGGCGCTTTCAGCATCTCCGACAATTTCGTGCCCGACGCGACCGGATAGCCGCCGGCAAGGCCGGTGCCGCCCGATAGGGTTGCCTGGCTCGCAGTCTGGTCCGCCCCGAGCTGCACGAACAGGATTTCGCTGTCCCTGACCTGGCCCGTTTCGTTCCCCAATGCCTTGAGATTGGTATTGCCCTGTGCATCGATCTCAAGCACGGACAGACGATAACGTCCCCGCACTTCCTGTCCGCCCGCCAAGGACAGCAAAGCCCGCGCCGACATGCCGGACTGCCCCGGCGCCAATTCAAATATGCCCGGCTGCCGCACAAGTCCGGATACTGCAAGCGTGCGGCCCAAAGGCGCAACAATAATCCGATCGCCGTCTGCCAGGCGCAGATCGGACACGGCGCCGCCACTGGTCAGAATGCTGTAAAGATCGACCGTACGCTGCTGGCTGCCATGCTGAATTTTGATGCCACGCAAAGAACCTGTTTTCTTGATCCCGCCAGAGACGAGAATGGCATCGACTACCGACGACAGCCCGGTCAGAAGCCTCTGCCCCGGTACACTGACTTCGCCGGAAACCAGCACGCTGATCTGCCGCACGCGACCGACCGAAACGGCGGCGTCCGTTGCGACATAAGCGCGATGGACCGCGGCTTCGAGATCCTGACGGAAACTGCCAAAGCTGCGTCCTGTGGCGGGAATAGGGGCCAGCCGCGGAAGCACGACCTGGCCGTTGCGGTTGACCTCCGCGCGCAATTCGCTGTTTTCCTGCCCCCGCAGCGAAACAATGATTTGATCGCCAGGCCCCAGAACGTAATCGTCCTGTACGGCGCCGGTCTGCGCCATGGTGATGTTGCGCCCTCGCCCCAGCTGTTCATATCCGAACTGCTCAAGCTTGGTGCCCGCGCGTGCAGACAGAATCTGTTCGAGCCGAGACGCAGGCAAAGGCGGACCATTCTGCGCCGGTGCGGCCTGAACTATTACATTCCCCTGCCCGCTTCCGGAAAAGTCTGAGGAAGCGCTCGATCCTTGCTGACCGTACTGCTGCCGTAGTTGGTTCAGAAGATCGGACGACCCGGTCGGCAAAGCCTGTGCGTGAACAGGTTGGGGGGAGACAACAGCAAGCCCAACCGTCACGAGCGGCAGCAAAAGTCCCGCCAGAAAAAAGGCTTTGCGCAGGCTGAAATCTGCTAGCGCCCGGCAAGTTCTCGACATAGGCCCCTCAAGGCGCATCAACCATGGCGCTTTAGCACAGGCAAAGCGGCCTGATAACTAAAAAAAGAATTTTCTTGCAATTGCTTAGGTGAAAGGCAAGGAAGGCTCAGGCGATCGATCGAAGGCGGAAGCGTGCGGGCAAGGGCAGCCAAAAGCCCCGGGAATGGACGCCTGATTCTGTGGGCCTTCCTATCCCTGACGGGAATGGCGCACCCGGCTTCGGCCGCCAATGCCGCCCCGCTCACCCGCAACAATTTCGGCACCGTCGGCATGATCGACATGCCCAGCGCCGGCATGGCGCCGGACGGTGAATTTTCTGTCGGCGCCAGCTTTTTTCAGAAAACACAGCATTATAATTTCAATTTTCAAGTATTACCGTGGCTGGAGACATCGTTCCGCTACTCCGGTCTCCAACACTTCGATCCCGCTTATCCCGTCTATTACGACCGCAGCTTTGCCATCAAAGCCAGACTGTGGGATCAGACGAAAATTCTTCCGGCCGTGGCGTTCGGCATCAACGATGCGGTCGGTACCGGCATTTACAGTGGAGAATATCTTGTCGCGTCCAAGCGCGTTGGCGACTTTGACGCCACACTTGGCGTGGGCTGGGGACGATTGGGATCAACCGCCCTGTTCCGCAATCCTCTCACATCGATTTCGAAGCGATTTGAAAACAGACCCGATTTCACGACACCGGGCGGGACGAATTTCAATGTCTTCTTGCACGGCCCAAACGCGGGCCTATTTGGCGGCGTGGTGTGGCATACACCCGTCAAAAATTTATCCCTTATTGTCGAATATAGCAGCGACAATTATTCACTGGAGCGATCTCGCGGTGGGTTTACGCCGCGCAATCAGATGAATTACGGCGCCTCCTACCAAATCGGCGACAACATCTCGATAGGACTGGATTGGCTCTATGGACGCAGTGTCGGCGGAAATATTCTGTTCCAACTCAATCCCGCGAAGACAGCGTATCCTGCCAAGCTGGAACCAGCACCTGTGGAGTTTGCGGTACGAAGTTTGGATGAGCAGCAATTCGCGACCCAGACGATTTTGCGCCAAAATCGCGGAATCTCCTCCTCGCTTCGAAAAGCCGGTGTAGATCGGGGTAATTTCGTTGACGCACTTTGGCGACAAAAAGACGTTCATGACGTAGAAGTCCGCGGCGCTTCGTTAGTTCTCACCACTTCTGGTGACGCCGGCGCACAGTGCATCACTGCCGCGCAGCTTGCGGAAATCTATGGCAGCGGCATTCGAACAGTGATGATACGTGCCGGAAACGGCCAGCTGACCTCCCAGTGCGTAACCAACGGCGCGACATTGCCTGCCTACATCAGCTCTGCGGGAACAGGGACCCATGAGACAATCGCACGCCACGCGGAGATTTCAACATCGGTCATAGATGCGGTGGGGACCGATATTGGGATGGTCACAAAAGCCATCCGCAGCGATGCCCGCGCTCAAAAAATCGCGATAGAAGCGATCTCTCTTACAGACAGCGTCGCAACGGTATATTATGGAAATATCCATTATTTCGAAGAAGCGGATGCACTTGATCGCTTGACGCGTCTTCTTATGAAAGATGTCCCACCAGGCATCGAGAAATTCCGCTTGATCGCCGTCGTGAACGGCGTTCCTCAACAAGAGTTCAACATACTGCGCGGTCCGCAAGAACGTAAATTTTCACAAACCGGACGGCTCGCCGTCTTCGACACGGACACCGGCGCAGATGTGAAGCCCGCGCCGTTGCAAAACCCGATTCTGGCGGCAGCGGCGCTGCAAAGCTATCCCCGCTTTTCCTGGAGCTTATTTCCGCAACTTCGGCAGGAATTATTCGATCCGGACAATCCGTTCGCCGTCCAACTGACGGGAGCGGCAATTGCAACACTTGAGGTCCTACCGGGGCTCACTCTGAATGGCGAGGCTGAAACCAGTCTTTTCGACAATTTCAGCACCAATCGCCGGTCCGACAGCGTCCTTCCGCATGTTCGAAGCGATTTCCTAGAATATTTCGCGCGCGGGAAAACCGGAATCGGCGAACTGGATGCTCAATATCGTTTCCGGCTTGCCCCGACCATATTTGCGGTTGCCAAAGCTGGCTATCTGGAAAGCATGTTCGCGGGTGCAGGAGGTGAAGTGTTGTGGCGGCCTGAGGGACAGCGATGGGCGCTGGGCGGCGACGCTTATCAAGTCTGGCAACGCGGCTTTGATCGGCTGCTGGATCTTCAGAAATACAACACATTTACAGGCCACATATCGCTCTATTATGCCTCGCCGTGGCACGAGCTGAATTTTATACTCAGCGCCGGTCAATATCTCGCCGGCGATCGCGGTCTCAGCCTGCAAGTCACACGCCGGTTTTCCACAGGCGTGGAAATCGGGGCCTTTTTCACCAAGACAAATATTTCCGCCACTCAATTCGGCGAAGGCAGTTTCGACAAGGGCATCGTGATCCGTATTCCGCTCGGATGGGCATTGCCAGTCGAGACTCAAGGAGTTTGGGGGCTGGATATCCGCCCCGTTCAACGCGACGGAGGGCAGCGGCTGATGGGCGACGCGGTCTTATTCGAAGAAACAAGACGCACTAACAATGCAGGCCTTCTCCAGAGCGAAGGTGCATTGCCGTACTAAAAAGGTGGTGAGCCCGGATGGGATCGAACCATCGACCCTCTGATTAAAAGTCAGATGCTCTACCGCTGAGCTACGGGCCCACAATGGCGGGGTATACGCATTGCCCCCGAGAAGGTCAAACTAAGCTTTCAGGGGAATGCTGTTCTCCTCCAGCCCGGCAATGGCCGAGCGCCCCATTGCCAGCACTGCTTCGATGGCGCTACCGCCTATATGAGGCGTGACCATAAAGTTTGAAAGCGAAAGCAGCTCCTGGTCAGCAGGTGGCTCTGACGCGAACACATCAAAGGCTGCCGCCGACAAATTGCCTTCGATGAGTGCGATCTTCAGCGCGACCTCATCAACAATGCCCCCACGTGCTGTATTGATCAGTACCGCCCCTGGCCTCATTTGCGACAGGCGCGCCCGACTGAGAAGATTTGCAGTGCCGGGATCAAATGGCACATGCAAGGTGACAACATCTGAACATGCCAGAAGCGCGTCCAGACCGGCCGCCTCCACGCCATGTTCACGATAAAAATCGGACTGATCAACTATATCATATGCCATGACGCGGCAGTTAAATGGCTTGAGAAGCGTGACAAGATCCTTGCCGACGTGGCCGCATCCTATGATGCCCACAACTTTATCGGTCAGCTGCCGGCCCTGGATTTGGCGCCACATCCCCGATCGAATCTCGGCAGCCGCCTGGGGCACATGGTGCAACAGCGCGATCATGAAGCTCAACGCCAACTCGGCGACGGACCGCTTATTGACCCCGCCGCGCCAGCCGAGCCGCTTACCGTGACGGGCAAGAGCGTCGGCGTCGATATTGTCCAACCCAACGCCATATTTGCTGATGACCTGAAGCTCGGGCAATCGCGAAACCAGATCAGCATCTATCCGCTCCAGAGCAACTATTGCCTTTTCATGCCCTTGCAGAAACGACAAAAGATCTGCGCCCTCCAAAGAGGCCCCCGCATCATTAAAAGTGACGTCGGAATAAAGGTGCAAGAGTTCTTCGCGCAACACGGGGTTCTTGGAAAATGAGCGCGATGTAACGGCAATCCGCCCTGCTGTTCGCACGATATTCATGCCGCGATGGCGTCCAAACCGCGCACTTCTGACAGGAACGTCCTGCAATATTTTGAGAAGTCTTCCGTAACGGGTACCACCACTCGCTCGATGCAGGCATTCTGATCAGGCAGGATGAGCACCAAGTCCTTACCGATATTCTTCTTGTCTCGTCCCAGGGCGTTCAGCAAGTCCCCGGACGGAATCGCAACATCTTCAAATCCTCTATAATTCTTTTGCAGAGTTGGATGCATGCGATTGAAATGATGGACCGGCAAGCGGCCCATTCGCACCGCGACGTAATTGGCCATGTCCGCGCCGATACTCACCGCAATCCCATGCGGAATACGGAATCCCGTCGCCGTTTCAATTGCGTGACCAAAGCTATGACCATAATTCATTACCATTCGCGGCCCGCGATCAAATTCGTCGATTTCGATGATCCGCTTTTTTATTTCCAACGAAGAGCGAATAGCGCGTTGCATGACCAGCGGATCGCTAAACAGCGTATCAAACTCCTTCGCCAGTCGATCAAAGCTCGCCGGTCCATCGATTACATGCACTTTCAACATCTCCCCGACGCCGGAATGAACGTCTTGCGGGATCAGCGTATCGAGAAATTCCCTGGCTACCGCTATTTTGCGGGGAGGATAGAAATTGCCGACTAGGTTTTTGATACCAGCCGCATTTATCGAGCTTTTGGATCCTATGCAGGAGTCTGCCTGAGCCAGCAGCGTCGTAGGAAGAAACACCCAGTCAATACCGCGGAACAACACTGACGCCATAAAGCAGCTTAAGTCTTGAATGATCCCCCCGCCGACCGCAATGAGGGTGTGGTCCCGCCTGATGTTCGCTTGCGCCAGGCGAGCCACCAAGCCTGGAGCTTCCTCGAGGGACTTGATGCTTTCGGTCGCGGGCAGCGCGATCACGGAGCGCGCGCCTGCCAGCAGCAACCGCAGGCCAGCATCATGCAGCTCGGCGACCCGCTCATCTATCACAACATGAAAAGGGCTCTCGGGCGTAATCGCACCAACAGCAGCCGCAACCCGCGCAAAGAAATGCACGGAATAAGATCCCACATGAGATGCAATTTGCATGCTGTCGCTAGACATCACCGTACCTTAGATCAAACGCTCGTAAAGCCACCGTCTATGACTATCGTCTGCCCGGTTATGAAACTGTTGAGCGGGCTGCAAAGAAAGGCAACGAGATTTGCCACTTCGTCCGGCGTGCCAAGTCGTCCCAGCGGTACTGAACCAACCATTTCCGCCATATCCGCAGCCGACAGCATCTTTTTTGTCATTTCCGTTTCAATGAGCCCGGGCGCAACACAATTGGCCAGCACGCCGGAATGGGCATAGTCCAAAGCCAATGTCCGGGTGAATCCGGCAATGGCAAACTTGCTGCTGGCGTAGGCGGCCCGTCGACTTTTGCCCACCTGGGAAAATATGGACCCGATATTGACGATGCGTCCGAACCCGCGCTCCGCCATGCGTGGAACCAACGCTCGAGCTAACACTACCG
>Ga0105240_10010312_pt1 | contig 13152 bp, 11 predicted proteins | sample KBSC54metaG_FD_80426 | JGI IMG/M metagenome (GOLD analysis project Ga0105240, IMG submission 80426) | Corn rhizosphere microbial communities from Kellogg Biological Station, Michigan, USA - KBS C5-4 metaG | ecosystem: Host-associated > Plants > Roots > Rhizosphere > Soil | place: Michigan, USA... | reverse complement strand
GCCGCGGATAGTCTGTGCAGTGAGAGGACTGGCGGCAAAGAGGCAGGAAGCCGCGAGCAAAACAACGATTGGTCGAAGGCAACTGGCGCGCATTGGATCATCCCCTGATAAGTTCGCGCAGGTTTGTCTGGGCAAACGAAGGGCCGCTGGCGCACAAGAAAGACGGGTGGCCGTCGAACGCCGGCCACCCGTCTTCTGCCACCCACAATCTGCCGCTAGGCCGCTGCCGGCGCGGCGTCTTCCTTGTAGAGCATCGCGCCGATCCATGCCGCGATGATCAGCTTGATCAGCGAGATGATCGCGATTTCCCAGAACAGACCCATCGTCTGCATCCCCATGATCAATCCCCCGACGGAGTCGAGGCTTGCGAGGAGCCAGAACAGAACCGCCGCTGCAACTGCGGTGCTCGGCCCGGGGCCGAACCGCGGACGGATCGCCGCGTATGTCCAGACGAGGAGAATGCCGATCACAAGGTCGAGGACGACGTAGATCTTTATGGCGTCGCTGGACATCATCAGCGCGCCGAGCCCCGGCTTGAAGGCATCCGCCGCCGCCGTCATCTTCGCGGCAACTATGTAAGTGTATGTGATGAAGTCGATCACGTTCAGCACTATGCCTGCTACGACACCTCCGACCAGCACCTTCGATGTGTTAATTGACACGCTGCGCTCCGTTGAGGGGGGTTGAACGAGAGCTCACACGTCAGACGGCCAGCGGCCGAAGTGGCGCGGGGACGGCATTTACGGGGTAAATACTACAATCACTAGCGGAAAGATGTTACCAGAATCTTTTTTGGCCCAGTAAACTTTCGTCTCGCAATGCCGACCTGCGCGCCGAAATTCGCGGTGCACTCGCCAAGGCCGAGCTGGCCGCGACTCCCGGGCTTGCAAGATCGATCGGTTTTAAAACTGCCGAGCGACGACTAGAACTTCGCGGGGAATTGCTTGACGATGCCGTCCGACAGCGCGTCGGCCATCATCATCGCCTGCGAGAACACGTTGTCGAAATTCGGCACGTCGTCGTCCCAGTTTTTCGTGAGCCGGTCCACCGCCTCTCGCGTGGTCAGCGCGAGATGCCGGTTGAGCATGTCGACCAGAGTCGCCTTGGGCCAGTTCGGATTTGCCTTGCTCAGAAACTCGGCTATGTCTTCCGCGTTGGCGTGCCAGCGCTTGTCTGCCGCATCCTGCTTCGCCTTGTCTCCAGCTTTCGCCGCGCCGACAAGATCGACTGCGATCAGGATGTGCTGCCTCAGAAGATCGGCGAGCTTCGCGCCGGCTGCGGCTCCGTAATAGGGAACGATTGCGTTTCCGATGTCGTCCTGATTCCTGAGCAACCGGACCGAGGCTGACTTCGCACTCGGATCGTCGAGGGCGGCGGATACGATGTACTGCCGCGTCCAGAGAACGTGATCGGACCAGAGTTTCCGCATCGCCATGTGGAGCGCGGCATCCTTGGTTGGCGCCGCCATTCCAGCCTTGTATGGGGCCGCTCCTGTCGTCATCCCGGCGAGCACCGTCGAGGCCGCCAGGACGAGAAGATTCGTGTTTAGTCGTTTCATTGTTTCCTCCTGCCTGGAAGTAGCTTATGGATGAGATAACGCAGTTTTGACTGCGTTTTGCATAAGGCGTTCCAGCGGAGGCTACTCAGCGCGATTCGGCAGGCACCTCGAAACAGCACCGCGGCTTGCTGCCGTGCACGCAGCAGTTCCTGACCGGCGAGGCCATGAATTCCGCGAGCAATCCCTCCATGATCTTGCACGCAGAAGCATTCTGCGACGTGAGCGTCGCCAGCGGGCACGCGACACTTTCGATAACCAGCGTACCGTTGCTCGGACGAACTTCGGGCACTCCGCCAAAGCTTCTCAGAAGCCGCGCTGCCGCGTGCGCGCGCCTTGACGCGTTTCCCTTGGCAGCGGGAAAGCGCTTTGCGAGCGATTTGCCGGTGTCGAGCATGAACGAGTCGAGCTGCTTCCCGGAGCACTTGCCCTCGGCCACGAGAAGGAAATGCGTCAGCACCGGCAGGTAAATCGTCGAGAACTGGGCCTGGCCCTCGAGAGTGATCTCATAAAGAGCCGACGGCTTGCTCGCGCCGGGCCGTGAACCTTTCCGAACGGCCAGCTTGCGATCCTGCAGCTTGCGCAGCTGGTCTCTCACTGCGTTCGGCGTAATACGGAGAGCGGCGGCGATGTCATCAACCGTTCGCGGCCCTTCGCGAAGTTGATCGAGCACTTTTTCGGCCGGAGATTTCAAGCCAGTAGCCATCTCGGTCATTTCAGTGTGATGAGAAATCCGCTCTGCTGGGAGATCCATCAAGAAATACGCCGTGTACGCAGCGAGGGTTGACGGCCGGCCGGCTCGATTCCAGTTACTGCAGGACCTGCTGTGTTTTCTGGTGGGCAGACGCGAAGATTTTACAAAATCCTGAAAGTTTTCTAGCTCCCCGCATCAGCCGTGACGATGAAAGAGCCGCAAAGAAGCGCGGAACCGGCGAGACACACATAAAGTCCCCATCCCGGCGCGGCGATCATCATCGGGTCGCCTCGAAAGTTTCCGACGAGCATCAAGAGGTTCCGCAGCAACACCGCTGCGAAGATGAAGATTGCGCCGCCCAGCGCGCCGACGGACCAGCGCAGCGTTCTGTTGTATCGCCCCGCAATAAGAATTCCGATGATTACCGCCGCTATGCCCCCGGCTGCGATAAGCCGGCCATAGAGACCGATGATGCCGCGATATGTGTGCAGGCCGCCGAAAAGAGTCATCCACGGCATGAGCGTGCCGGCGACGATCGTCATCCCGCCGAGGATGACGATCGCTGCAGTAAGGCGCGGGGAAAAACGCGTCATGTGATTGCGGCTAGTTCTTCGGTCGCACGCTGAAGTTGAGATACAAATTCGTCAGGATGTCGTCGGTTATACCGGTGCCGGCATTCTGAAGTGCGCGCACCGTAGCGAGACTCTTCCCGGCAACGATTTGATCCCATACCGCCGGACTCGTGACACCGATCACGTGAAGCTCCCACCATCCGGCCTGCCCGCCATTCGCCTGAGATTCGGCGAGATCGCTGTCGATTATGTGGCTGTGCGCAGGCAGCGGTACGTCCGCGGAGCCGGGCCCGAAAACGCGCGACAGATCGATCGTCGACGGGTGGTTGATGCAAGAGCCGACGGTGGGGCACTGAAGCGTCGAAGCATCAGGACGGAAGCCGACCGGAGTCATCACATAAAGGATGGGAATCTTTCCGGGTCTCGGGTCGACGGTGCCGTCCTCGCCCGCCTCGCACTGGCTCGGGGCGCCGCTCGACGGCGGCTCGACGCAGAAGAAATTCTTGTTGTAGAAGAACAGAACTGTTTTTCCATTCTGCCAGCCGTCGGTGAAGCCTCTGTCTGCGCCTCCCTGCGCATTCTGATTTGCGACGATGGAAGGTGAGGTGAGGTCGGCTGGAGCAGAGCGGTCGCAGGCGAGGAGAGCGAGCCCGAGCCCGCATAGCGCTAGGCGGGAATGACGCGATTGCATGACTACCTCCGGATTGAGCGGCCAGAAAATGCCGCCGGCGGCAGCGCGGTCGCCGGCGCACCCGAAGGCTAGACGTCGTGTTCAGCATATTGGGAGGTCGCGCGGCGGAGGTAGTTTTTTCAGGGGTGAATGCAAGCGGGATGGGGACCGAAGAACCTTTTTTTAAACGACGGGTCCACGAGTGGCATCCAATGAGGAGTCCTTCTTTCGTCGCGAGGGCACGAAAATGAAGCCGCACGCTGAAGCAGGATTGCGCCTGTCGATTGTAGCTGCACTCTCAGCGACCACGATTGGCCTGGCCTCGGCGGCCTGGGGTCAGACAACCGAGCCTTCAATCGCGTATCTGCTTCGCGTCGATTCCGCTCACGTGGAGAACGTCGAAGTAGCGATGCGAATCGAGCACGCTCCCAATGAACTACGGCTGGCGATGAAGGTGCATCCGGAGTACGACTCGAAGTACTGGCGATACCTCGACTCGCTCACCGTTGATGGCACCTCCGACGACCGAAACGCTCGCGTCGTCCGAAATGACAGCACGTTGTGGACGGCAACACTACCCGGTGGGTACGGTGTCGTGCATTACCGCATCCACGTCCAGTCGTCGGGCGTACCGTGGCGCCGCGCGTGGCAGCCTTTCATGAGCCGCACCGGCGGATTCGTGAACAGTCCCGACTTTTTTCTCTACCCGCCCGACTTCGCATCTGCGCCGTCGTCAGTCGAGCTCGCGCTTCCGGCCGGCTGGCGCATCGCCGGCCCCCTCGCAAAAACAGCGGCGCCTGGGAAGTACGCGGCGCCCAACGCAGCCACGCTGCTCGACGCTCCATTTCTACTCGGCAATCTGCGTGAGTGGTCGTTCACCGACCGGGGCACGGTGTTTCACGTCGAATACTTTCCGTTCCCGGATGCGACACCATTCGACACGGCCGCTCTCGTGGATCACATCCGCCGGCTGACTCGAGTGACGGTCGACGTCTTTGGCCATGCGCCGACACGCGAGTTCTACTTCCTGCTCCAGGACAAATCGGGAGACGCGCTCGAGCATCGCGGCTCGGTCGCCCTCGGGATGGCCAGCGCCGAGCTTGCGCGACATCCCATGGCGCTGCTCCCCGAGCTGGCTCACGAGTTCTTCCACACATGGAATCTCGTCGCCATCCATCCTGACTCATACGGTGAGCTGAGCTACAAGCCACCGGTCAGAACCACCGGATTGTGGTGGGGTGAAGGCGTGACGATGTACTACGCGGATGCACTTTTGAGACGCGCCAACCTTGCCGACTCCGGCACAACACGACTCGATCATTTGACTCGGCTTCTCTCATCGTACTATTCGCTGCCGGGGAGCACACAAGTCTCGCCGGAGCGCGCGAGTCTGGCTTTTGAGGATTCCCCGGTGGAAAATCCCGACGCCACCGGCGAGTACTACCTCCAGGGTGAGCTGTTGGGCAATGAGCTCGACGCGTTGCTGCGAGATTCCACCCGCGACGCGCGCGGACTTGACGACGTGATGCGCGCGCTTTTCGCAGCGAGTGAAGGCGATCATGGTTTTACATCGGCAGGCCTCGAGCGAGTTGCAGATTCGGTGTGCGGCTGCAGGCTCTCTGTTTTCGCCAATCAGGTACGCGGCGCATCGCTGATCGACATGACGCCACTCGCCTCGCGCCTGGGTTTTCGTCTTATGGTGGACAGCATTCCCGCTGCGGACAGCACAGGACCTCTCGCCGACCCGAGACTCGGAGTGGATTTCACGAAACAATCCGGTCCTTTGCGTCTCGTCGTCAGAAGTCCGGAAAGCATGTGGGCCAAAGGCGGCGTCCGGACGGGCGACTTGCTCATTGCGATCAACGGCGCTCCCGTCGCGAATATTTACGAGCTGTCGCGCCGCCTGCCTGTCCTCAAGGTCGGTGACACCGCGGCGGTCGACATCGAGCGCGCCGGCCGGCCAATGCATCTCGTCGTGCGCGTTACAGGCTACCTGAAACCGCGCGTGAGATTCGTCGAGGTGGCGAATGTTACGTCTGCGCAGCGCCTCGCGCGGGGGAGATGGCTCTCAGGATTCTAGATCGCGCGCCTCTCCTCGAATGGCGTCCCTTGGACGAATCCACGCGTTGGCCACCGAGACACAGAGACAATGAGAACGGCGGAACTTTTTTTTTGACTGCGGATGTACGGACGAGTTTATCCTCGCTCCGCAGTAGGTCCTCAGTCCGTAATTAGTCGGAGATCCGCAGTGGCAGTTGGCCCTCGATCCGCATAGGTCGACAGTCCGCAATCTCACCGCAACAGTCCGTATACGTCGACTTGTCCTTTCGCTCCGACATAGACTCTTCCATTGACGACGGTCGGAATGGCGAATCGCACTGCGTCGCCTGCTCTATCCCGGCCCGAGCGCTGCTCGCTCGAGTAAAGCTCTCGCGCGACATTGGCTGCATCGTATGCATGCAGCACCGCCGGCCGGTCCGAGCCGTTCCAGGTTCTGGTCTCAATCACCCATACGATGCCGTCGCGGGAGCCGTTCGATGAGATTGTCGGCGTTGCGCCCGGATCAGTGAAGACGTGGGTGCCCATAGCGACGGGCTTCCGCGAAAGGAGCCCACCCTGCATCGCGAAATCCCTGATGACATCGCTGCTCCAGAGAGTGAAGACGTGCCCATTCCAGAAGCTTGCGGCACCCATGACCATTCCCGGAGTTTTTCCCGTCTGTGCCGCCGCGCTATTTCCCCGCGGGTTGAACCTTCCCATTCGGTCACGGTCGATCAGGTACACTTCCTGACCCTTCCCTCCCATGAAAAGCAGATGGCGATGCGCTCCCGGCTGATCGGGCAGCAGCATCGGACCTCCCGAGCCAAGATCTCCGTCGTCCTTTTCGAGCGCTTTCTGGTTGAACGGCGTGAAATAGTCAGTCACGACGAAACCGCGCGGCCCGAGTGTGAGCTGCAAAATCGAATCGCCATAATCGTGGCCGCCGGACGACGCGTCGAAAGTGCCATTACCGGTCGCAGCGTAAATCCTTCCTTCCGCGTCCGCGGCCAGCCCGGCATCACCCTGCCAGATGCCGCCCTCGTTTCCGTCGGGCGTCGCGTTGAACACGCCAACCTGCGCCAGCGTACGCGCGTCGTACGCCATCACCCAGCCGTGAAACGGCCGAACGTCGCATGACGACGCCCACGCGATGATGATTTTTCCATTCACGAGCAGCAAAGCGGCGCGCGGATTCTCCCGCAACGGGTCGAAGCTCACAATTCCGTTCACAGCACCGTCTCCGGTTCCCGGCACCGACGCCTCGATCTCAACCGGACTTCCGCGCCTCTCCGCGCCCGAAGTCACGTCGAGTGCGTGAAGTCGCTGAACGTAGCTCCCTCGCTCCTTCGTTCTCGCCAGCACATAGATCGTCTTCGACGCCGGATCGATCACCGGCGTGGGCGTTATTCCCACTTCAGGCCTGATGAACGGGCACTGAACGTCCCTCGGCAGAAGGGTGGTCGCACCCGACGCTGGATTCGAGAGATTCACACGCCATAACGGCTTTGCCGGATTCGCTGCGTCAAATTCGTAAACCGAATTGTGCTCGGTGGCGATGAGCACGACGTCGTGCGTACCCTTGCCCGCGACCGCCACGCCGGGCATGTAGAGCACCTGGGCGTACACGTCTCCATCAACCTGAATGACGAGCTTTCTGCCGAACTGCGCGGGATTCACGTTTCGGGGCGTGAGCTCACGCTCGCCGGTGTACGCTCCGGTTCGCGCGTTGTCGTACTGTGCTGTCGTGATCTGGGCAAGCGCGGGCGTTGCGCACACCGCCGTTAGAACAAGAACGCTGCCCAGTTTATGGGGAAGGTCACCACAGAGCACATGGAGCACACAGAGAAACTTATTTCATGGGAACCACAACGACAGAACCGCAGTCAACAAAAAATCCGCTGTTGCTCTGTGCGCTCGGTGTGCTCTGTGGTTAGCTGTTGAACATCAGCCTACGATGCCCACCTGGGCACACCGGCAGACGGAGTCAGGGTCAGCCACGATGCGGCTGCCGGAGCGACGACACTGACCTCTTCCCAGCTGCCCGACGCGGCGCTGCGCCTCACCTGCATCGAAGCTCCCGATTTTGTAAGCACCATCCACTCGTCGTTCTCGCCGACTCCGATTACCTCGTTTACCAGCACCGTGACACCCGGCGTTCTCGTGATGATGAGGTCACCCGCCCCCGGCTTCGACTGCGGCGCCGGCGCGGCAAGCTTGCGCCGCTGGACGTACGCCAGATTGTCCCCCTTCTCGCGTGGAAGCTCATCGGCGGATGCGTCGAGGAAGTAATCCAGCGAGAACAACGCAACTCCGAGAACGTCACGTTTGATCGCCAGCAGCTCGCGATCATCGTCGATCGATGCAGGATGAGCGTCTGAAATCTCGATCAGGAATTCGCAGCACCGTCGGATCGCGCTCTGCGGGTACGGCAGGTCCGATACCGGCCTGTACAGACAATCCACGTAGGGGCCCGGCTCTTCGCGCGCGATGTTGTAATCTCCAACCACGCTCAGCGCGAGGCTGACGTGCTCCCACACCGACGGGTTGAGCTGCTCGGGTGGAAACGCTTCTCCTGCCGCATGTCGAATCGACCGCCACAGCCGCCAGTATGCGAGCTGTTGTCGCTCTTCGTGTTCCAGGGGAGGCGCAGAGCGATTCGCCAGCTCCCGGCGAATGCTTTGGCTGCGCAGTGTAGCAAGCACGCGGCGCTCCTTCTCGGACGGAAGGCGAACACCCGGCGTCAAAGCGCGCCGAACCATCGATAACGTATTGCGGAGAAGCCCTGCAGCGAACGGTTTCGACATTTGCATCTCATCCATTGATTTCGCCCGCCTGGGACGGCGAAGCTCTGCCATAAAAGGACGATTCAGGCGCCTGCGAACAACATATGAATCGGCCGCTCTTCCGGGGCACTGACGCGTTACAATCGCCCGCTATAATGTCACTGTGACGGTTTTTTTCCGAGAACTTTCGATCAACATGGCGAATTCTGAACCGTGACCGCACCAGCTGGATCGCAATCCTCGAGGCCGGTAGTTGGCGGTGAACAGGCCTTTCCGCGGCTGACGCCGGCCGAGATCGAGCGGGTCGCCGCCCATGGACGCAACCGGCAGGTCAAGCGTGGCGACGTTCTCGGAAAAGCCGGTACGCCGATCGACTCGTTCTTTGTGGTAAGAACGGGCACCATCGAGGCGGTTCAGTTCGACGGCAGGTCCGAGACCACAGTGACGGTGATCCATCCCGGCGGTTTCACCGGCGAGGTCGCGCTGCTCTCCGGCAGGCCGTCGCTCGTGACACTTCGCGTCGGCGAGCCCGGCGAGCTGATCGAAATCAGCCGCGACGAGCTGCTGGATCTCGTGCAGACCGACGCCGAGCTCAGTGAGATTTTCGTCCGCTCGTTTCTGCTTCGACGGGCACAGCTGATAGCCGGCCAGTACGGTGACGTTCTGCTCGTCGGATCGAATTACTCGTCCGATACGCTGCGTATAAAGGAGTTCCTCGCAAGGAACGCTCATCCGTACTCTGCAATCGATCCCGACCGCGACCCCGGAGTGCAGGCGCTGCTGGACCGGTTCGGGTTCACGATCGCCGACACGCCGGTTCTGATCTGTCGTGGCACCACGGTCCTTCGCAATCCGAGCAACCGGAAGATCGCGGACTGTCTCGGCTTCAACGAGACTGTCGACCAGACGCACGTGCGTGACATCGTCGTCATTGGAGCCGGGCCGGCTGGTCTGGCTGCCGCCGTGTACGGCGCGTCCGAAGGTCTCGATGTGCTCGTGCTGGAGTCGAACGCGCCCGGCGGACAGGCGGGAACGAGCTCGAGAATCGAGAACTACTTGGGCTTCCCGTCCGGGATCTCCGGCAACGAGCTCACTTCGCGCGCGTACACGCAGGCACAGAAGTTCGGTGCCGAGCTTGCAATCGCGGAAGCTGCGACCCGTCTCGATTGCGCGCGCAGGTCGGCTTACACGATCGAGATCGATGATGGACCTCGCGTACCCGCACGCTCCGTCGTCATCGCAACGGGAGCGGAGTATCGAAAGCTCCCGCTCCCGAACATCGCAAAGTTCGAGGGAGCCGGCATTTATTACGGAGCGACGTTCATCGAGTCGCAGCTTTGCGAAGGTGACGAGGTGGTCGTGGTTGGCGGCGGGAATTCCGCGGGTCAGGCTGCGGCGTTCCTCGCGCAGTCGGCGAAGAAGGTGTACATGCTCGTCCGCTCGAAGGGATTGTCGGAAACGATGTCGCGCTACCTGATCCGTCGCATCGAGGAAAATCCCAATATCGTTCTTCTGGTCTGCACCGAGCTCACCGCGCTGGAAGGCGATGAGCATCTCGAGCAGGTCGAGTGGCGCGCTGCAGGAAAAGAGACCGAGAGGCACAACATCCGCCACGTGTTCGTGATGACCGGCGCGGTGCCGAGCACCGGGTGGCTCAGCGGTTGTCTCACTCTCGACGCGCAGGGGTTCATCAAGACGGGCCCGGATCTTACCCGGGAGGAGCTCGTCGCCGCGCATTGGCCCCTCACGCGACCGCCGTTCCTTCTCGAGACGAGCCGCCCGGGGGTGTTCGCTGTCGGCGACGTACGCTCCGGCAACGTAAAACGAGTGGCGTCAGCCGTTGGAGAAGGATCGATTGCCGTTTCATTCGTGCACCGAGTGCTTCAGGAGTAACTCCAGGAACAAGAGAGAAACTCGGGTCCCCGGCGCCAGGGAACTACAGGTCGCCGGGCGGCAGGTTCAGGCACCTGAACCTGGCGTGTGGCACCTTGAATTGCTGGTTCCTGGGACCCGTGTTTCTCGATTGCAGTTACGCGTCAAGAACTTCGCGCACCCGCTTGACCAATGTCAGCGGCGTAAACGGCTTCTGAAGGAATGGCGTCTTCGCTCTGAGAACGCCGTGCCGGATGATCGCATCGTCGGTGTATCCCGACATGTACAACACTTTCGCGTCGGGCTGGAGAACCGCAAACTTCTCGGCGAGCACTCGTCCGCTCATCTCCGGCATCACGACGTCAGTGAGGAGAAGGTGCACCGGCCTGCCGAGCGCGACTGCCAGCGCAATGGCGACGTGCGCCGATGGCGCGGCGATCACGTCGTAACCGTACTGCTCGAGCGTCTTCCGCGCGATGTCGCGCACTGGATGTGAGTCCTCGACTAGCAGAATTGTCTCAGCGCCGCGCGGCGCGGCCTCGGCCGCATTGATTTCGCGAACGGGCGCCGGCCCGGGCGCGTGAAGCGGCAGGTAGATCTTGAACGTCGCCCCGTGATCCGGCTCGCTGTACGCCCAGATGAATCCGCCGCTCTGCTTGACGATACCGTACACTGTGGCCAGTCCGAGACCGGTTCCCTTGCCGGCCCCTTTTGTCGTGAAGAAAGGCTCGAAAATCCGGTTGCGCGTCGCCTCGTCCATGCCGATTCCAGTGTCGCACACAGCAAGCATGGCGTACCGGCCGGTAGTCGCGGGCCAATGCGCTCCGACATAACTCTCGTCGAGATCGACAACTGCGGTCTCGATCGTCAGCTTGCCGCCGGTGGGCATCGCATCGCGTGAGTTCACCACGAGATTGGTGATCACCTGCTCCAGCTGGCTCGGATCCATGTTGACGACGCACGACATCGGCCCGAACTGGGTTGCGAGATCGATGTCCTCACCGATCAGCCGAACGAGCAGGCTGTGCGAGCGTGTCACCACGTCTTCGAGAGTGATGATCTTCGGCTCGACTACCTGCTGCCGGCTGAAGGCCAGCAATTGTTTCGTGAGGCTCGCCGCTCCGTCGGCCGCTTTTCGTATCTCCAGCAGATCCTCGACACGCGGGTCCGCGGCTTCGAACTGGCTCACCAGCATGTCCGTATAGCCGGTGATCACGGTCAACAGATTGTTGAAGTCGTGCGCCACGCCGCCGGCCAGCCGGCCAACAGCTTCCATTTTCTGCGCCTGCCGGAACTGATCTTCGAGCGCGCGCCGCTCGGTCAGATCACGCAGGGCGGTGATTCGCTTTGTGCCGGTTGAAGTCGCGTAGGTTCTTGCGGTAGCCTCCAGCAGGATCCTGGTGCCGTCCTTGCGCAAACCAACGTGTTCCTGGGTTCCATCGACGTTGTTCGCGAATCGGCGATCGATTTCGGCGCGAGACTCCGGCGCGACAAAGTCTGAAACGTCCCGGCCGACGATTTCTTCCGCGGTTGCGTAGCCGAACATTTTGGCGAATCCGAGATTCGCTTCGCGCATGACGCCTTCCTGTGAAATCACGATCGCGTCGAACGAGGCATCGGTCAGCAGCCGAAATCGTTCGGCACTCTCTTCCAGCGACCGTTGCGCGCGCAATGCTTCATCCCGGTCGCGTTTTCCCTCGATCGCGCGGTTGACGGCAATCGGGAGGCGGGCCATGCTCGGTCCCTTCAGGACGTAATCCGCCGCGCCGGCCTTCAGGCACTCCACTGCCCGCTCGTCGCCTAGCTCGCCGGTGACGATGATGAAAGGGATGTCGAATCCAAGCCGGCGCAGCTCCTGCAACGCCTCCATCCCCGTCCAGCCGGGCAGACGGTAATCCGACAGCACGATGTCGTACTCGGTCTTCGCGAGCAGTCTTGCAAAGTCATCGCGCGTAACCGCAAGATCGACGCACGCCAGCGGATCCGCCTTCTTTACCGCGTGGGTAAGAAGATCGGCGTCGGCCGCGTCATTTTCGATCATGAGAACGTGCAGGGGTCGCATCGTTCAGGCGATTCCCGCGCGCTCGGCACTCTCGCCCGCAGGCATCTCCGGCAACGGCTCGTTCATCGTCATCCAGTAGACTCCGAGATGGCGAACAGTCTCTCGAAACCTCTGGAAATCGACGGGCTTCTGGAGATAGCTGTTTGCGCCGAGCTCATACCCCCGGGCAACGTCGCGCTCGATGTTCGACGAGGTGAGCATCACAACCGGGATGCGGCATGTGCGCGGGTTTGCTCTGAGCTCGCGGAGCACCTCGAACCCGTCGATTTTCGGAAGCTTTACGTCGAGCACTATCACCCGCAGTGCCGGCGCGCAGTCGCGGTCTGCATACTGGCCGCGGCAAAACGCAAAATCGAGCGCCTCGACGCCGTCGTGCGCAACATGAACGGAATCTGCGAGCCCGTCCCTGGCGAGCGATGCAAGAACCAGATCCGCGTCGGACGGGTTGTCCTCGGCCAGGAGCATGAGGATCAGCTTCCTGCTCATGCGATGGCTGCCTGAGGCTCGATCTCGTTCACGCCGAGCGTGAAGTAGAAAGTCGCGCCCTTGTTCGGCGCGGCCTCGCTCCAGATCGAGCCGTTGTGCTTACGGATGATTCGATGGACAGTCGCCAGTCCGACTCCCGTTCCCTCGAACTCCTCGGCGCGATGCAGCCGCTGAAAGACGCCGAACAGCTTGTCCGCGTATTTCATGTCGAAGCCGACGCCGTTGTCGCGCACGAACAGTACGATCCGGCCGTCCTTTGTTGTCTGGCCTACTTCAATAACCGCATGCTCGCGAGGCCGCGTGTACTTGACGGCGTTCGAGAGGAGGTTGGTGAAGACGACTTTCATAAGTCCGGCGTCGCATTCCATCACCGGCAACGGATTGATCTTCCATTCGATCATCCGGTCCATCGCTTCGG
>Ga0105240_10010310_pt1 | contig 13155 bp, 12 predicted proteins | sample KBSC54metaG_FD_80426 | JGI IMG/M metagenome (GOLD analysis project Ga0105240, IMG submission 80426) | Corn rhizosphere microbial communities from Kellogg Biological Station, Michigan, USA - KBS C5-4 metaG | ecosystem: Host-associated > Plants > Roots > Rhizosphere > Soil | place: Michigan, USA... | reverse complement strand
GCCTGGCTGCTGACCATTGTGCGGAATACCGCGTATTCGTGGCTGAAGAAGAATCGCTCACCGCTCCTGATATCCATGGACGACGATGAGATCGCGAGAATTGAAGATCCAAAAGTGCCGGCCGGTCCGATTTACAGTGCCGATATTGATGCTTTGCGCGCGGGGCTCGAAACACTGCCGCTCGAATTTCGTGAAGCGCTTGTGCTGCGCGAGCTCGAAGGGCTCTCGTACAAAGAAATCGCCGAAGTGGCCGAGGTGCCGGTTGGGACGGTCATGTCGCGGTTGGCCCGCGCGCGGCGGCAACTGCAAGCCGCGCTCCAGCGGAAGGAGAGGGTATGAAATGCGCTGAAAGCCTGCTGCTGCTTCACGCTGACGCCGACGGCGAACTGGACGTCGCCCACAGCGTCGAACTGGAGCGCCACTTGGAAACCTGTTCCGGCTGCGCCGCCGAAAAGAAAGCATTGGACTCGCTCAAGACCGCGTTACGCGGCTCGCCCTTGCGCTACGAAGCGCCCGGTTCACTGCGAAAAGAGGTTCGGCGAATGGCGGGTGGCTCGGGTGTCGAAACTCATGGGTTGTTTCAGTCGCTGGCGCTTTGGAGATGGCTGACGCTCGGGGCAACGGCCGTCGCAATGCTGGCGTTACTCTTGCGCCCCGCGGGAATTTCCCCGCACGATGAGTTTCTAAATGAAGCCGTCGCTACCCATGTGCGTTCGCTGATGGTCCAGCATCTCACCGACGTTGCCTCCACCGATCAACACACCGTGAAGCCATGGTTTAATGGCAAACTCGACTTCGCGCCCGCCGTGAAAGACTTCGCCGCCCAAGGATTTCCGCTCGTGGGTGGCCGATTGGATTATTTGAGCGGTCGAACCGTTGCCGCTTTGATTTACCGGCGCGACAAGCATTTGATCAATGTCTTCATCTGGCCCTCGCCGCGCACTGGCAGCACAACCCCGGCCCTGGCAAATCGTCGCGGCTATTCCGTCATCACCCGCGAGATCAACGGTTTGCAATATTGCCTCGTTTCGGACCTCAATGAGCAGGAATTAACGCAGCTTGCGAATCTCGTGGGCCAATGAATGCGGCAGCTTGGCAATCCCGGCGCCCAAGTCATTAATTTAATATGTCTCCCATCCGAAACAAGTCCGTTGGATCCAACGCAACGAACGGGCGCGAGGAATTCGGACGTTTCCTCAATGTCGACCTGGATATCGAATCGAATTCACCGTTAAGCGCGATTGCCCGGGAATTGGGCGAGCGGGTGGTGGTGATGTATGCGGGTCGGAGGGGCAGGCGCTATTACCTCTACATCGAGGTCGCTGGAGAAACTGAAACTCCTGATGGCACCATTGAAGAGTTGTGCGGTCTGATCGAGGAGCTTTCGTCGGACGCCCGGCGCTTGTGGAACGGTGCCATTCGGCGCGAGTTCAATATTGGCCTCGAGGCGCGGTTCCGGCTGCGACGACATTGGAACCAATTCACGGTCGGCCCGCGGGCGCTGCGGCGCATCACGGACCTCGGGGCCAGCGTGGCCGTGACGTTTTACAGAGAGGATGAGAATGACCCGAAGGACATAGCAGCCGCCCTCCAACAATTCATCGGAGCCAAGAAGAACAAGGGAAGGCGTCCACCCGGACGCCGAACCGCCCGCTAGCTCGAGAACTGGCGCGAATGCGCAGCAAGGCGGAGGAGCAAAGGAGGGCGCACGGACGTGGTCTATCTGCGCGGACCCATTTCGTAGGCAATCATGGGCTTGAGCATCACCGCTCCATCCGGTGCCGCCTGGGCCGTTCTTCATTTTTTTCGTATCCCAATTTTTCAGTCTAAATCTGTTCGGTTATTCCGGTGCATTATTCAATCCCCAGCCGCTTTTGGATTTGTTCAAGGGAGATGCCTTTGGTTTCGGGCATCACGAACCAAACCCAAATCAGTTGCCCGACCATGCAGATGGCATAGAACGCGAAGGTATGACCGCCGGATTTGGCGGCGATCATGGGAAACGTCCACGAGATGGCCGCGGCCATAATCCAGTGCGTGAATGTGCCGAGCGCCTGGCCGCGGGCGCGGACGCGGTTGGGGAAGATCTCGCTGATGAAAACCCAAATGACGGCGCCCTGGCCGAACGCGTGCGAGGCGATGAACACCAGCAAACTAATGAGGAGCAACTTGCCGCCCGTATGCGTGTAAAAGGCGTACGCCGCCGCGCTCAAGCTGATGATATAGCCGACGGAACCCACCAGCATGAGCCGGCGGCGGCCAAAATGGTCGATCACCGCGAGGGCAGCCATGGTGAAAAGCAGGTTGGTAAAGCCGATGATCACCGATTGCAGCAGCGCCGATTCGGCGCTGGCACCCGACATTTTGAAAATGTGCGCGGTGTAATAAATGAGAGCGTTGATGCCGGAGAGTTGATTGAACGCGGCAATGGCCACGGCCAGCAGGATCGGTTTCCGGTATTTGCGGCAAAAAAAGGGCTCCTCCAGCGTATGATGTTGAATGTCGAGTGAGGCTTGGATCTCCCGTATTTCTTCTTCAAGAGTGGCGGGATTCGCGCCGCACGCTTGCAGCACCTCGCGGGCCTCCTCGACTCGCCCGCGAGCCAGGAGCCAGCGCGGGCTTTGGGGCGTCAGAAAGAGCAGGAAGAAAAAAACCGCGGCGGGCAAGGCCATGACTCCGAACATCCACCGGCATTCATTTTCACCCAGGTGCAAACTGCCGATGATGTAATTGGAGAGGTAGGCCAGGAGAACGCCCAGAACGATGTTGAATTGCGTGACCGCCACCAAACGCCCGCGATATTGGGCGGGCGAGATCTCCGCGATGTACATGGGCGAGACCACCGAGGCTCCACCCACGGCCAGACCGCCCAGAAATCGGAAGATCATAAAAGGCCACCAGCCCTGGGCCAGCCCGCAACCCACGGCAGAAACGAAATAAAGAATCGCCAGCAGGAACAGGATGCCGCGTCGGCCGAGAGAATCAGCCGGCCGACCGACCGTGATCGAGCCAATGATGGTGCCGATGAGCGCGCTCGAGACGGTGAAGCCCAGCGTAAGATCCGTGAGGGCGAACTGGCTTTTTAACCAATCCGTGGTGCCGGAAATGACCGCGGTATCGAAGCCGAAGAGCAGGCCACCGAGGGCCGCCACGACGGTGCTGCGGATCAGGGGGCCCGTTAGCCGCGCCGAGGTCGAGGGATTGGCTCGGGCGACGGAGGGGGAAGGAGTGGGCATATTCAATGAGGGTTCATTGTCTGCCGATTCGAATAACGCAATTCGAGCTGGGAAACAAATTTAAAAGTGTGGGAGCAAAAATGGAACCCCGCCCGCCGGCGGTGATCCGATTGCGGAACGGAGCCGCGGCTGGTATAAGAGGCAGGGCAGGGCGGCCGGTGGCGCGCCCTGGGATTCAATTACTGATTATGAAGAGACTGGGTCTGATACTGGCCTTGGGGCTGCTGACGCTTTGCGGGTGCTCAAGCGCATACGTGATGAAGCTCAGTAACGGGGCACGAATCGTTACGCCCTCAAAACCGAAGCTCAAAAACGGAAACTACTACTACAAAGATGCCCGAGGCGAGGTGAACGTCGTCCCGCAAACACGGGTGCAGGAGATCGAGCCTACCTCCATGGCTGAGGAAGAAAGCAAATTTACTCCCCAGAAACCAAAAACACACCACTGGTGGAAGTTTTGGTAATCAGGAACGCGGGCGCCTCCGGCCGCGCGTGCCTGCGGAGACGCGCGGCAAAATGCGCGCGCTGACAAACTTCTCGACGTACTTGCCGACGAGGTCCGCCTCAAGATCCACCTGATCTCCCACTTTCCGCTCCCGCAGGGCGGTCACCTCGTAGGTGTGAGGGATGATCCAGATACGAAAGCCGTTTTTATGAACCGCGGCGACGGTGAGGCTGATCCCATCCACGGCGATTGAGCCCTTGGGGACGAGATAGCGGCTCACCTCAGGCGGGGCGGAAACATCCAGGACGTGGTCCTTTTCCAAGCGCTCCCAGCGGGTGATGGTTCCCAGGCCGTCGATGTGCCCGGTGACGAAGTGGCCGCCCAGGTTGCCATCCGTCCTCAGGGGGCGTTCAAGGTTCACGAGCGATCCCGTTTGGGCAAACTGGAGATTGGTGCGTTGCCAGGTTTCATTCAACAAATCGAACGTCGCCAGCTTGTGTTGCCCTTGGGCGGCCACTTTCACCGCGGTGAGACAGCAACCATTCACCGCGAGGCTCCCCCCAATCTTCAAACCCCGCCCGCAGAGCTTCATTCGAACAATCAGCTTAATCGATTTGCTCGTCGGCTGAATGGCGGCAACCGTTCCGGTCTCTTCAACAATGCCCGTAAACATGGGAGCGCAGGGTGGGGCTGAACGGTGACCCCTGGCAAGTTAAACTGGCGGCTGTGCCCAGGGGACGAGCCCGCCCATTTCCGGGCTTGAATCTTGACATCAAATCCACCCTATTTTGGGCGGCAAGGTGATTCGGCGGAAACCGACCTGCCTGGATGTGGCGTTCTCGACGTTTGGCAACGATCAAGTCGTTCCCGAGTTGGTCGCGCGCCTCCTGGACACAAACGGCGTGCCTTTCCGCGACGGTTTGCCCTACCAGCATAACCTGCTGGCGGTCCGCCGCGTCCTCGACAGCCAGGACTCGGGGATCTGGAGTGATAACATTTACAATGCGTGGCTGGCGGCTCTGCGCTCCCTTTCGTCCCCCACGACCGACCCAAAGTATCCGCAGGCCATGCGCACCCGGGCCTGGGGCATGAAGAACCTGAACACCCAGCTCGCGTCCTGGACCGAACTGCGCCACGACACACTCCTGTATGCTAAACAATCGTATGCGGAACCGTTGACGTGTGGTTACCCCGCAGGGTTTGTTGAGCCACGGCCAGAATTCTGGCAGCGCATGCGTGGGCTGGCGGAGGCGGCCACCAGGGCCATTATGGCCGCGCCGTTCTCCGGTTCGGTTACGGTGCCGAGTCGGGATCCGTCGTGGCCGTTTCCGGTGTCCTTCGATCTTCAGACGACTCGCGATAACCAACTTTCATTCCTGTCAGCATTTTCCAGCTCTATGGCTATGTTGCAGGATATGGCGGAGAAAGAGCTGGCGCAGCAACCTTTCTCGCCCTCTGAAGTTGACGCTTTAAAGAATATCGTCGAAAAGTCGACCACCTACACGGGCTTCCGCCGGTGGAATGGGTGGTACCCAGCGTTGTTTTATACTAACTCGCTGGGCGGGTGGAGGGCAGATCAGAAATCCGGTTGCGACGTGTGGGACCCATTGGTCGCGGATGTCCACACCGACCTCCCAGACCAGGTGGTCGGTGACCCGGGTGCCGTCATCCATGAAGCGACCGGGAATGTTCACCTGATGCTCATGGCCGTGGATAATGGTCCGGATCGCGTGGTGTATGCCGGCCCGGTGCTCAGCCACTATGAATTCGAAGTTCCCGGAGTGAATCGCCTCTCAGACACAAATTGGCAATCCAACCTGAATGCGACTCCGTCCCCAACGCCACCGGATTGGACCCGCTCTTACCTCGTCCCCGGCGGCTTCGTTATGCCGCCGGGATACCCGTAAGAACGTGTTTGAGAATTCCGAATCAGCGGCGGGACGCAGCTGCCACACTCCTCACGGTGCGTTCGGCCGCTGAGCCACTATCGCTTCGAGCAACCAATCGGGGCCGAGGCGGCGCCATTCCACGTCCCGCAATGCTAAGGCCTCCTCGATTCGCCGGGTGCCGGCTCCAGCGACGGTCTTGCGTGAATCGGCGCCGCCGAGGACCTTTGGTGCGTAAAAAAAGGCCACGCGATGGGCTAGGGCCGCCAGCAAGAAGGACGCGTTGACCTCTCCGCCTCCTTCGACCAACAGGCTGGTGACAGCTTCCGCTCCGAGAGTCTTGAGCAGCCAGGGCAAGCGTACGCTGGAGCTCCTTGCCCCGGGGCTTGATGTCCCACGCTCGGCGGGCGCGACCAGTACCCGGACGCGTTTGGCCAACCGGCTGACACGACTCTGCGGGGCGGCCTTGGTCACGACGATGGTGGTTAAAGACCGATGATCGTCTGTTATGAGCTGCGCGTCCAAGGGCGTGCGCGCTTGTGAATCGAGGATGATCCGCCGCAACTGCTTCACCGGTGCGGTCTGACTTGAGCGCATGTTGACGGGCCGGAAGGTCAAAGCTGGATCATCAGCCAGAATCGTGTTGATGCCGACCAGGATAGCGTCGGCTCCCAACCGCAGCCGCGTGGCATAGGCCCGGGACTGGGGGCTCGTGATCCATTTCGATTCACCGGCCGCGGTGGCGATCTTGCCATCGAGGGTCATGGCGGCTTTAACGATGACCCAGGGCGTGCCGTGCACAATCCAGTGATTGAAGCTCTCGTTCAATCGCTCGCATTCCTGTCGAAGGACACCATGACGAACGGTGATGCCCGCGCGTTTTAAAATTGAGAAAGCTTTCCCGCAGTGCTGGGGATTGGGATCGGTAGCCCCGACAACTACGGTGCGGATCCCGGCGTGGATGATCGCCTCGGTGCAGGGAGGTGTGCGGCCGTGAGTGCAACAGGGCTCGAGCGTGACGTAGAGCGTGGCGTTCCGCGGATCGTTCTTGCGACGTCGCGCATCGTGGAGAGCTTCGATCTCCGCGTGCGGCTGACCGGCCTGGTGGTGCCAGCCTTGTCCGATGACTCGGCCTCCCTTGACGAGCACCGCGCCGACCAGGGGATTGGGCGAGGTGTGGCCGTATCCGCGCTGGGCCAGGCTTAGGGCCCGCCGCATGTAATGACGGTCACTGGGCATGGTGCGAGCGCGCCCGGGCGCGCATTACTCGTCGAACAGGGCGTGGGCAAACTGTTTGGGATCGAAAGGCTGAAGGTCATCGGCTTGTTCGCCCAGCCCAACAAATTTGATGGGCAACCCGAGTTCCTTTTGGATGGCAACGACCATCCCGCCTTTGCTCGTGCCGTCGAGCTTCGTCACGACCAGGCCGGTGAGCGGGACGGTTTTATGAAATTCGCGCGCCTGGTTGAGCGCATTCATCCCGGTGGTAGCGTCCAGCACGAGCAGGACTTCCTGCGGAGCGCCGGGGATTTGTTTGGCCATCACCCGATGAACCTTCTGCAACTCTTGCATCAAATTATGTTTGGTGTGCAAGCGGCCCGCCGTATCGATGAACAAATAATCCACGTTGCGCGCCTGGGCCGCGGCCACCGCGTCATGAGCGACCGCCGCGGCATCGGCTCCATACGCACCGGCGATTACCTCCACGTTGAGCCGCTGGCCCCAAAGCTTAATCTGTTCGATGGCGGCCGCGCGGAACGTGTCGCAGGCGGCTAGGAGCGCCGTCTGTTGCCGGGCCTGGATCAGGTAAGCCAGCTTGGCCGCCGTGGTGGTTTTCCCGGTCCCGTTAACACCCACGATCGAAACCACGGTCGGCCCGGTGGCGGCTCGGACCAATTCGGTGCCCCGCGAAGAGAGGACGCTTTCCACCTCTCTTTCAGCAACAGCGAATACATCCAACCCGCCGCCGCCCTGGGTTTCGTAGCTGCGTTTCACAGCCTCGATGATCTGCGTGGTTGTATCCAGGCCGAGGTCGGCGGCAATGAGGGCGGCTTCCAACTCTTCCAGCGCCTCGGCATCGAGCTTGGGCGAGCGAGTGACGATGCGTTTGATTTCGTGAGCCAGCTTGCTGTGAGTTTTTTGCAGGCCGGACTTGAATTTGGCAAAGAGCCCCATGGAATCAGTGCAGTTGGACAGGTGGATGGAACCCGAAACGTCAGCCGGGCCGGGCCGGCTCGGTCTGAGGAACAGAGTTCAGGTGCGGGAGGGCAGACGTTCTGGCGTGGTCGGCCGGCAAGATGCGGAAGGCTTGGGCATTGGCGGCAGCCCGGGTTTTCAATTTCTCCACATGGCCGTAGGGCAGTTCAACCGAACCCATCACCGGGCGCCCTTTACTCGCGCCATGGCAGTCGGAACCACCCGTGATCAGGAGTTGATAGCGCTCCGCAATCCGCAGGTAGTGCTGCGCTGTGCCGGCAGAATGCTTGGTGTGAAAACATTCGATGCCGTCGAGTCCGGCTGCGGCCATGGCTGGGATCACCTCGTCCGTGCGGTTCAGCCCGGGGTGGGCCATAACGGCCACTCCGCCGGCGCGGTGAATGAGGCGAATCGCTTCGGCTGCCGACATTTTAAACTTGGGAACCCAAGCCGGCCGATCCTTCTTTAGAAAACGCTCAAAAGCTTCGTCGAGATTGGCACAAAAGTGGGATTCTACCAAAGCCCGGGCTACATGCGGCCGTCCCGGCGCCCGGCAATTTGCGAGCTCAAAAACTCGCTCCGCTTGCAGCGGCACATTCAGCTGATTCAGACGCGCTACCATTTCCCGGACGCGATTTTGGCGGACCGCTTGGAATTTTCCAATTTCCGTCAGCAGGTTCGAGTCATAGATATCCAGACAATAGCCCAGGATGTGGATCTCATGGCCTTCCTGTTCCGCGGTGAGCTCGGTCCCGGGGATGAACTCGATGCCCGCCTCCTCGCAGGCCTGGGCGGTGGGAACACAGCCCTCGACCGTGTCGTGGTCGGTCAGGGCGATGGCCGCGAACTCATGCCGTTGCGCCTGCTGCACAAGTTCCTGGGGCGAGTACGTGCCATCCGAAAAGTAGGTGTGCAGGTGGAGGTCGGCAGCCTTGCTTTTTGGCACCGCGCTCACTGAACTATCCTCGCCGGCCGCAGCAGCTCGCTTTTGACCTTGTCCAGAATTCCGTTGACGAATTTACCGCTGTCCTGTGTGGAAAACTTTTTGGCGATGTCAACCGCCTCGTTGATGCTCACCACCGGTGGAATATCGTCCCGATGCAGCATCTCAAAAATCGCCAGCCGGAGGATGTTGCGGTCCACGGCGGCGATTCGATGCAAGTCCCAGTTTTTGGCGTGCTTCTTGATGAGCGTGTCGGCTTCCTCGCGGTGTTCGAGCGCACCTTGGATGAGCGGATCGGCAAAGAGGCGTACTGCCGCCTCGTCGGCGGTCGGGGGAGCCTGTTCGATCGGTTCGCCCCAGGTCGCCACACCCTTCTCCTCGGCAATGGCCGCCGCGCGTTGTGACTCCCAAAATTGGTTGAGAGCCGCCGGCAAATTCTCCGGCGGATTCAGGTCGTTCTGAAATAAAAATTGGACGGCACGCTCCCGCGCCTCTCGTCGCTTTCCCATCCCTTCACCATGCCGCAGAAATGGCCGGCACGAAACCTAAATTTTCAGTCATTGAGTCATTGTGCAAACCGATGGAAGGCCCAGTTTTATCAATTAACGGGAAAGCGGGTTTGGAGGTAGCTTGGCGGCATGAAAACAAACTCTCGTGCGTGGCGCCTCTACCGGGCTCGCATTTGGGCTGGTCTGGGGCTCCTCTTTGTCTTAGCGTTGGCTGGGTTCGGCAACGTATTTCGTTTCGACCGCGATTGTGGTCGGACGGTTGGACAACCCCAACCCGTAAACGAGATTTATGAGCTGGCTGACTTACCCGGCCGGTAAGACCGGAGGACCCATCCTCCACGGCCGGAGGAGCACCGCATGAACGAGCACGATCGCGCAGAATTGGTTCGGCTGAAGGTCCGACAGGCGCGGATGGAGCAGGATCTGAGTCAGCTCTCCTCGGAACTTAAGCTCCTGGAGCAACGGCTGGTTCGCCCGGAAGCTGAGTCCCACCCGGCCGCAATGGCCAAAACGCCAGACCTGGCGCCACCCTCGGCTCCACGGGTCTCGAACTTGACGATGGTCCCGATAGCTCCGGCACCTCCCGCAGTTCCATCGCATCCCCTTCCTGCCTCCGCAGTCCCACCCATCATCCGGGCGTCTCAGACCGTGCCCGGCCAACAGCGCGTTCCGGCCGCAGAATCAGTCCGTCGTGAGGCGGCATCCATGCCCCACTCCATGGTGACGCCGGCCGCGGCCTCGAAAACCTTGGGTTCAAAACCAATCGTGCCGGGACCAGGACAAACCGCCCCTTCGGTGGCCGGAACTCGTCCTCCGGAACCGGCCCCCTCGAATCCGCCACGTTCGTTTGAGATGCAGTTGGGAACCTACTGGCTCGTGCGCGTGGGCATCGTGATGGTCCTCACCGGTTTGGTTTTCTTCGGGAATTTGGCCTACCACAATTATATCAGTCGGTTGGGGCCGGCCGGGAAGCTGGCGTTGCTCTACGTGGCCAGCGGACTGTTGCTGGGCGCGGGTTGGTGGTGGCAGCGGCAGGCGGTGAAGGAGAGTTTGCGCAATTACGCGCAAGTGCTTTTTGCGGGCGGTTGGGCCGCATTGTATTTCACGACCTACGCGGCCCATCACGTTGAGGTGCTCCGCGTCATCCAGAGCGCGCGCCTGGATGGTGTTTTGCTCCTGGTATGCGCCGGCTGGATGGTGTGGGTTTCGGATCGCAAGAAATCAGAGGTGATGGCGCTCTTCGCGGTCGGGTTAGCGTACTACACGTGCATCATCACGAGAGTAGGATATTTCACCCTCTACTCAAACCTGCTGTTGGCGGTGGCGGCGGTGAGTTTCCTGGTGCGGAATCGGTGGGCCGTTCTTTCCTTTGGCAGCCTGGTGGCCACCTACTCAGCTTATGGGTTCTGGCGTTTTTACAACGGCCAAACCTGGCAGTGGGCATCCCCGGAGGAGGGCCTCTGGTCGGGAACATATTTTTTGATCGCCTATTGGGTTGTTTTCACCGCGGCAGTGTTCCTGTCGCGCGCTCAGGAATTCGCCGGAGAGAAACGCGCCACGTTTCTTACGCTGAACAATGGAGCGTTCTTCAGCATGTTCCTGCTGACCATGCTGCAGGTCCGGGAAGGTGGGTTCTGGCGATTCGCGCTCATCTACGGAGTAGCGCTGTTGGGCCTGGCCGAGGGGGCGCGTCGGGTCCTGGCCGCTGAACCCCTGGCCGCCAATTCATATCTGACCCAAGGCTTGCTCCTGGTAACCGTTGGTTTCATTTCCAAGTTCGCCGGGCTGCAGTTGGCCTTAATCCTGGCTGCGGAAAGCGTGGTGCTGCTGCTCATGAGTTACCGCCGTGGGAGTATGATCCTCCGCGCCGGAGCTTACCTTGCGGCTGGACTCGCCGTCGGTTGGGGCGTTGACGGCATGCGGCTGAACGATGCTTCGGGCCTTTGGCTGGCGATGGGCCTGGGAGCGCTAATGCTCGTCAACGGTATGATCGCCCATCGCCGGACGTTGTCGGATACCGAATTCCTCCTGCGCCCGCAGCCCTCCTATTTCATCGTGCTCGCCATGGCCTCGTGGCTGGTCGCGACGTGGAACAACACCGCCCGCGAGAATTTCCCGCTGGTCATGGCCGGCGAGGCAGTGCTGCTGACTCTCTCCATTTACCTCCTATCGGTCCGGGAGATCACTCTCTTTGCCCAGTTATATATGGTGCTGGCGCAAATGGCGTGGGTGGGCACGTGGTTCGCTTCAGTCGAGACGCAGCCCTGGTGGAAACCGGCGCTGATGGTCGGCCTTAGTCTAGGCCTCAGCCATTGGTGGCAGAAGCAGCGCATCCTCGGGGCCAAAGTCGATATGGGCCGCTACTGGGAGATCGTCTATGGGCTGGCCATTGTCGTGTGCCTGCATTGCTGGCTAAGCCCACGAACTCAGCCGCCAGGATGGCTCGTCCTGAGCGCTGGCCTCGGGCTGGTGTTGACCGCATACGGCGTGTTGACCCGGGCCTGGTACTTGGCCGCCTGCGGCCAAATCTTCGTGGCGGTTGGCGCGCTGCAATTCGGCATCCAATTGGCACAGTCCAAACCCGAGTGGGCGTTCGCGCTCGCGCCGATAGCTGTCCTCGCGGTGCTTTCGGGGGCGGCGCTGGAATGGTTCCGGCGGCATACCAACGCTGATTCCAGGGTCCGCGAGCCGGTGCTTCAGCTCGCTTTGATCTATCGCTGGGTGGCGCTCCTGATGTCCATCGCCTGGGTCTGCGAGTATATCCCCGACCGCGAGCGGATCTGGGTGCTCACGTTGACCGGCCTGGGGATTTTCTTGTGGGCCGGGCAACGACGAAACCGAGAGGGCCTGCTGTTCAGCGCGCCGTTTACGATCACCGCACTGGTTTTATTTTGGGTGCCGTTGCTGGAAGCGCCGACGGTTTATTGGGCGGACCTGGTGGCCATCGTCGTGATCCTCGCGCAGCGAGAAATCGCCAGGCGAATGCCGGACCGCTACCCGCTGCGGCCCGAGTGGCAGGCGGCTGTGATCATCGTGGGCGGGTTGAGTCTGTGGCTTTTCGTTTCACGCTGGGTTTTGGAACAGGCCAGCGGATTCTATTTAACCGCCAGTTGGTCTCTGTTGGCGCTGGCCTTGTTCAGCTGCGGCATCGTCCTGCGGGAGCGGGTTTACCGCTGGGTCGGCCTCGGCCTGCTGGCCTGCGCGGTCGGCCGCGTGCTGATCTTCGATGTCTGGAAGCTGGAGCCCCTTTACCGGATACTGAGCTTTATGGCCTTGGGGATCGTCTTGCTGGTGCTGGGCTTCATCTACAACAAGTACCAGGAGAAGATTAAGGAGTGGCTGTAAACACGTACTCCAGCAGATCGGCCATGTCCTGGGTGGACAGGCCTTGTTCCAGGCCCAGAGGCATGAGCGACCAGGTCTTCATCTGGAACCCTCTCAAGTTTAACCGCGGGCACACCACCCCCCGACCGCCAGGTTGGCGCAGAGTAATGCTGGCCAGGTTATCGTCGGTTTTGATGCCGACCAGGTTGTCGCCATCCATCGTTTGAAAAACCCAGGTGGCGTATCGGTCGCGAACCAGAGCGTTGGGCTCCAGGATCGCTTTGAGCGCCTGCTCCTTGCCTTGGGGCCTGATTTCCACCAGGCCCGGCCCGAGCGCCTGACCCACCTGCCCAAGCCGGTGGCAACCGGCGCAGCGTGCCGAAAACGTTGCCGCGCCTCGCTCCCGAACACCGGTCAGCCGCAACGCCGGCTTAAACAAATCAACTACCTCGGGCCGATGAAGTTTGACCGGGCCAAGCAGGCGCGAGGCTCGTTCGCTGATGGCTGGTTCGTTGTAGGTCCGCAGGAAATCAAGCTGGGTCGACGAGAGATCCCCGACGGGAAGACGGCCCCGTTCCAGGGCGTCCAGAACCGCTGCCACATGACTCCTGCGGCT
>Ga0105240_10010307_pt1 | contig 13157 bp, 10 predicted proteins | sample KBSC54metaG_FD_80426 | JGI IMG/M metagenome (GOLD analysis project Ga0105240, IMG submission 80426) | Corn rhizosphere microbial communities from Kellogg Biological Station, Michigan, USA - KBS C5-4 metaG | ecosystem: Host-associated > Plants > Roots > Rhizosphere > Soil | place: Michigan, USA... | reverse complement strand
TGCGGCACATTCTCTACTGGGGTGTTGACGAGCAACTCCTTGCCGCCAATCCGCTCGCGCGCATGAAGATGGCCCGCGAGCGGCGTACTCGCCGCCAAATTCTTAGCGTTGCCGAGGAGCAACCGCTGCTTGTCGCTGCGCAAGGTCACCTCTTCGCTATGGTCATCATGGCGCTCGATACCGGAATGCGCAGGGGCGAAATCACCAGCCAACTCTGGGAGGATACTGACTTCTCGCAGAAGATCCTATACGTCACGCGCTCGAAGACCCCAGAGGGCGAATCTCGCGAGATCCCGATGACGGCCCGGCTGTATGATTACCTGCTCGAAAACCGCAAGGCCAAGGGACTGGTAATCAATTTCAGGGGCCGCCATGTCCGCATCGTCAAACGCACATGGAAGACGGCCCTAAAGAACGCCGGGCTCCGCAACATTCGCTTCCACGATCTCCGCCACACCTTCAATACCCGCCTGATGGAAGCCGGTGTCTTGCAGGAAATCCGTATGGCGCTCATGGGCCATTCCTCAGGCAGCAAAGTTCACTCGATCTACACCCACATCGAGCTTCCGGCAAAACGCAAAGCAATCCGGATGCTCGAAGCCTGGGTCAACCAGCAACAGGAAGAACTCAAGAAACAGGAGAAGAAAGATGCCAGCACCGAAACAGCCGAACGAACCGAAGCCCGCCCAGCCACAGAAGCCTGAGGGCCGCAAGCCGTGGAAGAAAAAATCACCGGTCGAAGTGGTTATGGAACAGGCCGACAAGCTCAAGGCCGAGATTGCCGAGGCCGAGGAAGAACTCAAAGCGAAGCGTCGCCAACTGGAGAAATTCGAACAGGCCAAGAAGCTGTTCGAGGGAGTGTAGATCCACTATGGAACTGCTGCCTGAAGAGTTGAAAACCCGCTTGCCGCCTCTGCTATCACAGGAGGCCGCAGACGAGCCGGTCGTGTACGCCAAGTACTTCCTGCCCGGCACGCGCTGGGTCTGGTACGTGATTGAAGGCGAAGCGGAAGACGGAGATTTTTTGTTCTTCGGTTTTGTCGCTGGCCTTGCTGACGAATTCGGACACTTCCTTCTGTCGGAGTTGCAGACTCTCCACGGCCCATGTGGAGAAACCGTGCAGCGCGATCCGAACTTCACCGAAGGCAAGCTCACTGATGTTGTGCCCGCGCCTGACTTGTAACGGCGCCGGCCAGCTTAAGAGACCAAGGAACTTCCCTGGTCTCTTTTCTTTGGCGCGACTCGCTAAGGGTCGTGCTCAACCCAAGGTGCATGTCGGGAGCGGACCCGCCTCCCAAGATCTTGAAAGAGGAGAAAACAAACCGTATGAAGAAATTGTCTGTTGTCGTGGCCGGAACCGGCCAGATCCGCGACGTGGAGATTCAGCCCGGCACCACGACCGGCGACATCCTCCACCAACTCAACCTGACGGACTATCTGCTGTCCAAGGGACCGAACGAACCCTTTTTCGCCGCCGCCGAATCGATCTACGACAAAGTCAACGACGGCGAGAAGATCTTTGCCTCGACCAAAGCCGAAGTCGGAGTCGTGAGGCTGTGCGCGTAAAAGAAATCGGCACCCGGCCTGCCCCCGCTTCCATCCGCGAGCTTTTCGCGCGGGCGGTGCGGGGGCACGGCCCCGCAATTCCAGTCGAGCGCCGCCAGATTCCCTATTGGCAGGAGCGCGGCTGGACTCGCCAGGGCAACACCTACAACGGCAACTACCAAACGCCGTACGCCGCATTTTGGGGACAGATTACCGAGCATCGCGGGGGACACATTGATTTCATGCTGTACATGCCGTCCAACGAAATCCGCAGTTGCAGTCACTGGGCCTGCTTTCAACACCGCGGCAATGACTGGTATTTGATTCACATGGCCGCACAACCCAAGGATGTCAGTTCGGGGATTATCACCATCGAACGATTGATCACAGAGGCTTACGAAGAATGAAAACCACACATCTTGAAGAAAAACGAACCGCGCTGGTAGAGCGGCGCGAAAAATTGATTGGGCGTTTCAATCAGGCGGCGCGCAGTCGCAAAGGCATGGCCCGCCTGTTTGCCGAGATCCACAAGATTAACCAATTCCTCGACAGCCTGGAACGCATCGCGGCGGAAACTACGTCCAAGCCCCAAAACACCCACCGCCGATACGCTGTGAGTTCGCTGTTCCTGCACGAGAGCTTCAAAAAACTCACCGCAGATCAGGATGAGCAATTCTTTTTTATTACCGGCTCAGAAGTTGAGAGCGTCCTGGTGCTCGACCAGTGGGCCGAGTTTGCCCACCAGAAACGCAGCATGATGGGCGTTACCGCCGACAACCGCTCCACCCACACGCTACTGATAAAGCTGGAACAGTTTAAGCATCGGCTGCTGGCGCACTTTCACAGCCATCCCGGTAGCGGTGCCGATGCTACCCGCCCATCGGGAACTGACGAGAATTTCCAGAAGCGCCTGGAGAGCGCCGGACATGTGGCGGTTATGGCCATCTTCAGCCGTGACGGGTTCGTGCGTTTCATCCGGCTAGACCAGAATCTTGAAATCGAAATCTATGGGGAAGGAGTTGAAAAACATGAGGCCGGCATTTACCGTCTCACAAACCTCAATTAGGCTGCGCTGCAAGCCCATTCCTGGTGCAGAAGACCGGCAAAACAAGATCGCCGGATTTGAGCAGGAGGTGTTCTCAAAGCGTCACGTGTTGTGCATCGGTGCGGGTGGGCTCATTTCCCATGTTGCACCCACGCTGGTGCGCAAGGGCATCGGGCGGATCACGATCTTGGACGATGACATAGTCGAGGCCAGCAACCTGAACCGCCAGCACTTTTATACAAAGGACCTGAGAAAAAACAAGGCGCTGGCCCTGACAGAAAACCTCGAAAGGGAATGTATTGCAGCAACCGACATTCGAGGGTTTGCATTTCGCATTGAGGAAGCCATTGCCCGCGGCATCGATTTGGACTGCGATGTCGCCGTATGCGGAGTGGATAATAATCCGGCGCGAGTAGTAGCCAGTCGGCATTTCCGATTCCAAGGAATCCCTGTGATTTTCACTGGCGTTAGCCGGGACGGCGATTGTGGTTACGTCTTTGTTCAGGAAAGACATGGTCCGTGCATAGGCTGTCTGTATCCGGATATGGCTGGTGATGACCGCTACCCGTGCCCTGGGACGCCAGCAATCGCTGATATCTTGCAGGCTGTCGGGGCGCTGGCTGTTTACGCGATTGACACACTGTTAATGAAGCGAACCCGCAACTGGAACTACCGGCGGACGAGTCTGTCGGACGGCGCGAGCAATGGGGCGGCCATGATATCCCACCGGCAAGATTGCCTAATGTTCACCGCGGATTTCCATGGACCAGCCAACTCTACCCATTGACCAAATCGAGGTCGGCTTTCGCTACCGGAAGGATCTCGCTTCGCAGTGCCTTTCAAAGCGAAATCGAAACCAACGTCGAGTTCGGTGAAGCGGTCCTCACGATGCTGAAGCGCAAAGCAGAATGCCAGCTTGAAATCATCGCCCCGGCTTACGGTGAGCACCTGGTCGAGTTTTGGCGTGCCCTTCTCGACATGCAGACCGTTCAGGCCAAGCTCGAATCGAGAGCGCCATCGGCTGTTGGTGCTCCAGGGCTGACCGTTCGTAGCGCCGCCGCCCTGTTGCACAGCGGCGCTGTCTTTGCGGGAGCCGTGATCGTGCTTCGCTATTGCTGGCGAATGCCTCCAATAACCATTAAAACGAGCCAGAACAGTGCGACAGCGGCCATCGCCCAACGGAATGAATGCCCTATCGCCTTCCGAAGCGTGAGTCCGGTGCCTGCTCGGTTCCAAGCCCACCCAACGCTCACGAGCAATCCTACACTCAAGAGCATTGACCCGAAACCATACACCATCCGTTGAAGCGTGAAGTAGCTCTCACCGGGAAAACGGGGCACGACGAACAACCAACCTGCCCCGAAGTACAGCGAGAGACATGCCGTAGCAAACAGGATTCCGGCAGTGATTTTCAGTGGCATTCTGTACTCGTAGTCCCGGTTGCAGAGTCGGTGACCGTTACGCAACTCTTGACAGGTGCCTTAAGTTGCAACATCAGCCAGTCAAAGACATTCATTCCGTACCGGGGGTTCCCGAAGTCCTTCCCCGGCTGAGAACTTGGCGTCAATAGCGGACTGCCTCCGATCGTCGGACCCAAGATGGACCGCACGAAGCCTGGTGGCCGCTTCTTGCCGTACAGCAGATTCAGATTTGCCCAAAGCTTGTCCGGCGTCCAGGCCAGTCCGCCATTGCTGCCCGGAGAGAGGCCAACTTCCTTCAGAACCTTCGCACAAGAACTTGTACAGTTGTTCCCCAGTAACGCCCAGTTGCCAGTGCCCGCACCATTTCTAATAGCGTCGATCGCCTGCTGCGCTACTTCAGGAGAAGTTTGGATCGTGAGTGAAGAGAAGTTTTGCCGAAGTTCATCAACACTCTGCGGGATCTTGAAGGCAGACGTACCCGGCACACCTTCAAACGGATGCGTGAGGATGCCTTCGTGCGTTTGGGGGCCGACGCTTAAAAAGGCGAAGTCGTTCGTCTTCTCGTTGTAAGCGGACATCATGATGTGGCCACTCGGGTACCCGCTTTCGTAAAACACGGTGATGTCCCGCCCATCAGGGTCCATATACTTCAGCGGATTGTTGCCGCCATAGACGTATTTGTTGAGCGTGTTGCTTGGCGAAAGAAGCCGATCATTGGTGACATTGACGAGATCTGGACTGGTCCACCTACCCTGCGCCCCGGAGAAGTACCTGGCTCCGAAGAAATCGAGGCCCGTCTCTGAATCTCGTTCTTTGCCGGTAAATCGTAAGCTCTGCCCACTCGGCGCCGAGGGATAGAACCCTGGGGAGAACGTCGCGTCCCGCCCCGCAGTCCCGGCCCCAATCTCTTGGCCGAGAGGCAAATAATCAAGATTCTGCACCAGCGCTCCCGACGAGTCGGTTTCCAGGCGTGTTGACCCAAGCGTGTCTGTGGTCAAATATCGTGTATCGGTGTCCGTAGGTTGGCCGTATTCCGCCGCGAGTTGCCCCATCGCGTCGTAGACGTATACCGTTGTTGTAAACATGTGGTTCCATGGGGTCGTCCGCGTCACCCGGCGACCCTCCCCATCGTACGCATACGAATTGGAATCCCCGGAGATGTTGGCCGTCCGTTGTCGGTTTTCTGCGTCGTACGTGAATGTCCGGGCCATTCCCCCGATCTGCGTGACATTGCCCGTCGCATCGTACCCCCATCCAACAATCTGATTGTTCGCGTTGAACTGGTTCTGCGAAATCGGCGATTCGAACGTCAGATCCGGCAAGCCCGTCCGCACCGGATCGGGGCATTGCTGGTTCGCCACGCACAACCACCGATTGCCGTAGCTGTCATATTCGTAGCTCTCCGTCCAGGTCCCCGTCTCTTGGGCCGTCTTCAGCCGGTTGAGTGCGTCGTAGGTGTAAGCCTGATTCCATGTCCGGCTCCCCCGCGTGATGGATTGCGTCAACACATTCCCGTTGTTGGCGGCAGCCATATTGGTGGGTGCGTAGGTGTAGGCGATTGTCAGCAGACTCCCCGCTGATATGCTGAGCGGCTGCAGTCGATTGGCATCGAAGGTTGTCTGCTCCACGACAGTGTTGCCGAGCGTCATATTCGTAATGGCGCCGTGCGGCGCATACGAATTCACCGTAGCATAAGCGGCTGCCGGTAACAGGAAGCCCTTTTGCACTTTCAACAGTCTGGCGTCGGAGTCGTAACAAGTCGCAATCGCCCGGCCGCTCGGGTATGTTTCCGTAGAGAGGCCGCCGGCCAGGTTGTAGGTGTAAGAGAACTGGTAGGACACTCCATTCGTGATCTGAATGTAGCTAAGCACGCGACCCATGGAATCAAAGCTGCTGTAGGCCGAAGCGGAGTTCCCGTTCGTCTCAAATGTGAGTCTGCGCTTCGCATTCACGTTGTTCGGAGGTGCAGTGGCTCCCGAGCAGGTGATCGTTGTTTGGCCGTCGAAACTGTTCGCGGTCACTGCACCATCGTAGCAGAGGGAAACCGTCGGCGTGCCGGGATCGGTGTAGGTCTTTTGAATCGGCCGATAGAGCTTGTCATAAACATAGTTCGTGGTAAAGCGACCGTCCTGTCGAGATTTGAGGCTACCGTTCAGGTAGTAGTCAAAGGTAATGCCGCCGCTCTCGGGATTAAACGCATAGAGGAGGTGCTTCAAAGCATCATAGTTAAAGCTTCTGGTGATTCCACTCTGGCTGACGGCAGTCAGATCATCGAGTTCATCATAGGTATACGCGGTCGTCAAATTTAGAAGCGATCCAGCGGGGGGTACGGGGGCATTGGCAATGGTACTGCCGCCCGGAGGCGTGAGGCTCGCGGGCGGGTCCTCGATCACTTGAGTCAATCGTCCGGCTGCATCGTGCGACAATTTGTGCCATTTGCCCGCTTGGTCTCGGCTCGTTGTGACATTGCCGGAATACGCGTAATTCAGAGTCGCCAAATCGTCGGTCTGAACCTGCACGGGCCGGCTAAGACTGTCAAACGTTGTGGTGGTCCAGTGGGCCGTGTCAGTCTTCAGGTGGGGGAAAGACACTCGGAACACGCGTCCAAGGTGATCATATTGGGTCTCCACGATCACGTTCGTGGCATCATCGAGTGTTTGCGATTGCCGGCCCAATCCATCGTATTGCAAGTCCATTGTTTTGGTGGTTGCAGTGCCGCCACACAAGTCGGTTCCTGAGTTGAACGTACTGGTCGTTGATACTGTATTGGTGGAATCCGAATACGTAAAAGCAGTGTTTCCACTGTCCGGGTACGCAATGTTAGTCAACCTGTCCAACTTGTCCGATGCGTTCGAAAACGTGTAGGAGGTCGTGGCTGACGAGTTGGAGGTATCGATCACAGCGGTTGCTTCACCAATATAGTAATCGTAGGTAGCCTTTTGGATGTAGCCCATCGCATCGGTAATTTGAGTGAGGAACGCATTCGCCGCACACCCGTTGGCGCATGGAGGGGGATTCTGCCAGGTGCGGAAATCGTTTGTCAGCGTTGTCCCCGTGGAGAAGTTGTCGGCATAGGAATAGCTCGTCACTAGGCCGTTGGGGTCAGTGCTGCTGACGACCCTTCCCGTTGCGTCGTACGCAAATGAGCTCTGTATATAAGTGTTACCTGACTTTTTCCGGCTGATTGACCCGACGTTGCCGCGCTGCGAAATCGTGGGGGCAACGTACCCACTCGGGCTTGTCACGGATGCGAGACTTGCCGAGCAACCGCTTTGTTGATCATAACAATATTGAGTATCGGCGATGACGCTTCCTGTACTGCTATAAACTGTTTGTTCGGAGAGCAACCCTGGAAGGTGAGGGGAAGCTGACACACCACTGGAAATCGTATCGTATACGCCGTCGGCGATATAAGTGGACATGGTATAACGCAGAAGAGAACCGGGTGACCCGCTACCGTAGTCGTATTCGTAGGTCGCGGTCCTGTTGCTATAACCGTCGTAGCTGAACGTCACCTTCGAGAACTGATTAGTGTCTACGAGTTTGGTTTGAGTCTGCTGGATCGTCGGATTGGTGGCTGTCATAGTCGGCGTCGGACCCAGCGAACAGGTCGGCACGTCGGCAGTGCCCCGGCAGTAGTCGCCTGGCGCGCAATTCCCTTGCTGCCACGTATGCACCGTCGAACGCAATGTCGCCTGCCCGTCGGCAGACAACTCATCTACTTGGTACTCTCTGCCCTCCATCCAGGAAGGAAACCACGCTGGCTTTGCAGGGCATGCCACTTGATTGGCATAATTGCCATAGAAGTAGTGAACTTCGTGAGCCAGGGGTATAGTCTCGCCTGCATCAGCGTAATGATCGACACTGACCCCATCGCCGCTCGACAGACCTACGCTATATTTTGTGTGTTGCTCCAGGTTCGTGCCAGCGGAGTCCGCGTACACGTCACGACAGCGCACTCTCCGCGAAAGGTACATGAGGCTCGTTGTGATGTTGTAGACACTCGCGCCGTTGTCGCCTAAACTGGCTTGAACATCGTTTGTACAATCCGACGAGCGGTTCAAGCCCGAGACCCATCGGTATTTAAACACGCCACCCGTCGGCAATGTAATCTGCGCGACTTCGCCGAATGAGTTGTACAGGAACCCGTATCTGCCAGTCGTCGCGCTCAGGTTATTGGGGTCCGCGTTCGGTAAGTCGATCGACCTAACTGGGCAGAGGTTTGGTGTAATGGATCCACCTGCACTCGCGCCGAAGAGCTGAGTATACGTCTCGGAACCGTATCCGCTCGCGAGGCAGGTTCCTCCATTCCGTCTAACCAGAATGGATCTGTCAACGCCATTGGCGCCCTTGTACGTAATTGTGTCTAAGCTTGACTGTCTAGTGATGGTGATGATACGGTTCAGGCTATCGGCGATGTGAGAGATGAAGCCGTTGCTATCGTAATCGAAAGTGATCTGGTTGCCGTTCCGGTCGCGTATCCAGACCAGGACTACGCCTTGGTAGCCGCCTGGGAACGTCCAATGGTCCCACCGGTAGCGAACGCCGTTCTTAAAAATCAACGTTCCAGTGCCGAGCGGAGCGCTTGCTTCGAAACTCACCGAGTCCGTGATCGGAGCGTCAGCGATATACGTCAGATCGGAGCCATCCCGAGATTGGAAAACGGTGCCCCTCAAAGGAGCCGTTCCGCAACTGTATCCACCCATCGCGCCGCCAGTCAGTTGGTCGACCAGATTGGTTGTCGTGCCGTCAGGGAGAACGAAAGCCAACGTCGTCAATGTATTCTTCGCTTTATTGAAACCGACATCGTTTGGATTCCCGTCCGGATTGCATTGAACCGTATCGTGGTACTGGCTGCGAACCTCTATCATCCCCGGTCCATACGGATCGCCTCCGGTATTGTTCTGATAAGGTGAGAAGCTGTACTCATTCGTAACCGTATCGTAAAAGGAAGTGAATCCCCAACCCTGCTGAATGGAGACCGAAATGGTATAGCCTGCCTCCCCTCGGCCTCCCACTTTCAATAGCGGAATATTGACGCTCAGCGCCCCGTTGTACAGATTGATAGTCTCAAACCCGCTGAGAGAGTAAGACCCCATTGGCGAACCCACGGCGGCGGTCGGAATGGTCAAGCCTCCATGCGTATCGTCTGGAATGTAATCCTGGGAATACGCGCAGCTCGCGAGGACCATTCCTAGAGCCGCACGCAGGACTAAGGTTGTGACTGGGTATGAGGTAAATGGCAAGCGCATCAGTGTGCTGTCTCCTCGCTCGGTCATTGGACGTTGATTGTGCAGGTCCAAGATGAGTGGTCTCGTTCGGTGATTTCGTATTTTGCTGCTCCCAGATCCAGTGGAGCGATCCAGTGGGGACTTGTTTGATTCAGGGATTTGTTCTTCACGACAACATGTCCACCCGGCGTTACCATCGATAATGAGAGGGACCGGGGCGCTGGCCCGCTATTGTTCCGCACGTACAAGAAAAAGTGGCCGTGGGCATGCGATACCTGAGCCGGCGAGAACCCGAACGGTGTCAATTCCACCGTGATTGTGTCTATTCGCGTTGAGTTCGCGGGAATGTTCTGCCCAGAGACAATTTGTCCCAACAGGACGATACCCAGAGCAACGGCTGCTGCCAACGTAGAAAGCTTCATACTCTACTCCTCCGGTGGTCTCAATGGCCCCATTCCTGAATTACTGCGAGCATCCCGGCCCGGCGGATGGCGGATTCTCTACAGCAATCACCCGCCCGCCGAGTCTGATGTATTCCTTGCTCCATCCGGCGACTATCACGGTCACCGTTCCGGTGCCTAATAGATTGTTTTGGCTGTCCGTGGCATTCAATTTGAGCGAATAAACGCCGGCGGGGGTATTCGGCAGTGCCGATAGGCTTACGTTCGCTGGGCTTGTCCCGCCCGACGTCAGAGTCACTGCCGGCTGGGTGAAAGAAGCGGCTGCGAGCCCCGCGGGCCAACAATTTGGCGACACCCAGCTTAGATTGACTGCTCCTGCAAATCCGTTTTGCGAGTTGACCTGCAGTAGTCCAGTGGTCGGGTTGGTCGCGGAACTCGCCACGTTAAGGCTCAGCGTTCCAAAAGCGACGCCGGTCAGAGGCGTAAACGTGGCGGTGACGGTGGTCGGTTCCGTCAACGCGCTGATGCTCAGAGTTTTCGATTGGCCGTTGGACGTCGTCGTGCCGGGCGAACTCCCCGTCTGCGTAAAGGCGACTTGATAGCCGGGGTTAGGCGTCGCAGTGATCGCAACGGGGCTCGCTGCATCGTAATAGGTTGCAGACGGGGATGGATTCATTGTCCCATTGGCCGTGGCGGATGTTGTTAGGAGCACCTGGGTCTTGAAGTTGGCCACGTATTGCGACCCTGGCGTTGCGTTCACCTGCGTTTGGCTCTGGTTCGGTGAAACAATATCCGGCACGGCAGTCCAGTTTGTGAATACATACCGCCGCTGAGAAGAGCCCGCGATCGTTTGCGGCCCGGAAACCGACAGAGTGTGGTTGCCTGGAGGCGCATTCGCGGGCGACCAATTCAGAGCCACCGGTGTGGTGATGTTTTGAATCAGATTTCCGTCCGCCGTGACGCTCAGCCCCGCCGGCGAAGTGCTCAGCAATTGACCGTTCGTGACCGTGAGGCTCGCATTGACAGTGTGGATTAGATTGCCGCTGGTTCCGGTAATTGTGATCGGATATTGGCCAGCCTGCAGATTCGAGATGGATAGAGTCGCGGAAACAGGCGAGGAACCGCCTGCCACAACACTAGTCGGGCTGAAAGCCGGTACTCCGGTGCCAGTCGAGGCGCTGAAGCCCACGGTTCCGTTAAATCCGCCCCCTGCGTTCACAACTACCGTGTAGCTTGCAACTCCAGATGACAGAACGGTTTGGTTGTTAGGAACGACAGCAATAGAGAAGTCCGGCACAGCCTGGATCACGAGGTTCACGGTGATGCTCCTCGAAATCGTGCCGTCCACACTTCGAACCGGAACGGTGAGTTGATAGGTACCTGGCACTGCGTTAGCAGCTGCAGTCGCCGTCAGAGTGGGCGTTGCGCTCACCTGCACATTCTGTCCGCCTGCGATGCTAACGTTTACCGATCCATTGGACGGTGTCACAGTAGGTGGAAAATAATTCAGCGCGCCGTTGTATCCATTTGATTGCGCCGAGAGCACGTAGTTAGCCGATGCCCCCACTAACACTGCTTGGGAACTAGGTGATGAGGAGAGGGAAAAATCGCCCGTGGCGCCCACAACGCGCTGACCGCAGGCGTAGTGAAGAATGCCGCCGGCGTTTGCAACCAGCTGCGGTTCATAATAGGTTTCAGGAGATGCGCCCATTTGAGTGAATGTGGCCTGCGTTGACGTCTGGGCTGCCACTACACCGTTCAGGCTGCCCGAAACTGCCATTAGATCGTCCCACCCCCTTAAGCCGAGAACGCAGGTACCTGACTCCTGCAGTGTGATATTTCCGTTAAACCCGTTCACTCCAGCCGTCTGGGCCGTGGCTACGGTATTGCCGCCAACTGATACCCGGATCGGATTAAACCACAGAGCGACCGTAAAGTCTTGAACGGATGCAACAGTTCTGGCCAAAGCGTTGAAAGATCCGCTGTTTCCGTTAACCGTGACGGTATAGTCGCCCGTTGCTCCTCCGTATGCCGTAGTGATCGTCATGGTTGTGGTTCCAGACCCGCTCACCGTGGTTGGATTGAATGTTGCCGTAGCGCCGGGCGGCAGTCCCGAAGCCGTGAAGTTTACGGGGCTTTGAGAGCCGTTCAATGATGTAATGGTGACGGTGTACGCCACGAAATTGCCGGCGAGCACTGCATTGCTCCCCGTGGGCGCCACCCCCAGACTGAAGTTTGCCGGCGGACCGACCGTCCAGGATCCTAACGGGGGCCACCCACTGTTGATGTTCGAGTGATCGGCAGCTTCCGATATTACATTCCGGACCCCGGCATACAGCGATGTAAAATTCATGGCGAGGTTCAGGGTCCACACGTTACCTGAGGAACTCAAAGAACTGTTCAACCCGTCAATGCTACACCGGCTGTTTCCGGTTGTTCCTGCCTGTCCCGCCACTATCGGCGGCAATTGGTTGTTATTGTCGTCGCTCAAGTAGATCCGGCCTGCGCTGTCGATCACGGCGAAACAGTACCAGTACGGATCCAGGCCGTTGTTGACCTGCACCTGGACATTCGCCATATCGGCAACGTTGTCGGGATACAGATATTGGAACTTGAAGGTCTGCGACCAGCCGCCGCCGTTACTGGGAGTAACTCCCAGGACAGACGGGGGATCTTCCCTCACAGTGTACGTCCCTTTGGACACCATCGGCTGAGAGGATCCGTTACTGGCGGTCATCCAGATATTCTGCGTGCCGATGTAGGGTGTAAAGAACACCACCCGCAAAACCAACGTCGCCGTTGTGCCGGAAGCCGTGGCGGGCGTTAAACTCGACGCCCATGGATAGATCGCGCACTGGTTGTTTTGGACAATGGTGCCGGCGCCGAACGGTACTCCCGCCATCCGCGTCCCCGAGTCATCGTTCAAATAAATGCTGGTCCTGTCGGTCAAGAGAGTACAGGAGTTCGACGCTGCTGAGGAACTCGATGCGAACGTAACGAGGAACTGCGAGATGTTCGATTGAGCTACAGTATCCGACCAGGTGAAGGTAAAGTCCTGGGAATGACCGGTGGCAGCGCTGGGCGTGACAGAAACCGAGGTCGGTGGAACGAGCACGTCAAATGGTGTTCCGGTGCTTGCAAGCGGGCCCACGGTAACCACCACATTTCCTGTCGTCGCGCCAGTCGGCACCGGCACCACGATGCTGGTTGACGTCCAGGAGGAGGGCGCAGCCAGCGTGCCATTGAATTTGACCGTGCTGGCGCCTTGAGTCGCACCAAAATTGCTGCCCGAAAGCGTGACCGATGTGCCTATCTGGGCCGCAGCGGGAGATATCCCGCTTATGACCGGGGGACTCGCGACCGTAAAGATTATGTTGTTACTCGCAACTCCAGCTGCCGTAACGGTGACGTTGCCTGTTGTTGCGCCGGTAGGGACCGGAACGCTGATGTTTACAGTATTCCATGAGGTCGGAGCACCGGCGATTCCGTTAAATGTGATTGTTCCCGCCGTCGA
>Ga0105240_10010306_pt1 | contig 13158 bp, 10 predicted proteins | sample KBSC54metaG_FD_80426 | JGI IMG/M metagenome (GOLD analysis project Ga0105240, IMG submission 80426) | Corn rhizosphere microbial communities from Kellogg Biological Station, Michigan, USA - KBS C5-4 metaG | ecosystem: Host-associated > Plants > Roots > Rhizosphere > Soil | place: Michigan, USA... | reverse complement strand
CTCGCACACGCCGCGACTTCCTCGTACAAAGTGGCCTCGCCCTCGGCGGCGCGGCAGCCGCTCCTCACCTGCTCTCGCAACACTCCGCAAGCCCAACGACCCCCTTGCGCGGCCTCATGCTCGATGCCGCTCGCGTTCCGGAGCCTCTCGCCTACTATCGCCGCGTCATCGACTTCTGCGCCGAGTGGCGCCTCAATGCGCTTCAGTTCCGCCTTGCCGACGACCAGGGATGCGCCCTCCGCTTCTCCTCCGTCCCCGATCTCTACCTACACCGTCACGCATTCGCGCCGGAACAACTTCATGACCTCGCGCAATACGCCCGCAGGCGCGGCGTTGATTTGATCCCGGAACTGGAATCCTTCGGACACACCGGATTCATCACACGCTCACCTGCCTATGCCCACCTGCTCGACGCCGATGCGAAGCAGTCCTCCGAGTTCACCGGCATCACCCCCGTCCACCCCGAAACGCTTCAGCTCTTCACCAACCTCTACCGCGAACTCGCTGGAATCTTCCCGTCGACTTACCTCCACGGCGGCTGCGACGAAGTGAACTGGGGAGGCTCTGAGCTCTCCCGCAAGGCGCTCAAGACAAAGCAGCGCTTCGAAATCTGGGCGGAGTATCTGAACTCTCTCGATCACCTTGCGCGAAGCCTTGGAAAGCAGTTCATCGTATGGGGCGACATGGTCGTGCGCAAGGAACCGCGAATCCTCGAGCATCTGAACAAATTCATCATTGTCATGGACTGGGACTACACCGAAACCAGCTCCGCGAAGCTCAACAGCACCCGCGCGAAGATCCGCGCAGCCGGTTTCCGAGCCATCGGAGCGCCAGCCCTCATCAGCTACCGAGTCGGGCCGCGCGCCGGCCTCGACCAGCTCGCCAATATCGATGTATTCGCAGATGCGTATCTGAGTCCAAAAGAGAGCGCGAACGATCCAGGTTCGCTTGGCGTGATCCTTACCAACTGGGTGCCCAGCCGCTACATACAGAACTCGATCTGGGACGGCTTCGCCTATGCCGCAGTCGCTTTCAACGAGGGGACAAAGACCGCTCGCAAATCCGCCTTCCAGCGCTTCGTCGAGAAACACTACGGCGCAACCTGGAGCCATGAATGGAATGAAGCCTTTCAGCTGATCTACAAACTCGCGCCAGAGATTCACGAGCGAGACACACCCGCCGCAGCCGTCCCACTGCGCGTGCCCTGGAGCAGCGATGAACAACTTTCTGCTCTGCCCAGAAGTTCAAGAATGCCGTCGAACCCTTACACGCCGCTGTGCGCTCTTCTCGATCGCCTCGAAAAGGAGGTCTCGAAGAATCTCACTGACTTCAGGGCATTCTCGCTCTCCGCCGCATATCTCCAGCACAACTTCTGGCGCGACCAAATCTTTACCGGCCCATCGCTCACTCCCGAGGAAGCAGCATCTCTCATTAAGACCATCGCCAGCCGCGATCGCACCCTCGCCGAAGCGCTTTCAAAGGACTGGGACGAGAGCCGTTTTCCAGCCTCCCCGGCAAAATCATCGCCGCTCTTCGGGTTCGAGCCCAAAGACCAGTTGCTCTTCCACTTCCACCGTGCCGCAAACTACTCCGCGTCCCTGGCCTCCCACCCCAACCGCTTCCAGCAACTCCTCACCGCAGCCAGACACGCCTGATCGATCCCTGAATCTCGCCCCCCGAACTCCTCGCGAATCTATCCCTGCCTCACCCTTCATCCATTCAGAAACAACAACGGCGCACCCAAAGGTGCGCCGCATACTAATGCCTGTTCCCTAATCCCTAATCCCTGCTCTTATTACTGTTTTCCGAACCGGTAAACCAGCCCGAACGTGGCTCCAAGATCGTGCTGGAAGTTCGACCCAAACCCCGTTCCCATCAGCTCCGGAGCAAGCCGCAGCGAAACGCTGGGCGTTATGTTTGCCTCGCCGATAATCGCACCCGAGAACGCGTACGTCTTGCCATCCGGATAGAGCCGGCACTGCTGCCCCGGCGGGCATATCTGTCCGAATCCGTTCGTATCGGCCTCGAAGTTGCCGATGCCTGCGCCGCCCAAAACGCGACCCGCAATCGAGTACTTCGGCCGCATCTTGATCCGATACACCGGTCCCGCCATGATGTCGTAAGTGCTGATCGCCGGACGCGTAATCGAACTGAAGTTCAGGCCCACAAAAGCCGTCCCATAGTTCCCCCGCCCGTCAAGCGTGATCCCCAGCCGGTCGTTGAAGTAGCGCGTCAAACCCAGATCAAAGGCGTACATCGTCGTATTCTGCAGCGACGGACCCGGCTTGAATCGCTGATATCCAGCCCCAATGAAAAGCTCGTACCGTTGGGTGTACGTATCTCGGATCGCCTGTTGACGCCGAGCCTCTCTTCGCGCGCGGATGCGCCCCTGCACGCTCACCTGCCCCTTATTCTGAGTGGCAGCGGGTGCGGGCGCCTGCGGCGCTGGTGTCTGCTCCTGTGTCGGTTGACTGCTGCCGGAATCCTGGCCGAAAGCTGCAACGCCAGAAGAAACAAGCCAGATAAACCCCAGAGTTGCTACAGCACGGCGAAACGAAAACATCGAACTTTCCTTACCTCCAACACGGATGCCCTCGGATGCCCATCCGTGGGGTGGAACACTGATCAGCTCACGCCTATTCCTTACCAATTATCGCAAACTGCACCCTTAGCAACCTTTATCGGGACTGACTTCTTTTGGACGCGCACCAACGCTTTTCGCCGCCAACTCCCCGTCCATGCTCTACGATGAACTTTTGAGGAGGCGGCAAGAGACTCGCATGCGCTTCATTCTTGGACTCATCATCGGACTCGTTCTGGTCCCCCTGGCCGTGCTCGTCTACCTCACGTACGGCAAAGTTCCCGTCGCCGTCGATGATCCGGCTTTCCCCCATGAGCGCCAGCTCGTCCACATACCGCTCGATGCCCGCATCCAGCACGAGATCGTCGGCACCCACATGGAGGCAGACCCCACCAACCTCACTGCCGGCGCTCACATCTACGTCGACCGCTGCGCCGTCTGCCACGGCCTCCACAATCGTCCATCCGCTCTTGGCGCCCACATGTACCCCGACGCTCCTCAGCTACTCGAACCACACCACAACAAGCCCGACGTCGTCGGCGTGAGCGACGATCCGCTTGGCGAAACCTACTGGAAGGTTGAGAACGGTATCCGTCTCACCGGAATGCCATCCTTCAAAACACAGCTCAGCGACCCGGAGATGTGGCAGGTCAGCCTCTTCCTCGCCAACGCCAATAAGCCCATGCCGCAGCCAGTCATCGACCTCCTGAATCGCGCCCCCTCTCCCCCCGCCGAAGCCCCCGCCCACCCCAACACCTCCGAACCACCCCACCAGGACTAAAAGGGAAGACGAGACCTTCAGCCCTGATTAGGAGGGAGCAGTGACCTCCATGCCACTGTAAAAAACCTTAGAGAAGACGGGCTTTAGCCCCGTGCTTCCCGCGCCCTGCGTTACTCTTATCGAAGACCTCCATGTCTATTCTCGACTCACTCCGCAAAGGCTTCCGCTTCTTCCTCATGAGCTTCGGCATCTCCAGCTCAAAGAAGAAGTCACCGCTGAACTCGCCTCCCAAAAACCCCGGAAGCCGGTGACATTCCTCGCATTCCTCGTCGACCTGATCACCGCCTCTTAGGTTTCCCGGCCGGCATGCGCGAAGATCTGGCCAATCGCAACGACCGCGGTAAACTCAAGCCTGATTCAGAGAAGTACGTGACCCGTTAATCGTTCCCGGCGATCCCCACGCATCTTTCCTGGCCTCCGCGAATCCAATACATTGAAGACACAGGAATTGATGGCTACTGAAACCAAGTCCCGCTGGCGCGCATTCTGGGACTGGTTCGTCCTCTTCAGCGGCATCTCCACCGCCTCCAACCTCTCCCGCACCCGCCCGGACCCCGTCCGCCGCCGCGGCCTCTTCCTCTTCCGAGGCAGCCGCTCAAAGTAGGCTCTGTGCCGACGGTCCTCTACAGTTGCCCCTCAACTGGCAACTGAGAACAGGCAACTGTAGACTGTTTTTATGTCGATCACGCGTGCCCAGGCTCTCGATCACTTCAATTCCCCTGATCTCATCGGGTTGGGTTTCGAGGCCGACGCAGTCCGGCAGCGCCTCCACCCCGAGGGCGTAGTCACCTACATCATCGACCGCAACATCAACTACACCAACTTCTGCACCGAGTACTGCACCTTCTGCGCCTTCTACCGGCCCCTCAAAGGAGCCCGCAGCGACGAAGGCTACATCCTCGACTTCGAAAAGATCTACGAAAAGATCGCCGAAACCCAGGAGATGGGCGGCACCGGTGTCTTGATGCAGGGCGGCATTCACCCCGACCTCAAGATTGACTGGTTCGAGCGTCTCTTCACCGGGATCAAGCAGCGCTTCCCAAAGATCTGGCTCCACTGCCTGAGCGCTTCCGAAGTGCTCGCCATTGCCGAGTACTCCGAGCTTGACCTGCGGACCACGATCGCCCGCCTACGCGACGCCGGTCTGGACTCCATCCCCGGCGGCGGCGCCGAGATCCTTGACGACGACGTCCGCAAACGCATCGCGCGCCTGAAGTGCCGCACCGAAGACTGGGTGAGCGTGCACCGCACCGCTCATCAGCTCGGCATGCGCACTACCGCGACGATGATGTTCGGCGTCGGCGAGACCTTCGATCAGCGAATCAACCACTTCGAAGTCGTTCGCAACCTGCAGGAAGAGACCGGCGGATTCACCGCATTCATCCCCTGGAGCTTCCAACCCAAGTACACCGCACTTGGCGGTCGTGGCTGGGACGAAGCCACCTCCGTCGAGTACCTCAAGGTCTTGGCTATCTCCCGCCTCTACCTCGACAACATCGAGAACGTCCAGGCGTCCTGGGTGACCCAAGGCCTCAAAGTTCTCGAGCTGGGCCTTCACTTCGGCGGCAACGACGTAGGCTCGGTGATGCTCGAAGAGAACGTGGTCAAAGCAGCGGGCACGTCGAACTGCACCACCGAAGAAGAACTGCGCCGCATCATCCGCGACGCCGGCTTCAAGCCCATCCAGCGCGATACGCTGTATCGCACCATGTTCCTCAACTAAATTCACCAACCGCGGGCGACTCGAATGAGAGCGTGCCTCAGGCCCTGTCGTCGCAATCTGCAAGTCTCGTGCGGTGCCACTCCGGACCGGGCCTTCGTTCCCCGAATGAGGGCTGACGTTGGTGCTGCTGGTCACTAGGTTCAATTCGGCGACGGATGCTCCACGCCATCGATTACGAGAACTTCGACTGCTTCCTTCCGAGGTACAAGTCGCAACCCGAGTTGTTCCTGCAGAATCGTGAAGATGGAAGGGGCCTCATCCGTAGGAATCGGACCCGCTGCCGGCGATTGCGGGACTTCTTGAACGCCGTCCAGAACGAAGTCGTACCCGCCATGAAGATCGGTCTCATCCACGATCACCCGCCCCTCCAACTCAGGTCGATGTTCAAGCCAGCCAATGAGCATATTGATCGGTGCGTTCGTTCCGGTGAGATGATGCTCATCCGTCATGTAGAGGGTTGGTGCATGAGGTACATCAGCGGAGCGCGGATTCGCGGAATTCTCAGCACCCGCGGTTGAAGGCTCTGTCGAGTGTTTCAACTTTGGCCGTCCCTTCGCGACGACGAGTGCATAGGCAGTTAGGTCTTTTGACTTGAAGCTCGCCCTTAACTTGAAACGCTCCGCTAACATCGACTGAACCATCAATCGTGTCGGTTCCATCTTGCGTTCCGGAGGCAAGTCTCGGAACTGATCCGCGATCGCCGGACCAGCTTTCCCTTCAACATCGAAGAGTTCTTTGGTCGTCCAGTCGGGCGCTCCGACAATCTGATTCTCGGCTTTCACTTCATACGCAAACTTCAGGAGATCGATGAATGTAGCGTGTCGGGCACTGAAATAGCCGGGTGAAATCTTGTAAGAACGATTCGCCTCTCCGGGATCAGCGGGCTTGATCGTTACCACTTCGAACGAAGGCGCTCGGCCTTCAGCGGCGTGCAATAACTGCGCCGATAAACAGGTCGGCCTTGCTAGAAAGAGAGCCCACAACAGGGTCAATCCCGCCATAATTGCCGGTTTAGAGATGGTCCTTTTGCCGAGGATCAAGCCAGTCCCAGAAGCGCCAGTCACCACCATTCCCTCCTCTCCGATCCGCGTCAGGTGCTAAGGGCCTCCGCTCCTGGGACCGGGATAATTCGCGAACATTTATCCTGCCAGCGAATAAATCACATTGATATCCGTCGTCACTTCCACCGGATTCCCATTCACCGTGTACGGCTTGTATACCCACTGCCGTACTGCATCCAGCGACGATTGCTGCAACTCCTTGGGCCCGGACACCACCTTCAGGTTCTCCACGTGCCCGTCCACGCCGATCACCGCCTCCAGCACCACCTTCCCCTGAATCTTCGCCGCCTTCGCCTCCGGCGGATACACCGGCGGAACCTTTGTGATGATGTTTTCAGCCATCTTGGCCGCCGGCACTGACGTCGGAATGCCCTTCGACGCTGCCTTGTCCGACGAGCCCTTCTGATCCACGCCAACCCGCAACGCCACTGCCGAAGTCGCCGCAGCAACCCCGAGTACAACGCATGCGCCCAGTGCAAAAACACGGCGCGTGCGTCCGATCTCTTTCCTCATCTCTGTCAACTTCATAAGTCTCCTCTCCAGCGTGCTTGAATCGAACACTCCAATTGCATACGGAACACGAACCGTCTTGCCTCGCAGCAGCAGTTCCGCCAGCCGCAGCAGTGATTGCGCGTACTCCTTGCTTCCCGACAGCCCTGCCGCCATCTCATCGCACACCATCTCGCGTGTCTCGGTCAGCCTCTGCTTCGTGAACCACACGGCCGGGTGATAACTCACCGGGAGTGAAATCAACTCGTACAAAAGGTTCTTCACGAAATCCATGCGCTTCACGTGCACCAGCTCGTGCCCGATCACCGTCTCCACCTCTGCATCCGCCAGATCCGCGACCATCTGCGCCGGCAGCATCACGCACTTGTTCGAAATCCCCATCGTCAACGGCGCGAAGATCTTCCGTGAAGAAACCAGCGCAACGCGCTGGGCTCCGATGCGCCGCACTCCACGCTGCCACGCATTCTCTGCTGCACCGGCCAGCGTTATGGCTTCCGCGCTGCGCTGAAGTTCGCCGAGCTGCAGCCACCGCCACACAAACCGCGCCGCGAGATACACCGTCACCACCGCATACAACGTGATCACAGCCGCGATGAGCGCTGGGGAAATCGCCATCCCGCCTGACGCCGTACCGCTTCCCACCTGCACCACCACACTTCCCTGCGCCGCCTGCTGCGCATGCAGGTGCCACGACCATGCCACATCCACGTTCTCCGACGGCAGCAGCGAAATCGCGGGCACCATTGCCTCACCAAGCAGCGCTGCGACCCATACGCGGTGCTCCGATCCCGGTCCCAGCGGCCGGACGATCCTCGTCGCCATCCACGCAGCAAACGCGATCAGCGGAACCTGCCAGAGCGAATTCAAAACGTACGTCATCACCATCGATTCCGCGCCGCTCATTTCTCCTCCTCCGCCCCCTTGCTGAACTTCTCCGTCAGCTTCGCCAGCCGCTTCGCATCAATCTGCCGGCTCTTCAGCAGGCTCATCACCAGCTCTTCGCTCGACCCGCCAAACATCCGATCGATCATGTCGCGCAGGCTCTGCCCAACAGCCTTCTCCTCGCTCACCTTGGCGCGATACACATACGCCCGGCCCTGCAACTCCCGGTCGAGCTTCCCTTTCCGCTCTAGGATGTTCAGCATCGTCTGCACGGTCGTATAGGCCAGCGGATGCTCCATCTCGCTCTGCACATCGCCCACCGTGCTCGCTCCGCGGCGCCAGATCACCTGCATGATCTTCAGTTCCAGCCTCGTCAGCCCGTTCTTTGCCAGCCTTCCGCCCATGCCGGCCTCCTATAGTCTTAGGACAATACTCCCAATCCCGCGCCGCGTCAACTAAGTTTTTAGGACTTCTCTGGTCTTCTCTAATTCCAGAGCTCACGGCCAACCCTCCAGCCATGATCCCGATTCCAAGTTCCTTGTATTACAAGGTCGTAACTAACTTATCTATCTGAAGAGGTCTTCCCGGCGTGCTCTCCCGTTCCAAGTTCTGCAGCTTTCTATCTCTACTGTCTTGTGCCGTATTCCTCACCTCGTGCGGGGGTTCCAAATCCGGCAGCCCAAGCACCGGCACGCCTTCGTCTTCTGCCTCGCCTGATTTTTCGCTCTCCGTCGCGCCCACCGCTGTCACTCTCCAGGCCGGCGGCTCCGGATCTGACATCACTATCTCGGCAACCGCGATCAACTCCTTCAGCGGAACTGTCTCCGTCGCCATCACCGGACTCCCAGCAGGAGTAACCGCATCCCCTGCAACCGTCAGCGTCACACCGACAACCGCGCAGAAGATCACCCTCACAGCCGCTTCCACCGCGTCCAGCGCAACCGGCAACATCACCTTCACCGGCACCTCGTCGGGCCTGTCGCACGCAGCGACTGTCGCCACAACTGTCCAGTCGGCGTCGCAGCCGCCCACAACAAACCCTGCCCCCGACATCACGACCTACCACGACAACAACTCGCGTGACGGCCTTAACGCACAGGAAACCATCCTCACGCTCGCGAACGTGAACTCAACGCAGTTCGGCAAAGTCGGCTTTGACACCGTTGACGGCCTCGTCGATGCAGAGCCGCTCTTCCTCGCTGGAGTCAATGCGGGCGGCTCAACACGCAACGTCCTCTACGTCGCAACAGAACACGACAGCGTCTACGCCTTCGACGCCGACACCGGCGCGCAGATCTGGAAGACCTCCGTCCTCGGCTCCGGCGAATCCACCAGCGACGATCGCGGCTGCGGCCAGGTCGGTCCTGAAATCGGCATCACAGCAACTCCCGTTATCGATCGCAAACAAGGCGCCAACGGCACCATCTACGTCGTCGCCATGACCAAGGACTCCGGCGGCAACTACCACCACCGCCTGCACGCGCTCGACATCACCGCCGGCACCGAAATCTCCGGCAGCCCCACTGAAATCGCCGCCACCTACCCCGGCAACGGCGACGGCTCTTCCAATGGCGTCAACACCTTCGACGCAAAGATGTACAAAGACCGCGCCGCTCTTCTGCTCACGGGCGGCAACATCGTCATTGGCTGGTCATCACATTGCGACTTCGCACCCTATACCGGATGGGTGATGGCCTATAGCGAGTCCACGCTGAAGCAGACCTCCGTTCTCGATCTCACTCCGAACGGCGGCGATGGCTCCATCTGGATGAGCGGCGATGGCATCGCAGCCGACTCTGGCGGCAACCTCTTCCTGCTCGATGCGAACGGCAAATTCGACACCACGCTCGACGCCAACGGCTTCCCCTCTAAAGGCGACTTCGGCAACACCATCCTGAGGCTCACGAATAGCGGAAAACTCGCCGTCGCCGACTACTTCAGCCCCTACAACACGGTCTCCACCTCTGGCGCGGATCTCGATCTCGGCTCCGGTGGCATCGTTCTCCTGCCTGACGTCAGAGACTCGACCGGCGCAACCCGTCATCTGCTCGTCGGCGGAGGCAAGGATCAAAACTTCTACATCGCCGACCGCGACAACCTCGGCAAGTTCAATGCCGGCGGCTCGAGCAACAGCAACCTCTACCAGGAATTCCAGAGCATAGGCGCCGTCTTCTCCACACCGGCCTTCTACAACGGAGTCCTCTACCTCGGCACTGTCTCCAGTCCTCTGCGCGCCTTCCCCATCACCAATGGCAAGTTCGCAACCTCGCCCTCAAGCCAGACCGCGATCTCCTTCGCCTATCCCGGAACCTCGCCCGCCGTCTCCGCCAACGGCACGGAAAACGGAATCATCTGGGCGCTCGAGTCGCACACCGGATCGCCCGCCGTTCTCCACGCCTACGACGCCACCGATCTCACCAAAGAGCTCTACAACAGCGACCAGGCATCCGGCGGCCGCGACGCATTCGGCAACGGCAACAAGTTCATCACCCCGCTCATCGTCAACGGCAAGGTCTACGTTGGCACTCCGAAAGGCGTAGCCGTCTTCGGCTTACTCGGCAAGTAGACGGGTGCCCCATGTCCCTCTCTTGGGGACATGGGATACGACAAAGCTCGAGGTACAGCGGGATCTGCCAGGGACATTGACCTCAGTGTCTTTTACGCTACCCACAGGAAAACGACAATCCTTCTCTCTGATCATCCTTCACCGTTTCTTCCTTACTCGAGAGAACGTTCCCGCTTCTAACCAATCAGGCTCACCTGCCGGGTCCGACATCGGCCGATGAAGCAAAACGAATCCGGCGAGGAGTACGCCCCATGCACATCGCAACACGTCTGTCACTTACGGCCCCCATAGCAGCTATCGTCATGTTCGTCTGCGTGAACATCGCATCCGCCCAGAACACCGAGACGATCGAAGCCGGTCATACAACCCTCACGCTGAGCAGCGACTTCATCTCAGCGCTCGGCACCCTCGACATCGCCCCAGGCTCAGTCACACCGACCCACTGGCACGACGGAGTTGTCAGTTTCCCGCTCACCTCTGGTGCAATCGATCTCGACACCGCCGCAGGCCAGATGCTTCACTCCGGGGGGCTAACCCTCTCTGCCAATGCGGATCAGACCAAGGTCACGCTGCAGAGCTTCATCATCACCACCTCTGGAACACCCGTGATCACCGGCCTTGTGTGCGTGAACGAAAAGCTCGTCGGCCGCCTGCCCCTGTTTAGACTCGCGCTCCCCGCCGGAACGACCCTTCCGTTAAAGTCAACAGGTGGCCGCATCATCATTCGGGGTGTTGGCGTCACTCTCGATCCAGGAGTGGCAAGCACACTCAACAGCGTCTTCCACGTATCCGCGTTCCAGGGCGGATCAGCAATCGGCATCGCCAAAATCGTCATTCATCTCGCCGACGACAACGACACAGATCAGGACTAGCCGCAAAACGCACCGCTACTCAGCGGTGGTCGTGCCGTAATTGTCTGGCGCCGCCTGAGTTCCTCGAATCTGCTCGATGAACTCAGGCACCTCTCGTTCGATCAGGTCCGGACGCTCCAGATGAATGTAGTGTCCGCTGTTCTTCGCGACGATTCGTCGGCTGTGTGTCGAAAGGCGCTTCAGGTTCTCCTGCATCCGCTCCCACGCGTCCACCTCGTCCTTAGACAGGTGGTTGGTCATCTGTTTCGTTGGATCGCTCGAGAGGACCAGAACCGGCAGATCTCCGTAAGGACCAGCGTGCGCCGTCTCCTCGCCCGACTGATGAAAGTGCAGCATCTCGCCAATGCCGGCATCAACGTGCGGATCGCAGAACTCTGCATCCTGCAACTTCTCTGCCGCTGCTGAGAATCCGGGCAGATGCCGCGAACAGGCGCCCATCCAGCGCGGCACACCCAATGCGGCCATCGCCTTCACCATGAACAGCCTCATCCATGGCGGCGATCCGTGCGGCATGCTCTTCCCAATGACCGGGTCTTCATCCTGCAGCGGCGTGGATGCATCCACGAAAATAAGACCCGCTGTTTGATCTGGATACCGCGCCGCAAAGGCTCGAATGTAAACTCCGGCAATAGAATGCCCCATCAAAACCACTGGCTCGTGAATCCCAGCCGCGTCCAGCAAATCGTGCAGTTCGTCCGCAATGTGATTCGCATCCTGCAGGCCGGGTACTGACTCACTCAGACCCCATCCAGCGCGGTCGTAGGCGCAGACACGCGTGCTCTTCGCCAGTGCAGGTTGCACCCCACCCCAGATCAGGCTGTCATTCCCGAGTCCCGCATCCAGAACCAGAGCCGGCGATCCGCTTCCCGCGCAGTAGATGTGCATCCGGTGGCCACGCACCAGGTAAGTCGCCCCTGGGGTAAGCGCGCGAGCGTGATGCAGCATCGCGGCATTTGTTCCGCTGCTCACCGCAACCAGAACACCAAGAATCGCGCCAAGCGACAGAGTCACCAGTTCGATGACCCTCCGCCTCTTACCGGAATCTTGAATGCGCGAGGAGATCATCCGCCTGATGCAGATCAGTGCGACCAGCGCGCCGACACCCGCAAACAGCCAGCCAAGCGTGATCGTGCCCGGAATAGCAGCCATCGTTCGGTTCCCTCCCGGATCTATGTAGATACCGGAACGTCCTGGGTGTCAAGTAGAATTCTACATAGCCACCTCACCTCAGAGCGGACACGCCCCCCTTTTGCCGATGCGGATCTGGGGCCTTCGTTGTTTACAGCACTTGAGGAGCAACTAGGCCCAGATCCAGCGCCGAGTTGTTATCTGAAGTCTTCCGGATTCTGGAGATCTGAATACAACAGACTGTCCGTTCACGCACGTATTTGCTTCTGTTTCGTCCGAAAACAATTATTTTGCGAAGCTGCCGAGCCTTTCCATCCAACCAATCCTGATTCCGGTGGAATAAAAAACGGGGGCCGCAGCCCCCGCCTTCGTTTGAACCCCAATAAGCTCTCTACCGCCGCTCGCTCATGTCCACATACTTCGACGGATACACCGGCCCGATATAGTCCGCGCGCGGCCGGATCAGCCGGTTGTCATCCAGCTGCTCAATCACATGCGCAGCCCATCCCGCAATGCGGCTCACCGCAAAGATCGGCGTATACAGATCGATATCGATTCCCAGCGTCGCATACGTCGAGGCCGAATAGAAGTCGACATTCGCATTGAGTTTCTTGTCCTGCTTGATGTAGAGCTCAATCGCCCGCGACATCTCATACCACTTCGGCTGTCCCGAATCCTTGCCCAGCTTCTCGCTCATGCGCCGCAGATGCGTCGCACGCGGATCTTCGGTCTTGTACACGCGGTGCCCGAAGCCCGAAATCTTCTGCTTTGCCGCCAGCATGTTCTTCACGTAGTCCACCGGATCGGCGCCCGCCTTGTCGATGGTCAGCAAGAGCTTCATCACGCCTTCGTTGGCGCCGCCGTGCAGAGGCCCTTTCAGCGCTCCGATAGCTCCCGTAATTGCCGAGTGAATGTCGGACAATGTTGCCGCAATCACGCGCGCAGCAAACGTCGAAGCATTCAGCTCATGATCCGCATGCAGAATAAGAGCGATATCCAGCGTGCGCGTCGCCGTCTCTGAGGGCTTAACGCCGTTCAGCATCCAGAGAAAATT
>Ga0105240_10010305_pt1 | contig 13159 bp, 12 predicted proteins | sample KBSC54metaG_FD_80426 | JGI IMG/M metagenome (GOLD analysis project Ga0105240, IMG submission 80426) | Corn rhizosphere microbial communities from Kellogg Biological Station, Michigan, USA - KBS C5-4 metaG | ecosystem: Host-associated > Plants > Roots > Rhizosphere > Soil | place: Michigan, USA... | reverse complement strand
TTCACCGGTGACAAGGTCCCTGAGCCACGTCCCAAACCGGGTGATAAAGTCACGATCAAAGGCCGGTGTACCGGCTGGCTGGTGATGGATGTAACCTTATCCGACTGTGTAGTGGAAAAATAACTTGTCGTATAAAATAAAAAAAGATAGATATGCGAAGACTCATGCCCTTATTACTGATCTTTTTGACTGGTATACTGGCCGCCTCCATGGGATGCTCGAAACAAAGCGAAGACAAATTAGCGCCTCCCGTTCCCTGTGACACTTTGAACGTTAGCTACCAGAACCAGGTCGTACCGATACTGGTGGAAAACTGTTACCCCTGTCATGGCAATGGCAGCACGGGCGGCAGTGGAGGGATCAATCTGGCCTCGTATGTCAACCTGAAGGTGTATGCGGATAACGGCTATCTGAAAGGGAATGTAACACGTGCTCCGGGCTACAACCCCATGCCCTATGGTAAACCCGCATTGCCCGCTTGTGAGATGAACACTATCGCAGCCTGGGTGAATCAGGGCGCCATCAACAACTAATCACCTTTAAAACAAAGTCATGCAACTGACCAAAATAAAGCGTTTCATTTCGGTGGCGGTCCTGTTGATCCTGTTCCACACCAATGTTCACAGCCAGGTATATACTACACGTACAGGCTTTATAGGATTTTATTCGAAGACGCCGCTGGAAGATATCCGGGCGGAGAACAACCAGGTATTTGCAGCGATCGACCCCGGCAAGAAGAACATCGCCTTTAGCCTGCTGCTGAGAGGGTTTGTCTTTACCAAGGAACTTATGCAGGAGCACTTTAACGAGAACTATGTAGAGAGCGACAAATACCCCAAGGCTACGTTCAGCGGTGCTTATACGGGTGATGTGAACCCGGGCAAGGATGGAGTATACAAGGTGACGGTAAAAGGGAACCTGACCCTGCACAATGTTACGCATCCCCTGGAAGCGCCTGGTACGATAGAGGTGAAAGGAGGAAAGCTGCTGGGACAGGCCGAGTTCAAGGTGAAGCCGGAAGATTACAATATCTCCATCCCATCCCTGGTCAGGGATAAGATCGCGCAGGAGATGCGTGTCAATGTCAAAATAGAATGTTCTACCAACAAATAAATACTATGCGAAAAATAATTTCTATTCTTTTGAGTGTGCCCCTTTTTTGCCAGGCCCAGGCGCAGGACAGCACACTTTTGAATATGCTGAACGACTCCATGAACGCAAATAAGGATAAGGGATATGTTACGGGCACTTTCAAGGCGAGCCATGTCATCAATATGCAGACGGTGGAGTCTACGGCGGCGGGCGCTTTGTCCTTCGTCATCCAGCACCGGTTTGGCCAGCTGAACAGCGGCGCCTATAATCTTTTCGGACTGGACAATGCCACGTTGCGGCTGGGCCTTGACTACGGCATCACCGACAGGCTGGACGTGGGTATCGGGCGGAGCTCTTATTTAAAGACCTTTGATGGTTTTTTAAAATACAAGCTGCTCAGACAGACGGAGGGCAAGCAAATGCCGGTGACGGTGAGCGTACTGGGAACCATTACCAATTATACGCAGCGTATACCGGGTAAAGAATATCTGACGACCAACCTCAGGACAGCCTACTCGGGTCAATTGCTGATAGCCCGAAAGTTCAGCCGGAGACTATCTCTGGAAGTCACTCCGACCTATCTGCACTATAACCTGGTGCCGACGGTGAACGATAAGAACGATGTGTTCGCATTGGGCATGGGCGGTCGTTACAAGATCACCAACCGAATGAGCATTAATGCGGAATATGATTATCTGCCTTCCAACCAGGTGGTATCTACCACGGTGCATAATTCCTTCTCTTTAGGATGGGATATCGAGACGGGCGGACACGTATTCCAGCTTGTGTTCAGTAATTCGCAAAGTATGCTGGAGACACAGTACCTCACACAAACCACGGGTACGTGGGGGAATGGCGATATTTATTTTGGATTCAATATTTCGAGGAATTTTAATTTAAAGAAACACAGTCGTGGGAAATGAAAGTGACAGAGGCAGACTGATACGAAATATATCAGCCAATACCTTTCAGGTGCTGGGCAATCAGTTCCTGGGGGTATTCATCTTCCTCATCATCTCCCGAAGCTTTGATAAACCTTCTTTTGGGGAACTGAGCTGGTCGCTGGCCGTGCTAACCCTCATCACGACCCTCCTAAGCCTGAGGCTGGAACAGATCGTGGTACGCAACGTAGCAGCCGGGGATAATCCGTCCGGCATGCTTACGTTGTTTGCGGCCCATAATTTTATTATGGGTCTGCTCTTTTTCGGGACACTCTCCCTTGTATGTTATCTATACCACCCGCTGGCCCGGGATCATTATCTCTTATGGATCCTATCCATCAGCCAGATACTGACCTTTTGGGCTCTCCCCTTCCGGCAACTGTTGGCGGGGCGGGGCGCTTTTGGCTGGCTGGCGCTGCTGGCTTCCGTCAGTAACCTGATAAGAGCTGTCGGGCTTTATTTCTGTGTGATCTATTCCGCGCTGAACCTGAGGATGGTGATAGTCCTTTTCACCGTGTCGTCAATGGTGGAACTTGGGCTGGGGATATGGATCGTGTGGGGGCGTCTGGGGATAGGGCTGAAGAGAATGGATTTTGTTCCGGCATATAGGGATCTGATAAAATCCTCCCTGCCGCAGGTGGGGGTGGTGTTTTTGCAGGCGGGTATTGCGCGGGTGGATTGGATCCTGATGGGAGTTTTGTCTACGCCTGCCCATACTGCGGAGTATACATTTGCCTACCGGGCCTTCGAGTTTGCACCCTTGCCGTTGCTGGTGGTGGCGCCGCTGCTGCTGAACAAGATGGCGCGGGAACATGGGGGAGAGAACGTCGATGGGGAGAAGATGGCGCGGGGAGGAGCGGATGTTGCATTTTTAGACAGGCTTGTACGACTGGAACTGCTATTGGCGACCCTGCCAACCCTGTGGCTGGTGCTGACCTGGGCGCCCATGGTGGATCTTTTTACGGCCTCCAAATACGGCGCCTCCAATACCCTCACCTTTCTTATACTCTCGTGCTGTATCCCTTTTCAATATATCAACAATCTGTACTGGAGTAAGGAGTTCGCCCGTAACAGGCTGTCGCTGATACTGTCCGTTACGGCTGTCACGGGGGCCATCGTACTGGTGGGGGATGTCATCCTCATACCCTATTATGCCGGCGTGGGGGCTGCTGCGGCTTTTTTGTCGGCCATGGTCGTGCAATATATTTTATACACGCGTGCGTCGGGGCTTGAGAAGAAATGGGAGTGGGGAGGCCGTATGCTGTTGTCGATGGCTATAGCAGGGGGCAGCGGAGTGATCGCTGTCGGCGTTACAGATATGCTGACGTTGCAACTGCTGGTGGGGACTGTCCTGTATTGTCTGCTGGGATGGGTTACGGGGCTTATTCGAACAAAAGAAAATGTGCTGTTATGGAATCCCTGAAAAAATATTTCCGAACGCTGGACTGGCCGTTATTGCTATTCCTCATTTTCTTCCTCAACGTAAAGCTTTATATAAAGGCTCTGGCGGTGATCATGGCTGTATGCTTCACCTGGAAGAGGCGGGGGGCGTTGCGTTCCGGGCAGGGCATGTGGTGGCGATTCTATCCGGTGATGATCCTGCTGGCGCTGATCAATGCGGGGCTATCCATTCGCTCGATGTCGCTGCCGGCGTGGATGGCGTTCGGACTTGGCTGTGTGTACTGGGGTCTGGCCATGCTGGCTGCGTGGCAGGTGCTGGTTTTTGTGCAGCGGGGGGACAGGGAGCGGCTGCATGGGACGGTGTCATTTTTGTTCCTCCTGAATGCGGGTATCATGCTGGTGTCCTTTGTCCGGATATGTATCCAGGCCGGTGTGCTGAACCCTTACAATTACGAAGGCGAGCACCGGAGGTTTTTTATCAGCACAGGTGATATGATCACGGGCATCGGTCTGGACAGCAGTGTAACGGCGGCTCTTATCAGCGCCTTTGGAGTTTTGTATTTTCTGTACCGGGGCAGGAGGGGGCTGTCGCTATTGTGTTATGTAACCATCCTGCTGGCTACCAGCAATATGACAAACTATCTGCTTGGTTTTGTCCTGGTGATAGCTTTCTTATTTTATTCCGACCGGCTGCAAAAGAGCATGATCATTATCTTTTTTGGGTTGATGGTTGTATTTGCCGCGAAGGTCTCTCCGTCCAATCAGCAGTATGCGCATAATCTTCTTGGAAGGCTGGAAGGCAAAAATGAATATGTAGAGCCCGTACCCATTCCCAACGCCAAGTGGACGGAGTTTGTGGAAGGCAACCGGGTGACCCAAAAGGAAGACAAGATGCATTCTTTTATGAGCGGACTGTATCCACCGGGGCAGGAGGACAGCATAAAGCGGCAGTATACTGCCTGGCGTATGTCAGGAAGGTTGATCGCCTGGCAGGAGCTGTACAGGTTTTTCCGGGAACATCCCAGCCGGCTGCTACTGGGCACGGGCATGGGCAATTTTTCTTCCCAGCTGGCTTTCCGGACGACGGGGCTTGGCATCGAGGGATCCTATCCTGCGCGGTATGCGTATATCCATCCTTTCTTCCGGCAGAATTACCTGTTCATATACCTGTATTATCACGCCCGGGATGAGGGGCAGCACAGTGTGATCAACAAGCCTGACTCGGTGTACGGGCAACTGCTGTCGGAATATGGATTGATCGGCGCCGGCTGTTTTGTCATCCTATACCTGGCTGCTTTCGGAGGGCGGCTTTGGAAGCGTTCAGCCCGTAGTTATGGGTTGCCTTTGCTGCTGCTGATGGCGGGGGCCTTTTTTACAGAATACTGGTTCGAGCAATTATCGGTAGTGGTCCTGTTCGAACTGCTCATGCTGCTGGATCCGAGCGAACCGCGTCCAGTGGCTCCAGATGAAACATGCATCCAAAAGTCACCATATTGATGCCGGCCTGCAATGCGGGGAAATATATCGCTGAAGCGATACGGTCGGTGCTGGGCCAAAGTTTTAAGGATTATGAGCTGCTGATCGTGGATGATGGCAGCACAGATGATACTTTGACGGTGATCCGGCAATTCGGGGACCCGCGGATCAAGGTGCTGTGTAAGGAAAAGAAAGGCATATCGGCAGCGCTGAACGCGGGACTTCAGATGGCCAGGGGAGTGTATATAGCCAGATTTGACGCGGATGATATCTGTATGTCAAGCCGGCTGGAAAGGCAGGTGCTTTTCCTGGATGGGCATCCCGCCTATCTTGTCGTAGGCAGTGATGCGGAGTATATCTCGGAGAATGGAGAGCATCTGTTCCATTTCAGATGTGCCGGGCATACTCACCGGGAGATCATTGGTAACCTCTATAGGCATTGTCCCGTCATTCATTCGGCGGCCATGTACCGGAAGGAGGCGATCCTGCGGGTGGGGGGATATTCGCACCATGCCCATAACTTTGAAGATCATCTGCTCTGGGTCCAGGTGTTGAAGACGGGTAAATGCTGCAATTTGCCGGAGCCGTTGATCAAGGTGCGGATCAATCCTCATTCGGTGACCATCGACGAACGATGGAGGGGCCGGCGATTCCGTCAATTGAAGCAGGGAATACTGGAAAGAGGGACCATTACAAAGGAGGAAGGAGATGAGCTGCTGAATATCATTGTGCGGCAGGATAACAGGAAGATCAAAGAGGGCGCTTATCACGCGCTGTGCGGGAAAAAGCTGCTGGCGGAAAATTACCGGCCTGCAAGGGCCCGCTGGCATGTGACGAGATCCATCTATGCGAATCCTTTCCGCCTGGACAATTATGTACTTTTGTCGGTGAGCTTTCTTCCGGCGGCATGGATAAGATGGCTGCAACGGAAAAACCTGTAAATTTTCATAAGATCTATGACAGCGCTTGTACAGAAAATATGGAGCATACTCACTCCCGGAGAAAAACGGCGGCTGGGGTGGCTTATGGCATTGGACGTCATCACGAGCGTGGCTGACATCCTATTTTTGGCCATGATCCTTTATATCGTACATGTCTATACGGGGAATACACAGACCTCACTCTGGCCGGTCGGGATATTCTTCCTGCTATTCTGTCTCAAGAACGGGTTGAGCTTTATCATTTTCTCTGCTCAGGCCAGGTTCCGGTATGGCGTGGCTTCCAGGATCTCCCACCGAAACCTGTTGCGCTATCTCGAGGGCTCCTATAGCGGCTACAGGGATACCGACTCTTCCGTGCATGTACTGAAGATCGCACAGCAGCCCATAGAATTCTGCCAGTTCGAGCTGGCGGGGTTGCAGCAGGGGCTTACGGAATCCACCCTTATCGTCGTGACGGTGATAGCGGTGCTGCTCTTCAATGCCAAGCTATTTTTATTGCTGCTGGTACTTCTTCTACCTCCCCTGGTGGTGACGGCCTGGCTGACGAAAAGAAGGCTACACAAAGCGCGTGTCTATATCAAGACCAGCCGGGATGTCATGTGGCAATATCTACAGGAGTCGATCGCCAGCTATGTGGAGAGCAATCTCTATGATAAAAAAGATTTTTTCTCGGAGCGATACAGCAAGGCGCAGCATATCCTGAACAGGCATCTTTCCAGTCTGCAGTCCATGCAGGGAGCACCTTCCCGTCTGGCGGAGATATTTGCCGTATTTGGGCTGTTGGCTCTTATCGGGATAGGGCATTTCTCGGGAAATGCACATGCCACGGAATTTGTGACGCTGGGCGCCTTTCTGGCAGCGGCGTATAAGATCATTCCAGGGGTTGCGCGGATATTGAATATCGGCGGACAGATGAAGACATATGAGTTTACGGTGAATGGATTGATTGAAAACGTGGCTGAGGAGCAAGAGAAGGAAACCATTGGGGAGGCCGCGGCCATACGGACTATTGCCTGCCGGGGTCTACATTTCGGCTATGACAAGCTGCGTATATTCGAGGGGTTTGATCTGCAAATGGAGGAGGGGTTTTTGCTGGGTATTGGCGGTGACAGCGGTAAAGGGAAGACGACCTTGTTGAATATCCTGCTGGGTTTTATCCGGCCGGAGCATGGTGAAGTGCTGATCAATGGGGAAGTCCGGCAGCCGCATGAATTGAAGGAATATTGGAATAGAATTGCATATGTCAAGCAACAGCCTTTTATCATCCACGACAGCCTGCTGGTCAATATCACCCTGGATGAACAACGTTATGATGAAATGAGGCTGCAAAGGGCCATACGGCTGACGGGGCTGGGGGAACTGATAGAAAAACTGCCCGGGGGGCTTGCGGCTGTCATTTCGGAAAATGGCAGGAATATCAGCGGCGGGCAGCGACAGCGGATTGCCCTGGCAAGGGCCATTTATAAAGACCCCGATCTTTTTCTCCTGGACGAACCGTTCAGCGAGCTGGATGAGGCTTCGGAAGAGCGGCTGCTGGAGGCGTTCCGGCAAATGGCGGGGGAGGGGAAGATGGTTATAATGATAACCCATAATGTCAAAAGCCTTGACTGGTGTACTTCTACGGTGACGCTGGACAGGCAACCGCGTATAGTTGCGCCCCGTTCGTACTAATGTGCAGATCCGTCGTAAACAAATCATCGACAAATATCTTGGGTATTTCCTGATAGGGCTTCTTCTGCCCTTTACGCGTCTGCTTGGGGTGACCTTGCGACGGGATCATTCCCTGGGCAGGCCGCCGAAGCGGATCCTCTTTATCAAGCTGATGGGATTGGGGAGTCTGGTGGCGGCATCGGACGCTATTGCCGGGATGAAGGCCAGTATGCCGGGGACAAAGTTTATTTTATTGACGGACGATAATATTGCCGAGGGCATTGCGCCTTTCCGGCTGTTCGATGAGATTTACAAGGCGCCTACGGCCAATCTATGGGCCAGTTTTATCCGACTGACGGGATTTCTTTTGCGTTGCTGGGGATGGCGGCGGCTCTGGGTGATCGATCTGGAGGTGTATTCCAAGCTGACTACGGTGCTTGCGTTGCTAACGGGAGCGCGGAACCGGCTGGGTTTTTATCTTTCGCTGGTACCGTTCCGGAAATACCTGAACACGCATAATATCCCTTTTGATCAGTCTTCTTGCCTGTCCGACAACTATTACTATATGGCCTGTCAGGCAACGAATGTGGAAAGCCTGGTATTGCCACCGCCGGAGCTGCGGGCGGACGAATATCACCGGCCATATATCTTTATCAATAATACGTGTAGCAGTCTGGCCAATGTGCGTAAGCTTCCCGACGGCAGTTTTTTGGAAGTGTGCAGGTGGGTCCTGGAACATACTTACTATGGTCTGGCGATATTGGGCGGACCGGAAGACAGGGAGGATGTTTACCGTCTCATCGGAAGCGATCCTGTGCTGGCGGGTAATAGCAAGCGTGTCCTCAATGTGGCGGCGATGTCCCTCACCTTCGAAGAGTACTATCGTCTGCTGCGGGAGATGGGGGCTTGTCTCGTCACCATCGACAGCGGGCCATTTCACATCGCGAAAAAGCTCGGGTTGCCTACGGTATCGATATGGGGCCCCACGGACCCACGTAATTACCTGAAAACAGGGCCAGCGGATGAGGGACGGCATTTGACCATCTATCTGGGTGCGACCTGTTCTCCCTGTATACACCGGAAAGAGAAACTCCCTTGTGGCGGTAATAATGTCTGCATGAAGGATATAGATGCAGCAGCCGTCATCAATAAGATAGAGGAATTGTTAGCTGGCGTAAAGTATAGAAGTCTACTCCACGATCCTTATCTGACAAATAGACAATATATTCATTATTGATCAGGATGGGTTTTTCCTTTCTGTCGGGGCCGGTGGTCATCTGTCGCCCTTTATACCATATCTGTTCGTCGCGCAGATCGAGGCCGTCATTGGTGGCGGTATAGACCCGGAATCCTGTAGGCACTTCGTGCATGCCATTCTGGTCCCGGTAGTAATATACGAGGCTGTTGTTCTTTACCTGATAGTCACAGATATAAAGGTGTTCTTCCCTGTCGAGAAGATAGGTGCTGCTGTCCCTGCTCCTGTCGAGGCCGGGAAGGGCAAGGATAAAGAAGAGGATGGCGAGGCCCGCGGCCAGCCGCGTGTTCCAGTATTTTGCCCAGGGGGACGAGAGAATGATAAAGAAGGCCAGCAAAAGATATAATCTCGGGAACTGGGCCCATAATGGGAAGGATGACAGACGGATGACGGGGATATTGCAAGCGATCAGCAACAATACTGCCGCTGTTATGGCGAAACCCATATGGATGGCCTTGAAGTTATAGAGCTGTGTGGCCAGGGCCAGCAGGGGGATCAATAAAAGTACCAGCGAATAGCTGCTACCGTTAGGGGACAATAAGATGGATGCTGTCATCCAGATGGAGAAAGACAGGATATCGTCGTCCCTTTTGCGGAGGGTGAAGATGATACAAATGGTAAGGATCAAGGCCTTGAACAGGGCCATGATGGCCATGAAGATAAATGGGCTATGGATAAAGGGGTGCGGGTTGAGCAAGGCATCGTAAATAAAGGCTTTTTTGAAGAGCATAAATGCCGACTGAAAGACATAGGTAAAGGGGTCGTTTAGCTGGCCGTTATTGACCTTCGGGAGTATATGCGCCAGATAATACTCCCAGGAGTGGATGCCGTTGATGAGCAGCGAGCCTGTCAACAGCAGGACACAGGCTATCGTGAGGTAGAGCAGGGCGCGATACTTACGACGGAACAGGAGGAAGAGGAATATGAACGCGGGGAAAATTTTAAAGAGGATGGCGACGCCCCAAAGGGCCGAGGACAGGATGGTTCGTCGTTGCCGATAGGCCAGGAAGCCTTCCAGCAGGAGGCTGCACAGGAGCAGATAGGCCTGACCGAAAAAGACATTGTTGACGATGGGGATAAAGAAGATGACGGGTATGACGAGGGCGAAATAGCGCGAGACGCCAAAATGCCGGATGACGCGTGCAACTGTGAACAGGAACAGGATGGCGCCGAAAAGGTTGAACAGGAATTTGGCGGTTGCCATGGGGAGGATGATAAACGGGGCGAATATCAGGGAGGTAAAAGGGGGGAAGGGGGCATAGGATACGAGATCGACCTTGTATCCGGCGGCTGCGATATGGTCATTGAGGGCCTTCATGTCGTAGGCGGCCCTATAGTCTCCTGTGAGCAGGAGGTGGCTGCCTGTGTAATAGCCGGCAAAGTCGGACCAGGGCACCACTTGTGAGTGGTACAGACAGACTCCCAGGAGGAGTATCAGGGGGGCCAGATATGGGAGGGCAGACTTCTCTAGAGGCATCCTTTGGGAATAAACGAACGTTTTATCGGAAGAGATGCCTGGCCGGCCCGGAGGGTCGGCCATTTAAATCAGCGTTCAATATGTCGCAAATAGGGGTTCTATTCGGTAAAATGTTGGCCGGTGAGTCGGTGATCCGGGAGTTCTCGACCGTGGGTATTGACGATAATATTCATGAAAAAGTGTATTTGGAGGCAGGGGAACGGGTTCTGGATGTTTCCGGTAATCAATGGCTGGTGGGGCTGGACCCCCGGGTGATCGGTATCTGGCTGACGGGAGATGAGCGGAAGGGGATAGCCCCTCAGGAGAGCTACAGGCTTTTTTTTCGGGATGGGCATGATGAACTGGCCGTGATAGATCTGAGCTTTTTTGATGCGATACGGGAGCATGACGGGACTCTTTTTCTTTTTCGGGTGACACATTCGGAAATATATCATATTCCCCCCGTCAAGGCCAGGATGTTGTACTGGAAGTTCTATCGCAAGCCCGGGGTGGACTTCGAGCGTCTGAAGGCTGTTGCGGCGGCCTATACATATCCCCGCCGGGTAAGGATCATTTCCTTCCGGCTGGATGAGCACTACAATTATATCTTTCCCATGGACCTGCTGGGGGATCTGCGTGGACCGAAGCGGTATTTATTGGGGATGCGTCATTCCAATACTGTGCTGAAGCGGATCATGGATGTGAAGAAGATCGTCGTGTCGGAGGTGCCTGCGGAATACAAGTGGGAGATATACAAGCTGGGCAGGAACCATAGTGCGGCGCCACCACCTGTGAGTGAGCTGCCTTTTGGTGTCGTGACAACGAAGGAATTTGGATTCCTCATTCCGGACTGGGCGGAGAGCTACAAGGAGATACATATCCGTCATGCGCAGGATCTGGGGAGTCATATGCTGTTGTGGGGAGAATGGGCTGAAGACAACATATTGAAGCCGGCAACACCCAGATTGCATCACATACACTTTCTGCATTTCCTGCATCAGAAGAGAGACGGGGTAATGGCGTACCCGATGGTGTCGGGGAAAGTCACTGCAGGATAATGCCTTTGGATCTCTTTCATCAATCCCGGGAGATCGCCTTTTACATATTTATTCTTTTCCCCAACGGATATTTTATAGAAGCCATTTTGTGGAGGTAAGCCGAGCGAGGCGTCGAACAGCCTGATCTGTCCTTTATGGAGGACCAGGAGGATGTCTTCGGGTGTGGTGTTAAAAAGATCGGGGGATGCGGATATCACCAGATCGGCCTGTCGTCCGGGGGCAATTTCTCCGGTGGGGATTTGCCAGCTCTCTGCGGCCTGGCGGGTCAGTGAGTCCAGCAGCTCTTCATCCGTGAGCATCTTCAGCTGTCTGGCCAGACGGATATGTTCCCATGCGTCCCAGGGGGCGGTCAGGGTCGAGTCCGTCCCAAACAGGATAGGCACATGGGCTTTTAACTTGTCGATGGGGGCGGTGCTGTTGAGCAGGAAATAATTGGAGGAGGGGCACCAGACCAGGGCGTGAAAGCCTTTTGCCTGGGACTCGTCCATGGCGACGCCGTGGATGGCGACGAGGGGTTTTTTAAAAAGATTCCACTTTAAAAGGCGGCGGATCTCGGTGTGAGCGAGTTTATCAACACCTTCACCTACATGCAAGACAATCGGCAGACGACCAGGGCGATTGAGGCGCCATCGCCAGCTTTTTTCGAACCCTACTGAATGCAGGCATCGCTGGTCCTGGAAGACCGTGATGAGCTCGTTGTCCACAGGGAGCATTTCTCCGTGATTGATAACGGTGGTAAATCCATTGAGCAGGTTCTTATAAATGCCCCATGTGGTACGTAATGATTGGGGGATCTGTAGTACCGCGTCTATTTCCTTCCTGTTGCGGAGGTGGATATCGTGACCCCATTCGGTGTAGTTGGAGTATGTGGTATTCCCGAGTCTGGGGAATAAATTAAAGTCCAGGTGATCGTGTGAATTGATGAGACCGGGGAAGGCGGTGGAATCGGGGAGAGTTAACGTGAGGTCGGGCGGAGATGACGGGGCCGACTGGGGGTGGTCCGGTATGGATACTGACCCGAACAGTCCGTCGGCAATGAGGATGTCCCTTGGGCCGTCCTGGCCGGGAATGCTGAGGCTATTTAGACGTATCCTCATCGGCTTTTTTTAAATGGATGCCATAGATGATGGGGACACCGTAGAACCTTGAAAAGACGTCGAGCGCGTCCTGCCTTTCATAGTAGGGGCGCATGGTATTGTCTATTTTCCATTCTATCTGTTCCAGCACCCGGAGGTCCAGCCTGCCGGCTATGTTATTGATCTCACTCAGGGTATGGATATGGTTTCGGATGGCGATGGTCTGTTCTCCTTCGCGGAAGGTCCTTTGTCCTCCTTTGGCCAGGGCGCGGGGGTGATAGTCGGTGATGAGGATGTCCCCGCCGGGTTTCAGGACCCTGTGCCATTCCCGGAGGGATATCTCCAGGTTAGGGATATGCGCCACCGTCAGCGTGCTTAGCACGAGGTCGCATGTCTCATCGCCGAGACCTTTCAGACGCTGGCTGTCCAGCAGGCAGGTGTTTGCGCCGGGGTATTTCTTCCGGAGGATATCCAGCATGCCCGATGAGACATCGTATCCGAACAGGCGGGCAGGTTTTTTTTCGTAGAGCTTTTTCCAATGACGTCCTGTTCCGCAGCCAACGTCTACAACCGTCCGCCCCCGGATATCTATTCGTTCAAGGAGATGCGTACAAAGTTCCTCGTCCAGGGCCAGCATCAGATTATCTGGTTGATCATCATAATGTAAGGCCCATTTATCGTAGGCTTCCGCCGGATCGGTTTCGGGCTTCCGTACGGGAAATAAATACTGTTTGAGTCGGCTAAATACAGGCATCCTTTTGGAATAAACGGCCGTTTACTTTAATCGGATGCCTAAAGCGATGACAAATATGC
>Ga0105240_10010301_pt1 | contig 13160 bp, 8 predicted proteins | sample KBSC54metaG_FD_80426 | JGI IMG/M metagenome (GOLD analysis project Ga0105240, IMG submission 80426) | Corn rhizosphere microbial communities from Kellogg Biological Station, Michigan, USA - KBS C5-4 metaG | ecosystem: Host-associated > Plants > Roots > Rhizosphere > Soil | place: Michigan, USA... | reverse complement strand
ATTTGAAACGAACGAGTCCAGTCCCGACGTCGCGGCGATCAGGGAGTTGACGGCAGATGCGGGGATCTGCCCGGCTGCAGCGAGCTGGCCATAACCCTGCGCCAGCGCGGCGCTGTAATTGACGTTGTTGGTCAGCGTCGCCTTGAATCGCTGATAGTTGGCGCCGGCGCCGAGCCAGAAATTATCGGTCGTGCGCCAGCCGATCGACGGATTGATGTTGACCGTCTGGATTTCCGACTTCAGCGCCTGGTAACGGCCGAGCCATCCGTTGTCGTATTCGGTCTTGAGGCCGAAGGGCACGTTGATCCCGAGCCCGATGCGCACCGTGGGACTCACCGCCATCATTCCGTACAGGTTAGGCACCACCGCCAGCGAGCCCGCGTCGCCGCCGGTCCCGCCCAGGGGTTGTCCCAGCGCCGGCTGTGAGCCGGAATCGTGAAATTCCGCAGTCGGCTTGACGAAATGCAACGCCGTCTCGAATTGCGGAAAACTGAGCCGCCCGAGACCGGCAGGGTTGAACCACAGCGTGTTTGCGTCTTCGGCAGTGGCCCCGGCGCCGGCAAACGCATTGCCGAGACCCATCACGTTCTGCTCGGCGAGCGCGAACGCGGCGGCTGACGCATGACCGCCGCCCATGGCGAACGCAAGTCCAGCCACTGCTGTCACGATTCGGGTATGGCGAAACGGTATTCTCATCACGGATCTCCTCGGTTTTATCTTGCGCGTGCCGCGCCGGGGTGAAGAGTTGTTCGCCCCGGTTTTATTGTGTCTGGAAAACTGGAATGAATTGCTGTCGTCGCAGCAGTGACGGCGTCGCCCTTCAGAAGAGGCATTGCCGTAAAAAAGTATACCCCGCTTGTTCGTGGAGTTCCATCGCGCCCGTCAACACTGCCCTCTCATTACGCCGGTTCGTTGCTTGGCGGCAACTGACGCGGCCGCCGGTCCTGCGCGATCGCTACATAAGTCAGCGTGGCATCGGTCACCTTGATCAGGCTGGTCTTCTCCGGTTCGTGGATCAGCCGCTCGGCGAACACCTCGACTTCGATGGTGACCGATGTGGTCCCGGTCCGTACCAGCTTGGTGTAGAAACTGACGACATCGCCGACGAGCACCGGCATCTTGAACACGAACGAATTGACGGCGACGGTCGCGACGCGGCCACCGGCGCGGCGCGCAGCGTGTACGCCGCCCGCGATGTCGACCTGCGCCATGATCCAGCCGCCGAAGACGTCGCCGTTGTAGTTGACGTCCGACGGCATCGGCATCACGCGCAGCGTTGGCTCGCCGGCGGGTCGCTTCGATGTCGTCGAACCGGCCGATGCGCTCATGCGCGGGATTTCCGGATGATGATCATCGGCGTCCTTCTGCGTGCGTTGTGCAGCGACCTCATGCGGCGAGCTTCCTTTCCTGGTCGCGCAATTCGCGACGCAGGATCTTGCCGACGTTGGTCTTCGGCAGGTCGGCGCGGAACGCGACGTAGCGCGGTATCTTGTAGCCGGTCAGGTACTCGCGGCAATGCGCGAGGACCTGCGCTTCCGTCAGGTCGGGATCCTTCTTGACGATGATGACCTTGACCGCTTCGCCGGTCTTCTCGTCCGGTACGCCGATCACTGCATTTTCCAGCACGCCGGGCAGCATCGCGACGACGGCTTCGATCTCGTTCGGATAGACGTTGAATCCGGAGACGAGGACCATGTCCTTCTTGCGGTCGACGATCTTGAAGAAGCCCTTGTCGTCGACGACGCCGATATCGCCGGTCGCCAGCCAGCCGTCCTTGTCGATCACCTTCGCCGTCTCGTCCGGCATGTTCCAGTAGCCCTTCATCACCTGCGGCCCCTTGATGCAGATCTCGCCCGGCGGACCGATGCCGACTTCGTTGCCGTTGTCGTCGCGAAGCATCACATCGGTCGACGAAATCGGCAGGCCGATGCAGCCGTTGTATTCCGTGAGGTCGAGCGGATTGATGATTGCGCCCGGCGAGGTTTCGGTCAGGCCGTACGCCTCGATCAGTGTCACGCCGGTCACCTGTTTCCAGCGCTCGGCGACCGCCTTCTGCACGGCGGCGCCGCCTCCGAGCGTGATCTGCAGATGGCTGAAATCGACCCCGGAGAATCCCTGCGTGTTGAGCAGGCCGTTGAACAGCGTGTTGACGCCGGTGAACGCGGTGAACTTGTGCTTCTTCAGCTCGGCGACGAAGCCCGGCATGTCGCGCGGGTTCGGAATCAGCACGTTTTCGGCGCCGAGCGTCATGAACACCATGCAGTTCGCGGTCAGCGAAAAGATGTGATAGAGCGGCAGAGCCGTGATGATCACGTGGCTGTCGTCTTTCAGGAACGGGCGCAGCCAGGCACGCGATTGCAGCAGGTTGGCGACGATGTTCCGGTGCAGCAGCATTGCGCCTTTAGCGACGCCGGTGGTGCCGCCGGTGTATTGCAGGAAGGCGATGTCGTCGTGGTCGATCGGCGGCTTCTGCAGCGTCCGGCCCTTGCCCTCGGCGATCGCCTTCGAGAATCCGATCGCGCCCTGCAACACGAAGGCCGGCACCAGCTTCTTCACGTGGCGGACGACGAAGTTGACGATGATGCCCTTCAGCCCGAGCATCTCTCCCAGGCTGGTCACGATCACGTTCCTGACCGGCGTCGAGGCGATGACTTCCTGCAGCACGTGCGCGAAGTTCTCGATGACGACGATCGTCTCCGCGCCGCTGTCCTTCAGCTGATGCTCGAGCTCGCGCGGCGTGTACAGCGGATTGACGTTGACGACGGTGCAGCCCGAGCGCAGCACGCCGAAGAGGCACACCGGATACTGCAGCACATTGGGCATCATCAGCGCAACGCGGCTGCCCTTGCTCAATCCTTTCGATTGGAGGAAGGCGCCGAACGCGGCCGACATCGTGTCGAGCTCGCCGAAGGTGATCGACTTGCCCATGCAGGTGAAGGCGCGGCGTCCGGGAAACTTCGCGACCGCCTCGTCGAACATCTGGGCGAGCGACTGGTATTCGTTGACGTCGATCTCGGCAGGCACACCCTTGGGATAGCTTTTCAGCCAGATCTTTTCCAAGCTCCTCCTCCCTTCGGCGCTCTGGCCGCTTCGTTCAATGGTCGCACAAAACCGAAAAACAGGGACAGACCACGTTTTTCCGGAAAACGTGGTCTGTCCCTGTTTTTACTTGATCGCTCTCGACGCCAGGTAGTGCAACGGGCCGCCGGTGAACGGCGCGAAACCGGTGCCGAAGATCGCGCCGGCGTCGACCAGGTCGGCATCGGTGACGATGCCGTCTTTCAACGCGCGCCCGGCTTCATCGAGCAGCGGCTGGATCAGGCGGTCGGCCAGGCCCGGCGGTACTTTCTTCGGATCCGCCTTCGGCTTGCGGATCTTGCCATCCGGATACGTATAGAAGCCGGACCCGGTCTTCTGTCCCAGCTTGCCGGCGTCGATCAATTGTTGCAGGCGGTTCGGAATCGACACCGGCGTGCCATCGACCGGCGCCAGCATCTTGCCGACCGCCATGCAGATGTCGAGGCCCACCGTGTCGGCGAGCTCGAGCGGGCCCATCGGCATCCCGAACGAAAGCGCGGCCTCGTCGACCACTTCCGGCGCAATCCCCCGGTCGACGCAGCGCATCGCCTCGAGCAAATAGGGGGCGAGGATCCGGTTGACCAGGAAGCCGGGCGCGCTCTTCACCGGCAGCGGCAGCTTGTCGATCTGGCGCGCGAAGGCGGCGCCTGCGGCCAGCAGGTCCGCCCGCGACTGCGCTCCGGCGACAATCTCGACCAGCATCATCTTCGGCACCGGGTTGAAGAAGTGCAGCCCGATCAGTCGCGCGGGATCCGGCAACGCCTGCGCGATCTCTTCGATCGGAATGCTCGACGTGTTCGTCGCGATCAGCGCAGTCGGTTTCGCCTTCGCCAACAGCGACGACAACAGGTCCTGCTTCACCTTCAGGTTCTCGAACACCGCCTCGATGATCACGTCGGCGTGACGGACTCCGTCGCCGGCGACATCGGGAATCAGCCGGTCGCCCGCGTCGCGAATCCGCCGCGGATCCTTCAGCCGGTCGTTGAACAGCTTCGCCGCGCGGCCCATCGCCGGCGCGAGCTTCTCGGCCGACTGGTCCTGCAGCGTCACGCGAAGGCCGCGGACCGCGCACCATGCGGCGATGTCGCCGCCCATCGTTCCGGCACCGACGACATGAACGTGCTCTGCCTTGAACGTCGACTCCTTGCCCCCGGCCTTCAGCCGTTCCTGCAGCTGGAACACACGGATCAGGTTGCGCGTCGTCGGATGCTCGAGCAACGCCGGCAGCGACGACGGATGCCCGGTCGGAAACGCGAACGGATCGCCGTCCTTCTCCGCCCAGATGTCGAGGATCGCGTAAGGCGCCGGATAGTGGACGCGGCGCACCTTCCTTTCCGTCTGCTTTCGGGCGCGCGACGCGATGAAATTCCTGACCGGCCCCCACAGCGTCAATCTCTGCAGCGCATCCGCGCGATGGGCATGAGGCTTTTCGCGCAACGTGATCCGCGCCGCGTTGATCATCACGCGCTCGGGCACGACTTCGTCGACGAGCCCCAGCTTCTTCGCCCGCTTCGCATCGATCGTGCGGCCGGTCAGCATCATGTCGAGCGCGCCCGGCGCGCCGATCGCGCGCGGCAACCGGCGCATGCCGCCCCATCCGGGAACGATGCCCAGCATCACTTCGGGCAACGCGAAGCGCGTTCCCGGCTCGTCGACCGCGATCCGGTAAGTGCAAGCAAGCGCCAGCTCGACGCCGCCGCCCATGCAGAAACCCTTGATCAGCGCGAGCGTCGGGAACGGCGCGGCAGCGAGCTCGTTGAACGTGTCCCAGCCGCGGCGAACGAGCCTGATCGCATCGTCGGGCGAGGCGATCGTCGTGAATTCGTGGACGTCGGCGCCGGCGATGAACCCCGATTCCTTGCCCGACAGGATCACGAGTCCCTTCGGCCGCGCGTCGCCTTCCGCGGAAGCGAGCGAACCGAGGATCGCGCGCAGTTCATCCATCGTTTCGGCCGAGAACGTATTCGCCGTCTCGCCTGCCTTGTCGAAGTAAAGCCAGGCGATGCCGTCGGTATTCCTGTCGCGAGGGCCGTAATCGAGCCGCCAGTGTTTGTTGTCCATTGTTTTTCGCCTGGTTACGCGCGCTCGACGAGCATTGCGCCGCCTTGTCCGCCGCCGATGCAGATCGCCGCCATGCCGCGCTTGCCGCCGGTGCGCTTCAAGACTTCGAGCAGGTGCAGGACGATCCGCCCGCCGCTGGCGCCGACCGGATGACCGAGCGCGATCGCGCCGCCGTCGATGTTGAGCTTCGTCTGGTCGAGCTCGCCGAGCGGAGCGTCGAGGCCGAGATCGTTTTTGCAGTACGCGGGATCGTTCCAGGCGCGAAGACAGGCGATCACCTGCGCGGCGAACGCTTCGTTGATCTCCCACGCATCGAGGTCGTTGAGCCCGAGCCCATGCCGCTGCAGGATCGGCGTCGCCGCTTGGACCGGACCGAGTCCCATCTGCGCCGGGTCGAGGCCGGCCCATTGCGAATCGACGATCCGGCCGAGCACCGGCAGGTCGTACTGCTTCACCGCCTGCTCCGAGGCGAGCACCAGCCATGCGCCACCGTCGGTGATCTGCGACGAATTGCCCGCGGTGACATTGCCGAATTTGCGGTCGAAGAACGGCTTCAGTTTCGCGAGATTCTCGATCGACGAATCGCGGCGCACGCCGTCGTCGGCGGAATACGCCTTGCCCTTGCTGTCGTAGACGGCGACGATCTCGTCGGCGAGATGGCCTGCATCCTGCGCGGCGGCCACCCGTTGGTGGCTGCGCACCGAGAATGCATCCATTTCCTCGCGCGTGATGCCGAAGCGGTACGCGAGATTCTCGGCGGTCTGCCCCATCATCAGTCCGACGACCGGATCGGTGAGCCCGCGCATGATGCCGATCACCGGCGCGATCGCCTGCGCCGGCGACAGCGTGAGGAACGATGCCGCCTTCGCACCGATCGACTTCGCCGACGCGAAGCGCGCGAACCACAGCACCATCCTGTCGTTGTAGAGCAGCGGAGCGCGCGACAACGCATCGACGCCGCCGGCCAGCACCAGTTGCGAGCGACCTTCGCGAATGTTCTGCATCGCCGAATCGAGCGCCTGCATTCCCGACGCGCAGTTGCGCATCACGGTCCAGCCGGGGACTTTCAGCCCGCAGCCCATGCGCAACGCGACGACGCGGCCGATGTTGACTTCGTCGGCCGACGGGCTCGCGCAGCCGAGGATGACTTCGTCGAGTTGCGACGGCTCGAATTTCTGGCGCAGGAGCAGCGTGCGGACCGCGGCGACCGACAGATCGGATGCCGAAAACGGGCCCGGCTGGTTGCGCGCCTTCAGGAACGGCGTGCGCGCGCCGTCGACTACGTAGATCGGTGCGTTGCTCATCGGATGACCTCCGTGCTGCGCAATGCTTGCCGAGCGTCTTGGGACTGCGATCCAACACTCATGCCGCCCTCGCCAGCGCAGTCAGCACCGCGGCGTTCCCGGCAACCGCCGCATTCGGCTCGAAATCGTCGACGTGGATCACACGATCGGCGGCGACCTTCGCGGAGGCGATCGCTTCCGCCTCCGATGCAGTGATGACACCGGCGGCAATCGCAGTCGCAATGCGGGCCTCGGCGGTGTCGCCGGTGACCGTTCCCGCCTTCACGCCGGCGCGAATCTTCGCCTCGACCGCATCGGCGACAACCGTCGCGGTGAGCGCGATCTCGATCAGGCGCATCGGATCGTCGTCGGCTTTTGCGATGAACATGTCGCGGGTCAGCCGGTCTCGCGTCGCCGACGGCTCGATCATCAGGTTCGCGACCTCGTGTCCAATCCGGTCCGACGGCACCACGTACGGCCTGCCGAGCGGGAACACGATCCGGCGCAGCAGCCACGCGACCAGCTTGTTCGGATAGTTGGCGATCACGCCTTCGAATGCATTCTGCGCCTTGAACATCGCGTCCCAGATCGCCCAGTGCATCAGCGGCGCGTCGGCCTGCTGGCGGCCATCGTCCTCGTAGCGCTTCAGCGTCGCGGAGCACAGGTACATCAGCGACAGGATGTCGCCCAACCGCGCCGACAGCTTTTCGCGGCGCTTCAGTCCGCCGCCAAGCACCAGCATCGACACGTCCGACATGAACGCGAACGCCGCCGAGAAGCGCGTCAATTGCTGGTAATAGCGGCGCGTCTCCGGCGCGACGATGTCCGGCGCGTCGACGAAGTGCGAGCCGGAGAGGCCGAAGACGAGCGCGCGCGCCGCGTTCGACAGCGAGAACTTGATGTGGCCCCACAGCGCATCGTCGAAGGCGCGGACCGCTTTCGCGCGATCGGTTTCCCGGGTCGCCGCGATTTCCTTCAGCACGAACGGATGGCAGCGGATCGCGCCCTGGCCGAAGATGATCAGGCTGCGCGTCAGGATGTTCGCGCCTTCGACCGTGATGCCGATCGGCAGCGTCATGTAGGCGACCGACAGGAAGTTGTTCGGGCCCATGCAGATGCCCTTGCCGCCGACGATGTCCATCCCGTCGTTGACGATCTGCCGTCCGCGCTCGGTCAGGTGATACTTGACGATCGCCGACAGCACCGCGGGCTTTTCGCCGAGATCGATTGCGCCGGCCGTCATCGACCGCGCCGCATCCATCATGTACAGGTTGCTGGCCATCCGCGTCAGCGCCTCCTCGATGCCTTCGAAACGGCCGATCGGCGTCTTGAACTGCTTGCGGATCCGCGCATAGCCGCCGACCGAGCGCACGGCGAGCTTGCTCATCCCGACGTAATTTGCCGGCAGCGAAATCGAGCGGCCCGCGGCGAGGCAGTTCATCAGCATCTTCCAGCCCTCGCCGATCATCTTCTGGCCGCCGATCACGAAGTCCATCGGAATGAACACGTCGGTGCCCCAGTTGGGGCCGTTCATGAATTCGGCGATCAGCGGCTTGTGCCGGCGGCCGATGCGCACGCCCGGATGATCGGTCGGGATCAGCGCGCACGTGATGCCGAGATCCTGCGCGCCGCCCAGCAGCCGGTCGGGATCGACGACACGGAATGCGAGCCCCAGCACGGTCGCGACCGGGCCGAGCGTGATGTAGCGCTTTTCCCAGGTGACGCGAAGACCCAGTGTGTCGCGGCCCTCGTAGGGCGCCATGCAGACGACGCCGGTGTCGGGAATCGATGCCGCATCGGATCCGGCGTGCGGATTCGTCAGCGCGAAGCATGGGATGTCGTCGCCGCGCGCGAGCCGGGGCAGGTAGTGATTCTTCTGCGCGTCGGTTCCGTAGTGGATGAGCAGCTCGGCCGGACCGAGGGAATTGGGCACCATCACCGTGACGGCGCCGGCGCAGGTGCGCGTCGACAATTTCGTCACGATCTGTGAATGCGCGTACGCGGAGAACTGCTTGCCGCCGTATTCCTTCGGGATGATCAGTCCGAGGAACCCTTTGTCCTTGATGAAGCGCCACGTTTCGGGCGTCAGGTCGTGCAGCGTGCTGATCACCTGCCATTCGTCGATCATCGCGCAGAGCTCTTCGGTCTCGTTGTCGAGGAACGATTGCTCTTCGGCGGTGAGCGCGGGCGCCGGTGTGCGCAAGAGGTCGTTCCACTCGGGCTTGCCGGAGAAGAGCTCTCCGTCCCACCATGTGGTGCCCGCTTCGAGCGCATCGCGCTCGGTTTCCGACATCGGCGGCAGAATCTTCCTGTAGAACGCGAACACCGGCGCCGTGTAGAGGCGGCGGCGGATGACGGGGATCAGCAGCGAGATCGCGATCAGCGCGAACACGGAGGCGATCGGAATCAGCGCGACCAGCGGAATGATGTTCGCGATCCCGGCGACGACGAGCATCGCGCCTATCGCGGCTGCCCACACGATGCCGGAAGCTGCAAGGAATGCGAGGGCGACGGCGCCGAGCATCAGGGCGAGCAGCCAGACGATGATTGTCATTGGGAAATCTCCTCAGACATGATGGGTCGAGCGCACGCGGCGGCCGTTCTTCGGCTTCGCGGACAGCTCGGATAGGTCGACCAGCGGCGCCTGCAATCCCGCGACCAGGAATGGTCCGAGACGGCGCAGCAGCAGTTCGTCGTTGCCGGTGCCGGCCGGATCGAGCGCCGAGATCAGCTTCAGCACATCGGTGCCGGCCAGCGTATAAGACATCGCGCCCATCAGGAAATGCAGCCGCCACGACAACTCCTTCGCGGGGAGCTGCGGCAGGGTGCGTCCGAATGCGGCCTTGAAGCGGCGGATCATCGGCGCGTACTGCCGACTGAGGAACTGGCGAATGAACGGCGCCGGATCGGCATAGGCGCGGCCGAGCAGGCGCAGGAAGTTCTTGCCGCCGCGTTCCTCGTCGCGTGCGAGCGTAAGCGCCGGAATGAACATCGCGCCGATGATCGACTCGCAGGTCAGCGGCCTGCCGGCCGCATCGCGCTCGAGCTCGTCGAGCAGTTCGAGCCGCTCCTGGTTCATCGGATCGAGCCTGCGCGTGAGCACCGCCTGGAACAGCTCTTCCTTGCTGCCGAAATGATAGTGGACCGCGGCGAGGTTGACGCCGGCGACCGTGGTGATCTGCCGCAGCCCCGTCGCCTCGAAGCCGTGTTCCATGAACAGGCTTTCGGCCGTGTCGAGGATCTTTTCCTTCGTCACGGAGGTCCGGGCATCGATCAGGCGCAGTTGCGGCATAGTGGGCAGCGAGGGGTGGGCGTTGAAAACGGGTGGCAAAAAGTCAAACGTTTGTTTGAAACTCTACACGATCGTAACCTTCCTGAGTGGCAGCGTCAAGACGAGCGCTAGAGGCGACGCTCTAACAGCTCTGGACCCTTAATGAGGCGTAGAATACCTTTGCGTTTTGCTGACCACTTTTAATGGAAGAGTGATGACAATCAGAACTGCCAACTCGAAAATAATGGGTAAGGCGAAAGCGACAGTTAAGAATCAGAAACGCGTCGCAAAGCCAAAAGTTGCCCGGGTGGCCCCCGATGTTGCTAGCCCCCTCGTCAAGGTCAGTTATGGGGAAGTATCGGTGATGGTGCGTACCCCTACCAATTCCCAGGTCGAGAAGAGTGTGAAAGCGAGTTCAGCGCTGATCATGCGTCTGGGAAGAAAACTTGCGTCGCCCGGTGTGCAGTTGCAGAACGCCAAGAACATACCTTTATTCACTGCAGATCATCACGATCCGAATGTTGTGGTGAGAGATTTAAATGGGGTAAGAAAACGCGGCCGCTTTGTCGGCGGAGTGTTCAAGCCGCTCTAGGTTCTCATGCGTCGCGAAAGGGCCATTCGAGGGGCCATACGCCAGGTGATCGAGGAACAAAGAGCGTCAGCCAAACCGCTGGCGATCATCTTGGCCGGGCACAACGGCTCCGGCAAGTCCACACTCTGGTATTCACATCTTGCTGACGAAGGGAGTCGAAGCGTTTGTGGCGCAAGCAATGGTCACAAGGTCCCATTTGCTATGGAAACGGTATTTTCCTACTGGCAGGAAGCAGCCGATGGGCACCGTATTGAGCAAGTTGGATTTGATAAGAGAACTCCAACATCAAGGCTACTTTGTATTGCTCATTTTTGTCGGCTTGACAAGCTCAAACTTGTCCATCGGGCGCGTTCAGACGCGTCGCGCCAAAGGAGGCCATGACGTCGCCGTAGGCAAATTGAGGGAGCGTTTCCCACGCACCCAAATGGCAATTCGGAACGCACTCCCCGTCGTCGATGCGGCTGTCTTGATGGACAACAGTCGAGGTGTGAGGTCCGCCTTTTCACTTTGCGTTGTGCAGACCGGGAGTAAAGTTCTATTCGATATTCGCGATGCCAGCGCAAAGGTTCCCGGCGCGATTTCGGCGTGGCTTGAGTCGGTCAGTCCTAGAATTTCCCCGAGTTCGCCCTGACCACCCGATCCGATCAGACAAGAAGATCGAACAGAGTTCGCGCCACCACCTTCGTCGCGCGGCGCAAATCTTCGAGCACCAGATGCTCGTCGGCGCGCTTCGCGTTGCTCTCGAATACCGTGCGCGGACCCGCTCCATAGATTGCAGCCGGGACGCCGGCAGCCGCATACAGCCGCACATCCGTATACAACGGCGTTCCCGACGTCGGGATCGGCTCGCCGAAGATTTCCGCGCCGTGCTTCTGCAACGCGTCGATCAGCGGCGCGTTGCGCGCATCGGGTCTCCACGACTCTGCCAGCAGCAAGCGCCTGATCTCGACGGTGATGCCGGGCAACCCGGCCGCCGCTTCCGCAATTACCCGCCGCACATCGGCCTCGACTTCGGCCGGGCTTTCTTCCGGAATCATCCGCCGGTCGAGCTTCAGCATGACCTTGCCCGGCACGACATTGGTGTTGGTGCCGCCCTCGATGCGCCCGACATTCAGGTACGGATGATTGATTCCCGGCACCTTCGAGGCGATCGACTTGTAGCGCGCGTTCTGCGCGTACAGCGCGTTGAGGATCGCGACCGTGCCTTGCAGCGCGTCGACGCCGGTGTCGGGAATCGCCGCGTGCGCCATCTTGCCGTGCACCGTCACTTCCATCTGCAGGCAGCCGTTGTGCGCATTGATTACCTGGTAGCTGAACCCGGCCGCGAGCAGGAAGTCGGGCTTCGTCAGCTTGTTCTGCAACAGCCAGCCGGGGCCCAGCTCGCCGCCGAACTCCTCGTCGTAGGTGAAGTGCAGCTCGACGCCGCCCTCGAGCGGCGCCTTCAGCGCTTCGAGCGCGCGGACCGCGAACGTGTAGCTCGCAAAGTCGCTCTTGCTGACCGCCGAAGCGCGCGCATAGAGCTTGCCGTCGACGATTTCGCCGGCGTACGGATCGTGCGTCCAGCCATCGCCCGGCGGCACCACGTCGCCGTGCGCGTTCAACGCGATCGTCGGGCCGCTGCCGCCGCTTCCGTATTGCCGGCGCACGATCAGGTTGGTGATCGATTGCAGGCCATAATCCTTCACCGCCTGGGCCGGCACCGGATGTTTTTCGGCCTCGAATCCGAAGCCATGCAACAGCTCTGCGGTTCGCTCGGCATGCGGCGCGTTGTCGCCGGGTGGCGTGTCGGTCGGCACCTGGACGAGTGCCTGCAGGAAATGAACTTCCTCGTCGAAATGCGCATCGATCCACGCATCGAGCGCGGCGTATTGTTCGGCGGCTTGCGGGTTCGTCATGGCAGTTCGGCAGCGAGTTGGTCGAGGAGGTTCTGGAAGGCGCGCACGCACAGTTCGGTGTCGTCGTTGGTGATCGATTCGAGCGGATTGTGGCTGATGCCGGCGTTCTGTCCGCGCTGGAACAGCATTGCCTGCGGCATTACTTGGTGCAGCTTCATCGCATCGTGGCCGGCGCCGCTGGGCATGCGGTGGACCGGCAGGCCGAGCGACTCGACGGCGCGCTCCCAGCGCCGCTGCCATGCGGGATCGGACGGCGCTGCCGCGGCGCGCACGGTTTCCTCGATCCTGAAATGCAGACCGCGGCGCTCGCAGATGCGCGCCAGCTCGGCGCGGACATCGGCGACACAGGCATCGCGCACGGCGTCGGTCGTCGCGCGAATGTCGAGGCTGAACTTGCAGCGACCCGGAATCACGTTGATCGAACCGTTCGGCACTTCGAGCATCCCGACCGTCGCGACCAATGCCGGATCGGCGCGGCCGCGGCGTTCGACATACAGGACCAATTCGGCCGCCGCCGTCGCCGCATCGCGGCGGCGATCCATCGGCGTGGTTCCCGCGTGACTCGCCATGCCGGCGATTTCGCACAGGAAGCGCACGCTGCCGTTGATCGAGGTCACGACGCCGAGCGGCAGGTCGATCTCGTTCAGCACCGGTCCCTGCTCGATGTGGACCTCGACGAATCCGAGATAGCGCGCCGGGTCGCGCTGCACTTTCGCAATATCGTCGATCGAGAGCCCGGCGCCGGTCATCGCATCGCGCATCGACACGCCGTCTGCATCCTTCTGGTCGAGCCAGGTCGTGTCGAAGTGGCCGGTCAATGCGCCGGAGCCCAGGAACACCGCCTTGTAGCGCTGGCCTTCTTCCTCGGCGAAGCCAACCACTTCGAGACCGAACGGCAGGCGCTTGCCCTGCCGGGAAAGCGCGCGAACGCAGGCCATCGGCACGAGGATGCCGAGACGGCCGTCGTATTTGCCGCCGTT
>Ga0105240_10010300_pt1 | contig 13161 bp, 11 predicted proteins | sample KBSC54metaG_FD_80426 | JGI IMG/M metagenome (GOLD analysis project Ga0105240, IMG submission 80426) | Corn rhizosphere microbial communities from Kellogg Biological Station, Michigan, USA - KBS C5-4 metaG | ecosystem: Host-associated > Plants > Roots > Rhizosphere > Soil | place: Michigan, USA... | reverse complement strand
TCGCGGGCGTCCCGGTAGAACTCGCTGAACTCGACCCAGTCGGCACTCTGAGTCATCAGATCCGCCGTCGCCGTGGGCGGCCGGGCCTCGAAACCCGTCAGCCGATCGTTGACGAAGGTGACCCAGTTGCCACCCTTGGTCAGCTCGCCCTCGTTCACGAGGTCGACGCCGGCGGAGCGCTGCAATTGCACGACCTCCGCCACCGCTGCGCGCAGACGGCTCGTATCGACACCGGAGGGACCCCAGAGGCCGCTCGCCATCGGCAGCGCCCCGACGTGGGTCGTGAGGATGCGGTCGGCGCTCTTTCTCATGGCGGGCCCCTTTCCGTCTGCTGGCCCATTATGCCGCCCAAGTGGCCTCGCGGCCGAAGTCTGGGCTATAAGATCCGCACCAAAGGGGGTCGGCATGAAGAGCTCGGTTCTGGCTGCGAGCGCGGCGGTGGTGCTGGGAATGGCTCTTCTGGCGAGCCACGCACCGGCCGCGGCGGCGGCGGATGAATGCGACCGCGCCTGCCTGCAGGGAGTCGCGGAGAAGTACCTTGCCGCCATGCTCACGCATGACCCTTCCAACGCTCCCCTGGCACGTGATGCGCGCTACACCGAGGGCGGTGTGGAGCTCACCCTGCCGGACGGCCTGTGGAGGACCGTCGGTAGCATCGGCACTTACAGGTTATTCGTCACGGACCCGCAGGAGGGCTCGGTGGGCTTCTTCGTGAAGGCCACGGAGAACGGCGCCCCGGTGCTCATAGCCACCCGACTGAAGGTGGTCAAAGGCCAGATCACCGAGATCGAGAGCATCGGAGCGCGCCTGACGGCGACGATCGGCGGCGGTCCCAGCTCGCAGCCGCGGGTCGATCAGCTCGGTGACGCACCGAGAAAACAGTTGATCACCGACCTGCCGCCGAATCAGCGGCGCACCCGCGAGCAGCTGGCGAGGATCGTCAACGGCTACTTCAGTGGTATCGAGAACAATACAGGCTCCAAGCCGCCGGCCTTCGCGGACGATTGCCTGAGGCTCGAGAACGGCTCGCAGACCAGCGGCAAGGAGCCCGCGCCCGGCGCGGAGCGCAACTCGGCGAATTTCAGCTGCAAGGAGGCCTTCGGCCTGGGGTACTACCACGAGGACACGCGGCTGCGGAACCGGCGTGTGCTGGCCGTAGATGTGGAGCGCGGCCTGGTCTACACCGGGGTGTATCTGGACCACGATGCGACCATTCGCTCCTACAAGCTCAAGGACGGTCGCACGAATACTGTCCGCAATACCGGTCCGTGGACCTGGGAAGCGCACGAGATCTTCCAAGTCAACGGTGAAGGCAAGCTCAGTCAGATCGAGGCGGTCCTGCAGAGCGTTCCGTACGGCATGCGGCCTGGTTGGTCGACAGGAGTGCACCTGCAGAGCGAAGCGGTGCGGCGCGACGGCTTCAAGGAGTATTGAGGTGCGTCCCCGGGGAGCTCTCCGGTGTGCGTTTCTGGCGGGAGCCCTCGCGGTCATGCCGGGCGCCGCGGTCTGGGGTCAGCAGCCCGCGCCGAGCCCCGTGAGGGCAGCGGCGAGTCCGGGGACGCCGGCGGCGAGCCTGGCCACACCGGCGGCGAATCCGGGGACGTCTGCGGCGAGTCTGACTGCGTCAGCGCCGAATCGGGCCAGGCCCGCGCCGAAACCGGTGCTGGGGTTTACGGCCGAGCAGGCCTCCCGGGGCAAGAGCGTCTATGCGCTGGAGTGCGCCAGCTGCCACGGCATCAACCTGAGCGGCAGTGAGTTTGCCAGCGCGCTGAACGGCAACACCTTCAGTCAGACCTGGGGAGGTAAGCCCGCCGACAGCTTGTTCACGTTCGTACGGACCCGGATGCCTCCCACCAAGGCCGGATCGCTGACTCCGGACGTGACGGCACAGCTGGTCGCCTATATCGCCCAGGTGAACGGAGGCCAGCCCGGAGCGACGCCGCTGCCGACGGATATGAGCGCGCTCGCCGCGCTAGGCGTTCCTCGCAGTCCGCTCGCTCCTACACCGCCGATGATGCCGCTTTCGCCGCTCGCTCCGCCCATGCCGCCCGTGGTGCTCCCGAATCCGTTGGATGCCCTCACGCCGGTGAGCGACGAGCAGCTGCGCAATCCGCCGGCGACGGAGTGGCTCATCTGGCGGCGGACTTACGACGACCACGGCTTCAGCCCCCTCAACCAGATCACGAAGAGCAACGTAGGCGCGCTGCGTGTCGTCTGGTCCTGGTCGTTGCCCTACGGCAGGACGGAGACGACACCCCTGGAGCACGATGGCGTGCTGTTCACCTTCAGCTTCGGCGACAACGTGCAGGCTCTGAACGCGGCAACGGGCGATCTGCTGTGGCAGTACTCCAGGGAGCTCCCCGGCGATGCGCGCCGCCAGGTCAAGCGCAATCTGGCGATCTACCGCGACAAGCTCCTGGTGCCGACCTCCGACGATCACATCGTCGCGTTGGATCTGAAAACCGGCACGGTGGCGTGGGACTCTCCTGTGGCGGATTACCACAAGGGATATGACCTCTCGGGCGGGCCGCTGGTGGCGCATGGCAAGGTCATGCAGGGCGTGGCCGGCCAGGTGCCGGGCGGCGATGCGATCGTGGCTCTCGATTTCGATACGGGCCAGGAGGCGTGGCGTTTCCATACCATCGCCCAGCCGGGCGAGCCGGGCGGCAACAGTTGGAACGGCCTGCCGTTGGAGAAGCGCAACGGAGCCTCCGTGTGGACGGCCGGCAGCTACGACCCGAAGTTGAATCTGGCCTATTTCGGTGTCGGCCAGACCTACGACACGGGCCCGATGCTGCGCCCGGTGCACGAGCCCGGTATCACCAACGACGGGCTCTATACCGACTCCACGCTCGCCTTCAACCCCGACACGGGCAAGCTCGTCTGGTACTTCCAGCATCTGCACAACGATCAGTGGGATCTGGACTGGGCGTTCGAGCATCAGCTCGTGGATCTGCCGGTGAAGGGCAGGCCCGAGCACCTGGTCGTCACCTCCGGAAAGATGGGGATCTACGAGGGCATGGATGCCGCGAGCGGCCGCTATGTGTTCTCGCAGGACCTGGGTCTGCAGAACGTCGTCAAGTCGATCGATCCGCGCACCGGGGAGAAAACCATCAACCCCGAAGTGGTGGTCGGCGACGGCAAGCCGCACATGATCTGCCCCCATCCCGGGAGCGGCCGCAGCTGGATTGCAGGCTCGTATGATGCCTCGAGCAAGGTTTTATACATCCCGCTGGAAGAGGCCTGCATGGACCTCATCCCGGCACCTCCTGGCCAGCGGGGCAATCTGAGCTCGGGGGTGAATTGGACCATTCGCGCGCGCCCCGGCAGCGATGGCAAGTACGGCCGGATCGAGGCGCTCAACCTGCAGACGCGCCAGGTTCTGTGGACCGACCGGCAGCGGGCACCCGTCACGACCTGCACGCTCGCGACTGCCGGTGGTGTCGTCTTCGTCGGCTCCCTCGACCGCTACTTCAGGGCCTACGACGAAGCGACCGGCCAGACCCTATGGCAGGTGCGCCTGAATGACGTGCCCAACACCTGTCCCATTAGCTACAGCGTCAAGGGCAAACAGTACGTGGCGATGGTCGTGGGCAGCGGCGGACCGCTGACCCTGACATTTCCGGTGCTGGTGCCGGAGATCCAGAATCCGCCGGATCACGGGGCGGCGGTGTGGGTATTCGAGTTGCCCGACAGCGCGAACTAGCCGCGCGCGGCTCCATACGGCATGAGAGCAGGGTGAGTGGCGCCATGAGCGGCAACGCTGTCATCACTGGTACGACCCATGGCATAGGCTTGGTCACGAGTCGCGAGCTGGCCAAAGCGGGCTACACCGTCGTGATGCTGTGTCGCAATCTCAAAGCAGCCTCGAAGGTGCGTGAGGACATTCTTGCCCGGGTGCCTGGCGCTGACATCCGCACGATCCATTGCGATCTTGCGAGCCTCGCATCCGTACGCGAGAGCGCACAGGAGGTGAAAAGCAGCCTGGGCCGGATCGATCTGCTGATCAACAACGCCGGCAGGGTCTCGATGCGGCAGCGGGTGTCCCGGGACGGTTTCGAGCTGACGTTTGCAACCAACCACCTCGGCCCGTTTCTGCTGACCCAACAGCTCCTGGACCGGATGGCCGAGCGTAGCCGGATCGTCACGGTATCCTCGCGAATCCACTACCAAGGCACCCACGATCTGGAGGCGGCCAGCGGGAAACAGCGCCGCTACGACGCGCGAGCCGCCTACGCGCGCTCCAAGCTGGCCAACGTGATGCACACCTTCGCGCTGGCGCGCAGGCTCGCGGCAACGCAGATAACGGTGAATTGCCTGCATCCCGGCGTCGTCGCCAGCAATCTGTTGCCGCGCTGGCTGCGCCTGGTCAAGCCCCTCATCAGCCCGAATATCGTCGATGTCGAACGCGGCGCACGCACGACGCTGTACCTGGCGCTTTCCAACGAGGCCTCCGGAGTGAGCGGTCGCTACTTCGATGAGAACCAGAAGCCCCAGGTGGCCTCCGCGGAGGCGAACGACGTCACGCTCCAGGAGGCCCTCTGGGAGGCGAGCGAGCGGTGGGTGATGCCGGGCTGAGCGTTATCCGCCTTTAGAACGCCGCGGCCGGATCCCCTATCTCCCCGGGTTGCGCGTCCCCTTCGACCTGTACCTCGGGCACGAGGGTGAGTAACGCCTCGCCCATGCGGATCCGCCGACCCTCGCCCAGATGGCCCAACAGCGAGACACCCTCCGGGGCCAACACGATCATCGTCGAGCCATGCTCGAACCAACCCATCTCCTCGCCCTTGGCGAACAGCGCGTCGCAGGGAATGACACGGGGGCCGGCATACTTCAGATGCAGCAGCACGTCGAGGAAGTGCAGGCGGATGCTCGCCACCAGGATCGCCGCCACCGGCACCAGGGTGAGCAGAATGCCCGAAGGTTGCAGGCGGCACTGGATGAGCGCGCGCTCGTTCTTGCAGAACAGCGCTTCGATGCGCTTGAGCGCGATGGGGTTCACGTTCCAGGTGTCGCCCGAGAGATAGGTGACCTGCTCGACGCGGCAGTCGTGGGGCGCATGGAAGCGGTGATACATGCCCGCGGTCAGCCGCAAGGTCACATACGACCCGTGTCGGTACTGCGGAATCAGCTCGGCATGGGCCGGACCGAGCAGGCTCTCGAGGGTATAGGGAAAGCCCTTGGCCTGCAGCAGCGTGCCGTCCTCGAGTCTGCCGGAGGCCCCGACGATGGCATCGCAGGGACTCACGACCACGTCGGAGCCGGCGTCGATGGGCCGGGCACCGTCCCGCAGCTCACGCGTGAAGCAATCGTGCAGGCTCCTGAACGTCTTGCGCTTCGCCTCGCTCAGGTCCAGATCCGAGAACAGCCGCCACACGAGCAGGCTGAGCCGGCGCACCAGGGGTTGCTCGAGCTTGCTGAACCAGCCGAGGAACAACGTGAGCCAGCGCCTGGGAATGCGATTGGTCAGCAGGAAGTTGAGGTTCTCGTGCTGCACGATTTTCGCAATGACCGCCCGGAGTTTCATGGAGTTGTCATTGAATTGAAATACGGTTGCGGCCGGAAGCCCACACCCCTCGGAGTGTCCGGATGAGCTACCTGACCGTCGCCTGCGTGCTGGCCGCTGCGCTCGCCGTAGTGCTCGTATTGAACAGATTGCGCCTGCGCCTGCAGCTGTCCTTTGCCAAGCACCGCTCGCTCGCCGGCCATGGCCGGATGGCGCGCCGCGTGGCCGAGCTCGTTCCTTTCTATGAATATGGAGAGGACCGGTTCTTCTGCGCGGATGAGGCGCCGCAGGATGTCGAGGCCACGCGGCGGGAAGCCTTCATGCGCCTGGCGGAAGAATTCAAGCGGCGCTTCGCCGTCACGGCGGCCCGCACCGGCGAGCTGGAGAGCGCGGTCTCCGACCTGCAGTTCACCTCCCGCTACCGAGTGCCGTTCCAGTTCAGCCGCCTCGTGCGCGAGCACTTCAAGGGCGGGAGCCTGCTGGAGTCCTCCTCCGGACCGACGGTCACCGATCTGGACGGCAACCGGCTCTTCGACCTGACCGGTTCCTACGGGACCAACCTGTTCGGCTACGACTTCTACAAGGAGTGCATCCGCCGCGGCAGCGAGCGAGTGCAGGATCTCGGGCCGGTGCTCGGCGCCTACCATCCGGTCATCGCCTACAACGTCCGCCGGCTCCGCGAGATCTCCGGGCTCGATGAAGTGTCGTTCCACATGTCCGGTACGGAAGCCGTCATGCAGGCTGTGCGCCTGGCGCAATACCACACACGGCGGCGGCGCATCGTGCGCTTTTGCGGCGCCTACCATGGCTGGTGGGGCGACGTGCAGCCAGGTCCGGGAAATCCCGTGCCCGCGCGCGACACCTACACGCTGAAGGACATGGCTGAAGGCTCGTTGCGCGTGCTTCGCAGCCGTCGTGACATCGCCTGTGTGCTGGTCAACCCGTTGCAGGCTCTGCACCCGAATTCCTCCGCGCCGGGAGATTCCACACTGGTGGACAGCGGCCGCCGCGCGCACTTCGACCGCGAAGCCTACTCGCAATGGCTGCGCAAGCTGCGGGCTGTCTGTACCGAGCGCGGTATCGTCCTCATCTTCGATGAGGTATTTCTCGGCTTCCGGCTCGCACCGGGAGGCGCGCAGGAATATTTCGGAGTGCGCGCCGACATGGTCACCTACGGCAAGACGCTCGGCGGCGGGCTGCCGGTGGGCGCTCTGTGCGGCCGACACGATCTGATGAAGCGTTATCGTACGGACCGTCCGACGGATTTCTGCTTTGCGCGCGGCACATTCAACTCCCACCCCTATGTGATGGGTGCGATGTGCGAGTTCCTCGAGCGGCTGGACACCGAAGAGATCCGCGCGCGCTACCGGGACCTGGATGAAACCTGGAATCGCAGGGCTTGCCAGCTGAACGAGCGCCTGCGTGCTCAAAAGCTCCCGGTTCAAGTTGCGAACCTCTCCTCGGTGTGGACCGTCGGCTATCGGCAGCCGTCGCGCTACAACTGGATGTTTCAATACTACTTGCGCGCCGCGGGCCTGGCGCTGAGCTGGGTGGGTACGGGCCGGCTCATCTTCAGCCTCGACTACACCGATGCCGCCTTCAGCGCCGTCGCCGACCGCTTTGTCGCGGCCGCGGAGGCCATGCAGCGGGATGCCTGGTGGTGGTCCCCCGAGCGCATGACCAACGAGGCCATCCGCCGCCAGATCCTCAAAGAGCTGCTTCAGAGGCGCTGGCGCCCGGCCTCGGTGACATCGTCCATCGGGTCGATCAGCTCGCCGCGCAGCAAGGCGAGCGGCGCCTTGTAGTACAGCTGGATGTCATGGAACGGATCGGTGAGGATCTTGGAGATCCACACCAGGCCGGTCTGCACGTCCTTGATGAACATCAGGTGGATGGTGCGGAACAGCAGTCCGCCCACTCCCACCGCCAGCCAGATCAGCCCCACGTGGTGCACGTAATCGGCGCCGCTGGTGGCGGCAGGGACCCACCCGAACAGCGTGGGGCTCAGCCACAACAGCCCGGGCGAGAGCGCCCAGACGGACAGCAGCACGACCTTGCGCTTCAGGTTGTAGCCGACCTTGATGTCCTCCTTGTGCTCGTGAGTCGCCTGATTGACCTGATCGTAGTCCTTCGGCTCGAAGAAGAAGTGGCCCATCTGGCGGCTCACCATGGCGCCCAGCCAGGCCACGTAGGCGGCGTAGGCCGGATCGGCGAACAGCATGACGTAGGCGACCAGGAAGCAGATCGCGCTCAGCAGATGCAGCGACTGGTTGATGCGGCTGTGGTGGTAGTAACGATGGTCGTCCCAGCGTTGTATTTCCAGGGCCTGCAGGAAGCTTTGCATTCTCTAGCCTCGTAAGGGTAGTCCGGCATGGAGGATTTATATCAGGATAGTTGCCGAATCATGACAGCGATGCGGGAGTTTGAACCGCGTCGCGTTGCCGGCCGCGCACGGCCCATTCGGGCGCCGCCGCGGCGGCGTTCATCAGTTTGTCATGCGGCCGGGCAATCCTGCCGTACCCGTCTACACGAAGACGCATGGGCATGAAAATTCTGATCGTCAGCGATGCGTGGGTGCCACAAACCAACGGTGTGGTCACCACGCTGTCGCAGACCGTAGCTCACCTGAAGCAGTTCGGCCACACGGTGCGCATGCTGACGCCGGACCAGTTCCGTACGCTTCCCTGTCCGACCTACCCGGAGATCCGGGTGGCGATCTTTCCCTATCGGCGCATGGCGCAGCTCATCGAGGCCTATCAGCCGCAGGCGCTGCATATCGCCACCGAAGGACCCCTGGGCTTCGCGGCGCGCCGCTACTGTGTGCGCCATGGGCTGCGGTTCACGACCTCCTACCACACGCAGTTTCCGCAATATCTGCGCCAGCGCTTTCCGGTTCCAACAGCGCTCTCCTACCGGGCCCTGCACTGGTTCCACGGGGCGGCCCACACCTGCATGGTGAGTACCCCGACGGTGGAGGCGCAGCTCGTGGAGCGCGGGTTCAGCAATGTTTCCCGCTGGCGGCGGGGTGTGGACACCCGGCTGTTCCGGCCGCAGGGCAAGGATTTCCTGAGCTTGCCCCGACCGATTGCCGCCTACGTGGGGCGAGTCGCGGTCGAGAAGAATGTGGACGCCTTCCTCGGCATGCCCTGGCTCGGCTCGAAGCTGGTCATCGGCGACGGACCGGAGCGGCCGCGCTGCCAGGCGCAGTTCCCCGATGCAACGTTCGTCGGCTTTCAGCGCGGCGAGGCGCTCGCCCGGCATCTTGCCGCCGCCGACGTGTTGGTGTTCCCCAGTCTCACGGACACCTTCGGCCTGGTCAATCTGGAGGCGATGGCCTGCGGCGTGCCGGTGGCGGCGTACCCCGTTGCCGGTCCCATTGATGTCGTCGACGATGGTGTTACCGGCGCTCTGCACGAGGATCTGGCCACTGCGGCCGTACGAGCGCTGGGTATCGATCCGCGTGCATGCCGCAAGCGCGCCGAGCAATCCGGCTGGGATGTCTGCAGCCGCGAGTTCGAAAGCAACCTGATCGCGGTCGAGCCAAGCTCCGTCGCGGTGCAGCATCGGCGCCGCGTAGCGGTCGACAGCGTGGCAAATTGAGGCGCATCCACTCGCGCTCGAACACGCGCCAGCCGGCGATTTCGAGGACGGCCGCGAAGCAGTTACAGTAGCGGCCCTCCTGCGGAAAACGGAGAGTGCCGATGACTTCCAAGCTGATGCCGGGCGCCGTCGTGCGAGTGTCGCGGGGCAACTTCGATCCCGCGCGATATGCGGAGGTCGAGCGCATGTCGCGCGAGACCGCGGCCTATCTCATTCCAGCCATCCGCCGGTTGCCGGGCCTGGTGAGCTACTTTGCTGCGCTGTCGCCCTCCGGATCCCTGGTACACGTGAGTATCTGGGACAGCGAGGCACACGCACAGCAGATGAGCAGCCTCAAGGAGATGATTGTCGACGCACGCCACGCTGGCGCGGCTGTCGGAGTGGAGTTCACTCCCATCGTGAACCACGCTGTCAGCTGGGAGATCTGAGCCGGCGTAAGGCGCGCACCGGAACGAGCGCTGTCCTAGTCGGCACCCAACCCGAGCCGCTCCTGCAGGCTCTTACGGAAGCGGCGGCTGGCTCGTAGCCGCTCCCCTGACTTCAGCAGCACGCAGTATTCACCGTCGTCGGTGAGCTCCAGGCCCCGGACCCGGTGAAGGTTGACGATGGTCGAGCGGTGAATGCGGCAGAAGGCCGCGGGGTCCAGCTCCTGCTCCAGAACGGCCAGGCTGCGGCGCAGGATATGGGTACTCGTGCCCGTGTGCAGGCAGGCGTAATAGTTCGCGGCGTCGATCCAATCGATCTCCGCGACATCGATGAAGAGTACCTGCCCGGAGCTCTTGACGACGAGTCGCTCCGGCACCTGCCGAGCCTGGTTCGCGCGTACGGCCAACCGCTCCTTTGCGCGGGTCAGCGCGCGCTCCAAGCGGGCGTTGGCAAAGGGCTTCATCACATAGTCGAGCGCCCCGGCTTCGAAGGCTCGCAGGGCGTATTCGTCGTACGCCGTCACGAACACGACGGCCGGGGGCGCGTCGGCGCCCAGCAGCTCCAGCACATCGAAGCCGTCGCATTCGGGCATCTGCACGTCGAGAAACACCAGGTCCGGAGGCGAGTTGCGAATGGTGTGGATCGCCTGCGCTCCCGAACCGCATTCCTCGATGGACGCTATGTCCGGGTCGCGACCCAACAGCACGATGAGATTGCGCCGTGCCAGAGGCTCGTCGTCCACCACCAGCGCGCGCAGCTTTCCCTGGCCTTCGGGCACGCGCTAGGCTCCGACCAGCGGCAATGAAATCGACACCTCCACGCCTCCCGTGGCCTGATTCCGCAGACTCAGCTCGAAGCGGTTACCGTACATGAGCTGCAGCCGATTGCGCAGATTCGCGATGCCGATCCCGGTGCGCTTCTTCTCCATCTCCGCGGGCAGGCAGGGACCGTCGTTCCCGACACGCAGGTTGAGTACACCGTTGGCCTGCGTCGCGGCGACCTGGATCTCACCTCCCTGCGCGCGTTTGGCAATGCCGTGCTTGATCGCGTTCTCCACCAGGGGCTGCAGTATCAGGCTGGGAACCTGCGCATTCAGCAGCTCCGGAGGGATGGTCAAGGTGACCTGAAGCCGCTCGGCGAAGCGGGCCTTCTGGATCTCCAGGTATTGGCGCAGATGCTCCACCTCCTGCGCCAGGGGTACCTGCGGACGGGTGGAGTCCGTGGCGGCGTGCCGCAGAAAGTCGCTGAGCGCGACGATCATCTCAACGGCGTCGTCGTTGCGATTGTCGCGCACCAGTCCGGCGATCGAGTTCAGGGAATTGAACATGAAATGCGGCTCGACCTGCCGGCGCAGCGCGTCCAGTTGCGCGCGGGAGAGCTGCTCGCCGAGCTGCGCGGCCTCGGTCTGCTGGCGCGCGATGCGCTTTCGGGACTGCAGCGCGTAATCGATCACGAGAACGAATGCGTACAGCACCAGGGAAGTCGTCACGCTGGAATAGAACTTCTGCCGCAACAGGTCGCTGAAGGTTCCGCGGGCATGAGGGTCGATCGCCCAGGGGTTGAGCCCCATCTCCAACGCGACATACCAGGCGGAGAGGACCAGCCCGATGCCAATCGCGACGCTCACGTGCAGACCCCACGTGGACAAGCTGCTCGTGCGCGCGGGTGGGAAACGACGCCCCAGCCCGATCACCAGGCGTGTCGCCAGCATCCAGGGCACGAACTCGACGAACAGGGTGAAGAACAGGGCAAGCCAGTTGTGATGCATCCCCTGGGCCCGCATCGGAAACACGGTCTCGCACGCATCGATGAGTCCGATGCCACTCCAGATCGCCACGATCCAGGGCCATTGGGCAGTGCCGGGGCGGGCAGGCTTGGGATCCATGCTCGCCGATGCTACTCGTGTGCGCGGCGCGGGTCCTCGCCGATGCAGTGAGCGGTCGGGCGGCTGCAGCGGACGGTATGGGCGAGGAACCCCTCGCGGGTCGATAGTTTCCCCCACCACGGCGGGAGGCAAGAGTCATGAATCGCAGAGACCTGTTGCAGATGTCGGCAGCGCTGGGAGTCGGTGCTTCCCTGACTGGGAAGGTGTTGGCGGCGGGCGAAGAGGGTGGGAGCGCGGCATCCGCGGAGGCCGTCCAACCCCTGCGTCCTCCAGCCGATGGCGCCATTCCCGTGGCGTTCCTGATCTCCGATGGCGCGGTTCCCATCGACTTCGTGGGACCCTGGGAAGTGTTCGCAGGCGTGACCGTCAAGGGGCACAGCCCGTTCCAACTGTATACGGTGGCCGAGACCCTGGCGCCCATCCATGGCGAAGGCGGTCTGAACATTGTGCCCAACTACACCTTCGACACCGCCCCGGCGCCCAAGGTGATCGTGATTCCAGCACAAAGCTCGCGTACGGACGGCATCCTTGCGTGGGTCCGTAAGGCGGCCCAGACCGCAGACCTGACGATGTCGGTATGTACGGGTGCGTTCCTGCTGGCCAAGACCGGTCTGCTGGACGGCAAGCAGGCGACCACCCACCACGACGCCTACAAGCAATTCGCGATGGCCAACCCGGCCGTGCGGCTCAAGCGCGGAGCCCGCTACGTCGACCTGGGCAACATTGCCAGCGCGGGCGGCCTGTCGTCCGGAATCGACCTCGCGCTGCACGTGGTGCAACGCTACTACGGGAAGGATGTCGCGACGGCCACGGCCTACTACCTGGAGTATCAGGGGCAGGGCTGGCTGGATTCCAACTCCAACAGCGTTTACGCCAGGCAGAGCGTCTCGACCGAGGAACACCCGCTGTGTCCGGTCTGCTCCATGGAGGTCGATAAAGCGTCAGCCCCACGGTTCGCCTATCAGGGCAAGACCTACTACTTCTGCATGCAGGAACACGAGGCCCTGTTCGAGGCGAATCCGGGGCCGTATCTCGAGACCTGAGCACCGGCGGCTCGCTCCCGTGGCGGGTCTGGCCGCTACGGGTTGCCGCCGGCCCGGTCAGCCAGCGCCCGCTGTCCTTCGACTGCTTGCCAGAAGAGCAGAACGGGCACGCCGATCGCGATGTCGCGTGCCCGTTTCAGCAGCGACACGGCGAGGCCGAACTCGGCGCCGACGCCGAACAGCGGTGCCAGCACCGCGTAGGCGCCTTCCTGCACTCCGAGCGCGTTGGGGACGATGAACGCTGCGCTGCGCATCGCGTAGACGAGGCTTTCTATCGCGATGACCGCGGCCACATCGACGTGTACGCCGATCAGCCGGAACGCGATCCAGGTGCCGACCGAATTGAACAGCCAGGCCGAGAAGTGCAGCGTGGCGGAGAATCCAACGCGCGCCGGCGAGCGGTAGATCTCATCGAGAGCGGCGGGTACGGCCGCCGTGGCCGTGGCGACCCCGGGAAGCAGGCGGGCCGCCAGCTTTGCGGTCATCCAGTGGCCGTGGCGTTGCAGGGCGAGGAACAATCCACCGGCGATCACCGCAAGCCCCAGGCCGATGGCGAACACCGTGGTGAGCGACTCTGCGGAGGAGTTGTGCGGGGCGCGTGCGCTCAACATCGCAACTCCGAGCGCGATGTAGGCGATCTGCGCGAGCATCTCGGTCGTCACGTCGACGATCATGGAGCCGAACGCGAAGGGCCGCGATAC
>Ga0105240_10010299_pt1 | contig 13161 bp, 30 predicted proteins | sample KBSC54metaG_FD_80426 | JGI IMG/M metagenome (GOLD analysis project Ga0105240, IMG submission 80426) | Corn rhizosphere microbial communities from Kellogg Biological Station, Michigan, USA - KBS C5-4 metaG | ecosystem: Host-associated > Plants > Roots > Rhizosphere > Soil | place: Michigan, USA... | reverse complement strand
GACCTGGGGCCGCGATGAGACTGGGATCCCCCCCCCCCCCAGCAATTACCGCCCCCCCCCTTGCTCGTAACCCTGTACGACGGGAACGATCACATCCATTAGCGTCTTCTCTCTCGGGGTCAGCGCGGGTTTCTCGCGGAGTTGGGCAAGCGTCCGGGCAATCGAGTACTCCAAGAGATTCATCTGGTTTCTCCGGTTTTTTCGGTGCCAGCCAGGCGCAGCTTGCGCTTCAATAGATCGACATATTTGACGCTGACTCCGAACGACGTGGCGATTTCGCCGCGCCGCCTTCCGTCCTGGATGGCCCATCGAATCGCCGCCATACGATTGAGGGATGCCAGCCGCTTCGAGGTCATAGCGGACACTCCTCGTCGTCGAAATCGTCGTCGTCTAATTCATCGAAGTCGTCGGGATCGGGATCCCAGTCTTCTACCGGTATTCCGTCGCCGCCGAACCACTTTTGCGGGTTCGTGACCACAACCGTGCACTGTTCGTCGAGGACCGGTACGCCGGCCGTCTTGATCTCGGCCGCCGCTTCCTGCTCGCTCAGCCCGAATTTCGCGGCGAGATACGCGACGATGCGATCGAGAACGCCGGGCTCCAGCTCGGCCAGGTCGACTAGGAACACTTTGGACAGGCCTGGACGCCCGGGAAGCGTGGCCATCTGCGGAATGGGCGTCATCACCGGGAAAGTTCGCGTGCCGGCGACGCGCTCCCACTCTTCGCCGCGTGCGCCGCCGATCGTCACGCGAAAATCGGCGCTCATTGAGCACCCCTCGACCAGATGGCCACGAGGCAAAGGGTGAGGACGGCCAGCGCGATCGCGGCCGCGCCGGCGAGAGTAGCGCGCCTTGAGATCGGCCGATCGCATTCAGGGCGGGGGAATTGCTTCATCAGTTTGCCCCCATCTGAATGCGAAGAAATTTCAGGCCTTTGCCGCCGCCCTCGTAAAACCAGATGGCGTCCATCATGAAGCCGTAGTGGCAGACTCGCACCTGGACGATCATCAGATGCACCTCGAGCACAGCGCCTGCGTTGCCCAGATACAGCCGCCCGAGCAGCTCCGGGTCTCCGAGCAGCCGCAACGTGCACAGGCGCGTTCTTCCCCGCGCGCGACGCGAATCTGTCTTGCAAACTCGTTCCGCGCGCGTTCCTGCATGATGGGAGCGTTGGCCGGGTTTTCTTCGTCCATCAGAACGGGCAAGTCGGCCTGAAACCGTGCGATCTCCTCCTGGCAAAGCTCGTCAAATGTTTCGCGCACCAGGGTGCGTTCGCCGTCTTGGATCACCACCAGGCGGACGAACCGCTCCACCCGACGCCGGCGGCCGCGGCCGTTAATGTAGAGATCTTCTTCGTAATCGAATCCATCGCCGTTTTGGCGACGAATATGGACACTCGGAAGGTGGATATGGTCCTGTGCGTAAGAGGCTGCACTCATGACACCGTCTCCCGCTCCGCCTTGAATTCGGCAACGCGTTGGAGCTTGCTGGCGGCGTTTCGCAGGTAATACATGGCCAGTTTGAGTGTTTCCGCGCAGGCGTCATTGTCGGGTGGATCCACTTCGCTGGCGAGCTGGCCGGCTCGGGCGGCGAACTTTGCGTAATCGTTGGCTGTCTTCATGGCTTCTCTTTTCGTGGTTTGGTCGACTGCCTGTTTATCGGCGGCCGGATTTCATGAGTGCTTTCGCGGTGAGTTTCCCGTGGTCGCGGAAGCCGAGCTCCCAGCCCAGCCAGATACCGGCCACGAGGATTACCGCGGCAATACAGATCAGGAGTTCGGCGTCACTGCTCACACCGACCCCCACTCCGGACGCCAGCGCGCGATCGCGCGGCGGTCCAGCTCTTCGTCAGAGGCTTCGCGCTGGAGTTCTTTTTGGCGGGCGCGGAAGTTGGCCGACTGGAGCCTTACCCGATCGGCATGCCGCTGATAAAAGCGTTTGCGGTAGGTGCGCGCAATACACCGCCGGCATTCGCCGCAGACACAGGTTGGAGTTCGGCCGGGCATCAGTGTAGCTCCTGTGTGGGTTTGGCTGCCTGCAGGGCAATGCCGCTCGACCCGCGCGCGGCTGCGCAGTCCGGTGACATTTCAGAATGCTGCTTTGCCGCTTCGTCCAGAATGGTGTGGCCGCCCTGGCTATAAGGAATGGAGACGAGGCTTTCAACCTGGCAGTGGGTACAGCGCCAGTTGGTTTCGTAGGTCAAGCGGTTGGACCTCCCTTCCAGGCGTTATCATGTGGGGGCCGGATAGCTACCGGCATTCTTTGCGGACTGCGGTGGTCGCCTCTATCGGCCGCCGCACCGCAGCCTATAGAGGAGGCCTTATGGACGATCCCTACATTCGAATGCTGCACTGCACTGACGATGGTTCTTTCGGCGAATATGAGTTGCTGACCCTGATTGACAAACTCATCAGACTCCACGGTCAGCGAGCCGTAATGGGTGCGATTCTGGATGGATTCACGGTTTCCATCGAGACCTGCGAGAGAGAAAACCGCTGGGCACGACGTGAAAAGCTCAGGATTGCCCGCCTTCTTCTCGGAGAAACGGTCAACCGAATTGATGAGATCATCGGCCCCGACACGTACAGAGAGGAGCCCGACGGCAAACTGCCCGTCACTCTGACGTAGCTTAATCATTGGCGGCCCCTTTCGCATCGACTTGCAGGGAGCGGAGTCGCTCGCGGAGTTTAGCTTTTACTTCCTCCGTCTCGTTCGGGTCGGCCAGGAGATCACGTATCGCCCGAATTTCCTGGGATAGGAAGCGAGCCTTTTCTTCGGCCGAAGCGCGCGCCGCCTCCGCCAGGCGCTCGCCATACTGCGTAGCCCAATACCAAACCAGACCGAAGCCCCTGGGACCATTTGGAGTTCCCGGCGCAACAGACTTCGCCTCCCGGCCCAGCGCCGTTTTATCGCCCTTAAATTTTTGCCAGACCAGCGCGATAAAATCGTCCACGTTCTCAGCACCTATCGCTTGCAGAACGCGATAGACGAGTAATCGGCTCGACGGGCGTTCCTTCTTTACCGGATCGCTTCCGAATTCCGTATGCGGGTACTTCTGTTGCATCCGCCAGAATTCGGAAAAGAGCGCTGTCGCGGCGTCGGCTTCTTTTTCCGTCAGCTGGGTTGGAACGAGTGCGGGTAGCTGATTGCGCCTCTTTCCATCATCCGAATGTGCAGGAGCTGTGGGCCGGGAACTACCAGTAGATTTACGGGTCTGGTCTGGTCTTAAGCCTTTTCTAAGGGGGGTCTCACCCAATAAGGTAGGGGTGGTTTGTGCGGCCTTGTCTTCATCTTTGTACTCAGGTCTTGGCTGACTTTGTACAAAAACCTGTACGGTCTGTACATACAATTCGACGTGCGGGAGGATGGAGGCAACCCGCTTCTGGCGAGCGAGAATCTCCTCCGGTGCTGCCTTTTTAGGTTTGTGCTCCTGGCGATTTACCTCTAGACCGTAAGCTAAAAGGTGTGTATCCTCGTTCTTGTCGCATATGCTTCGGCCGGCTTTGATGAGTTCCGCCAGCGTTACATCGCGAACGTTGGTTAATACGACACGCTCCTGGTGGAATTTCTTCTGCTGTTCGGCAGGCCAGGTCTTTATTTTCTGTTCATTAGCGTCCGACAATTGGTATGTACGTACCAATTCTGGGGTTTCCGGAGCGGCGATTTCCTCGTCGGTAGGCTGAGGCACGGAGCCGCAGATGAACATCTTGCGCTTGCCTTCTTCCTTCGTGCCGTTCCGCCAGAGTCCAAGCTCGACTCCCCGTTGCCAACAGTGATAAGCGTTCCGTAGCTCCATCCCGAGGGCCTTCGCGGCATGCTCGATGTGTAGTTCTTCGCCGCCCTGTTTGCTGATCGCGTAGGTCGAAAAGTGACCTTTGCGAACGGTCTTCGAAATCATCCAGGCCCACATGCGCTGCAATTGCGGCTCCCCCTTCCGCCGCTGCCAACCAATCTGGTCCCATGGGACCGGCTCAAAACCGTTCTTGGAGCCGATCTGCTTCATTAGCTCCATCGCCAGCCCGTCGGAGGATCGTCTGGAGTTATCGGCCATACTGCGCACCTCCGGCGATAGGAGATGCTTGGCGGGTTAGGCTGTAGTGATGAGTAAAGCCGACGAAATCACGCACACCGGCCAGACTGTCCTGGACTACATCGCCTCCAAGCGCCGGCTTGCCACGCTCCAGATGGCAGTCTCGCGACTCACACAGCGGTTCGACGAGTACGGCTCGGCGCTGCGCGATCGCGCCAGCGATCCGGCCATTACCAATGAGTTTCTCGGCATGCCCACCTACGAGGAGCTGAGGTCGCTGCTCGAAGACCTGCGATCCGAGACGCTTCGATTCGATGCGCTCTCGAAGTCCCTCAGGGCCATTGGATTGGAGATCTGAACCTTTCATTGCCGGCGCTCCTTGCAGCGCGAGCACAGGCTCTCTGCTGCCGGCACGCTGTCTCCGCAGCCGGCGCAAACATGCGCCGCGGCCTGGGGAACCGCCTGGGGAATGATGCGCGGCGTGATCCGCCCATCGTCATGAACTTCCGTTGTGACTGCGAGTTTGAGTCTCAATGGCTCTGAACGCTTTCCTGCGGAGTGAAGACGCGCGCTTCCTCCGGCTCAAAAAAATGGAAATGAGAGCGCTTGGGATGGAGAGGTTATCTGTGGGAGAATGGACCCACAGCTATCTGCCGTCCGGCGCAATGATTAGGCACTCGACGCTGCGTAACTTTCTCAGGGGAACGCAGATCGAGAAAAACAAAGTTTCGGGCGGTGGCCGTCCGCTGCACGATAGAGCGGCATGGACCTGCATTCGATTACAATGTAGGGTTTTAAGGCCTAATCCCCACTTACTAAGTCGCGAGAAACCACCGAACCTCTGATGTTTTGGGTGCTGCCAGACAATACCGCCAGCCTGTAGTACTTTTTCCAGAATTGCAGCGGGCCCAAAGCTCCGTTGTATGCAATAGCCGCGCGTAGAATAGAAGTCGGACCGCCACAGTGTTATCAGCGCTGCGGCGGCCCTGACCAATAACTGCTGAATGGGAGCAATCAATGGCTGTCCCTCATCCTAGCGCCACTTGTGGTGCTGCGACGATCGAAGAATTGCGCCTCGAAAAGACGCGGCTGAAGCAGGGTCTGTTCTCGCGCAATACCGTTCTCGGGTATGACTACGACATGCGGATGTATACGACCTGGTGCGAAAGCTTCCACCGCTCCGCGCTGCCAAGCACTCCGGAAACCCTGGCCCTTTACCTGACCGACCTGTTGAGTCAGGGGAAGAAAATCACCACGGCCCGCCGGCGTAAGTGCGCCATCCTGCACGCGCACCGCACCCGCGGACTTCCCCCTCCTGACACCAAGGAAGTTCTGGATCTGCTGCGCGGCGCTCAACGGCTGCGCGGCGAAAAGCCCCGCCAGATGCGGCCGATCACCGTGCGCGAGTTGCGGCAGATGTCCGCCCAACTGCTCCGCCTGGGCACTCCGGCCGCAATGCGGAACCGCGCTCTGCTGGTGGTCGGATTCGCCAGTGCCTTGCGCCGCTCCAATCTCGCTCTCCTGAATTTGTGCGATGTCGAGTTTTGCCGGCAGGGGCTCATCCTTCACGTTCAGCGGGAAAAACAGGATCAGGAAGGCCGTGGCCGCATCATCGGCATTCCCCGCGGCCGCCACGCCAACAGCGACCCGGTGGGCGTTCTGAAGGCCTGGCTGCGCGTGCGCGGCAACGATCCCGGGCCGCTGTTCCCCCGCGTCAGCAAAGCCGGGAGGGGAGAGCCGCTGGATGGAGAGTGCATCTGCCGCATCGTAAAGAAATGCCTTGCCGGCATCGGCGTCGATCCCTGCCAGTCGGGCGCGCACTCCCTCCGCGCCGGCGCGATCACAGCCCTCGGAGAAGCCGACGTCGGGGTGCTTCGCATTTCCGCCTACACCGGACAGACTCCGGAAATCGTGCGGCGCTATTTCCGCCGCAGTGAAATCTGGCGGAACAATGCGTGCGCCTCGCTCGGGTTGTGATGGCAGTTTCATTGCACTCCGACTAAAGAGCGTCGAGGTACCGGCCGCAGTAGTCTGGGCGTTTTTGGGGACGCCACCTGCGGCCGGCCGCCTCGAAATGTCAGCGTAAATCAGATCCGCGCCGAAAAACAATTGAATTCTGAGGCGCGTGCCGGCTCGCTGGGCGTTCCATCGTCTTCCGTTCATTCGTTCACTCGATCGACCATTACCAGTTCATTTAATCACTGATACCCTCCGCCTGAACCCGAAACCTTCGCACCGGTTTCTCTTTTGGGCGAAGGACAAGCGAAGGCGCTGGACCCTATAACCCATCCAAATCACGCCGCCTCACGCGCGTATGGCCCGCCGTGTTAGCCGGCAGTTCTCCGCTCTGGATCATTGCGCGGATATGCCGCTCCGGGCGGCCGAGATAAGCCGCGGCCTCGCGTACGGTCAGATAGACACGATGGTGGAGCGGCACTTCCGGCTTTCGCTTCTCAGAAGCCTCTAACAGCTTCTGAGAACCCGGCGAGTTAAGCAGATTGCGGAGTAACTGTAACATCGCGGCGTTGGCGCGCCCGTCGATCCGGATGTCATTAGTCCCGTTCTCAGACTTCTGAGATACCGTCCGGGGCATTGGCGGAAACGATGCCGGCGCCGGCATCACGAACGGGCTTTCCGCATCAGGGAAGCGCTCGCGGCGCAAGGTCTCGACGTCCGCCGGATGGTACACCGAGATCTTGGGACCGCCGGACGGCCGACGCCAGCGCGTGGTCTGCAGTTTCCCGCTTTCCGCGAAGGCTTCGATCGTTTTCGTCGAGACGTCGAGCACGTCGGCGGCCTGCTGCTTCGTCAGCCATTGGCTGTAATCGGGTTGGTTCTGCGAGTTCGTAGTCATTTCGTTGAGTTCTCAGAAGTCAGCTCGTGGTTAGAATAGAAACGGCCGCCTAGTCCCGGCCTCATGAACCGGGATGAAACACGGGAGTCCCTTGACCTGCCGGCGGCCAGCATCACATCAGGGAAATCGCTGAAGGGAGCGACACCGTGAGATTCGGCTCCGGCTGGTCCTGGCTGAAAATTGTTCCGGTATGGATAGGGTTGATGAGCGGAGTCTTTTCCGTCTTTCGAGAGATCGTCGGCATCTACTTCCCTCGAATCGGGAATGCGGAATCGATGTTCTGGTCGTGGACGCGAATTACGTTCATCGTCAGCGCGTTCATCGTCTGGTGGCAGATGCGCCAGGAAATCAAGAAACTGGCGGAAGAAAATGAGCGACTGAGAAGGGACGAGTCGGCCGCCACGCGGCCTCAACTCACCGAGCGCGAACAATCCCTTCGATCGATCGTGCGCGATCTCATCGCCGGATCCACGAAGGCCGAACTGCGCGTCCTCCACTGCATTCTCGATCATGGAGAAATCGAGCAATACCAACTCGACAGGGCCGTGCAGGACCGCGGAGCCGTCGCCAGCGCATTGGAAAAATGGCGGCATACGCTGATCGGTGAAACGGTAGAAATCGGAACCAATCGAACCAGCTACTCGATCGTGGCCGGCCGCCGGTCCGCCCTGGAAGCCGTCTTGGGTCCCCTCGATTCGCCGTGAATTCGCAATGCGGATGGTCATGAGGTAGGCTCCCCTCCGATTCCATAGCGGCGCTCCATTTGCCGTTCGGCCCGGGCGATGTGGCGATCGCACACGCTGACGCCGGCGTCGGTCGTGTAAAGGTCGCAGGGGCCATCAGTGTCCTGAGCATGGTAGGGCGACCCGGCCTCGCTGCAGCGGAACAGCTTTTTCCGGAGGCCTCCGTCGGCCTCGTAGTTCCAGTCGGTGACTTCCTGGTCCCGCAGTTTCACGAGCTCTTCGTAAAAGCGGGAATAGGCGTGCGACAGCGCCGGGCCGCGCGGACAGGCATGCTGGTCCAGATCTCCCAGCATCTCTTCGGCCTCCTGTAGCTCGTTGATCATGGCCTCAGTTGGGTTTGTAGTCTTCGGCATGTTTCGTTCACCTTCGCAGAGTTCTCAGAATTTAAATATGGCGGACAGCCGCCGCTCCAAGGCGGCCAGCGGATCGGTGTAACCGTCGGGTAATCCGTCATTCCAGAGCCGCCTCGCAAGATCAAACGCCACGAGCAAAAGTATGGCGAGCAGGACCAGCGTGAGAAGTTTATCGAGCTGCGAGCGGGTCACAACACTTTTCCTTTCCGCGCCCTGCGCGCGGCCTGCAGCGAACACCAGGTTTGAAATAACGCCTCGGCCACCAGGTCCAGATCGATGCCGTATTTCTTCTCGAAATCCTTGCGGCCGATCTGGTGATACTCCCGGTGCTCCGCAGGCGTCAGCGGAACACAGGTGGTATCGGAGGCCTTCTGCCGCATCCCGCCATCGTGGCCGACATGGGCGGCTTCGCATCCCATTCTCCCGGAGACGGCCGAGGGCAGCGTGCGAATCCAGGCCTTATATTTCTTGCTGCGCACGGGGCCGCGGTAGAACTTGCGGCGCCGCGGCCGCCGGCGGATCCGCTCGACCTGGTCCAGCACGGCACAGCGGAGAAAACGCACCAGGCGCGTCATGACCGGCCTCCAAAGATGGAGTACAGCAGGATGGCGAAGATGATCAGGTAGCAGGCGCGGTCCGGCCACGTCAGCCTTCGTTCGCCGACGCGCTTCAGTTCGATCAATTCTCTGGACATCACGCCACCGCCTGTTCCGCCGCCGGCACGGTATAGACACAGCGAGCTTCGCGGGTGTCCCAGACTCGCGTTTCCAGGCCCGTGGCGCGGGCTCTGGCTTCGGCCTGGTCAATTGCTTTGTATTGATTTGCAATTGCTTCCACCGGCCGCGGCTGGCCAGTGGACGGAATCAGGTGGATGGAATAGCGGAGGCGCTTCATGAGCGGGTCTCCGCGAGTTTGAGCGCCGCCATCATAGCTTCGTCGATCTCCGGGTTGGCGATACAGGCCATCAGGAATGCCGGCGTGAGGTTCATGCGCTTGAGCACAAGGTACATCGGCTCCAGGGCTGCGGGGTTCAGATGGAGATTTGTCATTCGGATACCGTCCCCCCGAAATCCCGCTGGCAATGACGCCATGCGCCACAGTATTTGCGATTGCACATGAAATGGCTCCTGTTCGGGAGCCATGTCTGATTGCGGATGCTCTGCTGCACTAGCGGGTAGAGCTTCTGGGTCTGATCGATGGCCGCCTGGTCCGTCTTGGCGTCGATCCGCACCAGTTGCGGAGTTTTCGTCTTTACCAGGGTGTCCAGACGCGATTCGCCGGAGGCCTCCGGGCAGAGCTGCGCGTAGGTGGCGAGCTGGAAGGCATAATCGCTCGAAACCTCGTTCGGCTTTTTGGCGGCCGTCTTCAGATCGACAATCCGGCCGGAGGTGTCGAGCAGATCAATGAAGCCCTGCACGAGCACTCCGCCGATATAGCCGGAAACGTGATGCTCAACAGCCGCCGGCTCGATCTGCGGGCAGGCCTCTTCCAAATACTTCAGCACCAGCGTGAGGCCTTGGGCTTTCATTTCTGCCGGGTCCTCGTCGTCCCGAAACTCCGTCTGTTTCGCGCGCTTGTCCCATTCGGCCTTGTAAATTGCAGCCACGCCGATGGCGTCGAGATCTCGCCGGGTTTCAATGTTCTGGAGGAAGTGTTCGGTGATGGCGGCATGGACGGAAGATCCGAGCGTCAATGCTCCCGTGGGCGGATCATCGATCTTTGCCACCTTGCGGTAGAAATACTTGGCCGAGCATCCCAGGTACTGGGAGGCGCTGCTGGGGGACAAGATGTCCCCCGGAGCGTCGTAAAGAATAGCCGTAGTGCGGGCGCTCATCGGCCACCGCCTTGGATCATGATCGTGTTGGCCATCGTGCGCAGATCCTCACTGGAGAACTGCGGCATGGCGGCGTACCCGATGCTCTTGGCGTATTCGGCGGCAGCGTGTGCAGCCGCTACCGCAGTCTTGAGCGCGGCTTCGAGCGTCACTTTGGCCACTGGGGCCGGAATGCCGGCGGCTGCGTACGGCTTGGCGTTGGTGCCATTCCCGTTGGCGTGGCCGTTGCCGTTCGAATGGCCGTTGCTGCTACCATTGTTTTGCGTAAGAGGCTGTGCTAACTGCTGTGCGGCCGGAGCCGGGGCGGGTGGTGGAACACTCGCTTCGGTTTTCTTGCGCTCGATTTCGGCGAGCGAGGCACGGAGCTGCCTCTCCAGGTCGGTGTCGGGGATCTGGGTGGCGACAGACGCGGGAGACGGCGGCGGTACCGGCGGAAGCTGATCCTGCCCAGGCACCCAGACGTCCATGAACGTGGTTTTCTTGTTGCCGCTCTTCTTCTCGCGTTTGCAGATACTGAACGGCATGTTGCGGCGGATACCCAATTCGTAGATCTGGGTTGCCGTATCGAGCTGCACGGAGAGCGTCCGGCCGTCCACCAGGCGGTAGAACATCTTGTCGCCGAATCGCGTTTCGGTTAGCTTTCCGTCGTCGTATTGCAGGGCGAGGGTTTGCGGGATGTTGGTTTCGAAGTTGACGAAGTCTGACGGCATCACGCCACCTCCGGCAACTTGACGGCCTTGACGGCTTTCTTGACGGCTTCGGCGGATGCCCAAATTTCTTCGGGAGTGAGGGCCGTTTCGAGGAGGAAGTTGAGCCGCTCGCGCCGGACTTCATCCACGGCGGGGTTGGCGGCTTCCGCGGCGATGGCGCGAAGCGCTTCCGAATGGCAATCGTCGCAGCCCAGGTAGTTGAATTCGAAGTTGAATTGGAGCACGAGCGTGACGCGGTCCGCTTTGCGTCCGCACTTCTCGCACTTAAGAGCTAGCTTGCTGGCAGCCATCACGCCACCTCCGGCAATTTGACGAATTCGCCGTACGCCGCGGCCTCTTCGGGAGTGCAGCCCGTTTCGAGCAGGAAGCTGAGCCGCTCGCGCCGGACCTCGTCCAGGGCGGGCTTGGCGACTTCCGCGGCAATGACGCGCAGCGCTTCCGCCACGCACTCATCGCAGCCCATGTAATTGAATTCAGGTACGTGCGTGAGACGGGCCGCTTTCTGCCCGCAGTTCTCGCACTCGTTACTGCTCATGAATTCCGGAATGTCCGGTGAGCCGTCTTCGTTCCTATCGAGCCTGCTGTAGTGCTTCATTTTCTTGTCCTTGTTTAGAGCCCCGTGGGCTGTTTGACCTGAATTCAGTATGCCATGCCTGCGCAGGCATGTCAATAAGAAAAGATTGGAAATTTGAAAGTTTGCCTGCGCAGGTATACGATGGAGGACTGTATGGGAAGAAAGCCAGACGCGGACCCTACGGCCTCCGCACTTGCTCAGAAGCGCTGGGATGAAGCCTCCGAGAAGGCCAAGAAGGAAGAGGGTAAAAGACTCGCCGCCGCGCGGTGGGCTGGACATGTGGCGAAACGCCCCGCGTCGAGCCGCAAACCGGCAAAGAAGAGGGCAGCAAAATGAAAATGGCAGCGGCGGGACTATTGATGCTTGCGGCCCTTGGGTCGGCGCAAACTACATGGCCTGGCCACCGCGGTGCGAATTCCGAACATCGTGCGCCGCGACTCGGAAGCATCGAAATAAATCGTTGCGCTCGCCAAGAAGGAACTGCTCGCGGAGATGAAAGCGGAGAAACAATCCAAGTGATCCCGACAATCGGCTTGATGATCGGCGTGTACATCCTGTTCCGCTGCGTCGATACCTTTTGCGCCAATGGAAACCGATTTTCGGGAGAACCAGGGCACGTGATTGCCGTAGTTGGCGCGCTGGTATGCCTTTTGGCAACGCTGTATTTTATGGTCGACCTGGTGCTGTCTCCCTCGCCGACTGTGCCGGGGTTCACGCGATGAAGGGGTTTCGCAGGATCTTAGAAAAGTTCCTCTTCCTGCCAAACACAGCCAAAGGATGACGACCTCGTTGATCTGGCGCGCGGCTGGATGCCCGCCCATGCCACAAGAACTATCGGGCGTCTGCCGTTGCTGCGGGCTGGAAGGGCGGGGGCTCCATTTCGAAAAGTGGGTACCGGATACCTTTACGAATTGGGACAGCCTTCGGGGTGGACAGATCATCTGCGAGGCCTGTCAATTTTGCTTCACTGACCGGAATGAACCACTGACGCGCAAAACCGGCAAAGACAAGCCGCAGCGCATGCGCAACTACTCGCATTTCGTAACCGGAAAAGGCGAATGGATTCCCTGCTCGAAAGGGGACAAGCGGCGCATGCGGGAACTGCTGGCCGATGAGCCCGCGGTTGCAATCATTGCGGTCTCCGGGCAGAAGCACATCATCTTTCGCGCCCAGGAGGGATGGTGGCAATTCGAGGAGCAGACGCTGCGGCCGTTCCCGGCGGATTTGGCGCGGCTGCTTGGCATCGTGGAGCAATTGTATGCGGGGTTTTCCAAGGCCGACATAGAAACCGGCCGGTATCCGCAGCATCGCATCATCCTATTCGGCGTGGCGCGATGGCGCGAATTGGAATCCGAAATCAAGCGGGCTCGCGGGACCGTGCGTTTATCGCTTGCGCTGTTTCTTGCGCAGAAGGAGGAAGATGACGGATTACCAGACGATAGCGGACAGCCTTCTCTGGCCTTGCTGGCGCGGAATATCTGACGGCTACAAGATGCGATATGCCAGAAACATATGGCAGCAGTTTGAAGACAACATCCGCAGCGCCGCATACACCAGCAGTCTGGCCAAGTTTTTCGATGTGCTCTGCCGGCGGTTAAGCATCGATATCCGGGCGGACGACGTACGGGCGGTCGGAGAGATGTTGTCAAACGCGGACCAGCACAGCGTTCTGCGCGCGTTGCGGGATGAAACGACAGCCCTCGTGCTGCTGGTTCGATTGAAAAATGAAGAGCGGAAAGCCGAATTCAAAAAGGAAAGGGACGAACGTGAAAACCTATGAATTTCAGGGCGTGATGACGGCCCTCTCTTCGATTAGCCACAATGGCGGCCAATCGTTCGGAATCAATAGCAAATTGCGTAGAGAGCGATTTGTCCAGCCATCCGGCGACGTCGAAGAAATTCCCGTGCTCAGCGGAAACGGCCTCCGCGGAATGCTCCGCGACCGCGGAATGCTCCATATGTGCAGGGCGCTCGGGTATGGGGTAGGAGAGGAAAGCGGAGAAGTCCGCGGGCTCACTCTCGGCGCATTCCACTTTCTGTTTTCGGGCGGCTCTCTTTCTGGCGG
>Ga0105240_10010295_pt1 | contig 13164 bp, 16 predicted proteins | sample KBSC54metaG_FD_80426 | JGI IMG/M metagenome (GOLD analysis project Ga0105240, IMG submission 80426) | Corn rhizosphere microbial communities from Kellogg Biological Station, Michigan, USA - KBS C5-4 metaG | ecosystem: Host-associated > Plants > Roots > Rhizosphere > Soil | place: Michigan, USA... | reverse complement strand
GATCCGCAACGTCGCGATCGCCGATGCCGAACGCATCCGCGCGATCGGCGCGGCGAACGCGAACCGCATCGAACTCGAAGGCGAAGCGACGGCGCGTGCCGCGCACAAGCAGGTCGAGGCCTACGGTGGTCCCGAAATCCGTCTCGCTCAGGAGATTTCCGCGCAGATCACGCGCGCGATCGCCGAGGGCAAGCTGCCGGTCGTACCGCAGATTCTTGTCGGCGGCGACGGCAAGGGCAGCAACGCGATCGAGGCGATCACCGCGATGATCCTTGCCGCCGGGCAGCAGTTCCGTCAGCCGAAGTCGACGACGGTGCAGTAAGCGAGTGGAGGCAGCCGGCGTGTTGCGCCGGCTGCCAGTTTCACGTCACGTTGCCTACGCGTGGCGCCGATGCAGATCGGGCAGGAACGCGGTGAGCAAGCCGATCGCCGGCAGCCAGGCACAGATCTGGTAGACGTATTCGATGCCCTTGTGATCGGCGATCTCGCCGAGCACCGCAGCGGCAATGCCGCCCATGCCGAAGGCGAAGCCGAAGAACATGCCGGCAATCAGGCCGACGTTGCCGGGCAACAACTCGGTCGCATAGACGAGGATCGCCGAGAACGCGCTCGACAGGATCAGCCCGATCACGACGGTGAGCACCGCGGTCCAGAACAGGTCCACGTGCGGCAGCAGCAGCGAGAACGGCAGCACGCCGAGGATAGACACCCAGATCACCCATTTGCGTCCGACCCGATCGCCGATCGGCCCGCCGACGAGCGTGCCGAGCGCGACCGCGCCGAGGAAGTAGAACAAGTGGATCTGCGCGCTCTGCGTCGAGACGTGGAATTTTTCGATCAGGTAGAACGTGTAGTAGTTCGACAGGCTGATCAGATAGAAGTACTTCGAAAAGATCAGCGCGAGCAGCACGCCGATGGCGACAACGATCTGTCGTTTCGGCAGCGTCGCCGCAGCGGCGGCGACCTTCGCCACTTTCGGCTTTGCACGCCGCGCATACCACATGCCGACTCGGGTCAGCAGCACGATGCCCGCGACGGCGAGAAGTCCGACCCAGGCCAGCGCGCCTTGGCCGTGCGGCAGGATCACGAACGCGGCGAGCAGCGGGCCCAGCGCCGAGCCCGCGTTGCCGCCGACCTGGAAGAACGACTGCGCGAAGCCGTGGCGGCCGCCCGAGGCGAGACGCGCGATGCGCGAGGATTCGGGGTGAAAGATTGAGGAGCCGGTGCCAACCAGCGCCGCGGCAAGTAGCAGCATCGGAAACGATCCGGCCTGCGAAAGCAGCAGCAGGCCACAGAGGGTGAAGCCCATGCCGAACGGCAGCGAATACGGCAGCGGCCGGCGATCGGTGTAGGCGCCGACCAGCGGCTGCAGCAGCGAGGCGGTGAGCTGATAGGTAAAGGTCAGCAGGCCAATCTGGCCGAAGTCGAGCGCGTAGTTGCTCTTCAGGATCGGGTAGATCGACGGCAGCAGCGACTGGATCAGGTCGTTGAGGAAATGCGAGGAACTGACCGCGGCGAGCACGCCCAGCGCCGTGCCGGAGGCGGGCGCTGCTGCAGGCAGGGAATCTTCGGAGACTACGGCGGGATTGGCGGCCACAGGGGACTACTCGGTGCTACGAATTCGACGCGTGCAGGTTAGAATCGTTCGCATTAGCCCGCCGCCGCAGGCAGGTCAACGATCTACGAGAGCGGGCCACTGATAAAAATGTCGCGCACCAGCGCGACTCCGATTATCTCTTTGGTCCTCTCGCAGCTTGATTGCCCTCATGCGCAACGCCAACGTCGACGACTACGAAGCGATACCGCGACCGATCATTTCGGTCGGCAACGACTACGCGCCCGGTGTCGCGCGCGGCTCGCACCAGCACCGGCGCAACCAGCTGCTGTACGGTGCGACTGGCCTGATGATCGTGACCACGCCGCAGGGCCGCTGGGTGGTGCCGCCGCAGCGCGCGCTGTGGATACCGGCGGGCGTCTACCACGATGTCTATGCGGTTGGCCCGGTCACCACGCGCAGCATCTTCCTCGAACCGACAGTCAGCAAGAAGCTGCCGCGCGAGTGCCGCGTGCTCGGCATCACGCCGCTTGCGCGCGCACTGCTGCTCGAAGCGGTCGACCTGCCGGCCAAGTACGACGTGCATGCACGCGCCGGCCTGATCATGCGCCTGTTGATTGCCGAGATCGAAACGCTGCCGACGCTGCCGCTCAACATCGGCCTGCCAACCTCGCCGAAACTTGCCGCGCGCTGCCGCGCGTTCCTCGACAAGCCGACCCCGCACGAGACCATCGACGACTGGTGCGCGGCGCTGGCCATGTCGCGACGCTCGTTCACGCGCCTGTTCCGCGAGCAGACCGGCACGAGCTTCGCCGCCTGGTGCCGCCAGGCCTGCGTCGTTGCCGCGCTGCCGCGGCTCGCCGCGGGCGAGTCGATCACGACGATCGCGCTCGATTTCGGTTATGCGAACCCGTCCGCATTCACGCAGATGTTTCGCAGCCAGACCGGCCTCGCGCCGAGCGCGTATGCCGGCACCTCCGCGCCGCATTGAGCGATTGCTAAGGCATTGGAACTTTGATTGCAGCACCGTGTCTTTAGGCACTGTCTCGTGCCGGAACGCCGATGCAGACTGGATCAGGCAGGCGACGCAAACCCAAGGAGAGAGAGCAATGCGTGGAAGTTTCGGAATGCGGATTCTCTGTGCGGCATCGATCGCACTGACACTGCCCTTCGCGGCGCATGCGGACGACGATCCGCTCAACGATCCCGGCGTGCAGAAAACCTTGCGCGCGATGGCGAATGCCTCGACCTGGTTCCATCCCGATCTGTTCGGCATGACCGTCGGCATGCGCCGCTACGCGCACAAGGATTATGCCGGCGCGCTCAAATATTTCGAGATCGGCTCCTATTATGCCGACAAGCTGTCCCAGCTCAGTACCGGGCTGATGTACATGAACGGCGAGGGCGTGAAGAAGGATCCGGTCACCGCCTACGCCTGGATCGATCTTGCCGCAGAGCGCGATTACCCCGATTTCGTCGCCACGCGCGACGGAATGAAGGCCGAACTTACTCCCGAGCAGCTCACCCAGGCGATGGAACTGCGCAAGAAGCTCGGCGAGCGCTATGGTGACGCTGTCGCCAAGCGACGCCTCGCTGTGCAACTGCGCCAGGGCCAGATGCAGCTCACCGGCTCGCGCACTGGCTTCAACTATGGCGTGAACCAGGCCAAGACCAAGGACAACTGTGGTCCGGCACTCGTCGTCGGCGGTCGTACCCTATCGCAGGCCGGCTGCGGTGGCGACATCTACGCCAGCGACAACTGGGATCCCGACCTGTACTTCGCCAAGCGCGACCGCGAATGGAAGGCCACGGTCACCGTTGGCGCGGTCGAGGAGCAGGGCAAGCCGATCGGCCAGCTCGCGCAGCCGAACGCGACGACCGCGCCAGCAACGGATCAGTCACAGAAACAGCATTGATTGCATCGCCTGATGTGGGAGGTCCGTACATACGGACCTCACGGTCCCGCTCGCGAAGCCGCGGGTTATACTCCAGGCCTCGTTTCCTTCGATCGCATCGCCATGTCGTCCACGCTACGTGTACTCCTGCTCGCTGCCGTGATTGCAGCACCGCTCGCCGCCTGCGGCAACAAAGGCCCGCTCGTGCTACCCGACAAGCCGCAGGAGCAGCAGGACAAGGACAGCAAGAAGAAGGACCAGCCCGCGAACTTCGCACAGCCAGCGCAGAAGGCACCGGCGGACGGCGCGGCGACCCAGCACTGAAACCTGCGGTGCCGGCGATGAGTCTGCATTTCACCAAGATGCACGGCATCGGCAACGATTTCGTCGTGCTCGACTGCCGCACGCAGCCGTTCGCACTCGCTGCAGGTGAAATTGCGCGCATTGCCGACCGGCACACCGGCGTCGGCTTCGATCAGTTGCTGACAATCGAGCCGGCGCGCGATCCGTCCTGCCTGTTCTACTACGGCATCTACAACGCCGACGGTTCGATGAGCAGACAATGCGGCAACGGCGTGCGCTGCGTCGCCGCGTGGTTGCGTCGTATGGGCGTGCTCGGGACCGGCGCGGCGCGGCTGGAAAGCCCCTCGGGCCCGGTCAGCGTCGAGCTGCTGGCCGATGGCCGCGTATGCGTGAACATGGGCGAACCGCGCTTTCTTCCCGGACAAATTCCGTTGACGCTGCCCGCGGCCGATCCGTATGCGTTGGATGTCGACGGTGAGCGCATCGAATTCGGCGCCGTGTCGATGGGCAATCCGCATGCGGTGGTCGAGGTCGCTGACGTCGTCGCCGCGCCGCTGGCGCGGATCGGTGCGGCATTGTCCACAAATGAGCATTTTCCACAAAGCTGCAACGTTGGCGTCGTCCAGATCGTCGATCGCGCACATGTGCGCCTGCGCGTGCGCGAGCGCGGCGTCGGCGAGACGCTGGCCTGCGGTACCGGTGCCTGCGCCGCGGTTGCGGTGTTGCGCCGCCGTGCGCAGGTCGATGCGACCGTCGCGGTCGACTTGCCGGGCGGCAGGCTCGAAATCCGCTGGGACGGTCCGGGCCACACATTGTGGATGACCGGGCCGGCTGCCTTTGTTTTTGAGGGAGACTGGAATGAATGATTCGACGATCAAGGACGCAGTCACGCCGGCCGAGGTGGCAAGCTATCTGCGCCGGCATCCGGCCTTCCTGCACGACTATCCCGACCTCGCCCTGACCTTGCTGCCGCCGCGCGAGGAAGGCAAGACGACGTCGCTCGCTAGCTACCAGCTCGACGTGCTGCGCGACAAGAACCGCGAACTCGGTCGGCGCCTCACCGAACTGGTCAATATCGCCAACGAGAACGAGCAGCTCGTGCAGCGCGTGCACGCGCTCAATCTTTCGCTGATGCGCGAAGCAACCTTGGCCGGCAGCGTGCGCCGTGTCGTCGCCGGCTTGCGCGAAGACTTCAATACGGAGTTCGTGCGTCTGGTTCTGCTGCGCGCCGATGCCGAATTGCCGGCCGCCGATTGGCTCATCGTGCAGCCGCAGGGTGTGCAGGCCCTGCCCGAATTCGCCGAATTCTTCAGGAACGGCGAAGCGCTGTGCGGCCGCCTGCAGGCCGACAAGCTCGACTTCCTGTTCGGCAAGCACGCCGACGACGTGCACTCGTCCGCGCTGCTTGCGCTGGGCGAGCGCGATGCGCCACTCGGTCTGCTTGCGATCGGCAGCACCGACACCAACCGTTTTCATCCGGGCATGGGCACGATATTCCTCAAGCTGATCGCCGAAACCGTGGCCGCCGCGATCGCGAGATTTCCGGCGCGCGGATGAGCGAAGCGCTGTCAGCGACGGTCGAACGGTTTCTCGATCACCTGAAGGTCGAGAGGGACTACTCGCCGCAGACGCTGATCCGCTATCGCCATGACCTGACCCGGCTGGTCGAATACGCCGGCGCGCGCAACATTGCCGACTGGAACACGCTGCGCAGCGATGCCGTGCGCAGCTTCATCGCTGGCGAACATCGTGCGGGCATTGCGCCGAAAACGCTGCAAGCGCGACTGTCTGCTTGCCGCAGCCTGTTCAAGTTTCTGCTGCGTGGCGGCGAATTGAAACACGATCCCGCCGCCGGCGTGCGCGCGCCTAAGGCGCCGCGCAAGCTGCCGCAGGTGCTTGACGTCGACGAGATGGGCAGGCTTGTCGAAATTCCGACCGACGGCGCCGAGGCCAAGCGCGATCGCGCGATTCTAGAACTGCTTTATTCGAGCGGCCTGCGCATCTCCGAACTGACCGGATTGAAATGGCGCGACCTCGATCTCGCCGATGCCAGCGTGCGTGTCATCGGCAAGGGCCGCAAGACGCGCATCGTGCCGGTCGGCGCGAAAGCACTCGAGGCGCTGCGCGTGCTGCGCGATCTCGAGCAGATCACAAGTGAAGACGAGCCCGTGTTCCGCGGCCGCAACGGCGCAGCGATCGGCGCGGCGACCGTGCGCACGCGCATGAAGGCATGGGCCAAGGCGCAGGGCATCGAGCGTCGCGTCTATCCGCACCTGCTGCGCCACTCGTTCGCGAGCCACCTGCTCGAATCCTCCGGCGACCTGCGCGCCGTGCAGGAACTGCTCGGCCACGCCGACATCGCCACGACGCAGATCTACACGCACCTCGACTTCCAGCATCTCGCGCGCGTCTACGATGCCGCGCATCCGCGCGCGCGACGCAGCAAGAAATCAGGTTGATCTGCCGATCGGACTTTGGCGGCGGTGCGGTGTTACAAGCGATGCTGGGCCAGCGCGCCTTTCGTGGCGGCCAGCATGTCGTCCGCGTCGGCCGAGGCGGCCACATGCACGCGTTCGAATCCCGCCGCGCGCGCGGCCTGCGCGAGGCGCAGGCTGCTGACGATACATTCGCCTGCGGCGAGGCGCGCGAACAGCTGCCGCGGCAGGCCGCATTCGAGATGAGCGAGGACTTCGGCGCTCGACAGCAGCGTCAGCAGTGGCGTCGCCGCGTTCTCCAGCGCGGCGAAGTGGCGCCGCGTCCAGCGCGGCGCAGTGCGCCGGTACACGTGGATGTTCTGCAAGATCGCGCTGTGTGCGCGCAGTGTCGTCGGCAGCAGTTCGCGTCCGCCCGACGCACCGATCAGCGCGACCCGTCGCCCGCGCAGGCGCGCGAGTTGCGGCAGGGCGAGCAGGCCTTCGCTGTCCTGCCGCGCATCCGGCCATAGCGTGCCGCGCACGCCGTGCCGCGCCAGCGCCAGCGCAGTCACGCGCCCGACTGTACAGACCTGCGTCGCACGGGCGAAGCGCAACGTGGGCAGCAGAGCGAATGCATAGCGCACGGCGTTCGGACTGACGAAGATCGCGATATCGGCACGTCTCGCCTCGCGCAGCGCGGCGCGCGCCCCAGCCGTGTCTTCGACGCTGCTCACGCCGACGCCGGGCAGCGCGAGCACCGTGCCGCCGAGTGCCGCGATGCGACGCTTGAGCGTGACGGCCGAAATCGACGGCCGCGTCACGACCACGCTTGCGCCCGCCAGCGGCGGCGGTGGAGAGATGTCCTGTGTCGATCGTCGCCCGGCCATGCACGCTACTTTAGCAAGTGTGCTTGATCACGGCTGCCCGCCTGCGCACACTGTGCGCCCTTTCCGCCCACTGTTTGCCATGAAGCCCGTTCCCGATCTCGCCTTCGCGCATGCGCATCTCGATTCCCTGCTCGGCAAGATTCCGCTGACCCAAACGATGCAGATCGCGCTGCGCGACTATGACGGCGAAGCGTTGGCGCTGGCCGCGCCGCTCGCACCGAACGTCAACGACAAGGGCTGCGCATTCGGCGGCAGCCTTGCCAGCGTGGCGACGCTGGCCGGCTGGGGTCTGGTCGCGCTGAAGCTGAAGGCGCTGCAGATCGACTGCGAAATTTACGTGCAGGACTCGACGATCCGCTATCTCGCACCGGTATGGGGCGAACTGGTCGCCCGGGCGACGCTGGCCGAAGGCGAGTCGTGGGATGCGTTCGCCGCCGCCCTGGCGACTCGCGGCCGCGGCCGCCTGCGCGTGGACTGCCGCGTGCCGCTGGACGATGGCAAGGATGCGTGCACGCTCGAAGCGCGCTTCGTCGCGATCCGCGGCGCGGCTTGATCGCGCTCGCGGATTCCGCCAGCGGCGACATAGAATGGGCCCAGCCTTCCACCGGATGCCCGCCATGCCGCGTATCGTTGCCGTGATGCTTGTGCTCTGCCTTCTTGCCGGTTGCGCGACGCAGAAATCGAAGGGCGACCTGCTTGAGGCGACGCTGGAAAGCTACGCCTCGACGATACGCTGGGGCAATTTCGAGGATGCTGCGGCGTTCGTCGATCCGGAAACGCTCAAGGCGCATCCGTTGACCTCCATCGATCTGGAACGCTATCGCCAGATGCGCATCAGCGGCTACAACGCGCAGCCGGCGCGTCCGGTCGGCGACAACGAAGTCGCGCTGGTGGCCGAGATCGTGTTGACCAACAACAACACGCAAAGCGTGCGCAGCGTGCTCGACCGCCAGCGCTGGCGCTACGACGAAAAGGCCAAACACTGGTGGCTGGTCAGCGGGCTGCCCGACATCACCCAGCACTGATTTTTTGCCTTGAGGGCGCGCTCTGACGGATAATCCGCGCCCGCAAGTCCTCCCGGCGCCGATCGCGCCTGCCATTCATGTCCGACATCCTTCACCGCCTGCCGGAGTTCCTCGGCAATCACCTCGTCCTCGCGATGCTGTTCGCGGGCGTGCTCGTCGCCCTGATCGGCAACGAATTCTCACGTCTATTCCGCGGTTATCGTGAGTTGACGCCGGCCGCGCTCACGCAGCTGATCAACCGCGAGAGCCCGCTGCTCGTCGACCTCTCGGCCGCGGCCGATTTCGACAAGGCGCATATTCCCGGCGCACGCAACGTGCAGGTGAGTCAGTTCGATCCCGAGAACAAGGACCTCGCACCGGTCAAGGAGCGCCCGGTGGCGGTGTACTGCCGCAACGGCACCGCTTCGGCACAGGCTGCGGCGCGGCTGGTCAAGGCCGGCTTCAAGCAGGTGTTCTGGCTAGGCGGCGGCCTCGCCGCGTGGCGCGAGGCCAATCTGCCGGTCGCCAAGGGGCGCTGATTCCGCGCGGTTTCGCTCGCGGGTGCGCACAAACCGTCCGCATGGGATAATCCCCGGTCTTTGCTTTTGCGATCGTCCTTGATCGAGATTTTTTCAACTTTCAACGTGTTTTTTTGGAGCAATCGAAATGACTGACAACATCCCCGCCAACGGCGCCGCCGAAGCCGGTGCGCAACTGCAACTGCAGAAGGTCTACATCAAGGACGCTTCGTTCGAAGTGCCGTCCGCGCCGCAGATCTTCCAGGAGCAGGGCCAGCCGCAGGTGCAGCTCAACCTCGAGCACAAAGTCGGTACGCTGGCGCAGGACGTCTACGAAGTCGTGCTCACCGTCACCGTGACCTGCAAGCTCGAAGACAAGACCGCCTACCTCGCCGAAGTGCAGCAGGCTGGTGTATTCGGCGTGATCGGCTTCGATGCACCCTCGCGCGACGCCGTGCTCGCCACCTACTGCCCCAACGTGCTGTTCCCGTATGCGCGCCAGATCATTTCCGACCTGGTCCAGAATGGCGGCTTCCCGCCGTTCCTGCTGCAGCCGATCAACTTCGACGCGCTCTACGCCGAGCAGCAGCGCCGCGCGGCCGAGGGCCAGGGTCTCAGCGGCAACGCCTAAGCTTTGCGCTTGCCCTTGATCGCGAAAATCAAGAAGCGGCCATTCGTGGCCGCACTTTTCAAATGAGCGACAAACCCAGCGTTGCGGTACTCGGTGCGGGATCGTGGGGCACGGCGCTCGCCGCCGTGCTCGCGCGCAACGGGGCGCCGACGACGTTGTGGGGCCGCGACGCGCAGGCGCTCGCGGCGATGCAAGTGTCGCGCCGCAACGCGCGCTACCTGCCGGAAATGGAATTGCCGGCAACGTTGAATTACAACGCCGACCTCGCCACCGCTGTGCGCGGCGCGCAGGTGTTGCTGATCGTCACCCCGAGCGATGCTTTTGCCGAGCTGATCGCGAACATCGCCAGCGATGTTGCGCCGGGTGCCGGCGTGGCCTGGGCGACCAAGGGTTTCGATCCGGCCTCGGGCCGTTTCCTGCACGAGATCGTCGCCGAGCGCCTGCCGGGCGTGCCCGCGGCGATCGTCACCGGCCCCTCGTTCGCGCGCGAAGTCGCGCAGGGCCTGCCGACCGCGGTGACCGTACACTCGGCGAACGACGCGTTCGCGCACACCGTCGCGCAGTTGCTGCACGCGATGAATTTCCGCGCCTACACCGGCAACGACATGATCGGCGCCGAACTCGGCGGTGCGATGAAGAACGTGCTTGCCGTCGCGACCGGCGTCGCCGACGGCATGAAGCTCGGACTCAACGCCCGCGCCGGCATGATCACGCGCGGGCTCAACGAAATGCTGCGCCTAGGCGCGGCGATCGGCGCACGCCCGGAAACGCTGATGGGCCTCGCCGGGCTCGGCGATCTCGTCCTCACCTGCACCGGTGATCTCTCGCGCAACCGCCGCCTCGGCCTCGCGCTCGGTCGCGGCACGAGCCTGAAGGATGCCGTCGCCCAGATCGGCCAGGTCGTCGAAAGCATCGAGACCGTCGACACGGTAATGCGCCTAGCCAACGAGCACGGCATCGAACTGCCGATCTCGCGAGGCGTGCAGCGAGTGCTGCACGAGGAAATCACGCCGGCCGAAGGCTTGCGTATGTTATTGGCTCGTGAACAGAAGCCCGAATACCCTTCAGCCCAGCCGGCCTAGTCCAGGAGAGCAAGAAATGTTCGTTCACGGAACAGCATTCAGAACAACCATGGGCTTAGCGCTGTTGTTGTTCATCCGACTGGCACAGGCTCAAGTTGTCAATTCGGTTTCCTTCGTTCCTGCGAATCCGAAACCGGGTCAGTCATTGACCGCACACCTGAGTGGCACAGGGCTGTGCGCGGCATCCTCGCCGGTGCGCGCTGGATCGGTGGTTACATTGGCCCTGCTTCAGCCGTGCGCTTCCACTTCAGACCTGGATGCAGACCTTGGTTCGTTCGCAGCGGGAACCTATAGCTTCGCCATTCAAGTATGCAGCGATGCGGTGCCACCTCCCCCCGCATCGCCTTGCTCGACTACTACGCTTGGATCGTTCGTTGTAGCCGATACCAGTACGGTCAGCGCTCCAGCACTGTCTCCAACAGGCTTTGCGAGCATCGTCTTTTCCTTGCTCGCATCCGCGCTTGTCGCGCTGCGTCTTCGGGCATCTAAGCGCCGCCACTGAATTCTTGCTGGCGCCACGCCTCGTAGACGACCACGGCGACTGCGTTCGAAAGGTTCAGGCTGCGATTGTCGGGGCGCATCGGCAGGCGCAAGGCCTGTTGCGGGGGCAACGAATCGAGGAATGCCTGCGGCAGTCCGCGCGTTTCCGGGCCGAACACGACGGCGTCGTTGTCGCGGAATTGCACGTTCGTGTACAAGGTGCGCCCGCGTGTCGACAGCGCGAACAAACGTTCGGGTTCGACCTTCGCGATGAACGTGTCGAGGTTGTCATGCACGTCGATCGCGGCGAACTCATGATAGTCGAGGCCGGCGCGGCGCAGCTTCGCATCGTCGAGCTCGAAGCCGAGCGGGCGGATCAGATGCAGACGCGCGCCGGAATTCGCGCAGAGGCGGATGACGTTGCCTGTGTTCGGCGGGATCTCGGGCTGGTAGAGGACGACATGCAGCATGCCGCGATTATTCCGCGCATCCTGCGCGCACGACAAGCGCAGGCGACGTTGCGCATCAGCAGCGCGCGCGATCGGTCTCGCAATGGAACATCGCGAACTGCGGCGGTGCTTCCTTCGGGCCGAGCGTGACCGGCTCACCGACCGTCACGCGCGCCCTGCCTTGCACCTGGGTATAGACGACGTTGTCGTCGAAGTCGCCCTGCATCGCGGTGACGGTGATCGTGCCGAGCATCTGCATTTCCTGCGGCGCGCCGACAGCGACAGTCGGGTGGGCGGCGGCGGCATAGGCACTGACGGCCGCGCACAGCGTGATGGCGACGAGACCGCGGTGGATGTGGGTGGAAAGTTTCATGACTTGCTCCTTCGTATACTTTGGTATTTGTACAAAAAGCAAAGCCTGTGCCAACGAGGGTGGATTCGCATTTTGTTCGATCATTTCGATGCGGTATCGAGGCTTGGGGTTGCATAAAGTTCCGCGATCGTGACTTCCGGCATGGCTGAGGCTGACTGCGCGCTAAACCGCGCATGACTTCCGGCATGGAACGGCGGGTGTCCGCGGACAAACACTGTCCGTCCGTTCGTTGTCATCGATGGCGTGAAAAGCGCGTGGCGCTAAAAACGAATCGGCGAGCACGAGGCTCGCCGATCGTTGCAATCGAATTGTGTGCGCCGAAGATTCGGCGCAACGTATCAACGTGACGCGCGCTCAATGTCCGCGGCAGTCGGATTCGCATCGACCGCGATCGGGTTGCCGACATGCACGCGCGCAATTGGCGCGTTGTCGGCATCGATCGATGTCGGAGCGCTGATTTCGATGCGCGTGCGGACGACGTCGATCGCCGCCGGCTCGGCCACCGTTTCGGCACGCGTGAGCGCGGTGACGCCGACGGCGGCGAACAGCGCGAGAGCGGCGACGGTGCATTTGATCTGGGTGCTGAAGTTCATGTTTTTGTCCTTGTCGTTGGGGCATTGGTTGCGTGTTCGCGGCGACGACGGCAATGCCCGGCCATTGCGAGGTTGGCCGCGTGGGTTCCGGTTGGGGAATCTGTGCGGCCAGTGCTGGCCTCGAAGATCGGGCTCTGGAGGGACCCGGGACCTGTCGCGCAATGGGCGCTGGGGCGGGTATGCAGGCGGATCGACACTACGAACAATTTTGTTGCGGCGCATCATACGGATGCGTCCCTGAACCAATACATAACTCATTGGTATAGTATTTATTCAGGAAAATTATGTCGCAAATTCAATGTATTACATGATCGATGCGCATAGGACAGTCGGCAGGGAGAGGCTGCCGGCCCTGACTTTTGGCCATTGCTCCGGTCGCCCGCCGTCGGTTAGGCTCCCTCACTTTTCATCCGCCGGAGTAAATGATGCCCGTCGCAACGCCGCGTTGGACCCACGCCCCGATCCGCTTGTTCCGGACCGGTTTGTTCAAATCGACCGCGCTGGCGCTGGCGATCGCCGCGACCGGTTGTGCCACCGCCCCTGCGACGCACGATGCGAAACCCGCTAAGACCACGCAAACGGCCGCTCCGATGATCGATATCCCGTTCACCAGGTTCCAGCTCGACAACGGCCTGACCGTGGTCGTGCACGAAGATCACAAGGCGCCCGTCGTCGCGGTGTCGATCTGGTACCACGTTGGCTCGGCCGACGAGCCGGCCGGCAAGACCGGCTTCGCGCATCTGTTCGAGCACCTGATGTTCTCCGGCTCGGAGAATCACAAAGGCACCTACTTCGCCCCGTTCGAAAAAGCCGGCGCGACCGGCATGAACGGCACGACCTGGTTCGACCGCACCAACTATTTCGAAACCGTGCCGACCACCGCGCTCGACATGGCGCTGTGGATGGAATCGGACCGCATGGGCCACCTGCTCTCGGCGATCGGCAAGCCCGAGCTCGACACCCAGCGCGGCGTCGTGCAG
>Ga0105240_10010294_pt1 | contig 13164 bp, 18 predicted proteins | sample KBSC54metaG_FD_80426 | JGI IMG/M metagenome (GOLD analysis project Ga0105240, IMG submission 80426) | Corn rhizosphere microbial communities from Kellogg Biological Station, Michigan, USA - KBS C5-4 metaG | ecosystem: Host-associated > Plants > Roots > Rhizosphere > Soil | place: Michigan, USA... | reverse complement strand
GGGCATGGGCCAGATCATCAGCTGGTCGGTCCGCGACGAGAGCCTTCACTGCGAAGGCATCATCAAGCTCTTCCACGCCTTCGTGAAGGAACGCGGCTGCCTCACCAAGGCGGTGAAGGACGATATCATGGATTGCTGCCAGAAGACGGTGCGGCTGGAGGATGCGTTCATCGATCTCGCGTTCGAACAGGGCCCGGTCGAGGGCATGACGGCCAAGTCGATCAAGAAATATATCCGCTACATCGCCGACTGGCGGCTTGGGCAGCTCGGCTTCCAGCCGATCTACATGGTCGACGAACACCCGCTCCCCTGGCTGGCCCCGCTCCTCAACGGAGTCGAGCACGCCAACTTCTTCGAGACCCGAGCGACCGAATATTCGAAGGCCGCGACCAAGGGGAACTGGAACGAGGTCTGGGACAATTTCGACCGCCGCCAGAAGGCGAAAGCGGCGGCGAACGACGGCGCCGAGGCTTCAGCCGGCGAGGCTGCCGCCAAAGACGAAGGCGGCGATATGTTCAGCCACGCGGGCGTGGCGGCGGAGTGAAGCCTTATCACCTGCTCTTCGGTATCCTAGCCATCGCAGGTGCATGTTCGAAGCCGCCGGAAAACTCAGCGCCGAAGCGCGAAATTCAAAGGGCGACAGTCTCGGGTTTGATCGGCAACTGGTGCTTCAAGCCGTCAACGCTCCGGTCGACGTGGGAGTTGATCCAAATTTCGAAAGGGCCGTCGTACTCGCTGACTAGTCATTTTGGCGACGGTTCCACGCGACACAGTGACCTTAACGAGAGAGCCGATGGCCTTTGGGAGCGGGACAGCACTTCGGGCGATCATTATGTAGTGCCGTCGAAGAAGGGTGGGGATTTAGTCGTTGCCGACAATGATGGCGAGATAGGCAGGGCCTCTGCGCTCAGCGACGCGGCTGATCCCGCTGATTGTTTTCAGAGTTGACGCGATAGCTGCTTGACCGCAGCCGAACTATTGAGGAAAAGATCTCGTTATGTTCTCGGCTGCAGATGACCTTCTGATCACCGCTCGAGGGCGCAAGTTCAGCACTATTCTCGCCGATCCGCCGTGGCAGTTTCAGAACCGCACCGGCAAGGTCGCGCCGGAGCACAAGCGCCTCAATCGCTACGGCACGATGACGCTGCCGGAGATTTGCGATCTTCCGGTCGCGGACATCGCCGCTGACCGCGCCCACCTCTATCTCTGGGTGCCCAATGCGCTCCTGCCCGATGGCCTCGAAGTGATGAAGGCGTGGGGCTTCAAATATGTCTCGAACATCATCTGGGAGAAGGTGCGCCTCGACGGTCAGCCGGACGGACGCGGCGTCGGTTTCTATTTCCGCAACGTCACCGAAATCCTGTTGTTCGGGACGCGCGGAAAGAACGTCCGGACGCTCGATCCCGCGCGCAGCCAGGTGAACGTGATTCGCTCCCGCAAGCGCGAGCACAGCCGCAAGCCGGACGAGCAATACAAGATCATCGAGGAATGCAGCTGGGGGCCCCGCCTCGAAATGTTCAGCCGCGGCAAGCGGCGTGGCTGGGAAGTCTGGGGCAATCAGGCGGACGAAGACTATAAGCCGACGTGGGATACCTATAGCTACAACAGCGCGATGAGCATCGCTGCGGAATAGCCGCTTGGCGTCATCCCGGACTTGATCCGGGATCCACCTTCATTCTTCTTCCGCCTCCGCAGAAGCGGCTTGGGCTTCATCGATGATCGAGCGGAGTTGATCTTCGCGCTCGCCAAACGTCACGATTGAATCTGGCAAACCGATGAGCACCAAGGGGCACGGATTACCCACGCCACGGTGCACCCGATCTTCCAGCTTCCGCCAATGTGTTGTCGCCTCGCCGAACTTGTCAGCAACGAATTTGCTGACGAACGATTCGCGAAGCGTAAGCGGCTCCTTCGCGCGCTCGACACGGGATATAATCGCTTTTCGTTGCGCCGCGGTTGGATTGTACCCCCACCTCTCCAGATCCACCAACGTTTGTATCTGACGTTCGTCAAAGAACCTCCCGACCATCGCGCGCATATTGTCGTGGAGGCTGCGACCACGGGTTACGATAATTCCAACCGAAATCGCACCATCCGCGTGTAGGCGTTTGAAGTTCTCTAGATCGCGATCGTAAAACGGATCCTTGTTGTTCCACTCGATCTCCATCGCGATCGTGCCTCGAGTGCCGGAACGGAGATCGAAGCTCTTCACATGATCCATCTTGTGGCTGACAGCTTCGCGGGGGACGCCGTTAATGCTTTTCTCCACGACGAAGGTGACGGTGTCCCAATGCTTCGCTTGCAAGCCTCTGCGCAGACGCTGGGTACCTTTTGCTTCGCCACCACCGCCTGCGATTATCTCCTCAATTGGGATCGTCGCCGATAGAAGCACCTCTTCCAGCTCTTGTTCGACGTCAGGAAAGTCGCCGGACAAAATGGCCTCGGCGTGGCTGTGGAATTCGACTTGAAAGCCGGCGTTCGTGAGCCCTTGGAACATGGCCGCAATGTACAGACGGCGAGCGCAAGATCCAGAACAGCCGTCACGGAATAAATCCGTGACGTCGAACGGGCTGACCTGCGGCCACCCGTCGGCCGAGCTTCCGCATCTCTCGACGCAAGCTCCCGCTTCCTTCGGAACCGCTCGCTTGCGCTCGGCGCGTCAGCTGAAACCCTCCGACTCCCTCGTTCGTTGATCCTCCAATTGAAACAAACAGTTGGAGTGTTACCATGCCCCGCGAACTGATCGATACCGGAACGGACAAGCGCTACGTCCGCCGCGATAGCCACGGCCGCTTCAAGGAGAGCGATGACGTTGGCCGCAGCCTCAGCGCCGACCGCCGCCAGCACGCGCAGCACAAGTCGAAGAAAGGCGAGGGCGACCGCGGGGATCACTAGAGGCGCCGAGCGCAAGGGAGCCGGAGCGCAGCGAGGCTGCCTTGTGCGAGAAACGCCGATAGCGGCCGACGACCAGCGCAGCTGTGTCGATCGACGTCACGCGGATTCACTCCGCGTGACGGATTGAGCCGCGCTCGAAAATCTAATCGAACACCTCCTCCAGGCTCGTTTCGGCTGCTCGCTCGCGGCTTTTGCCGAACCACCACAGCAACCAGCCCGCGCCGCCCAGTGCCCCGGTGTTCACCGCTCCCAGGACGTAAGCGAAATGCATGTCTGGCATCGGCTTGTCCGGTGGCATCAGCTGCCTGGCCCCCGGATCGTTGAAGATCAGGACCATCATCAGCGCGACCGCTGCTCCGACCCCCACGGCGAGCATTACGGTGAGGCCAACATCGGCGAAGCGGTTGCCAGGGCTCGCCCACATGCCAAGGAAAAGGAACGGGATGGCCAGCACGGCGACGAATGCTGCAATGTCCAACTGGCCAACGATCCCCTGGCCCGCATTTATCCACGCCATCACAACTTCACTACACAGCAGCCAGCCGCCGACGATGAACAGAATGACGCTGACGACCCGGCGCATTACGCCGCGTTCCGCTGAGCGTCCGATCGATTGAACCAGCGGTTGGCAGCCGGACGGAACAGGAAGAAGACGATTACTGCATAGAAGATCACGCCAAGAATGACGAACGACTTGGCAGGTGTCAGCACGAAGGTGATCACCAGACTCACGATTCCCCAAAGGACGTAGAGGAAGCGCGACCAGTTCAGTCCCTTTAGGAAGGCTGCACCGCATCCGACGGAGATAATCACGTTGACGACGGCGAGCGCCTCCTCGAACGCCAGCGTGACATGCATCTGCTGCATCATCCTGACCATAATCGGGTTCGATCCCATGGTTACGGCGCTGTAGATTCCAAACAGGCCGGTAATCACCAGCCACCAACCAATGATCGATATCGAAAGCGGACGTTTTTCCATCTCTAACCCCCTTGCCCCCGAGCAGGCGGAGGTTACCGCTTGGGCCGATATTGGCAAGCGCGTTCGGCATCGCCCCGCACCGCAGGAACGTCCCGTCGAATCTGCTGTTGATCCACAAACAGGCAGTCCTAAGTCGGGCGCTCCCGTCGACCACCCGACACAAGGAGGGACATATGCCTGCCGAACCGTTGCGCATGGACCTGACGAAGATCGCGCCGGAGGCTTACCGGCACTTTCTGCAGCTGGAGCAGGTCGTCGCTAGCCACGTCGACCGGAAGCTCCTCCACCTCATCAAGCTGCGCGCGTCGCAGATCAACGGCTGCGCTTTCTGCATCGCCATGCATACCGACGAAGCGCTGCGCGACGGGGAGAGCACGGAGCGGCTAACCTTGCTCGATGCATGGGAGGAATCCTCGCTTTATTCCGAGAAGGAGCGGGCGGCGCTCGCCTGGGCCGAGGAAGTGACCCTGATCGCCGAAAGCGGCGCGTCAAAGGAGAGCTTTGAGGCGCTGAAGGAGCATTTCAGCGAGGAGGAGATCGGCTGGCTGACCTTCGCCATCGTCCAGATCAACGGCTGGAACCGGATCGCGATCAGCAGCCGCGCCCAATATAACCGCAAGATGTTCGAGAATGCCGGGCAGCCGAACGCGGCGCCGGAGAAAGCGCCCGAACCGGCCTAAACCGCGCCGCACGAAATCGCTGTCCTACAGCAGCGGTGATGCTCCATGAGGTGCGGTTCGTTGCCAGGGAGTCGCGCATGGCCAGGATCGACGCCTCACGCGTACGCGTACGCGCGCATGTGTGCGTGCGCCCGCGTTGCCGCTGCCAACTTTGCCAACTTCCGCATTCCGGCTGCCTTGACGATCACTGCACAAAGACGGAAAAAATCGCCTGCTGGGGGAGATGTTCACATGGTTTTGCGCAAATCGGCCTTGGGTTTGGCCGCGGTTGCAGTGCTTTCGAGCTGCTCGCCGCTGGGCAGCAACCGCGCCACCATGGATGAGGTACGCAAGGCCGCGCTCGGGGTTGTCGCTGCTTACAATGCGCAGGATGCACACGCCGCAGCCGCTTATGATGCTCCGGATTATGTCGGCATCTACCACGGCTCGCCCAACGTCGTCGGGCCGGCGGCGGATGAGGCGGCGATGAAGTCGCAGGTCGCGGCGGGCCATGTCGACTGGCAGCTGGGGCAGGGGAAGGTGACTCTGTCGCAGGGCAGCGACCTCGGCATTTTCGAGGCGCCCTACACGTTCGTCATCACCAATCCGGACAAGAGCGTCACTCGCGAGACCGGCAACTGGATCGCGATCTTCCGGAGGGAGGACGACGGGAGCCTGAAATTGTGGCGGTCGATAGCCAGCGATACGCCGCCACCAAAGCCTGCCGGCGCCGCCTGATTATTTGTAAATCGCGCTGACTCCGATCGCTATCGCGTCGATCGCGAGGGCGAACAGAACCATTCCGCAGATGGCGAGGGCGATTTCCATCTCGCGCGAGTTCCAGTCGATCCTGCCGAGGAACCCGGGCAGCGGCCGGTTTTCCGGCACCGGCTCGCGGCGGATTCGAGAGCCCGGCGGTGGAACGGAGGCGCGGCGGATTTTCGAAGGTGGCGGCGCCACCCCCTCCAGCTCCACGGTCTGTTTTCTAGGCGTCCACTCTTTTGCCACGGCCGAAAACCTACCCAACGATGGTAACCATAGGGTTACTTCAGGCTCGCCGCTTTTCGCGCGCCGTGGCGAACAGCTCGGCCTCGTTCTTCCGCCGCGCCCGCTCTTTTACCTCCAGGGTCATGTCGGCCGGCTCCGTATTGCAGCGCGCGTGGGTTAGGCAGAGATTGTCGAGCGACACCGGCTCACTTTCGGCTTGCGGTCCAACGCATTCGATCTTCGGCGCCCGCTCGTGCCCGCGCGGCAGGTCGAAGCGCAGCGGACGGCGGCAGCGGCGGCAAGTTTCGCCGTCGCGTTTCCGGATCGCCTCCACTTGGCTGGCATGCTCCCTGTCTTTGCGGAAGTTCCAGGGGCTCAGGTATCGGGCGAGGGTCGAACGGCTCATGGGGTCATACATAACGCACAGCTCTGATGAAACGGTTACGAAAATCGATGGACTGCGTCCGATTTGCCATTGCCCGGCAATTGAATAAGGGAGCGGCACGCGCGGGCGCCCCGCAACCGGAGAATCATCAATGGCCGATCAATTTGACGTCGTCGTTCTTGGCTCGGGGCCGGGTGGCTATGTCGCCGCGATCCGCGCCGCCCAGCTGGGGCTGAAGACGGCGATCGTCGAACGCGAAAGCCTTGGCGGAATCTGTCTCAACTGGGGCTGCATCCCGACCAAGGCACTGCTCCGCTCGGCCGAGGTCTTCCACCTGGTGAAGCATGCCGATGCCTACGGCCTGTCGGCGGCGCGATTCGGGTTCGATCTGCAGAAGGTGGTGCAGCGCAGCCGCGCCGTCGCCAAGCAGCTCAATCAGGGCGTCACGCACCTGATGAAGAAGAACAAGATCACCGTGGTGATGGGTGAGGGCAAGCTGACGGGCAAGGGGAAGCTGACGGTTACGGGAGCAGACGGCAAGGCAACCGAGCTCGCGGCCAAGCACATCATCGTCGCGACCGGCGCCCGTGCTCGCGAGCTTCCCTTCGCCAAGTCCGACGGAAAGCGCATCTGGACCTACCGGACGGCCATGACTCCGCCGGAAATGCCCAAGGAGCTGCTGGTCATCGGGTCGGGCGCGATCGGGATCGAATTCGCGAGCTTCTATGCGGAGCTGGGCTCGAAAGTGACCGTCGTCGAAATGCTCGACCGGATCGTCCCGGTAGAGGACTCCGAAGTCTCCGAAGCCCTCGCGAAGTCAATGACCAAGCAGGGGATGACCATCCACACCAAGGCCGGGGTCGAAAGCCTCAAGGCCGATGCGAACGGCGTCACCGCCGTGATCAAGACCAGCGACGGCAAATCTGCGGAACACAAGTTCAGCCACGCCATCGTTGCGGTCGGAATCGCGCCGAACACCGAGAATGTCGGTCTCGAGCAACTCGGCGTCGAGACTAACCGCGGCCATATCGTCACCGACATGCACTGCCGAACCAACGTTACCGGCATCTGGGCGATCGGCGACGTCACCGCTCCGCCCTGGCTCGCGCACAAGGCCAGCCACGAGGGAGTCACCGCCGCCGAGGCCATTGCCAAGGAATTGGGCAACAAGGACGCGCACCCGCACGCGACCGACCCGAAGAATATCCCCGGCTGCACCTATTGCCGACCGCAGGTCGCCTCAGTGGGGCTCACCGAGGCCGCAGCCAAGGAAAAGGGCTATGAGGTGAAAGTCGGCAAATTCCCCTTCATCGGTAACGGCAAGGCGATCGCGCTCGGCGAAACCGATGGCTTTGTGAAGACCGTGTTCGACGCCAAGACCGGTGAGCTACTCGGCGCGCACATGATTGGCGCCGAGGTCACCGAGCTGATCCAGGGCTACACGATCGGCAAAACGGCCGAGCTGGTGGAAACCGACTTCATCAACACCGTCTTTCCGCATCCGACGCTCAGCGAAATGATGCACGAGAGCGTGCTCGCTGCGTTCGGGCGAGTGATCCATATTTGATCCCATCGGCGGAGACTCGCCGAGTCTTGGCGGCACTTGCCGCAAGTGTGGCGGTTGCCGTTCTGATCCTCGCGGTGGCCAGCTGCTTCTGGCCGGGCATTCCGATGTTCGACACGATCGAGCAGTACCGGCAGGTGCTGGGCGGTCCGGTCGACGACTGGCATCCGCCGCTGATGGTCCGGCTGTGGCAGCTGCTTCATCGCTTCGGCAGTGGGACAGCGCCCATATTTGCGCTGCAGGTTGCGCTCTATGCCTTCGGCTTTGCACTGCTGGTCGCTACGCTGGTGCGCATCGGGCGCTGGCGTGCGGGACTGGCAGTGACGGTGCTTGCCCTGTCGCCGCTGCTTCTCGGTTGGGAGATGGTGGTCCTCAAGGATCTGCAGATGCTGTCGGCGTTGCTCGCGGCGGTCGGGCTGGTCGCCTGGTTTCGGCTGACAGGACAGCCTGTGCCGCTGCTCGCAGCCGTCGCTGCCGCCATTCTGATCCTCTACGCGACGCTGATTCGCGCGAACGGAGTGTTCGTCACTGCACCGCTTTCCGTGCTGGTGGTGCGGCCCCGCGGTGGTTTGCTCGTCAACGGCGGAATGATAGCTTTAGGCGCTGTCGCCATTCTCGCGCCGACACCGATTATCAATCACCACCTGCTTCACAGCGAGCCGAGCACCATCGCCAAGGCGGAGCCGGTTTTCGACCTCGCAGCCATCGCCGTTCGGACACCACGCTCCGCGCCATCCGTTTTCACTCGTGCCGAACGAGTGCAGATCATCTCACGGCACTGCGTGAAGCCGTACTTCTGGGATCCGCTCGGCGACCCTTCCGCCTGCGGGCGGGTAACAGAGCGCCTCAGGGATCAGCCCGCGAAGCTGCTTTATCTGAAGCTGGCGCGAGCGATTATCCGCTACCCAGGCGCTTATGCGCTCCATCGGCTGGCGCATTGGAATTCGACCGAGCGCTGGCTCGTTCCGCCACAGCTGCCGGACGGCGGGCCGCCCGACGATGCAGAAGACAATGATCTGGGCCTTGCAGCGTCGACGAGCGATTTCGTCGGGACATGGCAGGATTGGGCGGCGGACGAGATGGGAACGCCGCTCGGCTGGCCGATCGTCTGGACGGCGCTGGCATTCATCCTTTTGCCGCTCGCCTGGTATCGGCGAAACGAAGCAGAGGGGAGCCTTGCTTTCGCGTTGCTGGCCTCGGCCATTGCTCTGGAAGCGAGCTTCCTCGTGATCAGCATCGCTTCCGATCTGCGCTATCATTTGTGGCCGATGACCGCGTCCGCCCTCGCACTAATCCTGCTGTCGGACCGGATTCGGTTGAAGGCGTGGGAATGGATCGCCGCGTCGGCGGCTCTTGCTGCTGTGGTTGGCGGAGGCGTGGCTGCTCGCAACCTGTTTCCCCAAGCGCCCGATAGCTACGACGCCATGATCGCCGCGCCCACTGATTGAATCTCAACGGTCGCTTGAACCCGGTGATTATGCCAAGCGGCGCAACCATGCGGATGAACGGCGGTTACGACTGCGGATGAGCGCGGCGAAGCACGATAATTCGACCCTGTGGATCGCCTTCGGCGCGAACATGGCGATCGCTGTGTCGAAATTCGTCGCGGCGGCGATCACCGGCTCCTCGGCAATGTTGACCGAGGGAGTTCACAGCGTCGTCGATTCCGTCAACGAACTGCTGCTCGTCTACGGCCGCAAGCGGTCGCAAAAGCGGCCGGATGTGTACCACCCGTTCGGCTATGGCCGTGAGGTTTACTTCTGGAGCTTCGTCGTCGCCGTGCTGGTGTTCGCGCTCGGTGCCGGAGTGTCGGTCTACGAGGGCATCCTGCACATCCTGAGCCCGGAAGAGCCGGTCTCGCCGCTTGTGGCCTATGTGGTCCTGCTGATCGCCTTCCTGATGGAGGGCTGGTCCACGATCGCGGCCGCCCGCGATTTCCACCGCGCGAAAGGTGAGCTCAGCTGGCTCGAAGCGATCCAGAAATCCAAGGACCCGCCGACGTTCATCGTGCTGCTCGAAAATGTAGCCGCCATGGCGGGGATCATCGCTGCCGCCATCGGGGTATTCCTCACCACGGCGACTAAGGATCCATTCTACGACGGGGCGGCCTCGGTGGTGATCGGCCTGATCCTGGGTTTCACCGCTCTCGTGCTGGCGGTCGAATCCAAGGGTCTCCTGATCGGCGAGGCGGCCGATCCGCGACTGGTTGCGGATATCCGCGACCTTGTTTGCAGCAAACAAGGTGTCGTGGAAGCGGGGGAAGTGCTGACAGTCCATTCGGCTCCAGACGTGATCACTGCGATGATCAGCGTCGACTTCGACGACAACATCAGTGCGGGCGATGTGGAGCGGATCGTCTGCGAAATCGAACAGGAGGCATCGGAGCGATGGCCGCAGGTCGCGCGGCTTTACATCCGGCCCAGGCAGCGCCGCTTCTTGCGCGAGCTTGCCGACCCGGAGGAGTGATGGGAACGGCGGAAGGCGACCGCGTGTTGATCGATGCGAAGGAGAGGATCGAGTTGCGCATCTTGCTGCTTGGAGTCGCACTTGTGCTGGCGGCCTGCAGCCGAGGCGGTGGCGGCGATCAAAACCTGGGTGCGGCGAGCGGCAATTCGTTGACGTCGGCTCAAATTGATGCGGCGCTCGGCCCGGCGAACCAGCAGGACTTCTCGTCAAATGACATGAACGGCTCGGCCAACGCTGTCGAATCCGGGGGTGGCAATACCGTAAAGCCGCGGCCGGAAAGCGATCGGAAATCCCACTCCACCCAATTGACTGCTGAAACGAACACGACCTCGCGCTAGTGAGCGGGCATGGCCCAATCCATGCACGACGTTTCCGACCCGCGGAACGCCTCGATCCTGATCAACGTCAACGGTCAGCTGAAGCCGCGAGCAGAGGCGGTGGTCTCGGTGTTCGACAGCGGCTTTATGCTGGGCGACGGCGTGTGGGAGGGCCTTCGTGTGCATCGGGGCAGGGCAGCCTTCCTTAACCGCCATCTCGACCGGCTGTTTGAAGGCGCGAAGGCGATCGCGATGGACATCGGCCTTTCGCGCGAAGAGCTCACGAAGCGGCTGAACGACACACTCGACGCGAGCGGCATGAGCGATGGAGTCCACGTGCGCCTCATGGTGACCCGAGGCGTTCGCTCGACGCCCTATCAGGACCCGCGGGTCGTGGTCGGCAGTGCGACCGTCATCATAATTCCGGAATACAAGGAGCCTGACCCGGCGGTGTACGAGCGAGGGCTGAAGCTCTTTACCGTTCACGTCCGGCGCGGCGATCCTGCGGTGCAGGACCAGAAGATCAACTCACATTCAAAGCTCAACTGCATTCTCGCCTCGATCCAGGCGACTCAGGCGGGAGCGGACGAAGCGCTGATGCTCGACCCGCATGGATTTGTGGCGACCTGCAACTCCACCCACTTCTTCATCGTGCGCAAAGGCGAGGTGTGGACGTCCAGTGGCAAATATTGCCTCGGCGGGATCACGCGCCAGATCGTGCTGGAAATCGCTCACGAGGCTGGAATTCGCGCGATCGAAAAGGATTTCTCACTGACCGACGTCTACGGCGCTCATGAGGCGTTCGTGACCGGCACCTTCGCCGGGATTGTCCCGGTCCGCGAGATCGACGGGCGCGATCTCACCTGTCGCGGACCGATCGTCGAGCGGCTGCAGCGGCTTTACACCAAGCGTGTCGAGCGGGATGTAGCGGAGCAGCAGCGCCCGTGACCCTCCGTATCGCGATGTGGTCGGGACCGCGAAACCTCTCCCCCGCGATGATGCGCAGCTTTGGTAGCCGGTCCGATACCTTCGTTTCCGACGAGCCCTTCTACGGCTGCTTCCTCAAGACCAGCGGCGCCGATCACCCGATGCGGGACGAAGTGGTTGCAAAGACGGACTGCGATTGGGCGAGCGTGATGGAGACGCTTCGCGGTCCGGTGCCGGATGGCTCGCCGATCTGGTATCAGAAGCATATGTGGCACCATATGGCCGGCCCGGTAGGCTATGACGATTTCGCCGGTTTCACCCACGCCTTCCTGATCCGTGAGCCCGAGCGGATGATTGCCTCCTATCTTCGCAAGCGGGAGCATGCGGAGTTCCAGGATTTCGGGCTCGAACGCCAAGCAGAGTTTTTCGAACGCGAGGCCGATCGGCTCGGTAAGGCGCCGCCGGTGGTCGACGCTAATGACGTCCTCGCGAACCCAGAGGCCGTGTTGTCGAAGCTGTGCGAGGCGCTGGGGATTGTCTGGGACCCGGCGATGTTGAGCTGGGCTCCGGGCCTGCGGGAGACGGACGGACCGTGGGGGCCGCACTGGTACGGCTCCGTTGAAAAGAGCACTGGCTTCGGTCGGCCCGAGACGCAACCCGTCGATCTGCCGCCTGAAGCGCAGGAGCTCGCCGACCTTTGCCGCCCCTACTACGGACGACTGGCTTCCCATCGGATCGGCCCCTGATGCCGGGAATGCGACGGGTGAGCATTTCTTCCGATGCAAAGAGCCGTTCCGGAGGGTTGTGAAACCGATTGTTCTTACTGGCTGGCATAAGTGGGAGCCGAGAAGGGTCGCGTCTATGGCCGCCACGAACAGTAATTGCCCGCCATCATGTCCCGGCTGTGAAGAGTGTGAGGGGAGCAGGGGCCAATGCGGAAGGGACATGCTGAGCTGCAAGGCTCAGTCACCCGGCTCGATCTGCCGCTGCGAACTTCTTTACCTCGCCGCCGTCAACGGAGAACTCCTCGCCAGCAATGAGCGAGTCCGCGCCCTCTATAACGATCTGGCAGACTATTATTTGCGCTCCAGCGAACGCGGCTGCGGCAGGTAAACGGCCCACTTGGGCCGTCAGGAACCCGTTCGATCCTTGCTAGTGGCTCCTCTCGAACGTGGCAGCCGGTCAAGCTCCCGTTGGAGAGCGTCGATCGCCTGGTCGAGCCTTGCCCCGATCAACGCCGGAGCATCGGACGCGTCGAGCAACTCGAGCGCCAAGCGCATGTGCAGCATTGCCGCGCTCCAGTGATCGCGTTGTTCGAACGACATCCTAAGCTCCAAAACCCGCGAAATTGTCGCGATGTCAGGCGCTTACTGCGTTCGAGGTACGAAGTTCAGATGGCAGCGGGAGCCTGTGCCGGAACGACACGAGGTCCATTCTGGCTGCTTTTCCGCTTGTAAGGGGTTCAGCCCTGACGAGCTCGAACGGCCAAGTTCCCCCGGAGCTTAGCCTTGTCTCGCTTTGAAGCGGCGGTTCGTCTTGTTGATGACGTAGGTGCGGCCGCGGCGGCGGATAACCCGGCAGTCGCGGTGACGCGACTTCAGCGACTTTAGCGAATTACGAATCTTCATGGCCGGGCGCCTGCTCGTTCTCTTGGATCTGATTGTGGGAGGTTGTTAAACCGGCGGCTCCCCTATGGGGAGAGCGGCTGCAAGTCAAGGCACGAGCTAGGCTCCAGCGGTCGTCATTGCTTCAAGTTTCCGCTCCCATTTGAGGGCATGGGTGACGATCGTATCAATGTCCGCGAAGCGCGGCTTCCAATCGAGCGTCGCCAGCAGCCGGCGATTGGATGCGACCAGCTCGGGCGGATCACCCGCGCGGCGCGGCTTCATCTCGCGCGGAATGGCGAGGCCGTTCACCCGGTCCACTGCGTCCAGCACTTCCAGCACAGAAAGGCCCTTGCCGTAACCGCAGTTGAGCGTGAGG
>Ga0105240_10010293_pt1 | contig 13166 bp, 6 predicted proteins | sample KBSC54metaG_FD_80426 | JGI IMG/M metagenome (GOLD analysis project Ga0105240, IMG submission 80426) | Corn rhizosphere microbial communities from Kellogg Biological Station, Michigan, USA - KBS C5-4 metaG | ecosystem: Host-associated > Plants > Roots > Rhizosphere > Soil | place: Michigan, USA... | reverse complement strand
CGCTGGTTTTGCACAGGTAAAAGCAGCAGTCGCAACTCCTCCCGCATCGCCAGTGCAGTTCATCGACGTAGCCGAGCGTGCGGGCCTCAACGTTCCGAACGTGTGGGGCGGGGCAGACCACAAACGCGTCATCATCGAAACAAAGGGCAGCGGGATCGCGTTTTTCGACTACGACAATGATGGCTGGCTTGACATTTATCTCACGAACGGTAGCCGTCTAGACACGAAATGGCCGGCCGGTTCAGTCCCAACTACCCATCTATTCAAAAACAATCGCGACGGCACGTTCACAGATGTGACCGAGAAATCAGGCATCGGACGGAGCGGATGGCAGACGGGAATCTGCGTTGGCGACTACGACAACGACGGATGGGACGATCTCTTCTGCACTTTTTGGGGACACAACATTCTGTTTCACAACAACGGGAACGGAACCTTCACCGATGTGACAAAGAAGGCGGGTCTCGCTCAAGAGAAGGGCCGCTGGGGAACCGGCTCCAGCTTCGTTGACTACGACCGCGACGGTCATCTCGATCTCTTCGTCTGCAACTTCGTCCAACTTGATCCCGACAATCCGCCGTCCCTCGGTAGCGCAAGCTTCTGCCAATGGAAAGGCGTTCCTACAATGTGCGGTCCCCGCGGCCTTCCGGGCGACACAAACATTCTGTACAAGAACAACGGCGACGGTACGTTCACGGATGTTTCGGAGAAGGCCGGAATCCTGAAGCCAGGCCCGCGTTATTCCATCACTTCGGTGTGCTGCGACTTCGACAACGATGGATGGCCCGACATCTATGTCGCGGTTGATTCGATGCCAAGCATTCTCTTCCAGAACAACCACGATGGCACGTTCACTGACATCGCGGTCATCTCAGGATGCGCTTACAACGCAGATGGTCACGAGCAAGCCGGCATGGGCCTCGGCGTAGCAGATTACGACTGCGACGGATGGTTCGACATCTTCAAAACCAACTTCGCCGACGACACCAGCAATCTCTACCACAACAATGGCGACGGCACCTTCACCGATCTCTCTTTCAATTCAGGCCTGGGAATCAACAGCACGTACGTAGGCTGGGGATGCGGGTTCATCGACTACGACAACGACGGATGGTCCGATATCGTTCAGATAAACGGCCACGTCTACCCTGAGATCGACAAATACAACTTCGGCGAAACCTTCAAGAACCCTCGACTCGTTTATAAGAACCTCGGCAACGGAAGCTTCAAAGACGTCTCAGCCACGATGGGCCCGGGCATCACCGAGCGCTATTCGAGCCGTGGCGCCGCCTTCGGTGACTACGACAATGACGGAGGCATGGATATGCTGATCCTCAACATGAACGATCTGCCTTCTCTCCTGCACAACGTCGGCGGAAACAAGCAGAACTGGATCAAGCTGAAACTCATCGGCACGAAGTGTAATCGAACCGCCATTGGCGCGCGCGCCCGGGTGATTGTCGGCAAGCATATTCAGATGGCCGAGGTCCAGAGCGGCGCCAGCGTCATGTCACAGAATGACCTTCGGCTCCACTTCGGCCTGGGTGATAGCAAACTTGTGGATGCGATCGAAGTGAAGTGGCCTACAACGCAGAAGATCGAACGCTTCGACAAGGTGAAGGCCAATCAGATTCTTACCATCCGGGAAGGTGAAGGAATCATCGCTGCGCATCCGCCTGACAGCTGATGCTTTACGGTCGAGCGGATTGATCCTGAGCGCCTCCGCCCACCTGCACAAGGAACTGCTTCACCTCTTTGCGTTGCTGATCCACTACGGCTGCCTGCTTTTTTTCGAGTTCGTCATGCAATTTGAACTCGCCTGCGGCTTTTTCCTTCTCACCGAGGTGATCGTACGCAACGCCGAGCCGATAGTGCGCTTCGGTGGATTGTTCATTGGCGGCGATCGCCTGTCGATAAAACTCCGATGCCGATCTGAAGTCAGCGCGTGACGCTTCCAGAACTCCAAGCTGCAGATACGCGTCACTGCATCCAGGATCGAGCCTTACGGCCGCCTGCAGGTGCTTCCGGACCACATCCACCGTGTCTGCGTCCACTCTCTTCCCGTGTTCTTTCCAGTACGACATCGCATAGTACAAATTCGCAATCGGGTTTGAAGGCTGCATTTGTACGAATCGCTGCAATTTGGTCTCGATGCAGGGCATCTGGTTTGGAGCCACCGCCTCAACCCTGCCCATGAAGATGTACGGCTCAGTCGCTGTCGGCACAAGATCCGAAGATTCGCATAAGCGCCGTGCCGCCTCGTCGTACAAGGCTCCGGCAAATAGAGCAGCTCCCAAAGCAGTCAACATCCGAGCAGAATGCGGGTAGGCCTTCGCGCCCGATTCAAATACGTCCTTCGCTTGCCATATCGCCCTGTGCTCAAGCAGTTCGGAGCCCCACGCGAAGTAGTTCTCCTCGCTGGGGTCCTCCTTCGCCGCTCTTTCGAATTCTTGGACAGCAGTGAGAGAGTCTCCCGATTTTTCTGCAATCTCGCCAGATAAGCGGTGCCATTCCGGCCTGTCCGCTTTTGAAAGCAGATGAGTCACATGCGAACGGGCCCCCGACACATCGCCGCTACGGGCGAGAGCCAATGCCAGATCGTATTCGTTCCGCTCGTTCTTCTCATCGAGCGAGAACGCTGCTTGCAATGGCGGAACTGCGTCCGAGTAGCGTTCTGCGCTGAGATAAAAGCGGCCAAGATCTTCATTCGCTTTCAGATCGCCACGCGATCTTTCCTGAGCCGTACGGAGTTCCTGCTCGCTCGCTACCGGCGACTCGGATGGAGATTCCGGTTTCAGCCTTGCTGTTGCCCGATTGAGCGCCTCGCTCGTTCGTAAATTGGTGTCGGATCCGTGACCCCCGGCAGCCGTCCAGTCCGTAACGGCGGCAACTGTGAAATTCGGAGCATCAGAGAATTCCATCTGCGATGCTTCGCCGGAGCCGGATGCAGCCGAAAGCGTCAGATCGACTCGCTGCACCGCTCCGTGCGCGGTGAGGCTAACGGTCACCTCAGAGCTATGTCGATCCCCTTTCGAAGCGCTCAGAACGTATGTTCCGACCTTCAGGGCTGAGAATCCGAAATTGCCAGATGCATCCGTCTTCCGCTCCTCAGCCTGTCCGGCACCCTGCGCCTGTAGGCGTACCAGAGCATCGGCCACTCCTGCGGAACCGTCACGAACTGCGCCAATGATCGATGCGCTTCCCTCCCTCTGCGCCTGCGCAGTGGAGAGGCAGGGGAGCACCATGCTGCAACATAACAGGACCGCGGCGACGCGCAACATCGCCCTCAAGGCCGATTCCCTTGAGTAACACGGCTCCATTCTGGGTCTCTTTCCAACCCGCATAGTCGGCGCTCAACCTTCGTGCTGCTCAGTCACATACGCTCTTCAGCCGCTATTCTTCCATGCGTAGGGACGTGCTGCAAAGTGCGCTCTGGCAAGACGCTCAGTCAGATCGATACGCTTCGCCGGTCCTTGGCTTCCTCTTTCGTCCATCGGGAAGCGGTGACAATTCTCTGACAATTCGACGACATCGAGATTCATCTTCGATACAGGCTTGCCGGAGTTCGATTGTTTTGCGATGATGGTTGACCTACGAGCGCCTCCTGACCGCCGCTCCCGGATGCGCAACGAATCTCGGTCGATAAGCAAGCCGCCGCTCATCTCAACCGGAGGTCCTCAGCCCTCTTCCTCGCTTCGCGCAACCCGCAGGCTAATCAGGAGCTTATGTTGATCGCGTCCTGATCGAAAACTGCAGGAGGGTCGAGACTTACGACTGATTGAGCCGCTCGGTCTCAAGAGGTATCCGAATGAGGTTTCCTCGCCGTCAGATTTTTCGTGGTATGTGTCTGGGCCTGAGCTTTTGCTTCACGCTGGGCGCATCTGCACTCTCCCAGCTTGAATCGCGCTCTGCACCCGTTGATGCTTCAACTCCGGATCGATCCATTGTCATCCCCGGCCCATTGCGATCTTTTCTGCGCATGGCAGGTATCAGTCAGGAGGTGACGCCTGAGCAGGTCCTTCCCATGCTCGCGCGGAACGTCTCGCTTTACGGCTTCAGCGGGGGAAACCAGAAGGAATATCTCGTTCTTCTCGATCGATATGTCCATCTCGCGCGGGATCTTCAACGTCTGGCCGACGCACAGGGAGTCATTCGCATCAGCGGTTGCCGTGATGCGAATGAGTTGTTGACTACGCTGGGATACCGGCTAGAGAAAACCTGCGGTCAGCGTAATGCAGTATTGGTCACGGCGAACTCTGAGCGCGCATTTCTCACCATTGACTCCGGCTTTCCACTGTCTGCTCTGGAACAGGCGCTGCAGAAGGATGGGCCATTCGAGCATTCCTTCACCGGGACAAAAGTCCCCGTTCTTCTTACGGATGCGGAATGGGTATCAGCGTCGAAGTGGCGGCGTAATGCGGGTGACAATCTGCTCGATGTACTTCTACACGATCAGGATTTGGATCGCCTTTACTCGGCCATGGCAAAGTACGACACCGCGACACGGCGCGCTTTGGATGAGTCGCCCGGATTGAAGCGGCTTTCGCAGTCTGCAGCGGTAATCGATCTTTACGGCGGCCAGATATGCGTCAAGTCGGGACAGGTCATCGTTCCGGGGGACGCCGAGAAAGCATGGCAGGAACTCGCGGGCGAGAGCCCGCGTTCGCCGGGGAAATTCGTGTCCAGCCTTCTCGCAAAAGATGGTGGATGGCTGGCGGCGTATTTCGACGCGCTCAGCCGGCTCAATCCGGCACAGCAGGCTCATTTCACCGAAGGTGCTCGCCTGAAGCGCTTCTATAGTGTGTACCGATCGACTGCTCTTCGTTCAGACGCGTCCCGGGGAGTTTACCCGAGGAATGGTGATCTCCTCATACTCCTCTCTTCACTGAAGTGGCATCCAGACGGAGATGTCGCCATCCCGGGAGATGTGGCTGTCTGGGATGACATCTTCACACAGATGGCGAAGTCGCGCGAAGTGCGCCCGTGGCTCGGCCGCAATCATGAATGGAATACTTCCGGCCGACTTCTCGAAACCCTGATTGCGTCGTCAAATTATCGCTCTGAGGAGGGTCCAGTCCACGTCTTCCTGCTGCTCAGCGCAATTGACGCGGCCAGATCGCAAGAGCATCAGTTGTCCGCCGACACGGAAAAGCTGGTTGCGCACAGATACCCGCAGTTCAGCCGGTGGCTTCCCACATTCGCCGAGTTTCCCGCGCTCGACGATTCAGCGATCGCCAAATTTATCGCCGCAGCCGATAAGATCGGCGGCATCTCAAACACCACCTTGCGGGCGAATGCCCTCGGGGCGTTTCAAGCAGATATCGGTATATGGCAAATTCTTGCGCGGCAACACGAGATCCCGGACGATCAGTTGAACTCTTCTTGGCTGGCGGTCGTCCAGCCCTTCATCGGCGTTGGCTCTTCTGCAGCACTCTTCGATGCCGCGCGCGGTGCGCTGCAGGGCACGTTGCGAGCAGCCGCTGGCAACGCTAATCTCTCCCAGGACGAGATCGTCGACCTGCTGGCTGGACCGGTCCGTCAGGATCGCGATAGCCAGCGCGTTCACCACGAGGTTGCTAACCGGATCCGCGCGGTACTTGAGGACCAGCGGCTTGCTTCTCTTGACTCTCTCTTTGGTCTCTATGACGGGCTCACCCAGATGGCCCATGGAAGCGCCTCAGGAAGTTCCCTGCTTCCACTCGCCGAATCGCTTCGCGAGTTCGAAATGCCCCGGCCTATCTTCACCGGAAACGAGCGAAGCTCCTGGGCTCCGGTTATCTACTCGAGCCGGCACGCTGAGTTGCAGGTCCGAACGGACCTGACCAGGGTGCTGAAGTCTTCTGCATCTCCGTCACAACTTGAAGCAGCTCGCGGTCAGCTTACGCCGTTCTTGCGCGATACTCTCGTTGGACTGAACTATGCGTACTACGAGCCTCCGGGGGCTGAGGTTCTGCACAATAATCCTCTGTTCGTCAGATCTCACGACTTCACTTCGATTTCGGTTCAGGGCGTAACGGATATTTGGGATGTTCCGCGCCTCGTCGGAGTGGGAGTTACTGCTGGAGGCGGTGCATACCTGCTCGGATCACTTGCCGACCTTCCTTACGCGCTCGCCATGACGGAAGAGGACTTCATCGTTCCCAAGAATGTACAGGCGTTGATCTGGCGCGAAGTGGTTCCGAACTTGTTGGTCGGCGCCACTCTACCGAGGTGGTGGAACGTGAGCCCGAACGAACTGCACCTTGCCGCGCTTTACCAGAAGACCGGAGAGGAACTCCTTACAGCTTCTGCAAAGAACCTGGAGCTGAGAACAAAAGTCACCGCAATCCTCTCAGACCGAATACCTCCAGTCCGGCTGGAACAAATCTCAACCAAGCTCGAGTCGAATAACGACACAAAAGAACTGATCTCCACAATCCCTCCTGCTGATCTTTTCTACCTTGCGTATGCGTTCCGGGAAATGTACCCGGACGCTGCCGGCCAGTCAGGACCAGCAGCGAAACAGTTGAGCGCACTCTGCACGAAGGAGCCAGGCGATTCAAGCTGGCAGCGACTTTCGGCGGACTTCGGAGTTCCGCATCCCTCATTCCTGGTGACCAACTCATCGTCCCTGCTCACCGCGAAAGCACTATCAAGCTACGGCGGAAATGCAGGACGGCTCTTCGCCGAATCGTGGGACTCCAACAATCTCTACTGGGCCAGGATCGCGGATGAGTTAGGCTACCCTCCCGTGGAGCTGAATCTGCTTGTTCCAGAACTCACACGAAATATGATCACAAACATTTTCGCCAGCAACACGGATGACTGGCCTGCCCTGCAGCGTGCAATGGTGCAAACAGGCGAGGAATTCCGGAATGGGAAAATCGCGCGAGAAACGGCAGCCGCAAACTCGGCAGAATAGAACCCAAAGCAAGCCACCATTAAGAGTTGAAACAATGAGAAAAACATTCCTGGCCATATTCGGACTGGCTCCGTGCTTCTTGCTTCAGCCTGCGGATACCCAATCGGCGCCGCAGGACGACTCCACGCATCTGCGCATGAACGTAGTCCTGGTCCAACTCAGCATTGCGGTCACCGACTCGAAAGGGAAATATGTGAACGGTCTTCGCCCAGAGAACTTCGAGGTGACCGAGGACAAGATTTCTCAGAAGATCTCGAGCTTTGAGGAAGGCAGTGGCTCTGGCGAGATCGCTGTTTCAAATGACACAGAAGAGCAGAGCCAACAACAGTTAGCCGAGTCCGCAGATGCGCAGAAGGCCGATTTGCATGTTCAAACCGCATCGGCGGCTCTGCCGGAGCCCGCGCACGCGAATCAAGCCAGCGTCTTCGTCCTTTTCGACACAAGCAATTACATGTACCGCGGGTTCGTCTTCGCCCAGGACGCCATCACGGATTTCATTCGATCCATGGACGGCGCAAGCAAAGTGGCGTTCTATTCGTATTGCCGCGATCTTTCCCGCGCGATGCGGCTGACGTCAGATCACTTCGGCATCGTGAATGCCGTTCGCAGCACAGTTGCCGGAGATGATGCCGCACTCTATAACAGCTTGCTGCTAACCGTGAAGGATGCTGCTCCTCTGAAAGGGCGTAAAGCAATTGTGGTGTTCTCAAACGGGCCTGACAATGCGAGTTCCGTCCCTCCGGAAGATGTTGCAGAACTGGCACAATCCACAGGAACCATCATCTACATCATCAGTACACGGCAGGCTGAGGAAGATCCTGCGTCAGCTGCTGCCTTCGAACGAATGAGCCGAGTCTCCGGCGGCAAAGCATACTTTGCGAAAAACTGGCTGGATGAGAAGAAAGCATTTTCATCGATTCGCGAGGATCTGGTTCATCTCTATACGTTGAGCTACTATCCGCAAGCAAACCCGAACAAAGGATGGCGATCGATCAAGGTCCAACTCGTGGGGAAAGATCTTCAGAAGTATCGTCTGCGAACTCGGGATGGCTACCGTCTCGTAGCGCAGAGATAAATTGTTGCTTGAACGGGAGAAAATATCTACGATCTGTGTTTCGATTTGCCATGCCGCTTCTTGCGATTCGGTTGGTACATCGATAGCAACTGACGCGCAGCAGCCACTGGGCTGGTCTGCCCGGCTGCGACTTTGCTCTCATATTCTGCCAATCGCTTCTGGATTTCCGGAATCGACATGAACATCTGCCTGAGCCCTTGCTCAAGACTCTCATGCAGCCACGCCAGATTTTGCGCGTGTCGAACTTGCTCGAGATCCCCGCTCTGACTCATGATTTTGTGATGCTCGAGAATCAGAGACCAGGCTTCGTGCACGCCGAGTCCCGTGCGTGCAGAACAAAGAAGAGCCTGCGGAGTCCAGCCTGAAATGGATGCGGGGAAATAGTGCAATGCTGTTTCAGCAACTCCGCGCGACTTTTCGGCTTGCCGAACATTTTCTCCGTCTGCCTTATTCACGGCTAAGGCATCCACCATCTCCATGACACCGCGTTTGATCCCCTGTAGTTCGTCTCCCGCTCCCGCAATTGCTACCAGCAGCAGGAAGTCAACCATCTCGCGCACGCTCGTTTCGGCTTGACCGACTCCGACGGTCTCGACAAACACGTTTCGGTAGCCCGCCGCTTTGCAGAGTGCGATTGCATCGCGGGTATGTGCAGCAACGCCTCCCGGCGATCCGCCGCTCGGTGATGGCCGAATGAACGCCCTCTCGCTGGAAGCCAGAAACGGCATCCGCATTTTGTCACCGAGTATGCTGCCGCCGCTGATGCGACTACTGGGATCGATGACAAGAACAGCGATCTTCTCGTTATAGTCTGCGATGATGTGCCGCCCGATCGCCTCGATGAGGCAGCTTTTCCCGGCACCCGGTATGCCGGTTATACCGACCACAATAGACCCGCCGGACTCTTCGGCAAGGACTTCGAGGAGTTCATCTGCCAAATCGCGATCCACTGGATGTGAACTCTCGGTCAGTGTGATCGCTTTGGCCAGGACGGAACGATCGCCGGCCTGAATGCCTTCGATGTAATGTGAAACCGGCAGCCGCTTGCGACGAGATGCGTCATCGTGGCGGACATTCGCTCTCGATTGAGCTTGCGATTGCTGTGATGCAGCTTGCTCACCCATGGCGTTCAATCAGGAGCGCTGTTCCACGCAGCTGGCAGTGACAACCCGCATAATCCGCTGCGCTGCGAGCGGGATCACTGTGCCTGGGCCGAAGATCTCAGCCACGCCCGAGTCATAGAGAAACGTGTAGTCCTGGGGAGGAATGACGCCTCCAGCGACTACCGCGATGTCCCCATTTCCGGTCCGACGGAGCTCATCGATCAGTTCCGGAATAAGCGTCATGTGTCCCGCTGCAAGCGACGACACTCCGACTACATGAACGTCGCTCTCCACAGCAAATCGCGCAACCTCTTGAGGTGTCTGAAAGAGCGGCCCAATGTCGACGTCAAATCCAATGTCAGCCAGAGCAGTCGCAATAACCTTGACTCCGCGATCGTGTCCGTCCTGTCCCATTTTTGCGACAAGGATTCTCGGCCTTCTGCCCTCTTGCCGCTCGAAGTCAATCGCCATCTCTCGGGCCTTTCGAAATTCCTGCGCGTCCGCAGCGCTAGCTGCGTAGACACCTGAAATGGCGTGCGTCACTGGCAGATACCGGCCCCAAACCTTTTCTAGTGCGAATGAGATTTCACCGAGCGTGGCGCGCTCCCGCGCCGCTGCTACAGAGAGCTCCAACAGGTTCCCGCTGCCGGATTGGGCGCACGCTTCGATTCGCGCCAACCCTTCTTGAACTGCTGGCGAATTGCGCTCGCACTTTAGCTTCACCAGCCGTTCAGTTTGCGCCTTACAAACTCGTGCGTCATCAATTGCAAGGACGGGAATGTTCGCAGGCTCCTCGGTTCGATACGCGTTCACTCCGACTATGACCTCTTTGCCAGAGTCGATATTCGCCTGACGCCGTGCCGCTGCTTCTTCGATCCTCAACTTGGGAGTGCCGGCTTCGATGGCCTTTGTCATTCCACCCCGCTGTTCGACTTCTTCGATCAAATCCCATGCCGAGTGCATGAGTTCATGAGTGAGACGCTCGACGTAGTATGAGCCGCCCCATGGGTCGATAACTCGCGTGATTCCGGTCTCCTGTTGCAGATAGATCTGAGTATTGCGCGCAATGCGCGCTGAGAACTCCGTCGGCAACGCCAATGCTTCGTCCAGTGCATTGGTGTGGAGTGACTGCGTATGCCCGAGCGCAGCTGCTAGCCCCTCCACGCATGTGCGCACAACGTTGTTGAAAGGATCCTGTGCGGCGAGGCTCCAGCCAGAGGTCTGGCAATGTGCCCGCAAAGCAAGCGATTTCGGGTTCTGGGGATTGAATCGCTGCACAATCTTGGCCCAAAGCACTCTGGCGGCGCGCAGCTTGGCAATCTCCATAAAGTGGTTCATGCCGATGTCCCAAAAGAACGATATCCGAGGCGCAAACGCGTCCACCGTCAGCCCGGCTTCAATGCCCGTCCGGAGGTACTCCAATCCGTCGGCGAGAGTGTAGGCAAGTTCGAGGTCGGCTGTGGCTCCAGCCTCTTGCATGTGGTAGCCACTCACGCTGATGCAGTTGAATTTGGGCATCTTCTCCGAGCAGTATTTGAAGATGTCGCCGACGATCCGCATCGATTGAGACGGTGGATATATAAAAGTATTCCGAACCATGAATTCTTTGAGGATGTCGTTCTGGATGGTCCCGCCCAGTTTCTCCGGTTGGACACCCTGCTCTTCAGCAGCAACGATGTAGAAAGCCATAATCGGAAGAACTGCGCCGTTCATTGTCATCGAGACGGACATTCCATCGAGAGGAATGCCATCGAAGAGCATTTTCATATCGAGGACAGAATCGATGGCTACGCCTGCTTTGCCCACATCGCCTCGCACCCGTTCATGGTCTGAGTCATAACCACGGTGCGTGGGCAGATCGAAGGCAACAGACAGGCCTTTCTGCCCGGCGGCCAAATTTCTGCGGTAGAAGGCGTTTGATTCTTCGGCCGTTGAAAAGCCCGCATATTGCCTGATTGTCCACGGGCGAAGCACATACATCGTGCTGTACGGCCCACGAAGGTAAGGGGGAATACCTGCGGCGTAATCAAGATGTTCGAGGCCCAAGAGGTCGTCCGCCGAGTAGATGGACTTTATACCGATATGCTCCGGCGAAAACCAAGTCGTGTTGCCAGGCAGTTCCTGACTCGGCGACCGCTGAGAATTTAGCGAGATGTTCCTGAAATCCGGACGCATGATCAGCCCCCGATCCCAAGCTTCTGCTGGATCTTCGTCAATACTTCCGGCGTATTGCTTCCGAGGTGGATGAACTCCAGGATGCCAAGCCGCTTTAGGTCTTCGGAAGACTTCGGATTGCCGGCGATCGCAACTAGCGTGTTTCTATTTCGTTGCTCAAGGAACTTCATGAGTTCCTCAGCAACACAAAGGTATTCCGGATCCGAGCTGCAAAGTACGATCAGATCGGCCTCGATTTCGGATATCTCCTTCGAAGTCTTACAGGCGCGAACATCAACGTGCAGGCCTGCGCACGCCAGGAAATCCGCTGCAAACTGTGCACGCGCATCGCTGATCTTCGGATCGCCAAACCTGGCGAGAGCTATTTTCGGCGATCGGCCGTTCGCTAAAGCTTTCTCAGAGCGAAGCCGGATCTCCTCGAAGCTCCTCGCGACTCGGGAGGTGCAGTTCGGCATCTCAGGTTCAATTAGCCCTAGACCCTCCTCGATCGGGTTTGCGAATCGATTCGTACCCGTGAGCACAACCTTCCGTTGGCTCGCCGCTTTACTGCGATCCGCTCTGCGCCGGTGGACGATCAAATCAACGAGCCCTGCAGCCTTCGCTTTGTTGTAACCTCCGCCGGCTTCAAGTCCTTGGAAAGATCTCCACGCGGAGGTGGCGATCTCGCTGGTCACGGCTTCGATCATGTACGCCCCGCCGAGCGGATCGGCAACACGCGCGAGGCCTGCCTCGTGCTTGAGAACAAGCTGCAAGTTGCGCGCGAGCCTTCGGCTCGCCTGATCGGCTCGACGATAACATTCGTCGAAGGGCGCCACCGTGATCGAATCTACTCCTCCAACGATGGCCGACATCGCCTCTGTCGTTGCACGCAGAATGTTGACGTGCGGGTCGTAGACGGTCTCATTCCATCGGGCGGTTCGGGCGTAGATCACGGCCCTCGCCGATTCGGAGTCTCCGCCAAAGCTCTCCACGATCCTTGACCATGCAAGTCGAAATGCGCGAAGCTTCGCGACCTCGATGAAAAAGTTCGAACCGATCGAGAAAGAGAAGCCAAGCGTTCCCGCGGACTCTGCGATACTCACTCCTCGATCCAGCATCCGATCGAGGAACTCCGCCCCTGCTGAAAGCAGAAGCGCGATCTGCTCGATTGCGCCGACGCCACTCTCCTCGAACTCTTCAGCGGAGAGCGACAGAAGGCGCGAATCGGGGCACTTGCTACACAATCCCGCGGAGATATCCAGATCTATTAACGGGTCAAGATCGGCCGAAACTTGGCCGCCATAAGGAAACGCACGCAGCCAATCGGCAATCATTCCGGCTGAATGCAGACTCGTTCCATGAAAGCGCAACGGAATGCGCTGCAGATTTGCGAGCAGCCGCACCAAGTCTGTTTGCTGTGACAATGTGAAACCACAGAAGGAAATCTCCTCCGCGCCTGCCGCAATGGCGTCCAGAGCGGAACGATTGGCCTGCTCCGCGTCCGTGGCATCAATCTCCTCTCGAATACGCCAGTCGCCGCTAGTTCGAGCGCCTCGCATGTAGGGGAACTCACCAGGCTGGGCATTCGAAATGTTCAGTTCCCGCAGATCTTCGGCCCGGTAGTATGGTTTTACGGCGAGCCCTTCCTCGGGGTGCCAGATCAGCTTTGCAGGATAGTCGGATCCGCCGATGCTTGCCCGGACCGAAGACTCCCAATCTTCCGTTGCAACCGCCGGAAACTCGCTCAGAAATCCCGCGCTCGCCATATCTATCTGGCCGCCCTGTCTTCAACGATCTCGATGAGTACTCCGAGCGCACTCTGCTCACCCGATTTGGGATGAACAAAAAACACTGTTGTGCCGCGCGACCCAGGCCGTGGCGACTCGTCAATGATCCTGAATCCCTTGTTCCGCATTGCGTCAAATGCAGTTCG
>Ga0105240_10010292_pt1 | contig 13166 bp, 13 predicted proteins | sample KBSC54metaG_FD_80426 | JGI IMG/M metagenome (GOLD analysis project Ga0105240, IMG submission 80426) | Corn rhizosphere microbial communities from Kellogg Biological Station, Michigan, USA - KBS C5-4 metaG | ecosystem: Host-associated > Plants > Roots > Rhizosphere > Soil | place: Michigan, USA... | reverse complement strand
GATCTAGAAAGTGAGCTGCAGGCAATATGTCCTGGAAATGCTTCCACATCAGGTACGACTAAAGTTTTGCCCTGTTCCCAAGCCGCCCCGCACACGCCTTTTCCTTTGGCAATACGTGTGCAGGCTACCGGTCCCTGGAAAGGGCCTAATACTAATTCTCCGTTTTTTACGGCATAAAATCCTACCCAAAACCACTTAAACTGCTCTTTTAAAGCAGCTATTGTATTTGCCTGGTTAGCAATCAGATCGCTCTCCCCTTCCAGCAGCGCTGCTATCTGCGGGACAAGTGATTGATATTGCTCCAGCTTATCTGTCGATTGTATGATGTTTAAATCCTCGGCCATAAAACAAATGTAGCTAAGCTGCCTTGAAATTAAATAACCCAAATCTCATATTTAATCTTTTATTTCGCCCTGATGATCGTCAGTCTTACCATAGTCCGTTACCCCAAGAGGTTTATCCCTTTTGCCCTGTCGGCTATGGCGATGCACCGTGAGCCTATGAAACGACAAAAGGGCTGCTCCTTCTGGCAGTTGCTCGGCAGCGGGAAAAACGGCACGTTCAGCCTTAATCCTGACTGGCAGCAATGGGGATTATTGGCCGTATGGGATGACCGGCAGTCATTTTATGAATTCTATGCGGATTCATTTGTATCCAGATGGTGGGACAAGTACGACTGTGAAAAATGGACAATGCTGTGTGAACCGTTGCAAAGTCACGGTAAGTGGGATGGTAAAGAACCTTTTGGCCAAATCAACAACCAAAGTTACGAAGGCCCGGTTGCTGTATTAACACGGGCTACCGTCCGGCTCGGTCGGTTAAAAAACTTCTGGACCAATGTAGATGAGGTTTCAGATTTGATGAGACGATCATCTGGATATATTATGTCATTAGGAATTGGAGAGCTGCCAGTATATCGCCAGGCCACATTTTCGATCTGGAATAGCCTGGATGATGTAAAAGCATTTGCTTACGGTTCAAAGGAACACAGCGAAGTGATCAGAAAAACAAGAGACGAAGGCTGGTACAGCGAAGAACTGTTTGCACGGTTTAAGCCTATCGCCTGTACCGGAACTTTAAATAGTACAGACCCGCTAAAAGGTCAAATTAAATTGGAAGAACTATGAGAATTATTGCAGAACTCCCCCATGCCGAATTCAAGGTATCGATATTGTACATGAATCAAAAGTTTATCGTCAAAGCCGAACAAGGCTCGCTTGAACAAAGCTACAAAGTACCCGAAATGGATTTGACAGACGGCGTGAATAGCGTATTTGAAATACTGGATGAAGAGTTTATGACCAAAATAGCGGCACGCTTCACTGAAATGCGCAAAGATTATAAAGATGCCTATTACAGGTATAACTATTAATCTAAATAAAGCATATAAGTATTTGTAAGATAATTATTTATATAATCTATTTAAATTTATCCAAATTTTATTTGGTCGTCAAAAATGCGTTTTTAAGTATAAAGGAAAAGTTTGCACCAAAATTCTCATGAGTAATGTTAAACTATCTATACAAGTAAAAATGCTTAAATAATTGTTTATAAATAACTTAAATAAATAATTTGTCTTAAACGGAATTATATTTGGCATGGAAAAATGACCCTAAATGGGCTAGATGGAGTTGTTTTAATACAAATCGCAATACCAAAAACCAGCTGGCTTTTCCGGTGCAGATGAAAAACAGGTATCATTTGTGTCCTTAGGAGCGGCATACTGTTTGAACACTTTCTCCCCTGTTTTATAAGGTATTTCGTGTTTGAAAATAGGTCCTTTAAAAGCGAAGGTGTGAAACTCGCCATTTTCCCCGCAAACGTCCACATCTTCTGGCAATGATAATGTCAGCTCCTTGCTTATCTCCTTCCCTACAATGCGTTCCAATCTTTCCTGCGTGCAGGCGATCACAGTTCCAAAACCTAACTCCAGAAACTCATTAATGAGTTCAGTAGTATCCCGTTTCCACAATGGATAAATCCCTTTCATGCCAGCTTCAGCTAAACGGGCATCACGGTAATCCTTCAGGTCTTGTAGGAAGATGTCGCCGAATATGGCATGCGTTATGCCTTCAGCTTTGAAATGTTCCATAGTTTGCCGCATGATATCATCATACTCTTTCATGCCGGGCATTTCGGGCAAGCGAACCTGGTAAAGCGGTATACCGATACTTTCGGCTTGCTTGATCAACAATTCAACGCGCACACCATGCATGGATATCCGGTCGACGACATCATTTATTGTTGTTACCAGATATTTGATATTAATCTCCGGGTTTTGCAGGCAATAATACAGAGCTAATGCGCTGTCTTTTCCTCCGCTCCAGTTGAAGATGCAATCCATTTTAATGAGTGAATATTGTTTGAACTATGATTTTAATGATTTTATGATCGACTATGATTTGCTCTCGTTTAAACTAATTCCTGTAAATCTTTTAATCTTATAAATCGTGTTCGGTCAACAACTGATCTACTAACCTTTTTACCCCAACGGTCGCCTTCTCTTCTATTTTAATAAAGTCAGAAGGCAGGTAAGGAATATTCGGATCAACTATATATTTCGGCACCTCCCACGGTACATAGTTTACCAACCCTGCTGCCGGGTAAACTGCTAATGACGATCCCACCAAGATAAACAGATCAGCTTTGGCACATACCTCCGCTGCCTCCTCTATCATCGGGACAGCTTCGCCGAACCAAACCACGTGGGCGCGCAATTGGGAACCTAATTCGCATTTCTCGCCCATCTTCAGTTCCCAACCATCGATCGAATAAGTCAGATTTGGGTTTAAGCTTGATTGTGAGCGCGTAATGATACCGTGCAAGTGAAGAACATTGGTTGAACCGCTGCGCTCGTGCAGATCGTCTATATTCTGGGTAATGATGGTTACTTGATATTTTCCTTCAAGAGCTGCAAGAGCATAATGTGCTGAGTTGGGTTCAGCTTCCAATACAGACTTGCGCCGCATATTATAAAACTCCTGCACCAAAACGGGATTACGGCGCCATGCTTGCGGTGTGGCTACTTCTTCTATATCGTAACCTTCCCACAGGCCGTCACTGTCCCTGAAAGTCTTTAAACCGCTCTCAGCGCTTATTCCTGCGCCGGTTAGTACTACAATGTGTTTCATATTTAAGTTCTGCTATGTAGAGACGCGACGCATCGCATTTCTACAGAATGCCTTAAACAAGAAAAGCGACCTGCCATTGGCCGATCGCTTTTCTTTATCTTTTATCGTTTGATTTTATTTAAACAGCCAATTCAGTTTTTGCACGTAATACACCGTACTTGCTCTTTGCCAGTTCAAAACCTCCGAAAAGGATCAGGCCGAATAACAAATCACCAAATAGCATATTCTTTTCAAAAGGAATAGCTGCTATAAGGGATTGTCCATAACCGGCTAAAGTATGCGGGTACAGGTTGCCATACAACCACGGCATATCGATAAATAGCCAATGTATCACTACCGACACAATCGATGCTAACAATACGCTTACCACAGTGGCTTTCTTGATCAGGCTACCGATAAACACAATGATTGCAAAGCACAGGTACATCCACAACGATTCGCTGTAAAACACAATTTTTGAACTATATAAGAAATTTAGCACCATATCGCTTAAAAACAACGTTATCAACGGCACCAAATAGGCTTTCCATTTATCGGTAAAATAGGCACCGCCAAACAAAGCGATAGCACCTACCGGCGTGAAATTGCTTAATACATAAGGATATTTGTAGCTCACAAAACGAAATGCTGCTGCTGCAACAATCATCAGGACGAGTACTGTGTTACGTGTGTTTACTTTTTGTAGTGTCATGGTCGTATTTGAGCAGTAAAATTACTGATTTATCGCTTAAATAAAAATCGGCTTTTTTTACTTATTCACAAAGATTATTCTGCCCGGATTAATACCGGTGGTTATTGAATATTCTTTTTTGCCTGTTTTATCAAATGCATATAGAGTACCGTTTGAAGAATAATCCTTAGCATCACTTACAAATACCTCGCCTGATAAAGAATCCACAGCAATTGCATATGGCGTAGTAATCACCGTACCATCGGTAATAAAGTTAGCCGCACCAGCAGTCTGTGTTTTTGCATTATAAACAGCTATTTTATTATCAAGCGTTGGATAATACACAAAATCACCGCTGGCCGCCATTGGTATATTATATCCTAATGACAAGGTTGTTTGAGATTTTGCTACATCTGTTGTGTTATCGATAATTGTCATTCCGCCCTGAATGTTGGCAAAATCCCCTAATGATATCACGTATACATGACCATAGTTATCAGCAGCCATGGTCACCGGGTTTGTTATTACGGTGATCTTTTTGGTTTCCGTTAGAGTACCTAAATCGATTACTGACACGGTGTTATCCGGGTTACCAAAGCTCAATCCACCTGAATTGGCAACATACAATTTGCCGTTTGATATCACCAGTTGTTCGGGGTTACGGCCTACCGTTATGTATTTAGTGATTTCCAGGCTCGCAGTGTCCATAACTGCCACGGTGCCATCATAAGAAGTGATAAAGGCATTTCCTTTATAAAAAGCCACGCTTCTGGGCTGGCGACCAACACCGTTATTCACCAGGCTGTCCTGTTTAATTAATTTACCCGTTTTTGCTTTTACCACATCAATTACGTTTGATTGGTTTACTACAATGTACATTTTTGATCCGTATATCTCAGCATCATTGCCGGTATCTCCCAAGTCACTTCCATTAACTGATTTGTATAAGTCGGCAGTTAGTTGCTTAGTAGTGTAATCGTAATAAGTTAATGTACTGTTGTTATAATTATAATTGCCTTGGTTTAGTATATATATACCTGCACGCTCGGCTTTAGGCGTTCCCTGGTTAGGAGTAATTTTATCTTTATGACACGATGCCAGTACGGTTAGCAAGGCAACAGCAATAAAGAGAGAATTAAGTTTAATTTGTTTCATGTGTATTTATTTTAAATGGTTATTTGAAATGAAATTCGATACGAGCGCCCAGGCATTGGGTAGCTTTGGATAACGTAATAAGACTTATTAAAAACATTGTTTACTTCGAATGATGCCCTTACCGGTAAGTGACCTGTCAAAAAACTATAAACAATCGACGCGTCGCTGATTGAATAACCCGGCATACTGTAGTCCGTTGACGCGTCATTAGTATAAAAGCGTTGCGATGAAAATACCTGATTATAATAAATGCCCAGGTGACCATGATTTACCCCTGCATTTAGCGCCAATGTATTTTTAGGTGTGTAGGTTATTTGTTTGAGATAATAGGAATCCGTTGGATCGGTCACATTAATAGCATTTTGGAAAGTATAATTAGCAGACAATGACCCTTTCCAATCTGCAGACAGGTTTACCTGTGTTTTTATACCAGCGTCTACACCTTTTATGTCGACCTTCCCATCGTTGGTTACAGAAGAATTAAAAGCATCGTGCGGTGTAAATATGATCTTGTTGGTAACGTCATTGTAATAAGCATCTACGGTAAAAGTGATGTAATTGAAGAAGCCGTTTAGTCCTCTGGTATAAGTTGCTCCCAGATCAAATTCCTTTACGAACTCCGGCTTGAGATTTGGATTAACAACAGGCTCATAGTACAAATCATTGAAAGTCAGATTGCGGAATATGCTTTTATAAAAAGCCCTTAATTGAAAATTTGGAGTGTTAAAAGGCTGTATGGAAGCCATTATGGTTGGCGAGTAAATATTCCTATTGGACTCAGGCTTACCTATTTTAACGGATTCAATTGTATTAGTATTTAATAAACTGCCTTGCAAGTGGAGCTTGCCGATGGTATAGTTTGACGCCAATACGTTCAATAAAGTAAACCTGGTGGGAATTGGGAATGGCGTATACGGGACGAAATTATATTGCGTGTTTAGATCGTTTAATGAGCCATCAACGGCGTACGAAACTTCCCAGTTAGGCAGGATAGTGTAAGATAAAGCTGCTGATAAATAAACTTCCCGTTGCGTAAAATGCTGGTCGATACTGCCCTGGGTGTTTAAAAACGGTGTGAAATAATGGAGGTAATCTTTGGAGACCTTGCTGTTCAATAGTAAGTGAAAACCATCATACCATAATCGCTCATAACTGGCTTGAATAAACAAATCCTGATTCCATAACCGACCGGGTTGTGTTGTTGTGTAATTAATAACCGCACCTGGTATTCCACGATCGGAATTATAATAGTTTATATGGAGACTAAATTTATTGCTGTCATTTTTTGTCCAATATAATGCTCCATCAACCTGTTGGGAGGTTATATCAGCCCCGATACGTGTGTGCAGTGTGTCTGAACCATCACCCTGAGTCTTGAACTTATATCTGCCATTAGCGTTTTCGATATAACTATTGATGATGAACGACCAGTTGTTGCTTATGCGCTGCTGCCATTGCAAATTAGGGTTGAACAGGCCGAATGAACCTATTTTGACACCGGCCGTGATCAGATACGGTTTATTAGCTGACAGCGCAGGTTTAATAGTCTTTATTGATAGTACGCTGGCGGCAGAAAACGCCCGTGCCGTTTGACAAATATTTGGTGGCTGTCCATTATAAAGCGTGATCTCCTGAACATTCTGCAAATTAAATTTACTTAGATCGATCTGACCATTTTCAGCATCCATCATTTGTACGCCATCATACAAAACGGCTGTGTGGTTTGCTCCCAGGCCTCTTACAGAAATAGTTTTTAATCCGCCAACACCGCCGTAGTCCTTTATGTTCACACCTGAAAAATCTCTAACCGCGTCGGCGACATTAAAAGCATTATATCGCTCAAAATCACCGGCGGATATGTTTTGCGCCGGAGCTAGTGTTTGTACTTTGGGAATTGGTGAGGTGCTTACTTTAACCTCTTTCAACTTTTTAGCGGTATCGGTTTGTGCAAAAGCAAAGGAGCAGTAGCATACCCCGGTAATAAATACCAGTAAAGCCTTTGACCTGTTAAATTTCCTTTGCATGACGTGTGTTTAAACCACAGCATACCGAAACAGAAAGTTTGAAATGAAACGAATAGACGAGTTTCACATTCAAGCCTCAATCCCCGAAAGCTATGAATAATTCTGTGCTCTGGCAGGTCTTCTGACTCGCTCCCCTTTCGTTCTGCCTTCCCGCCGATTATTATGGACAGTGGCCTTGAATGAACTTTGGTTATGGAGCTTACAGCTGCGGGACAGTCCGGGATTTACACCCGATTCCCTTTTAATCTCCTGATACTCTCAGGAAAACCTAAAGCGCTGCAAATGTAGTGGATGGAATTGGGATTTTCAAGTGTTAGTTGAATGGTTGATTAAGTTGATTAAGTTTTAAAAAAATGGGAGTAACCATTCAACCTAATCAACCACTTAACCCAATCAACTAATAATTATCTTTAACACCATGAAACTACTCTTTACCTGCCTATTATTTATCCTAAGTTTATCTGCCCTGGCGCAACAGCCTGATACCGTTTTCCTGAAAAACCTGATCGAATCCCACCCAGAATTATTTGACCATATCTTACATCACCCTACGCATAATGAGGTTCAGGTTTTGTACACCCAGATTGATCGCGATGAGCATAATGTACCTCATTTTAAATCTTATAGTTACCGGTTGAATCCGAACAGGTACTTCTACCCTGCCAGTACAGTCAAATTGCCTACAGCAATTTTTGCATTGGAAAAAATGAATCAAATAGTTTTAAAAGGGTTAATGATGAAACAAGAATTGCTCACAGGTAAGAAACTGGATGCATGGCTCGATAGAGGATTTACCATCAAATCGACAATGATAACCGATAGTGCTTTTGCTGGGCAAACCAAAGTAACCAAAGATACATCATCTAAAAATGGCCTGCCAAGTATTGAGAATTATATCAAGAAGATACTGTTGGTGAGTGATAACGATGCCTACAACCGCTTGTATGAATTTGTTGGCCGCGAAGAGATCAATGACAAACTAAAAAAATATGGCCTGGTGGGTACCCGTATTATTGGCCGCTTAGCCATTGGTGATAAAGGTGAAACTACAAGACATACAAACCCAATCAAATTTTATAATAGTAAGGACGAGTTGGTTTATAGTAAGCCGGCTTTATATGACGCAAAAGATTATCCTATGCACCTGGAAAACATGATCCAGGGCAAAGGCTATCTTGATAAGGATGATAAACTGGTAATGCAGCCTTTTGATTTCTCACAAAACAATGTTTACCCGCTTGTCGATCAGCAATCTGTTTTGAGAAGATTGTTATTCCCTGAGACATATCCTGAAAATGACCGTTTTAACCTGACCGATGATCAATATAAATTCATCTGCAAATACATGAGCATGTGGCCTACAGAAAGCAAACACTCAACTTACAGTCCACCTCAATATTTTCCAGCATACTGCAAATGGCTGTTTTATGGCGGTGATAGCTTAGCGGTAATCAACCCTAATATTCGGATCTTTAACAAGATTGGCGATTCGTACGGTTATGATATCGATAATGCTTACATCGTTGATTTTAAAAACAAAGTAGAGTTTATCATCTCTGCTGTAGTGCAATCAAATGACGACGAGATCTACAACGATAACAAATACGAGTACAAAACTGTGTGCCTTCCTTTTATGAAGAACCTGGCTCAGACGATCTATCAATATGAGTTGATGCGAGACCGTCAATACAAGCCTGATTTGAAGAAATTCAAGTTCAAATATTAAGATTTACTTCTAAAAATTCTGGTTTTTACCAACACCTGGTCGAAATGCTGTATTACAATAAATATAACTGGCAATAATATGATCAGCAATTTATATTTGAGAAGTGTCGCCAGGCTAACGGCTCCAAAAACAGCCATAACTCCGCAAAGTGTAACTATTAAACAAAGCAGTATAGCTGCGGTTGCCAGGTTGTATTTCCATTCACTTTTATGTTTTTGTTTCGCCTGGATATGACGTGTTACTTTTGCTGCAAAATTATAAGGCAAACCATTCTCAGGTTCGCTTTTTAAGACTTCGAACAGAGTCTGGTAAGCGTGTTCACTATCATTTAATGATTTTCTCGCTTGCATTTCTTTTCCGCTTTCAATTAAGCGTTGCAATTCATCGTCATCCATTTCCTTCATTGCAGTTCGTTTTTTAAATATACCTCTAATTTTTCCTTTAACAATTTCCGCGCCCTGAAAAGGTAATTCTTTACAGTACCTTCGGGCATCCCCGTAATTTGTTCTATTTCAGGTCCGGAGAATTCGTTCAAATGATATAACGTTAACACCGTCCTATACCTTTCCGGCAATTGTAATATCAATAATTCAACATAATTGGCGGTATCTTTTTTAGTCAGCAAATGCTCGGGTGTATCGTTTGTAAAATGATAATTCTCCAGGTCTTCCGGGTATTCTGATGCCTTTTCACGATAGTATTTTCTTGTATAATTAATAGCGGTCAGATAAGCGATCCGAGCTATCCAGGTTGATAATTTGGATTGGAAATTAAAGCGCACCAGGCTATTATATACTTTAATAAAAACTTCCTGGCAAATATCCTCCGCGGCTTGTTGCTCCTTTACCAGGCGGAAGGTGACATAGAAAACAAGTTTTTCATATTGCTTTACCAATAGCTCAAAGGCGCGCATGTCGCCATTGAGTATCCTGGTAACCACCTCCTTTTCATTAAACATATTGTATATTAGTCAACACCTGCCGACTAAAGGTTGCAAAAAATAAATAAAAAAATAGTGCAACTTTTGAGGCATTGCCGCTGACTACTGTACAACTTTTAACTAATTTTAAGGAAATGGGAAACATAACACTATTACTGATAGTAGCAGTTATCGTTATAACTATTGCGGTAGTCATTATAAACTGGTACAATTACCGGCTCAAAAAACGGATTATAGATTCAGGGCCTATAGACAATGATGCCATTAACTTCCTGAAGAAACTCACAAATACCGGCGCCGAACAACTCAAATGGGGATGTGTACTATTTATGGGTGGATTAGGACTGGTAGTTACTCATTACCTTTCTTACGACAATGATTCAGCGTTACCCTATGGCATCGAAATCATGTTTATTGCTTCAGGCTTCCTTATCTATTACTTTCTCGTCACTAACAAGCATAGCCAGTAAGCTGCTTTAATTATTAACATTTCCAGGCAAATTCCATATAGGCTTTACAGGGTCTAATAGGGATCCTATTGCCTTTTCAAATCAAATCAAATTAAAATGAAAAAAATACTATATATATTTTCCTTGCTATTGCTGGCTATTGGTGTATCAGCGCAAAATGCATCGGGTCATAAGTTCTCTGGTAAAGTGGTGGATTCACTTACACAGAAACCACTGGATAAAATCTCAGTCACATTATCGGGCAGCGGAACAACAAAAAGTTCAAGTACCAAAGCAGATGGGATATTCACATTTGATGATTTGCAAGCTGCAACTTATAAGGTTGTTATACATGCTGTTGGCTTTAAGGCAACAGAGCAGGTCATAAGTCTGAAATCTGATACAAATTTAGGTACGATCACACTCAATACAGACATAAAAAGCCTGAAGGAAGTATCAGTTGTCTCCCAACGTCCGCTTATCCAGCAGAAACCCGGCAAGATCATTTATGATATGCAGGCAGATCCGGAAAGCAAAACAAAAAGTTTGCTGGACATGCTACACAAGATTCCTTTCATAACTGTCGATGCGCAGGATAATGTGGCGCTTAAAGGAAACACAAACTTCAAAGTTTTTATTAACGGTAAACCTTCAGCAATGATGGACAATAATCTTAAGGCTGTGCTACGGACTATGCCCGCATCATCTATTCAGCGTATCGAGGTTATCACCAACCCTCCGGCTAAATACGATGCTGAAGGTGTTGGCGGTATCATTAATATTATAACCGTAAAAAATGTCGATAACGGCTATCGTGGAAATCTAACCTTGAGTGAACGCTTTCCCGACGGAGGACCTAACACGGGCGGAGGATTTACAATGAAACAAGGGAAATTCGGCATGAACGTTTATGCAGGCGCTGGAATTTATAATAATCTTCAAACCAGTTTTTCAAACGTACAGCAAAGTGCCGGAAACAACCCTACCCTGCTTAACCAGGATGGATATAAACACAATAACAGCCGGAACGGTTATTCAGGTGTCGAATTAAGCTATGAAATTGATTCTCTTCACTTATTATCGGCCGAGCTTAGCTATAATGGTTATCATAATGACGGCAGCAGTTACCAATCGTCTATACTAACGGGTAATGCAGGCGTGTTGCAGGGTTATGATATCAGTAATACCAATAATGGTCATGGTAACGGTGGCGATGCATCTATCAACTATCAAATTGGTTTCAAAGCCGATAAAAACCGCCTGTTTACGTTCTCATACCGTTATGCCGGTTATCATAACAGAGCTTTCAATGACCTGCAGCTATCAAACGAGGTCAATTATCCTGTAGCTGATTACCGTCAGCCCAATAGTTCAAACACATCTGAACACACGTTGCAGGCCGACCTGGTTTACCCCGTTAAAAAAGTAATGATCGAAGCAGGTGTTAAGGCAATTTTGCGTTCAGATAATAGTGATTTCGAGTATTTACAACTAAATGCAAACACAAATTCGTACGCACCGGTAGATTCCTTAAGCAACAAGTTTTATTACACGCAGAATGTGTTCAGTATTTATAATTCCTACCAACTCAGTTTGGGAAAATGGAATATCAGCGGTGGTGTACGGGCAGAAGAAACGAATGTCAATGCACATTTCCTGTCAACAAGCACTGCAATAAGTCCTGATTATCTGAATATAGTTCCGTCATTGTCCATAAATCACTCTCTGGGTTCGGGAGGTATAACCCTTGCATTTAATCAGCGCATCCAAAGACCGGGTATTTACAGGTTGAACCCTTTTGTTGATAGATCAAACCCCAATTTCATTGTTAAAGGGAATCCCAGGTTGCAACCTAACTCGTTTAACGATGTGCAATTGAACTATAGCAGCGGTAATGCAGGCAAATTATCGGTATTTTTGGCGACTGAATACATTTTTGTTCACAATATGGCAGTGCAGGTGACCACCTTTGATCCAGAGACCCAGATCACGACTGCTACTTACCAAAACACTGGAACAGGTGAAGGTATACAGCTGATTGCTAATCTAAACTACAATGTTACCCCCAAATATAGTATCAGTTTAAATGCCAATTCTACCTGTTATTTGCTTAGCGGTATGAGTGGAAATGATATTATCTATCTTCATCGTTGGGACGCAAGGGGACAGTTATCAAACACTTTGCGGCTGGATAAAGGCTGGACTCTGAATGCATCGCTACGTTACGGCAGTAAAGCACCAAATTCAATACAAGGCTTTACAAATTCATATTACAATCTGAGCCTGGGAATGAATAAAGAGATTGTAAAAAGCAAACTTTATTTGGCAATGTCGGTCAATAATCCGTTTACCAAATTCAGGAATGTTATCAATACAACTAATGGCCCTGGTTTTATCGAAACAAATATCAATCAAACCTATTTCCGGTCAGCAAGTATAAGCCTGAACTATAATTTTGGGAAGTTAAACGGCGATGTAAAGAAAAACAAAAAGGGCATTAATAATAACGACGTGAGTAACGGAAAAGGTGGATTATGATACTTACTCCGGGCAAGTCAAACAAAAAAGGCCTGCATTGCTGCAAGCCTTTCTAAATTATTTTGCTGGATCTTTATTTTACAGCATCAACAATTGCTTTGAAAGCATCCGGATTGTTCATCGCTAAATCAGCTAATACCTTACGGTTTAAACCAATGTTTTTAGCGGCTAACTTACCCATTAACTGAGAGTAAGAAATTCCATGCTGACGGGCACCTGCGTTGATACGTTGTATCCATAAAGCCCTGAATTCTCTTTTCTTGGTTTTACGGTCGCGGTAAGCGTACTGTAAACCTTTTTCAACTGTGTTTTTTGCAACGGTATAAACCTTGCTTCTTGAACCCCAATAACCTTTGGCAAGGTTCATGATTCTTTTCCGGCGTCTTCTCGACGCTACTGCGTTAACTGAACGTGGCATCTTTTTGTCTTTTTGGTAGTGAGTGTCAGCTAGCTGATCTTGTTTACTCTAATACCTGGTTTTAAATCTGTTAATTACTTTCCGATACAAAGCATACGTTTTACGTTACCCATAT